>Ga0164241_10001741_pt1 | contig 25615 bp, 25 predicted proteins | sample OricomyardsoilBY_FD_108780 | JGI IMG/M metagenome (GOLD analysis project Ga0164241, IMG submission 108780) | Backyard soil microbial communities from Emeryville, California, USA - Original compost - Back yard soil (BY) | ecosystem: Environmental > Terrestrial > Soil > Unclassified | place: USA... | reverse complement strand
GTGAACCGATCGGGGCAGAGCGTGGTGTCGTCGCCGCGGGTGGGGGCGGAGTGCGGCATCGTGCCCGAGTGGGTCAAGCTCCGCGCCGGCAGCTATCTCGAGCCGACGCGCTTCGAGACGAGCGATATGCGGGTACATGGGACTGCGGGCATCGATATCAAGCTGTTTCGCTGGAACGTGTTTGGCGCGTGGCCTGATGACTACATGTGGCGGCTCGGGTTGGCCGGCGACGCTTCGACTCGCTACTACACGTTCGGCCTGAGCGTCGGCGGCTGGTATCCGCGCCAAGGCGGAAAAGCTCAGCCGTCGCTGGCGGACGCGCCCTTGTCGCCTTGAAGGAACGTCGGATGAAGAGGATGCACGTGCACACGCTCTGGCTTTCATTCTTGGCGCTCGGTCTGGTGCTCGCGTCCAGTGCACGCGCGCAGACGAATCCCGAGCCAGTTGCCGCGACGACTCCAGGGCCGTCCGCTGCCCCGCCTACGCGCGCGCCGGTCGCCCCCGAGCAACCCGGCGCGGAGTCGCCTCCGCCTAGCCTGCCGCCCACTGCGCCTCCCACGCGCGAATGGCTCAAAGCCGTCTATGAACAAGTCGTCGACTCGGTCGTACTCATCGAAACCGAGTACGGCACGGGCAGCGGCTTCTTCTTCCAGACTCCGACTCTAGTCGCGACTGCGCTCCACGTGGTCGACGACGCTGACACGATCGTCGTGCAAACCAGTGACGGTCGGCGACAACTGGGCCACGTGGTGGCCTATTCGCGCAAGCATGATCTGGCGTTGGTGAGACTCGAGCACGCCTCGCCCGGCGCGCGAGTTCTGGAACCAGCGACGGGGCAGGTCGATATCGGGCAACCGGTGGTGGTCATCGGCCATCCTTTTTCTGGGCTCGAGTACCAGGTGCGTGAGTTGCGTGGGCTCTTGAATTGGAGCATGACGCAGGGGGTCGTGAGTGCCGTTGCTGGCTCATGGCTGCAAACGGATGCCGCGATCAACCCGGGCAACTCGGGTGGCCCGATCGTCAATGAGCGCGGTCAAGTGCTCGGTGTCGTGAGCGCGACGCTCAGCCAAGCTCAGGGGATCAGCGTGGCGGCTCGAATCGCCCGCGTGCGCGAGCTTCTACCACTGATCGACACCCAGTCGCCGCCTCGCCATCTGTGGCGGTTCGAGGCGATGGAGCTCGGCTTCGTGGTGCAAGGCGCGAGTGACGTCATCGAGGGGTTTTCGCTCGGTGCCGGGATGCGGCTGCTCAAGCACGTTCCGGTGCGAATGCGCCTTTCGGTGCTGGCCGGCAGCGTGCAGCCGGACGCATCGGACATCCTCACCACCCGCTTGGTTCGCGGCACAGCCGAACTGAGCGGCGGCTATGCGCTCTCCTGGGGTGCCTTCGAGCTGTCGCCGAACTTCGGCGCTGCCCTGTTTTACGACCACGAGCGCAATTCCTCACTCAGGGTCGACGGCAACGGAGATTGCATCACGATGACGCCATGCCTCGTGAACGGCAAAGTCATCAGCGCGAGCGAAGGCCGCTTTCGGCTGTTGCCGATGGTCGGCGCATCCTTGGATTTTGCGCGTTTACGCCTGGACTATGCGTACCAAATCGCGATTCAGCAATCGATTGACTCACAGCATCGAGTGCTCGTCGCGTTCACGTTCTGAATGCCGGCCGGATAGGCCGTGATCAGCGGACATCCGTGTACAACCCAGAATCGAGCTGGTACGGTACCCCGCGATGCGACAACCGTCTCTTTGGACTGCGATCGGTCTCTCGTTCTTTCTCGCTCTTTCTGGCTGCGCAAGCGGGGCGAATTCTGCCGACGCCGCTTCGGCCGCGTCAATGAGCTCGAGTGATGCCGAAGCGTTCCTCAAGGAGGTCCGACAGCAACGCGGTCTTCCCCTCGAGTATCCGCCGGTAAACAGTGTCGATGAGCTGTTGGACGTGCTCACCAATGATCAGATGGGGCGCTTTGCCAACGGTCTACGGCTGGTTGCAGGCAAGCCCGGCGTCGATGCGATGGCCTTGCACGCGACGGTCGAGCTTTCTTGGAGTGACGACCTGTCGACGCTGGCGCTGATCCTGGGCGAACTCAAGAAGCGCGCCGACGTCGAAATCGATCGCCTGAAGGCGCAGCGTGAGTCGGGCAGCGGGTTCAGTGAAGCGGACGCCAAAGATCTCGAGAAAAACCAAAAGAACGCGGAGTTCGACGCCAAAGCAAAGGGTGCCCTGGAGGTGCTCGCGCAAGACCATCTGCGAGCCGCCGGCAAGGTCGTCACAGAGGCCCGCCGCCAATTCCCGAAGGACCCGCTGAGCTACCGCGTCGCGGCCTACTACTCGCTATTGACGGGCGATTGGCTTCAGTTCGACGCGGCCATGGGTTGGCTCAAAGAGGGGGAGGCGAAGGACGCAGGGCTAGTTTATCTGCGCGCACTCGAGGCGCTGAGCCGCTTCGCGGTGCGCAAGGACGCCGCGGCCCAGTTGCGGAGCACGCTGGCGATCAATCCCAAGATGGCACGAGCGCAAGCCAAACTCGTGCTCGTCGAGGACGGCGCGGATGCCAAGTATGCCGAGTTCGAGAAACTCAAGGCGCTTGCTCCTCAGCACCCCGTGGTGTGGCTGGCCGGGCCATCGATCACCAGTGACTATGAACTCTCGGGAGCTTTCCGCAAAGCGCGTGAGGCGCGCCAGCCTGCCGCGGTCGAAGCACCTGCGAGCGCGGCTCCGGCTGCCGCACCGCCCCCGGCCGCTGTAACACCGACTCCAGTCGCCCCGCCGCCGTCTGCGCATTGATATCCAAGCGCAGTTCGAACGGTGCCAAATTGAGCGAGTGCCAAGCTGAGCTACTCAGCTGCGGCCGCGCGCAGCGTCCCGGCCAAGTCAGGCATCGATTGATAGCGAGCGCCGCGATCCTTGCTCAAGCAACGCAGCAGGATGGGTTCGATTCCCGGTGGTAGCGCGTCCTTGAAGTGCGCGCGCAGGGGAAGTGGCGGGCGGGTGAGCGCTGCAGAGAACAGAGCCAGATCGTTGGCGCCAGCGAACGGCAGACGTCCGGCAATGAGCTGATAGAGCAAGACGCCCATCGACCAAATGTCGCTGCGCGCGTCGACCTCACTCGAGGCGAGCATCTGCTCCGGCGACATATATGCAGGAGTGCCGATCGGGTATTGCACGTCAGTGAGCCCTGATTTTCGTTTGTTCGTGGGATCGCCTGCGGCGATGCCGAAATCGAGCACCTTCACGATGGGCGAAGGCGCAGGGCCAGCCAAGAACACGTTCGACGGCTTCAAATCACGATGCACCACTCCGAGCTCGTGCGCCTCCGCGACGCCTTCACACGCATCGGCTCCCCAAGCGAAGGCTTGGCGGAATGGGACGCGCCCGTGTTTTGCGAGCACGCCGTCGAGGTCTATCCCTTCGAGGTACTCGAGGACCAAATAAGGCAGATCCCCGAGCTCGAGATCTAGGTTGCCGACGTCCAGCAATTTACCTACGTGAGGCGTGCGCAGGCTCATCAGCACGCGGGCCTCACGCGCAAAGCGCTCGAGCACGGCTTCTTGCCTGCGCCACTCCGGGAGCAGCACTTTGATGGCGACGCGTTGCCCGTCCCCATCGTGTGCTTCGAACACCGCTCCGACGCCACCGCGGCCAATCTCGCGAGCGAGCGTCCAACGGCCGCCGACGACGCTGCCGGGGCCGGGCATCATGCTCGGCGGCAAAGTCGAGCCGGTGACTCGATCGAGATCGCGGCGGAGGCGAAGCTCACGCGCGACTTGCGCCGCCAAGCGCTGTAAAGACGCAATCTGACGCGGGCTGATGCTGCGCGCCGCGCGACCGGCCACAGAGAGCGCCCCAACGGAAGAGCCCTCATCAATCAACAGTGGAACGCCCGCGTAGAAACGAATGTGCGGTTCACCGGTGACCAGCGGATTGTCCGCAAAGCGGGGGTCACACAAAGTGTCTTCAACGACCATCGGTTGGCGATGATTGATGCAGTGACCGCAGAACGAAAGATCGCGAGCGGTGCCCGTCTGTTCGACACCCACGCGCGCTTTGAACCATTGGCGATCCGAGTCGACTAGCGTAATGAGTGCGATTTCGGTGTCGCACAGGTCGGCGGCCAAGCGCACGACGTCGTCGAACGCCTCCTCTGCAGGCGTGTGCATGATGCGACAAGCTTGCAGGAGCGCGAGCCGCTGCTCCTCGTCCGCCGGAATGGGTGCTTCCAACATGACTCCTCGAGTCTAGCATGCTTTTGCGCGCAGAAGCAGCGAGCTGCCAATTCGGGCCAGGCGCGCCGACGATTCGGGTAGCGAGTCTTGCTGCGGGGTGCTGTGCTGGACCTGCGATCGCCCCCTTTCTCCCCTCCCGACAATCGAATATGCAGCACCTCCCATTCAACGAGCGGGCAAAGCAGCCGCGCAAAGTCGTCGTGCTTACCGGAGCTGGGATCTCGGTGGCGTCTGGGCTCAAACCGTATCGCGGACCCGGTGGGCTGTGGACGGCGAACCCGGAGCTCGCTAACCGGATGGTCGCGGGCATCGACGCCGAGACGCTGTGGACCGTCACTTGCGATTGGCGCAAGGAGCTCAGCGCTGCCGAGCCCAACGCTGCACACCGCGCGCTTGCGGCATTCGAGAAGGAATTGCTGGCACGAGGCGGTACATTCACACTCATCACGCAGAACGTGGATGGCCTTCATTCACTTGCCGGCAGCGTGAACGTCCTCGAGTTCCACGGCTCGCTGCGTCGCTCGCGGTGTAGCGTTGCTTGTGGCGCCAACGCTTTCGGTGATGATCGCAAAGACGAGCCGGTGCCGGTCTGCTCGGCGTGTGGCGCGCCGGTGCGCCCCGACATCGTTCTCTTCAACGAGATGATCGGCGCGTTCGAGGATTGGTCCGCTAAGCGAGCGCTCCGAGAATGCGATCTGTTCGTCGCGATCGGAACCAGCGGCACGGTTTCGCCCGCGTCCAACTTCGTCCGCTCTGCGGCGTACGCGGGCGCGCACACCGTGCTCGTGAACTTGGAGACTTCCGACGCCGTGCCCTTTGCAGAAGTCATTCGCGGGGAGGCTCAAAGCCTGGTCCCTGAGCTCTTCCAATGAAGTGACCCCCGGCACGCCCCCTCAGCAAGTAACGAAAAAAGTGGTCGGGGCGGGCGGATTCGAACCGCCGACCCCTTGACCCCCAGTCAAGTGCGCTAACCAGGCTGCGCTACGCCCCGGACCGCCCTTCGCATCGGGGTTCCGACCGAAGGGTTCGCGGAACGTAGTCGTTTCGGCGCTGATTGCAACGCAAATAGTCACCGTTCGCACCTGCGCGGGTGAGCGCTGTGACGGTCGGCCGGCTCGCGCAAACAACGGCTGGTTTTCAGCACTTGCCGAGTGAAATCCGCATCAATCTGCTGACAATGATATTGACTTTCGTTTTCATCAAGGTCATGGAACCGGCATACTTTGAGGCCCGTGCGGCCCCGCTTCAGGAAAGAAATTCGTAAATGTCCGTAAGTGCTCGCAATTTGCTGCCGTGCTTGGTGCTCGCAGGGGGCCTACTCGGCACTGGCTGTAGTTCGGATGACGCGAGCGCGGGCGTCTCACGCGCCGCGGTCGTCGCCAACTACTCGGCGAATCTGTACACGGCCTACTCCGACTCGGTGGACGACGCGAAGTCGTTTCAGGGAGACATCACTGCTTTCCTTGCCCACCCCACGGAATCGACGCTCGCAACGGCTCGCTCCTCGTGGCTGGCGTCTCGCGCTCATTACATGTTGACCGAGGGCGCTCGCTTCTACGACGGGCCGATCGACGGCCCAATTCCGGATAGCGACGCCAATTACGAAGCCTTGCTCAACTCGTGGCCTCTCGACGAGGCGTTCATCGACTACGCGTCGAAGAACGGCGTGGTGGAGGAAGACGTGGGCATCGTCAACATGCCCGACGTTTTGCCGGAGATCACGGCTGAGGGCTTGGCCAGCCTGAACGGCTCGAACGACGAGCCCGAGAACGTCTCCGTGGGCTACCACGCAGTGGAGTTCTTGCTTTGGGGCCAAGCGCTCAAGGATGTGGGGCCAGGTGAACGGCCCGCGACGGACTACGTGATCGGCGGCCCGAGCAAAAACCCCGATCGCCGTGCGGACTACCTGACAGTAGCGGTCGAAGGCATCGTTTCCGACCTGAGCGCGGTGCGTGATGCTTGGAAGCCGACCGCGACCTATCGCGTCGGCTTCGAGAAGGACGCGAACCTCGATGAGTCGTTGACTCACATCTTCACGGGGCTTGCCAAGTTCAGCAAAGGCGAGCTCGGCTCGCAGCGCATTGGTGCGGCATATGAGTCGAAGCATCGTCATGATCAACATGATTGCTTCAGCAGCGAGACGCTCGTCGATTACGAGCGGGATGCGCTCGGCATTCAAGCCATGTACCTCGGCGACTATGGCGACAACGACGGTCCGGGCCTGGATGAGTTGGTCAAGGCCGCGGATCCCAGCATCGACGCTGATCTGAAGAAGAAATTGCAGGCCTCGATCGACGCGATCCGCGCGATCCCCAAGCCGTTCGAGGACGCGATTGCGGGTGACGATGACTCGGAAGGCCGCAAGGCCATTCAAGCGGCGCTCACTGCGCTCAGCGCGCAAGGCGATGCCTTCGGCGCGGCCGCGCACGCCATCGGGCTGACCATCCAGGTCGACGATCCGGAAGAATGATGCGACGAATTGGCCTGATTTCCTGCTCGATCGTGGCGCTGTTGGGCTGCAGTGGTGGAGGCACGTCGAGCAGCGACGCACTTCCGGCGGCAGAGCCAAAGTCTGGCGGCGCGGCGACCACGCTCGACGACACGTCGCAAGCGTACGGCAACAGCATTCGCAAGCTGAGCGACGAGCAGGCAGGCCAATTCAGTCTCGGTCACTCGGTCTTCAGTCGGGCCTGGGTGACCGCGCCCGCAACGACCGACAACTTGGATGGCTTGGGTCCGCTGTTCAACGCACGAGCCTGCGCGACGTGCCACTCGAAGGATGGCCGCAGCGCGCCGTTCAACAGCTCCGGTGCGTTGCTCGGAATGCTCTTTCGCTTGAGCATTCCGGGCACGGCCGACAACGGCGGTCCGAATCCTGACCCGGTGTACGGCGATCAATTGCGCCCCTTTGGCATCCTGGGCGTCCCAGGGGATGGTACCCCGCACGTGTCGTACGAAGAGCAGCCAGGTAGCTATGGCGACGGCAGCGCGTTTTCGCTGCAAAAGCCGAGCTATTCGATCGACGGCTGGAATTACGGTGAGCCGAGCGATGAGCTGATGATCTCGCCACGCACCGGGCCCAGCGTCATCGGTCTCGGCTTGCTCGAAGCCGTCCCGGAAGAAGAGATCCTTGCAAACGTTCATCCAGCCGACGAAGACGGCGTCGCTGGCGTGGCGAACTACGTTTGGGATGCGGAAAAACAGGCGACGGTGCTCGGACGTTTTGGGTGGAAGGCCAATCAACCCACGACCATGCAGCAGACGGCGGGCGCGTTCGTCGGCGACATCGGCATCACGTCCGCGTTGTTCCAAAAAGGCACGTGTACGCCGACGATGACGGCATGCAACGAAGCGACGTCAGGAGCCGATCCGGACTACGAGCTCAGCGACCAGGCTTGGCAAGCCGTCGGCTTTTATATGCGTTCTTTGGCGGTGCCCGCGCGCCGCGATGTGGACGATCAGGTCGCCCTGCAGGGCGAACAGCTCTTCAATCGGTTCGGCTGCGCCTCGTGCCATCGCACCACGCTGCACACCGGCCCGGCGGACGCCGACGCTCTGGCCACCCAGACCATCCATCCGTATACGGACCTGCTCCTGCATGACATGGGGCCCGAGTTGGCTGATGGTCGCCCCGACTACCAAGCCAATGGGAACCAGTGGCGTACGCCGCCTCTCTGGGGTCTCGGCCTCCTCCAAAAGGTCAATCAACACTCCTTCCTGCTGCATGACGCGCGCGCCCGAGGCTTCGCGGAAGCCATCTTGTGGCACGGTGGCGAAGGGACTAAAGCCCGCGAGAACTTTCGCCTAGCGGAGGCCAGCGAGCGCGAAGCCCTGCTGAAATTCCTCGAATCACTATGAACAGAACGTCCATATCGTGTCTGAGTGCCTTATTCAGTGCTTGTTGCCTGCTCGGCTGCGGCAACACCGACGCACCCGCGCGCGACTATGGACCTTTGCTCACCAAGCTCAGCGAGGAAGTGATCCTGCCCGAGCACCAAGCGTTTGCGGGCGAAGCCGACGCGCTTGCGAGTTCGGTGCAGGCCCTGGTCGACAAGCCCGATGCGGATTCGCTAGCGAGTGCGCAAGAGGGCTGGCGCACCGCCCGCAAGGCCTATCGGATTCTGGATGCTCTACATTTCGGCCCCGGCTACACGCTGCACATCAGCGAACGCATCGACGTTGCGCCGGCTGAACCTGACGGCATCGAGGCCCTGGCCACCGCGACAGCCGACATCACGGACTCGACCATCTCCAAAGCCGGTGGCCACGAAAAAGGCTTTCTCGGGCTCGAATATCTGCTGTTCGCCGAGGCTTCGGCAGATTCTCCCGCCGCTCCGGCGCTCGCCGATGACGAATTCGCCGAACGCCGGCGCGCGCTCGCGCTAGCCATGGCGCACGAAATTCAGAAGTCCGCGCATCAACTCGACGACGCATGGGAGCCGAGCGGCGATAACTACGTCGGGCAGCTAGAGACGGCAGGCAAGGGGAGTACTCAATACGCAAGCCAACGCGCGGCCGTCGACGACATGGTGGGCGGCGTGGCTTACGCGCTAGAGATGATTGTCGGGGTGCGCCTTGCAACGCCGCTCGGAAGAAAATCGGGCGGCGGCCCGGACGCCTCGCTCGATCCGACGCTGCGCAGCGACAGCGCGATCGCGGATATGCAAGCGACTCTGACTGGTATTGCCGGCACCTACAACGGTGATGGGTTCTCGTCCGTGGTTCGCGCCAAGAGCGCAAAACTCGACGAAACCGTCGAGAATGGCTTCAGCGACATTGCGCAGACCCTGGCCGTGATTCCCGCGCCGTTTGGCGATTCCGTGATGAACGACACGCCGATCGTGAAGGCGGCCTACGACGCTGGCGTCCAACTGAAGAGAACGTGGAATACGGACGTCTCGAGCGCCCTGGGTGCCACGCTGAAGCCCAGTGACAACGATGGCGACTGAGGCCCTGCGCCCTCACGTTGGTCCTCGACTTACTCGCTCTCTTTCGCGCTTAGTAACGCGCTCGCTGGTGGGTTCGAGCATTGGGCTCGGCGCGAGTTGCTTGCTGCCGAAGGTTGCGGCGGCGCAAGAGCCGGTTGCGCCCGGCACCGTCGTGCAAGAGCCTGCTGCGCAGCAGCCGAGCGCGCCGGAAGCCGCGCCCGAGTCAGCGCCCGACGTCGTGCATGAGGTCACGGTACGTGGCAACAAGGCCGACGCGCTGAAGCGAGCTTCCGGCTCAGGCACTACCATCGGCGAACGCGAGATCAAGAATGCCCAGCCCGAAAGCACGGGTGAGCTCCTACGACGGGTGCCCGGTCTCCAGTTGCGCACCGAAGATCCCATGGGTTTGCGCCTGAATTTGGGCGTTCGTGGCTTGAGCCCCACCCGCAGTCGGCTGATTTTGATGGAAGAAGATGGCATCCCCGTCGTCGTCAGCCCGTACGGCGAACCGGAGCTCTACTACACGCCGATCGTCGAGCGTGTCCAACGTTTGGACGTGATCAAGGGCAGTGACGTGCTCCGCTATGGGCCGCAGACCGTCGGCGCGGTCGTGCAATTGCACACGTTCGAGCCGACCATGAAGCCCGCTTGGTACGTCGCGAGTCAGGTTGGCTCGCGCGCGTACGGGGAAGTACAAGCGCGCTACTCCGGCACCACCGGTGACATCGGTTACGTCGCGCAAATCGTGCGTAAGAGCGGTGATGGGTACCGCAATATGGGCTTCTACGCGACGGATGCGTTCGGCAAGGCTGTGCTCACCAATGCCGCGGTCGGGCAGCTTTCGCTGAAGCTCGGCTTTCACGACGACCACGCGCGCACGAGCTATCTCGGCTTGACCGATGCGATGTGGCGCGCCGATCCACGGCAGGACACGGTTGCGCCGAACGACTACTTCGACGTGCGCCGTTACGAGGGGTCGCTCGTGCACGAGAAGCACTTCAACGACCAAACTGCGCTGCGCAGCACGCTCTTCGCCTACCAAATGCAGCTCGGTCAGCGGTCGCAGGACTTCGACCGCAGCCCTTTTCCCGGTGTTGAATACGCTTCCATTCCGGATCCTGCGGCGTTGTTCCTGCGCAGTACTTCGACGCTACGCGATCGCACGTATGATGTCCTTGGGCTCTCGACCGAGCTCGAACATCGCTTCAAGACCGCGGAATTGGTGCATCGCTTGAAGGTCGGCGCACGCGCGATGTTCGACGTAGCGCGGCGCAAGCTTTCAGTTGGCGATAGCCCGACCGCGGAGAGCGGTCGAATCTTGACTGACGACACGACGAGCATCCTCGGTCTGGCCACCTGGTTCGAAGACCAGATTTCGGTCACGAAGCAGTTGCTGGTGACACCCGCGTTCCGCTACGAACACTCGAACTCGAGGAAATATTTCCACGTCACCAACGACGACGCCGGGCAAGACCCGTCTCAAGTCGACACATCGACGAGCAGTAGTTCGGGAGGGGCGATGCCCGGTTTGGGTGTGATTTACGGCACCCCGAAGTTGAATGCCTTTGGAGGCGCGCACCTCGGCTATTCCGCGCCTCGGATCAGCCAGGCCATCACCCCTCAGGGCCACGACGCGAATCTGAACGCCGAGCACAGTATCAACTACGAAGTCGGGCTGCGCGGGCGGAACGAATGGTTGCGCGCCGAGGCGGACACGTTCTTGATTCAATTCGACAATGAGCTCGTGTCGAATAACCCGCTGCAGGGCGAATCTGAATTCGTCAATGGCGGCCGCACTCGCCATCTGGGGGCGGAAGCGACGGCGAGCGTGCGCTTCGGCAAAGGACTTTCACTGCCATTCGACTTGGATCTGGGCGCGCAATACACGTTCGTCCAGGCGCGTTTCGTCGGCGGTGACTACAACGGCAACACGGTGCCGTACTCACCGTTGAACACGGCCAATGCCACGCTCGATGTGGCTTTTCCGATCGGGCTCAGCGGGCAGGTCGCGTTCGGATACATTGGCTCGCAGTACACGGATTCGGACAACACGGTCGATCCCGGCGTGGCGGGCCTCGACGGCGTGATCAAGGCCTACACCACGCTCGATCTGAGCGCGCGCTATCGATACGCACCCAGCGGCGTGAGTTTCGGCGTGACCGCCAAGAGCTTGCTCGACAAGGTCTACATTTCCGATCGTCTACCAAACGGCATCTTCACTGCGGGTTTTCGCCAAATCATTGCGACCTTCGCATGGTCGTCGGACGGCTGACGCAAGCCCTGAATCGTCCCGTGGACGCGGCTTCGGTGGCCGCGTTTCGCATCGCGTTCGGGGCGATGCTCTTGGTCTCGACCATCCGATTCTTTGGCCACGGCTGGGTGCGCGAATTTTACGCCGTGCCAACGCACTTCTTTTCGTATTGGCGGGGTGCCTGGGTGCGCCCGTTGCCGCTCGTCGGTATGTACGCGCTGTATGCGCTGATCGCGGTCGCGGCGGCGTGCTTGATGCTCGGGATCGCGTCACGCGCTGCGGCTGCGGTCGGGGCGCTCTGCTTCGGCTATGCGCACTTTTGCGACAAGGCCAATTACCTCAACCACTATTATCTGATCACGTTACTGCTCGCGCTGCTCGCTTTCCTGGCTGTCGATCGTGAATTCTCCCTGAGAACCTGGCTCAGTCCGGCAGAGCGCCGGGGGCAAGTCCGCGCGTGGGTGCTGTACCTGCTCCGATTTCAAATCGGCGTCGTTTACTTCTTCGGAGGCGTGGGCAAACTCAACGCAGATTGGTTGCTGCACGCCGAGCCGCTGCGCATTTGGCTATCGGCCAACGCCGAACTACCCGTGCTCGGGTGGATCTTGGCCGAGCGATGGGCCGCCTACCTCTTCAGTTGGTGCGGCGCTCTCTTCGACTTGAGCATCGTGCCCCTGCTGTTGTTTCGCCGCACGCGCGTGCTTGCCTATGCGCTGGTGGTGGTGTTTCACGTGCTCACGGCGATGCTGTTTCGCATCGGAATGTTCCCCTGGGTCATGATCGTCAGTGCGACCATCTTCTGCTCTCCGGAGTGGCCGCGCCACGTGCTGGCTCGACTGCGCCGCCGCGCGGCGGCGCATCCAGCGGGGGTGGCTGGTGTGCCGATCGGGAAAAAATCAGGCTTGCTCGCGGCGATCTACCTGACGACGCAAACCTTGCTTCCGCTCCGGTGCGCACTCTACCCGGGCAATACCCTTTGGAGTGAAGAAGGCTTCCGCTTCGCGTGGCGGGTCATGTTGATCGAAAAGGCGGGCAGCCTCGACTTCGAGGTCGTCGATCGCGCCGGCCGCCGCTATGCCGTCTCGCCAGGGCAATACTTGACGCACTTCCAAGCGCGCATGGCAGCCACGCAGCCGGACATGATCTTGGAGCTCGCTCACTTCATCGCTCGCGATTTTGCACAGCGCGGCTTGGGGCCAGTTCGCGTCTACGCGGACAGTGAGGTCTCCTTCAATGGTCGCTTGCGCCAGCGAATGATCGATCCCGCGCGAGACCTGGCGAGCGTTAGCGATGGTCTCGCTCCCAAACCATGGATCCTCCCAGCACCCACCGCCGCGCCCGCATTTTGAGCGGAAAGTGAGCCAAAGGATTCGTGATTCGGCTCGAACTGCGGAGCGATCGACGCGCTTTGTGATACCCGTAGGTGTGTGATCCAGCAGCGCACCTCGAGGCGCGCGTCATGCCGGCACGTGACGTCGACCGTCGGACTTCGCGGTGGGGACGAGGCTCGTTAACGTCTACACCTTGGCTGGCGTTGGTCCCTCTCTCAGCGTCCGCGACGCCGAAGGCTGCGACGGGTTGCGACGTGTCGTGTGACCATCAAAAAAACTGATGGTCACGTCACAGTCACACCATCGGCGGAGGCAATACCGAGGGGCGGGCGCGGGGTTCGCTGATGCCGGCGAGGGTTTCGAGGAGTTGCGCGACGCTGGCGGGCGCTTGTTGCATGCGCGGTTGCAGGTAGCGCGCGATGTCGCCGAGGGAGATCATGCCGACCAGCACGCCGTCGGCGTCGACGACGGGCACGCGGCGGATTTGACTGTGGCGCATCACATCTTCGACTGCGCCTAGCGTGTCGTCGGGGGAACACACGGTGAGCGAGCGAGACATGGCGCTGGAGACGCGCGCGTCAGCCAACGGAACGCCTTGGATCAGCGCGGCCATGCACACGTCGCGATCGGTGATCACGGCGCGGACGACGCGCACCGAATCGATGACCGGCAGGCAGCCGCAGTCCTTCTCCCACATGATTTGGGCGGCGCGGTGCAGGGTGTCTGTGGGGCTGCAGGTGTAGACGCGCACGCGCATGACGTCGTGCACGGGCGCGCGGCTGGGGCCGCCCTCTTGGCTGCGGACCGAGAAGTCACGGAACGCTTTGACGACCTCGACGGCTAGCTCTCCCGCGGCTTCGAAAGCGCCTTCACCTTGTTGTTCGAGTGAACGCTCGAGACCCAAGAGCTTTGGTTCGACGCTCTCCCATTGGGCGCGGACCTCGAGGCCTGCGAGGTGCAAGCGGACGCGCAGCTCGTCACGCAATTGCGAGAGCTCAGCCAGCACTGAGCCGGAGGAATTGCGTTTGGGAAATCTCGAGTTCATGGTCCGGTCCCTTTCGAGCCCATTTACGCTAACCCTTCGCTCAGGTGTTCGGGGGAAAATTCTGCCGGCCCGATGAACGGTCGGTGTAACCCGCGGCGAAGCGCGCGATGCGCGGCTGACTCACTGCGGCGAGCGTGTGCGCAACCGCGGTCCAAGTCATGCCATCGGCGCCGTCGGGGTTGCGGCTAACGAGGTATGCAAAATCACCGAGCGTCACGATGCCGACCAAACGCCCTTGGTCGTCGACCACGGGCACACGTCGGATCTTGTTCTGTTGCATGATCGCTTGCACGGTGACCGGTGTGTCGCGCGGCGAGCAGGTTTTCACGTCGCGCGCCATCGCGCTCGACACTCGTGAATCGTGGAGCGGTGAGCCTTGCAGCTGCGCGGCCATGCAGATGTCCCGGTCGGTCACGATCCCCACCAAGCGGCCATCGGCCTCGACCACGGGGACCGCCCCACAATCGTTCTCCCACATGATCTGCGCGGCGGTACCCAGGGTGTCATCGGGCGCGATGCTGCGCACGTTCCGGGTCATGATTTCGTCGATTCTCATCGGGCGTCCTGTTGCGGTGACGGCGGGGCGGGTTTCCGGGCCGATCCGAAAAAACGGTGGGAAAGTGCCGCGGGAACGTAGGGAGAGTGTAATGAAAGCCTCGCGCGCGGTATACTGGGACCGTGGACTTTCGGCAGTACGCTGCCCAATCGGACGATCGCCTGGAGCTGCTCACCGGCGCTCTGCTCATTGCGCGCGACGCCTATCCGGGGCTGGATTTCGGGGCACAAGAGGAAAAGCTCGATCAACTCGCCGCGCCGCTCCGGCGGCGGCACATCGACGAGCTGCCAGCTGCACTGCAAGCGCGGGCGATTGGTGATCACCTTTTCATCCGCAACGGTTTCCGCGGTAACGCGGAAAATTATTACGACACCCGGAACTCGTTCTTGAACGACGTGCTGGAGCGGAAGGCGGGCATTCCGATTTCGCTCAGCGTGTTGTTCGTGGAGGTCGCTCGTCGGGCAGGGGTGCGCGCTCGCGGTGTCGGTTTTCCCGGTCACTTTTTGGCGCGCGTCGACGACAACGAGGGCAGCGTCATCGTCGACCCGTTTTCGGGTGGAGCAACCTTGAGCCGCCGCGATCTGGTCGACCTCTTGAAGCGCGTCGCCGGAAAGATGAAGTTCCAAGAGGGAATGCTCGAGCCGACGCCGAACCGGCATATCGTTGCTCGCATGCTGATGAACCTGCGCGGCGTGTACGCAGCGCAGGGCGACTATCCGCGGCTTTTGTTGGTGCTCGACCGGTTGATCGACTTGATGCCCGACGTCACGGACGAGCTTCGGGATCATGGCTACCTGTGCGCCAAGCTGGGCGCACCGCGCGCGGCCATCGAACATCTGCAACGCTACCTGGGCGTCTTGCCGAACGCCGGAGACGTGGTCGAGGTGCGAAAGTTCTTGGCCAAGCTCGAGCAAGAATCCGCGCGCGCCAATTAGTGAACTTGCGGCAGCCCGCCGCTCTTCACATGGCATTCGTATTCGCCGAGGAGCACGTACGCGCGAGCGCACTCGATGTCGACGCTAGCGCCGTGCGTGCTCTTGCCCTTCTCGACCAGCGCGGTCTGATAGCCGAAGGTTTGCTTGAACGCCGAGCGCTGTTCGCTCAAAGTTTTGACCACGCACGGAGCGTTGCCACACGCGGTCTTCTGCGCCAGCTCTTTCACCTCGGAGTTGTCGCCGTAGGTGTTGTTCAAGCCGAGCGCGGTCGCGCCCAAGCACAGCACCGCGATCAGCGGACGGACGATTGCGCGCGCCTCCACGATTAGCCCGCCATTTCCAGCTCGTAGAACGGCGGCGGCTTGTCTTTCACCCACCACAGTCCCGCGCCGACGCTGATCAAATGCTTGGCCAAGATGCCGCGATAGTAAGAGCCGTTACGTACGAAAATGTCCGTATCCGTGCGCGTCTTGTCGCAGCGGTCGCGCAAGTCGCCGCGCGTCGTCACTTCCACGTAGATCAGGCCGCGTGACATGGCGGCGATGTTGGCGACAGCAGGCGCGACGTCTGGATCCGGCAAGTATTGCAGCACGCCTTGGCAAATGATCAGGTCGTGCTTCTTGCGGTCGCGCCAACGCGCAATATCGCGCTGTTGAAAGCCGTGCTTCTTGCACATGGCCAGGCTGACTTCGGTGCCCGTGTAAGACACGGCCTTGTCATGCTTTTCGAACCAATGTTTCCAGAGCCCGATGCCGGCTCCGATGTCCAACACACTTTTCAGCTCGAGCCGATTCCAACGCGCGAAGCCAACGACGAAACTGGCCAGGTTTGCATGCTCTTCAGGGCTGACGACACGAGTCTGAGGGGATTCGTAGAAGCGGTGGTAGTACGCCTCGTCGAACCGACGGAACCGATCCATAACCCTCAGTCTAACTCGAAGGGTCTGGGCGATAGCGATGGCCTTGGCGAAGCCGCAGCCTCGATCGGCTGGTCGCATGGGCGATAAGCAGCTGAATTTATTACAAAATATACTTAGTTGCCTATTTGTGAATATCTGCAAATATAACGCCGTTCGATGACGCAGGTGGCCCCCCTCGATGCGCGCTGGCAGCTCTATCGGCTGCTGAGCGACCCTTTTCGCCTGCGCTTGCTCGCGCTCGCGGCGGAAGAGGAGCTGGCTCTGGGGGAGCTTGCAGATCTGCTTGGCGAATCACAACCGAACCTGTCGCGCCACGCGGCGCCGCTTCGACAAGCGAGCTTGCTCGCGGAGCGCCGGCAAGGAACGCGCACGTTGGTGCGTCTCGACGCCGCCGCCAAGAATGATCCGGTGGTGTGTGACGCGCTCGCCGCGGGTCGCGCCCTGTGCGAGAAAGATGGAAGCCTCGCGCGCATCGCGACGATCGTGCGTGCACGCGACCAAAAGACGCGCGAGTTCTTCGCGCGTCCACCGCGCGCGGATGAACCATTGGTGCTCGCGCCCGAGCTGCCGGTGTATATCGCCGCGCTCGCTTCGCTGCTCGATGCGCACGCGCTCGCAGTCGACGCGGGAACGGGTGATGGCGCGCTCTTGGACGTGCTCGCGCCGGCGTTCGATCGCGTGATTGCGTTGGATCGCAGCGCCGCGCAGTTGGCCCGCGCCGAGCGCCGAGTGCAGGCGCGCGGTTACGATAACGTCGAGCTCTACTCAGCCGAAATTGGCGACAAAGCCGTACGGCGCGCGGTGGGCGCTGGGGCTGACGTGGTGGTGGCCGCGCGCGTGTTGCACCACGCCCCTTTGCCGCGCGAAACGCTCAAGGCGCTCGCGGCATTGTTGCGACCCGGCGGTCACCTGCTCTTGCTCGACTACGCGCGCCACGCCGATGAAGCGTTGCGCGACGCGCAGGCGGATGTTTGGATGGGGTTCGAGGCGCGTGAGCTAGAGGATTTCGCTCACGGTGCGGGGCTAGTCTCCGTGCGCGCGCGCGATCTGCCGCGCGGCCTGTTCCAAAACGGTGTAGACGGACACCTCAGCTGGCTCTTGCTGTCCGGTAAGCGCCCAGCCGAAAAAACGAATCACTCCCGGACCAGTACCGGGGTTTGATGAGACAAGCAGAAGAGGAGACGAAGGTCATGGAGAGCGTTCAAGAAACCGGTACGGCCGATCGCCGTAAGCAAAGCGGAATCAGCACCCAAGAGGGTAAGACTTACCGCGTCGCGGACATCGGCCTCGCGGATTGGGGCCGCAAGGAAATCTCGATCGCGGAAACCGAGATGCCGGGTCTGATGGCCCTGCGTGAAGAGTTCGGAGCCAAGAAGCCGCTCAAGGGCGCGCGCATTGCCGGCTGCCTGCACATGACGATTCAAACCGCCGTGCTGATCGAGACGCTCACGCATCTCGGCGCCGAGGTGACCTGGACGTCGTGCAACATCTTCTCGACGCAAGACCAGGCGGCCGCTGCCATCGCCAAGACCGGCGTGCCGGTGTTCGCTTGGAAGGGCGAGACCGAGGCCGAATACGACTGGTGTTTGGCCAAGCAAGTCTTCGCTTTCGAAGGTGGCAAGGGCCCGAACATGATCTTGGATGATGGCGGTGATCTCACCATCTACATCCATCAGAAGCATCCGGAGCTGTTCAACGGTCCGGATCCGATCCGCGGCCTCAGCGAAGAGACCACCACGGGCGTGCACCGCCTGTACGAGATGTTCAAGAAGGGCGAGCTCAAGTGCCCGGCCATCAACGTGAATGACTCGGTGACCAAGAGCAAGTTCGACAACTTGTACGGCTGCCGCGAGTCGCTCACCGACGGCATCAAGCGCGCCACGGACGTCATGTTCGCCGGCAAAGTGTGCGTCGTGGCGGGCTACGGTGACGTGGGCAAGGGCTGCGCGCAGGCCATGAAGGGCCTGGGCGCGCGCGTGCTGATCACCGAAATCGACCCGATCTGCGCGTTGCAGGCGGCGATGGAAGGCTACCAAGTCGTGACCATGGATGAGGCCGCTTCGCAGGCGGACATCATCGTCACTGCCACCGGTTGCTGTGACGTGGTGAAGAGCCACCACATGCAGGCGATGAAGAACGAAGCCATCCTGTGCAACATCGGTCACTTCGACAGCGAGATCGACATCGCTTGGTTGGAAGGCAACAAGGAGATCCGCGAGGAGAACATCAAGCCGCAGGTCGATCACTTCATCTTCCCGGACGGCAAGAAGTTGATCGTGCTCGCGCGTGGTCGCCTCGTGAACCTCGGCTGCGCCACCGGTCACCCGAGCTTCGTGATGAGCTCGAGCTTCACCAACCAGGTGCTCGCGCAGCTCGCGCTGTTCGGCGAGAAGTTCCCCGTCGGCGTGCACATCTTGCCGAAGAAGCTGGACGAGAAGGTCGCCCGCTTGCATCTCGGCAAGCTGGGCGTGAAGCTCGACCGCCTCTCGGGCAAGCAAGCCGAGTACCTCGGCGTGCCGGTCGAAGGTCCGTACAAGCCCGAGCTGTACCGTTACTGAGCGGCTCAGCTAAGTTCCAAGCGCTGAAAACGCGCGGTTCCGGCAGGAGCCGCGCGTTTTTCATTTTGTCACACATGCCTGGTGTAGGCTTGGCGGTCATGACGCCCGGCGAAAAGAACATCGTGATGTGTCTCGTGGCAGTGGCTTGGGCCGACGGTAAGGTCGCCTCGCCCGAATCGGGGGTCATCGAGGGCCTTTTGTGCGGTTTCGACGCGAGCCCCGAAGAGGAGCGAGAGCTGCTCGAGTACGCCAAATTCAAGCGCACGCTCAGCGCGGACGCGCCATACAAAGAGCTCTCGCGCGAGGAGCGCGAGCTACTACTGGCGAACGCGGCCTTGCTCACGCACGCGGACGGTGAACAGAGTGCGTCTGAAGCAGAGCTCTTGAACAAGCTGGTCTCGTTGCTCGAGTTCGACGAAGAGGCTGCAGGTCAAATCTTGGAATCCGTGCAAGACGGCGCGTTGAATCTCGGCTCGCGCGTGCTCGAGCCCGACGAGACCACCTGAGCTAGCGCGGAAGCGCTCAGCGCATGCTCGCCGGGGGCAGCAAAGATTGCCCGACACCGAGCCCCGATACTCCGCCCGAAATGATGAACGTCATCAGCTCTGCGCTGTTCACGTCCAGCGCTTCCACGCATTCGCGCGGCACCACTGCCAAGTAGCCGGCGAAGTTGTAAGACTGCGGAAAGTACACGGCGACGTGCAGCGGCATGTCCAGCGCATGTAACCCATCACGTGTGACGAAACCGAGCGTCTTCATGCCGGTCGCGGGGTTGATGATGACCGCGACGGGACGGTTGAAGCTTTTCTTGTCGCCCATGAACGCATCGATCAAATCCTTGATCGACGAGTAGATGAGCTTGACGAGTGGTAGCCGTTTCAGGATGCGATCGGTAGACTCGACGACGCTCCGGCCAATCACGTTCGATGTGGCCATGCCGACGATCGTCACCAAGCAAAGCGTGAGCAGCAACCCGACACCGGGGATGCCGATGGGCAAGAGCTGGTCGATGGCGCGTAGGATCGTATAGAGGATGTACACGGTCAGGCCGAGTGGCGCCGACACCAGGCAACCGCGCACGAAGTAGCCGATCAGACGCTTCAAAGTCATGGTGAGGCGAGCATAGCCTCACTCCCGCATTATCGGGCTAGGCCCTAGTTCGCGGGGTGCCAGGCAGCGAGTCGCTCGAGCCCTTCGAGTCGTTGCAAGACGAAGCGTTCGGGTGGGCTGAGCTCCTCCACGCGAGCGTGCAGAAAATCCCGATAGCGCCGCAATAGTTCGCGGTCTATTCCGCGCACGTGCCGCAGCACCGTGTACATCTCGTCGACGATGGGAAGCGGGATCGTCGCGCCGAGCGCGTCGTACAAGCGAAAGGCGAAATCGAGCCAAGAAGCTTTGCCGGTCGCGGTGGCGAGCTTGACCGCGTACTGCGCCGCGATGCGTGCGACTTCGGGCGCTACGGCGCGCCCCGCGACTGCGTCGCTCAGAATGGCAACCAGCTGAGTGCCGAGCACGTGCTCGGCCTCGTGTCCTCGGCCGAGCGCGAGCGCCTTGTCCGCGACGTTGCTCAGTAGATGCAAAGCGTCCGCGCGGCGCGTTGCGGAGGCGGATTCTTCCAGGCTGCTCGCGTAGGTACCAGCGGGCACGCGGGAAGATTCCCGATGCGGCTTCAAATCCAAACCAGAGGTTCGCTCTTCTCTCGCGTTCGAGAGCTCGGTGAGTACGAACTCGTTGTCGCCGATGGTGACGCGATCACCGATTAGCAATGCGGTCGGACTCGTGATCGGGACTTCATTGACCAGTACGCCGTTTTGGCTACCCAGATCGATGACGACGACGCCAGCTTCGGTCTCGTGGAACTCGGCGTGTCGCCGCGAGACGAGCGGTCCTGACAACACGATGTCCGCGTCCGAACCGCGCCCGACCAGGAGCGGCGTGTGGTTCAAGGGGTGGTCGATGAGGCCTTCACGCAAAGCGTACGCGGGGCGCATGCGCGTATGAAGCCCGCTGTCGCTGGTTTGCTGCGGGTCGCTCGCCTCACTTGCCTGCCGATGAGCCACTTAGGGAACAGGTTATCGAACCCGCGTACCCATGTCTACAGTAGCCTACATGGCTGTTTGTGGGCCGAAGGGGCGACGGACGCGTGATCTTAGGTCGCTCGTGGATAGCTGCCGAGGACTCGCATCGTGGAGCAATGGTTTTCGAGCTCGGAAAGCGCGCCTGCGACCGCTTCGTCCTCGCGGTGACCCTCGAGATCGGTCAGGAACACGTACTCCCAGCGCCGCGCGGGGTTGGGGCGAGATTCGATCCGGCTCAAGTTGAGCCCAGCGCGATCGAAGATTTCCAACGCCGTTCGCAGCGCGCCGCGGCTGTGCTCGGTCGAAAAGACGAGACTCGTCTTGTCTCGGCCAGTGCGCGCCGCGTCGCTCTTGGCAATCGCTACGAAGCGTGTCGCGTTCTCGGCGTTGTCTTGAATCCCAGCGACGAGTACGCGCAGCCCATTGAGTTCGGCTGCGAGTGGGCTCGAGATCGCAGCGAGCTTCGCATCGCTCGCGGCTTCTCGCGCAGCAGCGGTCGTAGAAAGTGCGGCGACTTGCTCGGCGTTGGGTAGGTGTTCCGCGAGCCAGCGCCGACACTGCGCAAGTCCCTGAGGGTGCGAAGCGACCCGCGTAATGCTGCCGAGATCGCTCGCGAGGCCCAGCAGGCACTGCGCGATCTCCAACACGACCTCACCGCGGATCCATAGTTTGCGTGCCAGCAGCTCGTCGACGGTTTGGTTGACGCCGCCTTCCGTCGAGTTTTCGATGGGTACGACGCCGAAGCTTGCACTGCCGCTCGATACAGCCTCGAAAACCTGCGAAATGGTGGAGTGTTCTCGATATTCAGCCTGGGGCCCAAAGGCGACCCGCGCTGCGGCGTGCGTCCACGCACCAAACTGTCCGAAGAACGCGATCGGCCCTGCGGGCGCTTGCTGCAAAAGTTCGCCTGACACTAGCGGCTCCGCTCGATCATCGCGCGTAGCACGGCGGCGGCGTGCACGCGCGCGTAGTCCTTCCAACCCAGGAGCTCCGAAGTGCCGTCGACGATCGCGGCCCAATGATCCGGTTCGTCGTGTAGTTTACGCACGACGTACAGCGCGCGCTCGAAGGGCATGCGCTCTCGAATTCCGGTAGGCAAGCTGCTATGCAAGACTCCGGCGCAGGCGTGATACGCGGCTTGCAGCTGTTGTTGGTCGTGGCGTGGCGTGCCGCGGATTGCTCCATGCGCGCGACCGACCAAATGCGCGACGCGCAAGATGTGCGCCTCGCTCGCGCCGCTCATCGACCAGGCCGCCCAAGTGCGTGCGATCGCCGCCTGCTCGACCGGATCGACGGTGCCGCTCTGGATGCGCTCTTCGAGCCAATCGGCGAGCGCTCGAGCCGCACGCATCCACTCCGGTGAGAGTGGCGGTAGCGACTCCCGCGCTCGCCGCGTATTTTTTCGGCGGCTGTCGGGTGTTTCGATGAATTCGTCGTGCCGATCGAGCGCGGCAAGGTCTAAAGCGCCGGGTGAGGATGAGCTCAACGTCTGCTTGGGATCGGCAGGAAAGTCGCTCGGATGCCCTTCATCGAAGAGGGGCCAAGTCCCGGCGAGGTCCGGATTTTTTTTGCTTGGCCCGGTCATCGCTCAGCGCACGATGGCAAGCAAGCTCTGAAGCCGCAGCGCCAAGCTCATGTCGCCTTCCACACGCAGTTGATTACTGAAGAACAGTTGCTCTCCCGTGACCTTGCCTTCGAAGAGCGCGACTCCGTTTTCCGCGGACATCGCCAGCGTACAGTCTGAAGCACCGTCGCCCGCAGTGAGCGTTGCGTCGCCCTTGAGATTCATGAGCCAAGTTCCGCCGCCTTCACCCTCGAGCACGAACTTGTAGATCGCGCCGATTTCGGACGCTGCGGCCTTGTTTGCTGCCAGGCGCTCGGCGACCGTGGCCATGATTTCTTGCGCGCTGCTCATGGGGTCGCCGATGCGGTGGGGGCAGCCGTGGCTGACGCGGTGGGGAGCGGCTTTGCGGCGTGTAGGCCTGGCGGGCGCGGCTGGGTCGGCGGCGTCGTGGGCACCGCGGTAGCGGTCGGCGCAGTCGCGGTCGCGGTGACCAACGGCGGGTTCGTTGCGGTGGCCGCGGGCGTTGCTGTTGCAGTCGTGCTCGCGACTGCTGGCGGAGCGCTGTCCGCGGGCTTCTCGGTCGTGATGTAACAAGCCGGCACGAGGACCGCCAAGGTTACCGCGAATGTCAGCGCTTTATGCTCTGTTTTCATGAAGTACCGCCTCCAAGTGGAGCTGTCACGTTAGCATTCTTCATCGCGCACGGAAGCCCCTCCTGACCGTCCGCGCACGGGGTCAGCCCGATTCGGGAGGCTTGGTCGAGCTAGTTCGAACCGCGTGTTCGCCGAACTTGGCGGCCAAGAGGGTGGCGGCTTCCCGGCCTAGATCAGTGGTGGGAACATAGGCGTCGGGTGCATTCGAGAGCGAGCGCGCTTTGAGTTCGCGCTGCCCCATGCCGATCAACACCTCCAAATCGGCAATCAACTCGTCCATCGTCGCGTAGCGGCGTTCGCGGTCTTTCTGTGTGGCCATTTGGACGACGCGATCCACACGTGGATCTAGATGGTCGTTCAACCAGGACGGCGGCGGTACCGTGGAAAAGAGCTGATGGCGCAAAAGGTCGGCCTGACCCACGGACTCGAAGGGCAGGTGACCAGAGAAGACTCGGAACATCACCACACCGAGGCTGTAGATGTCGCTGCGCGCGTCGACCGACTCGGCCAAGATCTGCTCCGGCGACATGTATTCGGCGGTGCCCATCACGCTGTGTGATTCACCGCCTACCTCGTCGATATCCCACAATTTGGCCAACCCAAAGTCGATGACCTTGAGGCCATAAGGTTCACCCGGTGGCCCGAGCAACAAGAAATTATCCGGCTTTACGTCGCGATGTACGATGCCCGCGCGGTGTGCTGCAGCTAGCCCTGCGGCGGCCTGGCGCAACAAGATCAGCCCAATATCGAGCGGGATCTGTGCACGCCGCGCGTACTCGCCCAAGGTTTCGCCGAGCAGCGCTTCCATCGCCAAGAAGGGCACGCCTTCTTCGGTCTCGCCGCTGTCGAGGACGGTCGCCACGTTGGGATGCGAGATCGCCTTCATGGCTTGCCCCTCGCGCACCAAACGAATGCGGAACTCGGGCGATAGCGCGGTCTCCGGCGCCAAAATTTTGAGCGCGACCGGTGAGGCCGTCGTCAGATCTTCCGCCAGGTAAATGCGGGCATGCGCGCCTCGTTGCAAGAAGCCGCGCACCTGATAGCGCCCCGCGAGTATCGCCCCGCTTCTCCTCGACTCTTTGGCGGCAAACGAGGAGAAGGGGGAGCCTGACTGGAGTTCGTCCAGCGATTGCGGGTCGAGCTCCGAGTCAGGGGTCACTTTCATACGCGTTGGATTCACCCGACCAGACGTCAGTCAGTCTGCGGCTTCGAGCCCGCAGCGGGCGCGAGCGAAGCCGGCGAGCGCTTGTCCATGGGGACGAAGTCGCGTTCGTCGTAACCCGTGTAGATCTGACGCGGACGAGCGATCTTCTGATCCTTGTCGAGCAGCATCTCTTCCCACTGCGCGAGCCAACCCGAGGTACGCGGAATGGCGAACAACACCGGGAACATGTCGACCGGGATCTGCAGCGCCTCGTAGATGAGCCCGGAGTAAAAATCGACGTTCGGGTACAGCTTGCGCGTGACGAAGTAGTCGTCCGTGAGGGCGATGCGTTCGAGCTCGAGGGCGACCGGCAAGAGTGGGCTCTTTTTGCCGACCAGGTCGAACACCTGGTCCGCCAAACGCTTGATCACCTTCGCGCGCGGGTCGTAGTTCTTGTACACGCGATGGCCGAAGCCCATCAGCCGCGCGCCCACGCCGCTCTTCACTTCCTTCACGAATGCGGGGATAGCGGAGACGTCACCGATTTCGCGCAGCATGCGCAAGACGGCTTCGTTCGCACCGCCGTGCAGCGGGCCATACAGTGCCGCTGCGGCACCGGCGACCGCCACGTACGGATCGGCGCGCGAGCTGCCGATCGAGCGCATCACGTTCGTCGAGCAGTTCTGTTCGTGATCCGCGTGCAAGATGAACAGCACGTCGAGCGCCTTGACGATCTCCGGGTGCACCTCGAACTTCGGCTCGGCGATGCGCTTCAACATCTGCAAGAAGTTCTCGCTGTAGCTGACTTCGTTGCTCGGATAGACGAACGGCATGCCCATGCTGTGGCGGTAGCTCCACGCGGCGAGCGTCGGCATCTTCGCGATCAAACGCACCATTTGCTGGCGGCGAATATCGTGATCGAGAACGTGCTTGGCTTCCGGGTAGAACGTGCTGAGCGCGCTGACGGTGGCGCACAGCATGCCCATCGGATGCGCGTCGTAGCGGAAGCCGTCGATGAACGTGCGCACGTTCTCGTGCACGAACGTGTGGTGGGTGATGTCGCTCGTGAACTTGTCGAGCTGAGTTTGCGTCGGCAGCTCGCCGTTGATCAGCAAGTACGCGCACTCGAGGTACGTCGCCTTTTCAGCGAGCTGATCGACTGGATAGCCGCGGTAACGCAGGATGCCCTTGTCGCCGTCGATGTAGGTGATGGCGGAGCGACAGGACGCCGTGTTCATGAACGCGGGGTCGTAAGTCATCAATCCGAAGTCACCATCAGTGAGGTGGATCTGCTTCAGATCCAACGCCTTGATCGTGTCCTCGGTGATCGGCACCTCGTAGGTCTTGCCGGTGCGGTTGTCGGTAATCGTTAGTGTTTCCTTAGCCATTCTCGCTTCGCTTCCCGCTTAGGAATGAGGGGGGACCCG
>Ga0164241_10001740_pt1 | contig 25639 bp, 20 predicted proteins | sample OricomyardsoilBY_FD_108780 | JGI IMG/M metagenome (GOLD analysis project Ga0164241, IMG submission 108780) | Backyard soil microbial communities from Emeryville, California, USA - Original compost - Back yard soil (BY) | ecosystem: Environmental > Terrestrial > Soil > Unclassified | place: USA... | reverse complement strand
CTGCCGCCGGTGAGCAGGCGGAGCCGGTCGTCCAGACGTGCCGCGATCTGGGTGACGGGCAGGGAACGCAGGCGCGCCGCGGCGAGCTCGATCGCTAGCGGCAGGCCGTCGAGACGCCGGCAGATCTCCACGACGCTCCCGACGGTCGCGGCGTCCACCGCGTACCCGGGTGCGGCGTCGGCCGCGCGGTCGGCGAACAGGCGGACCGCGGGGTGCTCGAGCGCCTCCTGCGCGTCGGCGTCGGCGGGCGGCAGGCCGAGCGGGGGGACCAGCTCCAGGCGCTCCCCGGCGATGCCGAGCGGCTCGCGGCTGGTGGCGATGATCCGCAGCCCCGGGCAGTGCGCGAGCAGCTGGTCGGCGAGGACGGCCGCCGCCTCGACGAGGTGCTCGCAGTTGTCGAGGACCAGGACGGTCTCGCGCTCGGCCAGGACGTCGAGCAGGTGCGCCACCGGATCGGTGTCGGACGGACCGGCCGATCCGGTCCCGCCCGCCGCCGACTGCCGGAGCAGGCTTGCCTCGCGCAGGCCGAGGGCCCCGAGGACGCTCGCGCCGACGTCGGCCGGGTCGCTGATCGTCGCGAGCTCGACCATCCACACGCCGTCGGGCGTCCGGCCGCTCTGACGGCCCGCGACCGCGCCGGCCAGCCGCGTCTTGCCGGCCCCGCCGGGACCGATCAACGTGAGCAGGCGATGCTCGGCCAGGAGCGCGTCGAGGCGCTCGACCTCGTCCTCCCGGCCGACGAAGCTCGTCATGGCGTGCCGCAGGTTCGTGCGGCGGGGGCTGGCGGCAGGAGGCGTGACGGCGGTCGGGGCGGCGGCGGTCGCGGTCGCGCCGGCCGTCCCGTCGATCACCGCGAGGTGGGCGGCCCGGAGGTCGGCGGACGGGACCGCACCGAGCTCCTCGTCGAGGTGGGCGCGGATCCGCTCGTAGGCGTCGAGCGCCTCGGCCGCTCGGCCGGCCACCGCCAGCGCCCGCATCCGCTGCGCGGCGAGGCGCTCGTGCAGCGGGTGCGCGGCCGTCAGCGCGTCGAGCTCGGAGACGAGGTCGGCGCCGCCCCCGAGCAGCAGGTCCGCCTCGATGCGGTCCGCCGTCGCGGCCAGGCGCAGCGCCTCGAGCCGGTCCGCGGCGTGCGCCGCGAACCGGTGGGTGACCGCGAGCTCGCCGAGCGCCGGCCCGCGCCAGGTCGCGAGCGCGCTGCGGAGGTCTTCTGCGGCGCCCGCGGCGTCCCCGGCCCGCAGCGCCGCCGCACCGGCCTGCGCGGCCGTCTCGAACGCGAGCGCATCGACGTCCTCGGGGGCGACCGCCAGCCGGTAGCCGGCCGCCCCGGAGCGCACCGCCTCCGACCCCAGCATCCGCCGCAGCCGCGAGACCAGCGCCTGCAGCGCGTGGCCGGCGTCGGCTGGTGGCGCGTCCTCCCAGATCGCGTCGATCAACGCCTCCCGGCTGACGTCCCGCCCCGCGTCGAGCGCGAGCCGCACCAGGAGCGCGCGCACCCGACCACCCGCGACGGGCACAGGGCTCCCGTCACGCCAGACCTCGAGGGCTCCGAGGATCGCCACGCGCACGCGTCCACTCTTGCACGGCGTCTCGTTCCGAGCCGCGCGTTGGTGGGTGCTAGCCGCCGATGCCCACGCGGTCCAGCGGCGCGCCGAGGCCGTCGACGGCGACGAGCGTCAGGTGGCGCCGGGCATCGCCGGAGAGCCGCTTCCAATGGTGGCGGCGCATCGGCGTCAGCCCGATGTCGCGGGTACGCAGCGCGTACAGCGCGAACAGCTCCCGATCGGTGAGCGCGGCCAGTCGGCGCAGTTCGGTCAACACGATCGCCTCGGCATCCATAGACGTTCACGGTAGCCAGAACCTCGCGGGGCGCAACCGGTTTCTCTCAGCGAGAATCGCCTGGTCCCGGATCGTCGATGCTGCCATCCTCAGCATCGGCCCGATCTGCGAACGAGGAGCCTCTATGCGCATGCCGTCAACCCTCCGTACGCTCGTCCTCCTGCTCGCGGGCCCGGTGCTGCTCGCCGCCCTCGCCCCCGCCGCGTCGTCGGCCGCGTCACGGCCCGACCTGTCCGTCTCCGCGGGCAGCGTTCGCGCCGCGGACGGTCGCGTCGCCGGCGCCGTCACCGTTCGCAACGTGGGGCGGACCGGGGTGACGACCGTCGTGCTCTTGGCCGACGGCGCCGGCCGTCGCCACGTCCTGCAGACAGTCCGGCTGGTGGCCCATCGCCGATCGGGGTCGCGGGTCGTGCGCTTCCGCGCGGCGTCGAAGGGCCTGCGTCCGGGGCGCTATCAGCTGCGGGTCTGCGTCGATCCCACCAAGCGGGTCCGCGAGCGCCGCGAGGGCAACAACTGCCGCTCGGTCGGGACGCTGAAGGTCGCGTCCATCCCCACGCCGGGTCCGACGCCCACGCCGGGTCCGACACCCCCGCCGGGTCCGACGCCGACCCCGGATCCCCCGCCCGGTCCGACCCCGGATCCGCCCGTCGCGCCGGTCGGGGATCAGCCGGCGCCGCCGCCCTGCTCCACCCCCGCCTGCGCTCCCGCGACGATCCCGTCGCGCGAGCAGCCGTTCGCGATCGACGACGCGCTCGGGCGCTACTGGGCGTTCGTGCCGACCGACTACGATCCCGCCACGCCGACCCGGCTGCTGGTCTGGCTGCACGGCTGCGGCGGCGAGAGCGCCGGCGACCTCTACGTCGTCGGCGACTACTACGACGATCAGCGCTACGTGGCCATCGCGCCGGACGGCGCCGACGGCGGCTGCTGGGACATGAGCACCGGCCCGCGCCGTGTCCTGACCGCGGTCGCCGACGCGATCGCCCGCTTCCGGATCGACCCCCGGCGGGTCGTGATCGGCGGCTACTCGTCCGGCGGCGACCTCTCCTACCGGACCGCCTTCTTCAACGCCCGGACGTTCGCCGGCCTCCTGGCGATGAACACGTCGCCGTTCCGCGACACCGGCTCCACCGCCTCCGCCTCGCTGGCCGCCGCGGCCTGGCGGTTCCCGGTCGTCCACGTCGCGCACACCGCCGACGACACGTACCCGATCGGCGGCGTGCGGGATGAGATCCAGACGCTGCGGGACGCGGGCTTCCCGGTCACCTTCGCCGAGCGCCCCGGCCACCACTACGACGCGAACCCCGGCGAGCCGGGTCACGTCGCGGGGCAGCCGAGCACCGACGAGGAGATCCAGTCGCAGCTGGTCCCGCACATGCAGGACGACTGGACCAGCCCGGCGTCCCGGTGACCCGCTCGTTCGGCTTCCCGACGGCAGGCGCTCCGCCGAGCCCCGGACGATCGCCTGGAATCAGGGCGTCGGCGGCCCGGCTCCGCGGCGGACGGAGCCCGGCGGCTGGCCCGTGATGCGGCGGAACGCGGTGGTGAACGCGCTCGGGTTGCGGTAGCCCACCTGGCGGGCCACGGTGGCGACGGAGCCGCCGTCGGCGAGCAGGGACAGTGCGGCACGCATCCTCACCTGGGCGCGCCACTGGGCGAACGACATCCCCGTCTCGGCGGCGAAGAGCCGCGCGAGCGTCCGGATGCTCGCGTTGACCTCCACTCCCCAGGCCCCCAGGTCGCGGTCGTCGTCCGGACGGTCGATGAGCGCGTCCGCCACGTCTCGGGCCCGTGGGTCGCGGGGCAACGGCACGTGGAACGTCGTCGCGGTGACCGGTCGCAGGACGTCGAACAGCAGGGCTCCCGCCCGCTGCCGAACGCCCGCCTCGAGGCCGGGGCGCCCCAGGTACTCGATGAGCTGCTGGGAGAACCGATCGACCGAGAGGCTGGTCGTGGCCGACCACGTGAACGGGCAGTCGGCCGGCTCGACGTAGATCGCGCAGGCCCGTCCGGGACGGAGCACCCGTCCGGTGTGCGCGACCCCCGCGGGGATCCAGAGCGCGTGCGTCGGGGCGATCACCCAGTCGTTGCCGTTCGCCTGCATGCTGAGCGTCCCCTCCGGCACGGACACCAGCTGGTGGTAGTCGTGACGGTGGGCCTCGGCGCCGGGCTGGAGCGGCATCGGGAGCTGCCACACGGCGATGGATGCGGGCCCGCCGCCGCTCGTCGTCTCGTGCACGCCGACCACGATACCCGACCGTCAAGATCGGATATCGCTGTCGCACGACCTTGGCCGGGACACGAACGAGCTTGGCCTACCGGGGTGGAGAGGCGCGCCTACGTTGCCTGGACGGCGCCGCTCACCTCCCGCGCAGGCAGGAGCCGGCGACCGATCGATCCCGTTCCCGAACGAAGGAAGCCGATGTCCGCTGCGGTCCAACCGATCCGGATCTCCCCCAATCGCATCCTCGCCGTGCTCCTCGTCAGCGCCCTGTCCTACGGCATCCTCGGCTCGATCATCGTCCCGGCCCTGCCGACGTTCCAGCACGACTTCGATGCCTCGCAGAACGCGGTGACGTGGATCCTCACCGCGTACCTCCTCGCCGGTGCGGCCGCCACCGCGATCATCGGGCGGCTGGGGGACATGTACGGCAAGAAGCGGGTGCTCGTGGTGACGCTCACGGTGCTGGCCGCCGGCACCCTGCTCGCCGCGCTCGCCAGCTCCCTCGGCGTCCTGATCGCGGCACGAGCGATGCAGGGAGTGGCCGGAGGCCTGTTCCCGCTGGCGTTCGGCATCGTCCGCGACGAGTTCCCGCGCGAGCGGGTCGCGCACGGCATCGGCCTGATCTCGGCCGGCCTGGGCATCGGCGGCGGCATCGGCATCGTGGTGCCCGGCGTGATCGTCGATCGCCTCGGCTGGCACTGGCTCTTCTGGATCCCGTTCGCGATCATCGTCCTCGCCGCCGTCCTCACGTGGCGACTCGTCCCCGAGTCTCCCGTGCGGGTCCTCGGCCGCGTCAACTGGCCCGCCGCGGTCAGCATGGTGACCGGCTTCACCGCGATCCTCCTCGGCGTCACGCAGGCGACGACGTGGGGCTGGGGATCGCCGAAGACGATCGGCCTCATCGCGGCCGGCCTCCTGGTCTGCGCCCTGTGGGTGCTGATCGAGATCCGCAGTCGCGAGCCGCTCATCGACATGACGATGATGCGCGTCCGCGGCGTCTGGACGACCAACGTCGTGGCCTTCATGTTCGGCGGCGGCATGTACGCCTCGCTCGCGATCTACCCCGAGCTGGCGCAGCTGCCGACGAGCACCGGCTTCGGCTACGGCGCGTCGATCACCACGACCGGCCTGTACCTGCTGTCCGAGACCGTCGCGGTGGCGATCTTCGGCAGCCTGGCCGGTCGGATCTCCGCGCGCATCGGAGCCAAGGCGACGCTCACCACGGGGTGCGTCGTCATGCTCGCGTCGTTCGTCTTCCTCGCCGTTCAACGCGCCCATCCCTACGACCTGGTCATCAGCGTCGCGCTCATGGGCGCGGGGCTCGGGATCGGCTTCGCGTCGCTCTCCAACCTGAGCGTCAACGCCGTCCGCCCCGACCAGACCGGCGCGGCATCCGGGATGAACACGGTGCTGCGGATGATCGGTGGCGCGATCGCCGGCCAGCTCGCGGCCACGCTGATCGCCGGACAGCAGGTCGACGGGCTCCCGGCCACGGAGGGCTTCACGCAGGCCCTGTGGCTGCTCGTCGGCTGCCTCGTCCTCGCGGTGCTCGCCAGCCTCCTCGTGCCGCACCTGCGGGACGCGCCGGCGGTCGAGCCCGAGCACCCCGGCGACGGGGGGCGACGGCCGGCGTAGACTGGATCCACTGATGCCCGACCATGCGGCCGCGCCGCACGAACCCAACCGGCTGCAGGGTCTGCTCAACGCGATCCCCCGAGCGATCGCGACCTTCCGGCCCGACGGCGTGGTGATCGTCGCGAACGCCGAGGCGCACGAGATGTTCGGCTGGCCGCCCGGGGAACTCGTGGGCCAGCGGGTCGACGAGCTGCTTGCGGGCCGCAGCCTCGAGGTGATCCAGGAGTCGCTCGGTCTCGGCGAGCAGCCCCGTGACGGGGAGCTGCGCCTGCGCCGGTTCGGTCAGCACCGCGACGGCACCCGGTTTCCGATCGACATCACCGTGAACGAAGCCGAGCTCGACGGCGAGCGGGTGTTCGTCGTCCTGGCCGAGAACCGCGGTCCGCTGGCGCCGAGCCACAGCGCCATCCGCGAGGTCGAGGATCGATTCCGCGCGATCTTCGAGAACGCGCCGGTCGGGATCACGCTCAGCGATCGGGACGGCGCCGTCATCGTGGACGCCAACCAGGCCTTCTCCGCCCTGGTCGGGTATCCGGTCGCCGACATCCGCGGACTCACCCTGGGTGCGCTGATCGATCCCGACGACATCCCGCAGCTGCAGGGGCAGATGGAGTCGTGGCTCGCGGACGGGGCGCAGGGAAGGCTGGGCGCCCGGATATGCCTGCAGCGCAGCGTCGGCGACTCGGTCTGGGTCGAGGCGACCGCGTCGGCCGTGCACGACGAGGCGGGCGTCGGGGCCGGGCGACGGTCGGTGATCACGATCTTCGAGGACATCACCACCCGGCTGGAGATCGAGCGTGCGCGCGGCGAGCTCATCTCCGTCGTCGGGCACGAGCTGAGGACGCCCCTCACGTCGATCAGGGGGTCCCTCGGGCTCCTGGCCGGCGGGGTCGTCGGCGCGTTGCCCAGCGAGGCGTCGAGCATGATCGACGTGGCGCTGACGAACACGGAGCGGCTGGTCCGGCTGGTGAACGACATCCTGGACCTCGAGCGCATCGACGCGGGTCGGTTCGCCCTGACCCTGGCCGACGTCTCGGCGCGCGAGATCGTCGAGCGCTCGGTGGCCGTCGTGCAGGCCACGGCGGACGAGCAGCGCGTCGCCATCGACGTGGTCGGCAGCGACACGCGTGTGCGCGTCGACGCCGAGCGCATCGCCCGCGTCCTCGTCAACCTGCTCGGCAACGCGATCAAGTTCTCCGATCTCGGGACCCGCGTGACCATCACCATCACCGCGCTGAACCCTGGATGCGCGATCGCGGTCGCCGACCGCGGCCGCGGGATCCCCGAGGATCAGCTCGAGGTCATCTTCGAGCGCTTCCGGCAGGTCGACGCCTCCGACCAGCGCGAGAAGGACGGGACCGGATTGGGCCTGGCCATCGCCCGGCGCATCGTGGAGCGCCACGACGGCCGCATCTGGGCGGAGAACCGCGAGGGCGGCGGCTCCATCGTCCGCTTCACGGTCCCGTAGCGGGCTCGTCCCAGCCGCCGGAACGTCGCTCGATCTCGGAGTCGAGCGAGCTGCGCACTCGCAACTACGACAGGCGCCCGACACCGGGAACGAAGCGGCCGACGCGGCCTGCGTACGTCGCATATCGCGTTCCGTGCGTGCTCAGCAGGTACGGCTCCTCGACGACGCGCGTCTGCAGTTCGATCGCGACGACGAGGAGCATGAAGGCGACGATCGAGACGGGGTTGGCGGCGAGCAGGGTCAGGCCCAGGCCGGTGGGGAGCATGGCGGCGAACACCGGGTTGCGAACGACGGCGAACGCTCCGCTCGTCACGAGCGCGGTCGTCTCGTCGGCATCCACGCCCACCCGCCACGACGCTCCCATCGACGACTGTGCGACCAGCGTGGCGGTGATCCCCGCCATCGCCAGCACGGCGCCGAGGAGGTGCACGGCCGGCGTGTCGATCGCCCCGACGGGGTGCAGCCCGCCCGCGAGCTGGAGGGCGGGGGCGGCCAGCCCGAGCAGGAGCGCGATGGCGAACAGGACCCCGCCGAGCCACTCGGCGGTCCACGGCCGACCGCTGACTCCGCGAAAGCCGGTGGAGCCCGTACGGCGGCGCTGCACGACGCTCCGGAGCACGAACGCGGCGCCGAGGTAGATCACGGTGAGAAGAAGCGCGAGCCATGCGGACATCGGTTCATCCTAACGCATGTTGATATGAAGGCGGAGTCGGCGGGGCGCCGGATCGATGTGCACTACGCTGCCCCGGATGCCACTTCGGCCGAGCACCCTGCGCGCCACGGCGTTCCTGCTCGTCGCCGCCCTCGGCGTGCACGAGCTGCGCTACGTGCTCGCGTACGGCCAGCGCGCGTCTGACGAGCTGGCGCACCAGGGTCACGGCTACCTGATGACGCTGACGCCCCTGGTCGGAGTGATCCTGGCCTTCGCCCTCGGAGGCCTGCTCACCGGTCTGGCCCGCAGCGGTGTCGGCGAGCGTGCCGCGACGGTCCGCGTTCGCCGGCTCTGGCCGCTCGCCACGGCGGGCCTGCTGGCCATCTACGGCACGCAGGAGGTGCTCGAGGGGATGCTCTCCCAGGGGCATCCCGACGGCGTCGCCGCGATCTTCACCGCGGGTGGCTGGATCGCCGTGCCCCTTGCGGTGGTCGGGGGCTTGGCCATCGCGCTGGCCGTGCGGGTCGCGGAGCTCGTGCAGCACCGCACGGCCCGGCGCGCGCACATCTCCATCGCGTGGATGGTGCGCCTGAGCCCGCCGCTCCGCCTTGCCGCCGCTGCTCCGACGTGGGCGCGCATCGAGCGTCTGATCGCGGTGCACCTCGCGGGGCGCGGGCCACCCGCCGGGACGTCGATCGCCTAGTTCGCGACTCGCCGGCCGACCGGCCGCCGAGTCCCCTCATCGACCCCTCCGGAGGTTCCCATGTCCCGTGCCCAGCGATTCGCGCTGCTCGGCGGCGCCGTCGTCGTCCTGCTCGCGGTGCTCCTGCTCACCCGCAGCGACGACGAGCAGACGCCCGCGCCCCGAGCGGCCGTGACCAGCACCACCACCACCGCACCCGTCCCGTCACCAGCGGCCGTCACCACCACGACGATCAAGAAGAAGCCCAAGCCGGATCCCGGTCCGATCCTCACGGCCGACGAGCTGACCACGATCGAGTCCCGCGTCGGGAAGACGATTCGCTTCCGTGCCCGCTCGACCGACGGCGACGAGGTCCACGTGCACGGCTACGACAAGTCCGTCGAGGCGCCCGCGGGGGAGGTCGTCTCCGTGGAGCTCGAGGCGACGATGCCGGGGATCTTCGAGGTGGAGTTCGAGCACGCCGGCGTGGCCATCGGCAAGCTCGAGGTCGGCGAGTGAGACGGCGAGCGGCCGCCGTGGCCGTGACCGTCTCGGGCGCATCGCTGCTCGCGGTGAGCACGGCGAACGCCCACGGCCTGGTCGGCAAGCAGGATCTCCCGGTCCCCACGTGGCTGTTCACCTGGGCGGCGGCGATCGTCCTGATCGTCTCGTTCGTCGGCCTGGCGATGCTGTGGCCGACGCCCCGCCTGCAGGACGTGCGCGAGCGGGTCGTCGCCCGCATCCCGGCCATCGTGCCCGCGCTGTGCGGCGCCGTCGGGGTGGCGGCGCTCGTCGGGCTGCTCTACGCCGGCTTCGCCGGGATCCAGACCGATGACGCCAACGTCCTGCCCACCTCGGTCTACGTGGTGTTCTGGGTCGGGCTGGCGTTCGCGTCGTTCCTCTTCGGCGACGTGTTCCGGGCCTTCAATCCGTGGCTGGCGATCGGCCGGGGCGCGGGGTGGCTGAGCCGGCGGCTGGCCGGCGATCGACTGCCCGCTCCGCTGGCCTACCCGGAGCGGCTGGGCCACTGGCCGGCGGTGGTCGGGCTGCTGGCCTTCGCCTGGCTGGAGCTGGTGTCCACCGAGCGCGGCGACCCGTCGACCCTGGCGTTCCTGGTCCTCGCGTACGTCGCCGTGCAGCTCGTGGGGATGTCGCTCTACGGCACCCGGGCGTGGGCCGATCGGGGCGACGCGTTCAGCGTGTACTTCGGGCTCTTCGCTCGCATCTCGCCGCTGCGGTGGTCGGAGCGGAAGCTCTCGATCCGCGCGCCGCTGGGCGGCCTGCCGCCGATGGACACCCCACGCGCCACGGTCGCGTTCGTGGCGGTGATGATCGGCAGCACGACGTTCGACGGCCTGACGATGGGGGAGGCCTGGACCGACGCCGCCCCGTGGATGCAGGACCGGTTCGCCACGCTCGGGCTGGATCAGGACGTCGCGCTGCAGGCCGCGTTCACGGTCGGGCTGCTCGCGTCGATCGCCGCCGTGTGGGGCCTGTACCGGGTTGGCATCGCGGGGGTGCGTGGGGTGGACGGGCGCCGCTCCGCGGGGGAGCTCGCGGAGCTGTTCGTGCACTCCCTCGTGCCGATCGCGCTGGCCTACGTCGTGGCCCACTACTTCGGCCTGCTGTCCTACCAGGGGCAGGCGATGGCCTTCCTGCTCTCGGACCCGCTCGGCGACGGGTCGGATCTGCTCGGCACCGCCTCGACCGCCATCGACTACAACTGGATCAGCGCGACCGGCATCTGGTACGTGCAGGTCGTCGCCCTGGTCGTCGGCCACGTCGCCGGGCTGATCCTCGCCCACGACCGGGCCATCGCCCTCTACGCCGACCCCCGGCAGGCGGTGCGCTCGCAGTACTGGATGCTCGCGGTGATGGTCGGCTTCACCTGCCTGGCGCTGTGGCTCGTCTCGGGAGCCGGGTCGTGACGGTGATCCTCGCGCACGCCGGTCACTGGACCAGCTCCCTCGTCTACCTGACCCCGGTGCTCCTCATCGTCGCCGCGCTGGCGGTGCAGAGCGTCCGGGATCGCCGGGCCGGACGGCATCCGGACCAGCACAGCGAGCCGACGCTCGACGACATCCTCGACGGAAAGAAGCGGAAATGACCGTTCGTCCGGGCCTCCTGGCTCATCCTCACCGGACTGCTGCTCGCGGGCTGCGGCGACTCCAGCTCCGACCCGCCGTCGACCCAGAAGGCGTCCGAGAAGGCGCTGCAGACCGTCTCGGGCAAGCTGCGCAAGCAGTTGCGGGGCGCCACCGCCGTGGATCCGGCGACGTTCCCCTCGGCGAAGGGCAAGACGCTCCAGGAGGTCTCCGACGGGCTGACCGGCACGGGCACGACCTTGGGGCTGGCCAGCTCGATCTTCACGCCGGGGATCAATCGGCTGGCGTTCGGCGTGATCGACGACGAGAACCGCTACGTCTACGCGCCGACCGTGGTCTACACCGCCGCCACGCCGACCGAGCCGGCGCGCGGTCCGTACCCGGCCCCCGCCGATCTGCTGGTCACCGACGCGCCGCACCGCAGTCAGAACGCGGCCAACCCCAAGGACGTGTTCGCCGCCATCTACGCGGCGCGGGTTCCGTTCCCGAAGGTCGGCCAGTACGCGGTGCTGGTCGTGTCCAAGGTCGGCAAGCAGCTCATCGGCGCCGGGGTGAGCGTCAAGGTGATCCCCAAGGCCAAGGACCCCCTCGTCAAGGTCGGCGAGCGTGCGCCGCGCGTCGGCACCGACACCCTGGCCTCGGTCAGCGGGGACAAGGCGCTGCTCGACACCCGCCGGCCGTTCGACGACATGCACGGCGTCTCGTTCGAGGACGCCGTCGGCAAGAAGCCGGTCGCGCTGCTGTTCGCCACCCCGCAGCTCTGCCAGTCCCGCGTCTGCGGCCCGGTGGTCGACGTCGCCGCCCAGCTCAAGGCCAAGTACGGCGACCGCGTGACGTTCATCCACCAGGAGGTCTACGAGGACAACGACACCGAGAAGGGCCTGCGCAAGCCGTTGCGGGCCTTCGGACTGCCCACCGAGCCGTGGCTGTTCGTCGTCGGCACCGACGGGAAGGTGGTCGAACGTCTCGAAGGCTCGTTCGGGCTCGACGCGTTCGAAGCGGCGCTCCGATCCGCGCTCGCCCAGGAGGACGATCCCGCGTAGCCCCCGGACGGAGCGCCGACCCCGAGCAGGTAGACAATTCAACGTCTGTTAGATTGTTGGCATGACCGGTGATCGCTGTGACCTGCTCTGCCTCGATCTGCCCCGGGCCGAGGCGCTGCGGACCGCCCGGCTCTCCGCGGCCGACGCGGAGGCCGCGGCCGCCGGGGCCAAGGCCCTGGGGGACCCGACCCGGTTGACGGTCGCCGCCGCGTTGCGCGACGGCGGCGAGCTGTGTGTCTGCGACCTGAGCTGGGTGTGCGAGCGCGCGGAGAACCTCGTGTCCCACCACGTGCGGGCGCTGCGCAACGCGGGGATCGTCAGCTCGCGCCGGGACGGCAAGATGGTCATGTACACCCTGACGGAGCACGGTGCCGCCCTGCTGGCGGCCGTGCTCGCCCGCCGCGCGACGGCACCGGCGTGACCCCGCCGATCGAGCTGCCGATGGCGCCGGCCGGTGCGCCGGCGGTTGCGCCGCCCGGTCCGCCGGCCGGCGCGGAAGCGACCGAGGCCGAGCGGCCGGCCGTCGTCGGTCGGCGCTTTCGCGTCGACGGCATGGACTGCGCGGCGTGCGCGACCACCGTCGAGAAGTCGGTCGCCGCGCTGGACGGCGTGCGGTCCGCGAGCGTGTCGTTCGGCACCGCGACCCTGACCCTGGACGGCGACGTCGCCGATCCGCTCGTCGTGGCCGCGATCACGCGCGCGGGCTACCGAGCCCGGCCCGCGCACGAGCGATCCACCGGACCGAGACGGCCGTTCTGGCGGCGCGACGCGCGCACCCTCTCGACCACCGTGTCGCTGCCGATCCTGCTCGCCGCGGTGATCGCCTCCGTCGTCGGTGCGCCGCAGGCCGAGCCGTTGTACGTGCTCTCGATGCTCGTGGGGGGCTGGCCGATCGCCCGCGCCGCCCTGGCGGGCCTGCGCCGTCGCAGCCTCGACATGAACGTCCTGATGACGACGGCGGCCATCGGCGCCGTGGCGATCGGCGCCTACGCCGAGGGTGCGTGGGTGCTGGTGCTGTTCGCGATCGGCACGACGCTGGAGACCCTGGCGCTGGAGCGCAGCCGCAGCGCCGTCGACGCGCTGATGGAGCTCTCGCCCCGAGAGGCCCGCGTCCTGCGCGACGGCCAGGAGCACGTCGTGCCCGTCGAGGACGTGTGCGTCGGCGATCACGTCCGGGTGCGACCGGGCGAGCGCATCGCCGTCGACGGCGTCGTGCGCGACGGCGCGTCGAGCCTGGACCAGTCCCCGATCACCGGTGAGTCCGTCCCCGTGGACGTTTTGCCCGGCGACGCGACGTACGCGGGCTCGCTCAACGCGCAGGGCACGCTGGTCGTCCGGGCGACCCGGGTGGCCGACGACTCCACGCTGTCCCGCATCGCCGCCCTCGTCGAGGAAGCGCAGGGAAGCCGAGCGCCGTCTGAGCGGTTCATCGACCAGTTCGCCCGCGTCTACACCCCGCTCGTCTTCGCCGCCGCCCTGCTTCTGGCGGTCGTGCCGCCGCTGGCCTTCGCCGGCAGCTGGGACACGTGGGTCTACCGCGCCCTGGCGCTGCTCATCGTCGCGTGCCCGTGCTCGCTCGTCATCTCCGTCCCGGTCGCGGTCGTCTCGGCCGTGGGCGGTGCGGCGCGGCGGGGCGTGCTCGTCGCCGGCGGCCAGGCGCTGGAGGACCTCGGCCGCGTCGACGTGGTGGCCATCGACAAGACGGGCACGCTGACCCTGGGCCTGCCCCGGCTCGAGACGATCGCCGCGTCGGACGGACTCACCGAGGACGAGGCGCTCGTGCTGATGACCGCGATCGAGCAGCCGTCCGAGCACCCGCTCGCCGGGGCGTTCACCCGCGCGGCGCGCGAGCGGTCCCTGACGATCCCGCCGGCCTCGGCCTTTGCGGCGCTCCCCGGACGCGGAACCCAGGCCACCGTGGCGGGGCGGGCGCTCTGGGCCGGTGGACCGCGCCTGGCGCGCGAGCGCCTCGGCGCGCTTCCGCCGCACGTCGCGGACCTGCACGACGCCGGGCAGACCGCCCTCGTCCTGGGCGACGGCGACCGGGTGCTCGCGGTCTTCGGCGTCGCCGACACGATCCGCCCCGAGGCCCGCGATGCCGTCGCCGCGCTCGCGCACGTCGGGATCTCGCGGATCGTGATGCTGACCGGCGACAGCGAGCCGGTCGCCCGCTCCATCGCCCAAGCCGCCGGCGTCACCGAATGGCAGGCCGAGATGCTGCCGGCCGACAAGCTCCAGGCGGTCGAGGCCTTGGGCGCCGAGGGGCACGTCGTGGCGATGGTCGGCGACGGCATCAACGACGCTCCCGCCCTCGCCGCCGCACGGGTCGGCGTAGCCATGGGCGCCGCCGGCAGCGACGTGGCCCTGCAGACCGCGGACGTCGCGCTCCTCTCCGACCGCCTGGACCGTCTGCCGTTCGCCGTCGGGCTCGCTCGTCGCGCGCTGGGGATCATGCGCTTCAACGTCATCTCCTCGCTCGCCGTGAAGGGCATCCTCGTCCTGCTCGCCCCGTTCGGCCTCGTCACCCTGGTTGTGGCCGTCGCCGCCGACATGGGCATGTCGCTCCTCGTCACGCTGAATGCGCTGCGGCTGCTTGGGCGGCAGCCGGCTCCTGAGCGGGCGCGTCGGCGCACAGGGTGAGGGCGCCGGAGGGCAACACCGCTACCTCGGCGTATCCTCAGCGTTTCATGCATATGGGTCTTTCCAAGCTCACTCCAGGTCTGCTCACGCTGCTTGCGTTGACCATCGGCGCAGGCCACGCGCAGGCCGCTGCGACGGTGCCGACGCTGCTTGGACCTTCCAGCGCTCCCGCCGTCAGCGACGGTCGGGCGACGATCACCTTCGGGGTTGGCAGCGGCGCGAGACGATCCACGGATGCGCGTCCATCGGCGAAGAGCCTCGGCCTGTCGGATGGGTGCAGCATCGAGGCCGCGTTCGCGGGGACGGGCATCCTGGACTGTGGGGAGACGTCACCGTGGGGCCTGATCGCCCTGCGGTCAGGCGCTGTGCGCCGGCTCCCCGGGGCCGGGCAGTTCAGTGGTCCGGCCTACGAGGGCGGCTCGATCCTCGCCATGGGCTCCCGCTGGCTTGCCGGACGGCAATGTGATGAGTCGTGCGAAGCGGTTGCGTTGCAGTGGCACACCGGGGAGCTGCGGGTTCCGCGCGGTTTCAACTGGTACGTGCCGCGAACCGTCCTCGACTCGCCGACGCTCCGGCTTCCCAAGGACGAGCCGTACGTTCGATCCGACGACAAGGCGCGCACCTTCACGTACCACCGGGGGCGGTTCAGCCGGAGTCTCGGGGTGAAGGTCAGCTCCCGCAACGTGATCACCGCCCCCCAGGTCTCGGGCTGGCGGGTCGCGTGGGAAAGCAACCAGGGTCACGGCGGCGCGCCGAACGCGGTAGTGGTCATGAACGCCAAGACGGGGCGCCGGGCGACCCTGCCATTCGAACGATTCGAAGCCGCGGGCTCTCCCGCTGATCCTGAGAACAACTTCACGCTGGGAGTCACGAACAAACGTCTCGTGCTCAGCTATTACGTGTCCGGTGGGGTGCCCGACCAGCACGGCAACGTGCCGGGCGTCGTGGTCACGCTGCCGTGGCCCGCCGCGGTACGTCAGCCGTAGCGCGCGTGCGCGACCTTTGGTCGCGCGGGACGTTCTCGCTTCGCATGCATCGTCTTCAGAGAGCGATAGTCGGCGGAGTCGTCCTTGCGTTGGCGGTGCTCGCCGGGTGCGCGTGCTCGGTCACGGCGGCATCCACGAAGCCCGTGATCGTGCCCGCGAGCACGTCCATGGTGGCGCTGCCCGGCCTCGCCACCGGATACACCGGGGCGAGCGAGCGGTACGTGGTGTACGGCGATGTCACGGATCGGCCGTCCGCCGTGTCGGTGTTCGACACCAAGACGTGGGTCACGCGTCGGTACAGGCTCCCGACCGGGTGCCAGATGTACGGGGGGCGCGACGGACCGCCGGTGGCGGCCGGGCGGTCGGTCCTGAGGTGCGACGGAAGCCACGACGTGCTGATGGACGTCGTCTCGGGCACGTTCCGGGAAGTCGAGAAGGCGCCGGGAGGCCATGACTGGGAGGGCATCGGTCGCTCCTGGCTCTCGACCGTGGGCGGCTGCACCGCGTCGGACGTCCACACGACCGCGTGCCCGATCGTCCGGAACCTCCAGACGGGAGAGGTGCGGATCCTGCCTCGCTCCTCCACCGCCTACGACCTCGACAGCCCAGACCTCCGTCCGATGACGAGATGCACGAAGGCGCTCCGGACGGCACCCGAGTCCGGGGCTCGCTCGCAGTCCGGGCGGTTCGCGATCTTCCGGATGCACCCGCTGACCGTCGGTCGTTGTGACGGCACGCATCCGGTTGCGATCGGGGACGCCCGGGCCTGGACCTCCAGCCCCTCGTTGCTCGGCGGCTGGTTGACCTACCTCCGAACCGGCGATTGCCCGCGCGCGGCATACGCCTACCGCCCGGCATCGCAGCGGATCTACCGGTGGGCCACGCCGACGGTCCGGGGTGCTCGGTGCGTGGACGATGCGATCCACACGAAGTACGCCATCCTCGTCCCGCTGATCGCCAGCGTCGATCGAACGACGAGCCTCGAGGAGCTCACGTATCGACTCGTCGCCGCCCGGCTCCCGAGCGCGTGAGCGGTGCGGCTCCCAGAAGCCCCGAACCCGCCGCGTGCTCGTCCGGCCCGATCGCGCGTAGGCCGCAGCCCAGCCGCTCAGCCGCGCGCCTTCTTCGTCGGTGTCAGCACCCACAGGTACAGCGTGGCGACGGGTGCGGCCCTGCCGTCGGCGGTCACCGGAGCGATGCGCAGCCGGTAGCGGCCGGGGGCGAGGCTGCTCACCCGGAAGGCGCGCAGGAGCTTGAGGGTGTGCTTGCCGGCCGAGTCGTTGCGGGTCAGGACGAGGGGCCGCGGGCCCGTCGCCGCGCGCGCCGCGGTGCGGCCGGTCGCGGTCACGTAGACGAGTGCCGCGCCGCCGCTGGTGGTGACGCCGTTGCCGGCCGGCTCCGGGCCCGGGCAGCGCGTGCGGACGGGGGCCCGCGGCGTGGTCCGCCGCTGCAGCGTGAACGTCGTGGTCGCGGCCTGGTTCGTCGTGTACCGGACGAGGATGTCCCGGCGTGCCCCGCGGGCGGTGCCCAGGCACGTGCCGTCGCTGGTGAGGCTCGTGATGACCTGCGGCGCCGGAGACGGTGGCACGACCGGTGGCGGCACGGGTGCGGGGAGTGGGTCCGGGAGGGGTGTCGGGTCCGGGTCCGGCGTCGGGTCCGGCGGTGTCACGGGCGCCATCGGCGTCACGGCGTTCGACGGCGCGGACGGGTCGCCGGTGCCGACGGCGTTCGTGGCCGTGACCGTGAACGTGTAGCTGTCACCGGCCGTGAGCCCCGTGACGGTCACGGGCCCGGTGGCGGCAGTGGCCTGCTGGCCGCCGCGCGCCGGATCGGTCGCGTCCGTCGCGGTGACGGTGTACTCCGTGACCGGACTGCTGCCGCTGCTGGCCGGCGCGTCGAAGCTGACGGTCGCCGACGTGATGCCGGCCGTGGCGGACACCGCGGTGGCGACGCCGGGACCGTAGGCCACCGTCCCGGCCGCGCCCTTCGCCCCGTCGGTGCCCCGGGTGCCCACGACGCCGGGCAGGCCGTTGGGGGCGTTCTCGTTGTCGCCGGCCCCGCCGCCGCCGCCCAGGCCGGCGGCGCCGCCCGTGCCGCCGGTGTCCCCCGCACCGCCGCCGATGTCATCCGCGCCGGTGCCGCCCGTCGCGGTGATCGTGGCGCCCACGACCGTGACCGTGCCGCCGCTGCCGCCATCGCCGCCCAGCCCACCGGCGCCGCCGCGCCCGCCGTTGCCGCCTACGCCGCCGACCCCGGGCACGTTGCCACCCTCGGCGCTGCCGCCGGTGCCGCCCGGACCGCCGGCCGCGGCGGAGCTGCCCGTGCCGCCCGCGCCCCCGCCGACGCCTGCGCCGCCTACGCCACCGGTCGCGGTGATGGTTCCGCCGAGGATGCGCACGACGCCTGCCGCTGCGCCGGCCCCGCCGGCTCCGCCGGAACCACCCAGGCCGCCCGTGCCGCCGGCGCCGCCGGTGGCGAGGCAGGTGTTGCTACCGGCGGAGCCACCGGTGCCTCCGGTGCCGCCCGGCCCCCCGATGCCGCCGGCGCCGCCGATGCCGCCCGCTCCGCCGATGGCGGTGCCGCCGGCCGCGGTCGTATTTGCGACCCCGCCGCCCCCGCCGGTGCCGCCCCGGGCGGAGGTGCCGCCGGCGCCGCCGGCGCCGCCCGCGCCGCCGGTCGCCAACGGCGCGGTCCCCTGGGCCGGTCCGCCGGCGCCGCCCATGCCGCCGCCCTGCCCGGTGACCGCGCCGCTCGTGCCGGGAAACCCGTTGGCGCCGGTGACCACGCCCGGGGCCCCGCCCGTGCCCGCCGTGGCCATGGTCGTCTGGTTGTAGGTCGAGACGCCGTTCGCTCCCGCGTCGCCGCCGATGCCGGCGCCGCCCGTGCCGCCAGAGGCGACGAAGGTGCCACCGACGCCCGTGTCGTCGACGATGAGCGTCGTGCCGGCCGGCACGCCGACCGCCGCCCGGCGCGCGGGCGCACCGGTGATGGACAGGTGGTGGCCGGCGAGGTCGAGCGTGACGGTGTTGCCCGCGCCGACGTCGAGGGCCTGGCCCGTCTGCGTGATGTCGGCGCCCAGCGTGACGGGGCCGCCGGCGGCGAAGGCCGACGACAGCTCACCGAAGGTGGTCACCGGCGCGGCGGCAGCCGTTGCGGTGCTCGTCGCCCCGGCGATGGCGCCCGCGAGGATCACGGCGCCCGCCGCGGCGCGCCAACGCACCGGGCGGCCCGCGGCGACGTGCGCTTCCGGCGAGCGAGCGCCTTCGTCTGTCGGCCGGGTCGGGATGCGGAGCATGTGGAGCGAGCGTACTGATGCGGGCCTGTGGCGCATTCCTGTCCTGTCCGGCCGCGCTTCCGCTGCTCGCGCAAGGCAGCGCGCCCAGGCCGTGCGCATGTTCGATCTGGTCCTCGACGGACTGCGCCCCCAGGCGCGCCCCTAGCCCGAGCCACGCCTGCGCGCGGATCGCGCAGGAGGCGGGGCTGACAAGCTGGACGTCGTGCACGATCCTCTGCCGCAGCGATGAGTGATGCGTTGGACGCCGCCGGCCAGGCGTGGGCGCCGTTCGTGCTGGTCGCGGGCCTGCTGCTGCTCGGGGCGCTCGTGGCGGACGATGGCGTGTTCGCCGCCGCCGGTGGGCGGCTCGATCGGCTCGCGACCTCGGACGGCGGGTTGCTGCTGTCCTGCCTGGCGCTCGTCGCGGTCACCACGGCGGTGCTCAACCTCGACACCGCCGTGGTCTTCCTGACCCCGGTTGTCGTGCTCGCCGCGCGCCGGCGCCGGGCCGACGAGCTGCCGTTCCTGCTCGGGACGCTGTTCATGGCCAACGCCTCATCGCTCTTCCTGCCCGGGTCCAACCTCACCAACCTGCTGGTGCTGGGCGACGCGCCGGGTCTGCAGCAGGGCTTCGCGGCCACGATGCTCCCGGCGGCCGCCGCCGCCACGCTGGTGACAGGAGGGCTGACGCTGGCCATCGCGGGGTGGCGGTCGCGCACGCTGGCGCGACCCTCGCCGGGGGCCGCGGCTCCGCCGGCATCCGAGCCGCCGTTGCGGGGGACGATCGCGCTCGCTGCGGCCGTGCTCGCCGCGGTCGCGATGGTCGTCATGCCCGACCCCGCGCTGCCCGTGCTGGCCGTCGCCCTCGTGGCCGCCGCCGTGCGCCTGCTGCAGCGCCGCACGACGCCCGGGCGGCTGTGGCAGGCGGTCAACCCGGCCGTGCTGCTGGGGCTGTTCGCGGCCTGCGTCGCGCTCGGCACGCTGGCCCGTGCGTGGACGGGCCCCGCCGCGCTGCTGCGCACCGCCGACGCACCGCTCACCGCGGCGATCGGCACGCTCGCGAGTGTCGCGATGAACAACCTCCCGGCGGCCGTACTGCTCACCTCGCGCCCGGTCGCCCACCCGGACGCGCTGCTCGTCGGGCTGAACGTCGGCCCGAACCTGGCCGTGACGGGATCCCTCGCCGCCTTCCTCTGGCTCACGGCTGCACGCTCGGTCGGCGCCCGGCCCCGGCTGCGGGACATCAGCCGCTTCGGCGTCGTGCTGGCGCCGGCCGCGATCGCCGCCGCGCTGCTCGCGCTCAGCGTGCTGTAGCCGCTGAGGACGCGTCGTGCGTGCGGCGTGGGGCTGGTTCGCGAACCACGCGGCCGGGCAGGAAGGGGACGTGCCGTCCGTGAACACGCCGTCGCGCCGTTTCCGCGCGGGGCTCCTCGCCGTTCCGATGATCCTCGTCGTGGCGCTCGGTGCCTGGCTGCTTCTGCGCGACGACGATCCCGGCGCCCTCGGTGCTCTGCGCGGCCTGCCCGCGGTCGGCGACGTGCGCACGGTCGACGGCGAGCTCACCGTGCGGCTCGTGCGTGGCAGTGACGTCGCTGAGGTTCGCGCGGCGCTCGACGCGATCCCGTCCGGCGCCGTCGGCGCCGCGCGTCTCGGTGCCGTCGAGGTGCCGTTCGACCGTCCCGAGGAAGGCGAGCTGGGCCCTGCTGCGGCCTCGCTCGTCGCGCTTGCGCGGATCCCGGTGGCGGACAGCACGATCGAGCTGCCCACCGGCTCGCGCGCGGAGAGCATCGTCGCGACGGTTGGAGCCGCGGCCCAGGCGGCGCCGCTCGCCCGCACCGTCCTGGACCAGCTCGGCCGGGACGGCAGCTGGCCCCCGGGCGTCGATGGGCTCCGCGTCGGCGTGCGGGAGCAGGTGCCGGGCGACTCCGTCGTGACCCTTGGCCCGCTGGGCTCCGGCACCGACGCGGCGCGCGCTGCCCTCAACACCGCCGCCGTGCTCGCCCCGGGCGCCGAGGTCCACGCAAACCGCAGCCGGGTGGAGCTGCGGGTCCTGGTGCCAGACGCGGTCCGCTCGGGCGCGATCTGGCGGCGGGCCGCGCGAGGGCTCGGGGCCCGGTTCGCGGACGACGTGCGCCTGTACGTCGACGCCGGCACGGCCGCCACGCGTCGCCCCGTCCTCTTCGGTGTCGCCGGCGACGATCCGGATCCCGCGCTGGCGCTGCTTCGCGACCTCACGCCGGCCGCCCGGCGGGCGACGGCGGCCACCGACCGCTCCTACGCCGACGTGACCGTGACCGGTCGCACGGCCGCTGAGGCGGCCGTCGCCACCGCCGCGCACGCGGGCGTGAAGCGCCTCGCGCTCTCGTGGCCGAGCGGCGACGGGCGACACGCGGCCTCGCTGGACGACGCTCCCGCGGTCGTCGGACAGTTGCTGCCCGGTGTCGCGCGGGCCACGCCGTCCTACGCCGTCGGGTGGGAGAAGCCGAGCCCCGAACGCCCCGCCCGCCTGAGCTTCAACCTGCGCGGCCGCGTCGACCAGCGCGCGAAGCGACTGGAGAAGCCGGGCGCCGTGCGGGCGCTCATGGACGAGGTGCGCGAGATCGCGTGGCCGGGTGTCGCCCGCTTTCAGCTCCCGCTCAGCCCGTGCCCGGACAGCCCAGGCAACGTGCAGGCGGTCTACATCACCTCCACCGCCGACGGCCGCGCCCGCACGGTGAAGCCGGGCACGGGCTGCACCGAGGAGGCGGCAGTCGCGCAGGCGCGGCGGGACTGGAACGCGACGACGCGTGAACGCGATCGCTGACGCGAAGCACCGTCCGAAACCACGAAAAGACCCGCTGCGCGCCAACTCGACGCCCAGTGCCGTGTCGAAGAAGCCGGGGCGGTACCGTGCCGCGGATGCTCGCCCGAACATCGCTGGCCACCCTCGTCGTGCTGTTCGCGCTCGCCCTGCCGGCGACCGCCTCCGCGTCGAGCGTCTCGGTCGGCGGCAGCTCGGTGCTCAACCTGAGCGCCGGCGTCACGTCGTTCGGCCAGTCGTTCACGGTCCCCTCGGGGACCGAGGGCTTCCTGCACACGCTGCGGCTGAACTTCCGCCCGGCCTCAGGGACGTTCCACGTCTCGGTGAGCGCGGTCGACGGCAGCGGCCTGCCGACCGGGACGCCGCTGTACACCAGCGCGGAGATCGCCAGCCCGGCGGCGGTCACCGTGCCGACCACCGTCTACCCGAACGTCGCCCTCACGGTGGGAACGCAGTACGCGTTCTTCGTCGACAACGCCGCGAGCGGGCAGATGGTCGGCAACCTGACCAACGTCTACAACGGGGGCCGCGAGGTCGCCGTCGTCGGCGGAGCATGGGCGCTCGGTCCCACCTCGGACCTGAACTTCCGCGCCGACTTCAGCACCGGCCAGCGAGCGAGCACCACGTCGCTGGCCTGTACGGACACGAGCGTGCAGGTCGACACGACGACGACCTGCATGGCGACGGTCGTCGACAACGCCGGCGGGACCGCTCCGACCGGGACCGTGAGCTTCACCGACGTCTCGAGCGCGACGTTCACCCCGTCCTCGTGCACGCCGGTCGACGGCACCTGCACCACGACCTTCCAGCCCGGCGTCGTCGGCGACCACGCGGTGAGTGCCAGCTACGCCGGCACGTCGCACCTGGTGAGCAGCGGCGGAGCGACCGTGACGGCCACGACCCACCCGACGTCGACGGCCGTCGACTGCACGCCGGCCGCCCGACCGATCGCCGCGCCGTCGGCCTGCACCGTGACCGTCACCAACACGGGGTCGGGCGGCACGCCCACCGGCACGGTGAGCTTCGCCAGCAGCTCGTCCGGCGCGTTCACGCCGGCGACGTGCACGCTGAACGACGGCGCCTGCTCGGTCTCCTACCTGCCGACCGCGGTCGGCGCCACGGGGATCCACACGATCACCGCCACGTACGGCGGAGCCACGACCTTCTCCACCAGCAGCGGCACGGACACGGTGGAGGTGAGCACCCGCACCACCGAGACCACGACCACCTGCGCCCCGGCGGCCCTGCCGCTCGGCGAGGCGACGACGTGCACGGCTCAGGTCACCGACATCGCCGTCGGCACGGCAGCGGTCCCGCGCGGCACCGTCAACTTCAGCCATACGGGAGTCGGCGACCTGAGTGCCGCCTCCTGCACGCTCATCGCCGGGAGGTGCAGCGTGACCTACACCGGCACGGCGCCGGACACGCACACCGTCACGGGGAGCTACGCGGGATCCGCGTCGTTCGCGCCGAGCACCGACAGCGACGACGTGACGGTACGCCTCCGTACGACGGCGACGAGCGTGGCCTGCACGCCGGCCGCCGTGCCGGTCGGGGTCGCCACGACGTGCACCGCGACCGTGGCCGACACGGACACGGGCACGACGTCCACGCCCGGCGGCACCGTCAGCTTCAGCCACACGGGAGCCGGCGACCTGAGCGCCGCCTCGTGCACGCTGAGCGCCGGGACGTGCAACGTCACCTACACCGGCACCGCGACAGGCACGCACACGGTGACGGCGGACTACGCGGGGACCGCGACGTTCGCATCGAGCGCCGACGACGACGACGTGACCGTGGGCCTGCGCACGGCGACGACGAGCGTGGTCTGCTCACCCGACACGGTCACCGCCGGGGTCGCCACGACGTGCACCGCGACCGTGGCCGACACCGACACGGGCACGACGTCCACGCCCGGCGGGACGGTCGCGTTCACCCACACCGGCGACGGGGAGCTGAGCGCATCGTCGTGCTCGCTGAGCGGAGGGACCTGCAGCGTGAGCTACACGCCGTCGGCCGCCGGCACCGGCGACCACACGGTCACGGCCGGCTACGACGGGGACGCCCTGTACGCGGCCGACGGCGCGAGCGCGTCGATCGCCGTCGCCGCTCCGACCCCCGACCCGGCGCCGCAGCCCGACCCGACACCCGATCCGCCGAAGCCGACGCCGCCGCTGCCGCCCGGCCCGGTGCCGGCCACCCCGAAGATCACCCGCCTGACGAGCGACGTCGCGTGCCTCGGCACCGGGGCGCGGGCACGCAGGGACATCACCGTCCGGTACACCACGAGCGCGGCCGCGACGACGACGTTCACCCTGCAGCGGCGCACGTCGCCGTCGGTCGCGGCACCCACGCGCTGCCCGGCCAAGCTGCCGGCCGGCAACGGGGCGACCACCAAGGACGGTGACCCCCTCGTCTACACGACCGCCTCCGCCCGCAGGGCGACGAGCCGTGCCACCACGGCCGCCGTCCACCGCCTCGTCCTCACCCGCACCGAGGCTGCCGGCGCACACCGCCTGAAGCTGCCGCGCGCGTTCGATGTCAAGACGCTCCGGCCCGGCCGCTACCGACTGCGGATCGCGCCGGTCGCCGCCAACGGAGCCGCCGGCCCCGTCGCCACGCTCTACTTCTGGGTCCTGGCATCGGCGAAGGCGAAGCCGACGCCGCGTTAGCCGGAGGCGGTCCAGGCGACCTCCTCGTCGTTGGGCGTGGCGCGGTGGGGCAAGCCGGATCAAAGTGTCCGTGCGCCGCCAGCCGTCCTCGGACGCCCGCACCCCGTCGTGCGGCAGCCTGGCCGGCGTACGCCCGCGAGGTGCTGCCGCAGTTCCCGGCGAGCTGAAGGGTCCGCCGGCTTCTGCACCTCACGCCGCGCCGGTTGGTTCCCCACGTCCCGGGTGCGCCGGTCCGCGGGCGGGTAGACCCGAACCAGGCATCGTCGCCGACCACGCCCGGTCGCGTCGCCCCCTCGAAGGAGACTCGATGGCTCGAAACGAGACGATCGTCAACGCCGAACGACAGACGGTCTGGGACGTGCTCTCGGACGGTCGCAACTACGGCTACTGGGTGGTGGGTTCGTCCGAGATCCGTTCGGTCGATGCCGGTTGGCCCGCGCCGGGCACGAAGTTCGACCACAAGGTCGGGTGGGGACCGCTCAAGGTCGCCGACCACACCCGGGTCGAGGAGGCGGTCGAGCCGGCGAGGCTCAAGCTCCGCGCCAAGGCCCGCCCACTCGGTACCGCGATGGTCACGCTCGAGCTCCACCCGCACGCCCGCGGCACGCGGGTGGTGATGATCGAGGATGCGGCCGACCGGCTCACCGCGATCGTGTTCAACCCGCTCACCCATCTCCTGGTGCGCGGCCGCAACGTCGAGTCGCTGCGGCGGCTGAAGGAGCTGGCCGAGGGCCGCGGGCCGGCCCCCGAAGAGGCGCGACGGGCCTAGCGTGGGCGACGCCGTCGTCATCGGCAGCGGGCCCAACGGCCTGGCGGCCGCTATCCGCCTGGCGGAGGCCGGGCGTGCGGTGGTTGTGCTCGAGGCGCAGGCCCAGGCGGGCGGCGCGGTGCGGACCGAGCCGCTGACGCTTCCCGGCTTCCGTCACGACACGTTCTCGGCGGTGCATCCCGCGGCGGCCGCCTCACCCGTCTTCGCTCGCCTGCCCCTCGCCGATCACGGCCTGCAGTGGGTGCATCCGCGGGTCTGCGCGGCGCATCCCCTCCCGAACGGTCAGGCCATCGGCCTGTACCGCGACGTGGCGGAGACCGCGTGCTCACTCGACGACCTGTGCGCGGGAGACGGGCGGCGCTGGGCGGAGTTCGTCGCGCCGTTCCTGGAGGCGTTCCCGGCGGTGCGGGACACCATGCTCTCCGGCTTCCCGCCCGTCCTGGGCCCGACGAGGCTGCTGCGCGACGCGGGCCCCAGATCGCTGCTGCGGTTCTCTGGCCTCCTACCGGCATCGGCCACGACCCTGGGGCGGCGGCTCTTCCAGGGCGCGGGGTCGCGCGCGTGGCTGTATGGGGCGGCGATGCACGGCGACACCCCGCCGGAGCGCGCCGGCTCGGCCATCGCCTCGTTCTACCTCAGCCTGCTCGGACATGCGGTCGGGTGGCCCAGCCCGCGGGGCGGAGCGCAGGCGATCACCGACGCCCTCATCGCCCATCTGCGGCAGCTCGGGGGAGAGGTCCGGACCAGGGCGCGCGTGGAGCGCATCCTCACGAGCAGCGGCCGGGTTCGCGGCGTCGGCGTGGCCGGTGGCGACGAGGTCCCGGCCGCGATCGTCGTCGCCGACGTGATGCCG
>Ga0164241_10001739_pt1 | contig 25643 bp, 15 predicted proteins | sample OricomyardsoilBY_FD_108780 | JGI IMG/M metagenome (GOLD analysis project Ga0164241, IMG submission 108780) | Backyard soil microbial communities from Emeryville, California, USA - Original compost - Back yard soil (BY) | ecosystem: Environmental > Terrestrial > Soil > Unclassified | place: USA... | reverse complement strand
GTTGGGCCACAAGGCGCGCAGCCTGGTCACGCCGGTCATCGTCACCAATGGCGAACGATTCCGGATCACTCGCGCGCAGCTCGATCGCCGCCTGGCGGTGGGTGAATTGCTGTTCGAGCTCGAGGCGCTCGACGCGACGGCGGGCGAGGGTGAAGCGATGGTTCCGGCGACGCCCGCGGTGATCAGCGAGGCCGTGGTGGTCACGCATGCGCATGGCATCCACGCACGGCCAGCCGCGGTGATCGCGCGCATCGCCAAGGGACTGCGTCACGACCTCGAAGTTCGCGCGCGTGGTCGCAGCGCGAATCCGAAGAGCGCCGTGGCGTTGATGTCGCTGGGCGTGCGCGGCGGCGACGAGATCGTCATCGCGGGGTTCCACGCCGATGCGGCGGCCGGCATCGCCGAGATCGCGCGTGCCATTCGGCAGCTGGATCCCGCGCCACCTGCGCCGGTCGTGGCCCGCCACAGCGGCCCGGTGATCGCCAGCCGTGGATTCGTGGTCGGGCCGGCGCATCGTTTCGACCTGGAAGAGATCGCCGTCGCGGAGTCAGGCGCCGGTGCGGTGATCGAAAGCACCGCGCTGGAACGTGCCTTGGCCACGGTACGCACGCACATCGAACAGCGGGCGCGCGACGGCAAGCAGGCGGTGCGCGACATCATGGGCGCGCATCTCGAGCTGCTCGACGACCCACAATTGTTGTCCGCAACACGCGCCGCCATTCGCGCCGGCAAGAGCGCCGGCTTCGCGTGGCGCGGCAGCCTGCGCGCAACCGCCGCGGCATTGGCGGCCACCGGTGATGCGCGGCTGGCCGAACGTGCCGCCGACCTGTCCGATCTCGAACGCCAGGTGTTGCGTGAGCTCGCCGGCAGTGGCGCACAGCGCATCGAGATTCCATCGGGGGCAATCCTCGTGGCGCAGGACCTCACGCCCTCGCAGCTCATCGACATCGACACCCGCGGGCTCGGCGGCATCGCGCTCATGGCCGGAGGCGCGACCTCGCACGTGGCCATTCTCGCCGCCACGCTGGGCGTGCCCATGTTGGTGAGTGCCGGTCCGCTCGAAGTGCGCAACGGCGACCCGATCATTCTCGACGCCGAGTCCGGCCAGGTGCTCACCGCACCTGGTGCCGTCGAACTGCAAGCAGCGCGATCGCGCCTCGCGAAGGCGAGCGAACAGAGGGCCCGCGAGCTGGCCGCTGCGCATGAAGCCTGCCGGCTGGCCAGCGGCGAACGCATCGAGGTGTTCGCCAATCTCGCCGGCACGCCGGCCGACACGCGCCTGGCGGTGGCGCAGGGCGCCGAAGGCTGCGGACTGCTGCGCACCGAGTTCCTGTTCCTGGAGCGCGCCACGGCACCCGACGAGGCCGAGCAGCGCGCCAGCTACCAGCAGGTCGCCGACCTGCTCGGCACCCGGCCGCTGGTGATCCGCACGCTCGACATCGGCGGCGACAAGCCCATCGCCTATCTACCGCTGCCGCCGGAAGAGAACCCGGCGCTCGGGTTGCGCGGCATCCGCACCAGCCTGTGGCGTCCCGACCTGTTCGACGTGCAGTTGCGTGCCTTGCTGGTGGTGCGTCCCGCGGTGCGCATCCTGCTGCCCATGATCACCGACGTGTCCGAGATCGCCAGCGTGCGCGCGCGGCTGGTGGAGCTGGCGCGTGGGCTCGGCGTGCCGGTGCCCCCGCTGGGCGCGATGATCGAGACTCCCGCCGCCGCCATCCTCGCAGACCAGGTCGCGGCCGCGGTCGATTTCCTCTCCATTGGCACGAATGACCTGTCGCAATACGGTCTGGCCATGGATCGCGGCCATGCCGAGCTCGCGGCGCGCATCGACGGCGTGCATCCCGGTGTGCTGCGCCTGATCGAGGCCACGACTCGCGGTGCCGCCGTGCACGGCAAGCCCGTCGCGGTCTGCGGTGGTCTCGCTTCCGATCCGGAAGCCGTGCCGTTGTTGTTAGGCCTGGGCGTGACCGAGCTGTCGGTGGTGCCGGGCCAGATTCCGCGTCTCAAGGCGCGCATCCGCGGGCTGGCGCTCGACGCCTGCCGCGAGCTCGCGCAGCGCGCGCTGAAGCTCGCCACCGCCACCGAAGTGCGCGCCCTGGTCAAAGAGGTGATGCCATGAAGCAATTCATTGCCAAGCTGCAGCCCATGGGCCGCGCGCTGATGTTGCCCATCGCGGTGCTGCCGGTCGCGGCACTGCTGCTGCGCATCGGCCAGCCCGACCTGCTCAACGTGGCGGCGGTCGCCGCGGCCGGCGACGCCATCTTCTCGAACCTCGGCCTGCTGTTCGCCATCGGCGTCGCCGTGGGCCTGGCGCGCGAGAACCACGGCGCCGCGGGACTCGCGGCCGTGGTCGGTTACCTGGTGGCCACGCATGCCGCCAAGGTGCTGATCCAGGTTCCGCCGGCGGTCACGGCCGACCTCGCCGGCCGCGCCGTCGACCTGGCCGCCGCGGCGTTTCGCGACAAGGAACTTTCCAAGCTGTCCGTGCCGCTGGGTTTGCTGTCGGGACTGATCGCCGGCTGGGCCTACAACCGCTACAGCGACTTCAGGCTGCCTAGCTACCTGGCGTTCTTCGGGGGCCGCCGCTTCGTGCCCATCGTCTGTGGATTCGCGGGGCTGGCCATGGGCCTGGCCTTTGGCGTGGCGTGGCCCGGCGTCGAGCACGGCATGGACGTCACCAGCCAGGCGGTGCTGGGTTCCGAGTCGTTCGGCCTGTTCACCTACGGCGTGCTGAACCGCGTGCTCATCGTCACCGGGCTGCACCACATCATCAACAACATCGCCTGGTTCCTGCTGGGCGACTACAACGGCGTCACGGGTGACCTGAAGCGCTTCTTCGCCGGCGATCCATCGGCGGGCGCGTTCATGTCGGGTTTCTTCCCGGTGATGATGTTCGGCCTGCCGGGCGCCTGCCTGGCGATGTACCGCACCTCGCTGCCCGCGAAGCGCAAGGCCGTCGGCGGCATGTTGTTCTCGATGGCGCTGACTTCCTTTCTCACGGGCGTCACCGAGCCGATCGAGTTCTCCTTCATGTTCCTCGCGCCGTTGCTGTACGCCATCCACGCAGTGCTCACCGGCATCGCCATGGGCCTGATGCACTGGCTCGGCGTGCATCTCGGCTTCGGTTTCTCGGCGGGCCTGTTCGACTACGTGCTCAACTTCTCGCTGTCCACGCGGCCCTGGCTGCTGCTGCCGGTGGGCCTGGTGTACTTCGGGCTGTACTACGGCCTGTTCCGATATTTCATCGTGCGCTTCGATCTCAAGACGCTGGGCCGCGAAACAGATGAGGCCACGGTCGCGACTCCCGCGGAGATCGCGGGTGGTGCTCCCGCCTACGCCTGGATCCAGGCCCTGGGCTCGGCGAAGAATCTGCGCTCGGTCGAAGCCTGCACCACGCGACTGCGACTGGTGGTTTCCGATGCCGGCCAGTTCAATGAACCCGCGTTGAAGGCGCTGGGTTCGCGCGGTGTACTCAAACTCGCCAACGGCGCCGTGCAGGTGGTCGTGGGTCCGGTCGCCGATCAACTTGCGTCGGAAATTCGTGCCGCGCTGAAGAAAGGCGGCGACCCCGCGCCGCAGTCCATCACCGTCACGCCGGCAGCCACCGCCGACGCACCGCCCGCGGATGCCCGACTGCTGGTGCGCGTGCTCGAAGCGCTCGGAGGCCGCGCCAACATCACCGGGCTTGAACTGCGATCCAGCCGGCTGTGCGTCTCGGTGCGCGAGCCCGCAGTGGTCGACGAGACCGCGCTCGCCAACTCGGTTCGTGCCCTGGCCCGACCCACACCCAACAGCATCCACCTGGTGGTTGGACCGGGGGCCGCGAGCTGGTTCGCCGGACTGAAGCTTTCCTGAGACGGGACGTGTTGCAGCCGCAGCAGGCGGTTTATGACCGGAAAATCGCTCAGGCGAGCGCCTGAATCCGGTGAATTCTCCGCACGCCGGGGTTTCCACGGATTTCGCAGTGCGAAAAAGTGACCTGGGCTGACAGGTCTCACTTTCAATCGAAACAGTCCCTTACTAAACTGCCGCCCTCCCGAAATCGGGGTGCGCCCGCTGATCCGGCGGCGGCGCGAATTCCCAACAGAAACAATTTATTTCGTACGAGGGCGTGCAACCCACAGGGTTGCTGGGACGTCCTATACGAGGTCTTCAAGGAAGCTCGCGCGTGTTCAAGAGAATCATTCAGACGATCGTCACCGGTGTGCTCATCAGCCTGGCAGTGGCCGGCTGCAACAAGGGTGCGGGCAATACGCCCGATGCCGCGGCCAACCCCCCGCTGCTGGTCTCGCAGGAAGACGTACTCGTGGTGCGCAACAGCGCGCTCACTTCCGGCCCGTCGATCACGGGCTCGGTGGAGCCCGAGCGCCGCGCCGACCTGCGTGCCGAAGTGCCCGCCGTGGTGCTGGCCGTGCTCAAGGAAAACGGCGACCCGGTGAAGCGGGGCGACCTGCTGGTGCGGCTCGACCAGACGTCGATCCGTGACAGCCTCATGTCGGCGGAAGCGTCGATGAGCGCCGCCGCGCAGGCCTATGAACAGGCCCAACGCCAGCTCGAGCGCATGCAAAAGCTGCGCGAGACCGGCGTGGTCTCTGCCCAGCAGGTGGAAGACGTCGAGATCCGCCGCAACACCGCGCAGAGCGATCGCGAAGCGGCGCGCTCGCGCGTGGTCACCGCGCGCCAGCAACTCGAGCGCACCGAGGTGCGCGCACCCTTCGACGGCATCATCAGCGACCGCAAGGTTTCCGCCGGCGACACCGCGCAGGTGGGCAAGGAACTGCTGAAGGTCATCGATCCTTCCAGCCTGCGCTTCGAAGGCTTCGTCTCGGCCGACAGCGTCGGCGAGGTGAAGACCGGCCAGCACGTCTGGTTCCACATCCATGGCTACGAGGAGAAGGAGTTCACCGGCGTGATCACGCGCGTGAATCCGGCCGCCAACTCCACCACGCGCCAGGTCGAAGTGCTGGTGGCTTTCGACGACTCGAAACAGCAGCCGAACGTCGCCGGCCTCTATGCCGAAGGTCGCATCGAGTCGCACAGCACCGCGGCGCTGGCCCTGCCTGACGCGGCCGTGGTGCGCGAAGGTGACAGTGCGTACGCCTGGAAATTGAGTGGCGCCAAGTTGCAGAAGGTGGCGCTGAACCTCGGTGAACGCGACGCGCGCAGCGGCTCCTGGTCACTGCGCTCGGGCCTCAACGAGGGCGACAAGATCCTGCGTTTCCCGAACGCCACGCTGAAAGATGGACAGGAGGTCCGTTCCGGCGGCGATGCCAAGCCGGCTGTAGTCGCGGAGAAATAACATGTTTCTCTCGAACTTCAGCATCAAGCAGCCGGTCACGACGGTTGCCATCATCATCGTGCTCATGTGCCTGGGGCTGCTGGCGCTCACGCACTTGCGCGTCAACCAGATCCCGGACGTCGACATGCCGGTCATGGTGGTCACCTTCCCGTACCCGGGCGCTTCGCCCGAGTCGGTCGAGCGCGACATCATCAACCGGGTCGAGAAGTCGCTGCAGAGCATTCCGCAGATCTACGAGCTGAACTCCACCGCCTCGGACGGCCAGGCGCAGTTCGTCATCATCTTCGACTTCAAGAAGGACATGTCGCAGGCCGGCGATGAAGTCCGCAATGCGATTGCCGGTGTGCGTTACAAGATGCCGCTGGAAATGCGCGAGCCGGTGCTGTTCCGCGTCGATCCCGCCGCGCAGCCCATCATGAATCTCGGCTTGTCTTCCACGAAGCAGTCGCACCTGGAGATTTCGCGCCTGGCCGAAGACGTGCTGGCCGACCAGCTGCGCGGCATCGACGGCGTGGCCGTGGTCAACGTGGACGGCTCGCTGCAGCGCCAACTCTCGGTGCTGCTGCATGCGCAGAAACTGCGCGAGTACAACGTGTCGGCGGGCGACGTGGTCAACGCGCTGCGTTCGCAGAACACCAACGCGCCGGTGGGGCGCGTCAAGGGTGAGCTCGACGAGCAGAACATCCGCCTGGTGGGCCGCATCGAATCGCCGCGTGAATTCAACGACATCGTGGTCAAGCGCCAGGGCAACGAGGTCATCCGCCTCGGCCAGATCGCCTCGGTGCAGGACGGCTACGCCGAGCCCGGCAGCTACAGCCTGCGCTCGGGCCATCCCAACGTGGGCTTGTCGGTCATCCGCCAGCGCGAAGCCAGCACCGTCTCGGTGGCGGCCCGCATCCGCGACAAGGTCGACGAGATCAACAAGACTCTGCCCGAGGGTACCAAGCTCGAGGTCACGCGCGACGGTGGCGAGGAGGCCTCGGACAACCTGGGCAACGTGATCCACGCGCTGATCTTCGGCGCGGGGCTCACCATCTTCGTGGTGTACGCCTTCCTGAATTCCTGGCGTTCGACGCTGATCACCGGCCTGTCGCTGCCCACCTCGGCGGTCGCCGCGTTCATCGCGGTGTGGCTGTGCGGCTTCACGCTGAACTTCATGACGTTGTTAGGCCTGTCGCTGGCCATCGGCGTGCTCATCGACGACGCCATCGTGGTGCGCGAGAACATAGTCCGGCACATGCAGCGCGGCGAGGATCGCATGACCGCGGCGCGCAATGGCACCGCGGAGATCGGCCTGGCCGTCTCGGCCACCACGTTCTCCATCGTCGCGGTGTTCGTGCCGGTGGCCTTCATGGGCGGCGGCGCCGGCGAATGGTTCCGGCCGTTCGCCGTCACGGTGGTCGCGTCGGTGCTGGTGAGCCTGTTCATCTCGTTCACGCTCGACCCGATGCTGTCGGCCTACTGGGGCGATCCGCCGGGACACGAGAATCGCCAGCGCAAGGGCATCGAAAAGTATTTCGCGGTGTTCAACACCTGGTTCGACCACCAGGCGGATCGTTACGGTCAGGTCATTGCCTGGGCACTGCATCACCGCAAGATCATCGTCGGCTCCGCGGTCGCGGTGCTGGTTGGTGCAATGACCTACCAGGTGAAGTGGGGCGGCAGTGAATTCCTGCCGAAATCCGACTACGGCACCCTGGCCGTCGAAGTCCGCACACCGTCGAGCACCAGCCTCGAATACGCGCGCAGCAAGGTGGAGAGGGCCGCGGAGCTGGCGCGCGCCATGCCCGAGACCAAGAACACCGACGCGCGCGTCAACGCCACCGGCGGCCGCGTGTGGATCGACGTGGGCAAGAAGAGTGAACGTTCGCGCTCGCTGGACGACCTGGCCGTGGACCTGCGCCAGAAGCTCTCGCAGCTGGTGGGCGCCGAGTACACGGTGTTCGACGACCTGAACCAGGGTGTGCGCAAGAAAGTGCAGATCCAGTTCTACGGCAGCGACTCGCGCAAGCTCATGGATCTCACCAATGAGTTCATGGACAAGGTCCGGAAGATCCCGGGCGCCGTGGACGTCGGTCTCTCCGAGCAGGATCCCAAGGACGAATTGCGCATCGAGCTCGACCGTGGCCTCGCCAACCAGCTCGGCATCTCGGTGAACGATGCCGCGCAGACGCTGCGCGTGGCCTTCGCCGGCGTGGAGGTGGGCGACTGGGTGGATCCCATCGGTGAGTCGCGTGACGTCGCCGTGCGGCTCGCGCCCGAGGATCGCGTGAGCGCCGAGAACATCGAGCACCTGCCGATCGCCGTCACCGGCACCGACATGATGGTGCCGCTGGAGCAGATCGCGCGGGTCACCATGGACAAGGGCCCGGCACGCATCAATCACCTGAACGGCAAGCGCACGGTCACCGTGGCGGCCAACGTGCAGGGCGTGGATGCGGGCACGGTCACGGCCGAGGCCATGAAGATCGCGAAGGCGATGCAGTTCCCGCCGGGGTTCGGCCTGGATCTCGGCGGCGCCTCGCGTGACCAGGAGGAACTGTTCACCGAGATGTTCACCGCGCTCATCATGGGCATCTTCGTGATGTACCTGGTGCTGGTGATGCAATTCGGCTCGTTCACCGCGCCGGTCGCCATCATGCTGTCACTGCCGCTGTCGCTGATCGGCGTGGTGCTGGCGCTGAATCTCACCGGCGGCACGCTGAACCTCATGAGCTTCATCGGCGTCATCATGCTGATGGGACTGGTGGCGAAGAACGCCATCCTGCTGCTCGACTGCGCGCGCCATGAAGAGAGCCAGGGTATCGATCGCGAGGAAGCGCTGATGCATGCCGGCCGGCTGCGCCTGCGACCCATCCTCATGACCACGTTCGCGCTGATCGCCGGCATGATGCCCGTGGCCATCGGCCTCGGCGAAGGCGGCGAGTTCTACAGCCCGATGGCCGTGGCCATCATCGGCGGCACCATCGTCTCGACCTTGCTGACGCTGCTGGTGGTGCCCAGCTTCTACGACAGCATCGAGATCTCGCGCGAGCGCTTCAGCGCGAAGATGCACGCGCGCGCCGATCTGGGTAATCCGTTCCTGGCGTTCGTCATGACCTTGGGTGAAGCGTTCCTCACCCTGTTCGGCTTGCGCGCGATCTACCGTCTCGCGTTCAGGATCGCCGGCGTCGAGCGGCGCGAGCACCCGGTGCTGCGCGCTTCGCGCATGACCGGCGTTCCCACGCCGCGCGGCTGGGAAGCGCCGAAGGCGACGCGTCGCGCCATCCAGCTGGGTGGCGAGCAATACGGCCCGAGACCCGCCCAAGGTGACTAAACGGGGACAGAGCTCAGTGCGTGCACCGTGGGCGCCAGCGTTCCCAGGTCGCCGCCGTGGTGCGTGGTCATGATGACCACGCGCTGCGCCGCCGCCTCGGCCACGAAGCCAAGAAACGCCGCGATCGAGGCGGCGTCGATGTCGTTGGTGGGCTCGTCGAACAGCAGCACCGGCGGCGCGGCGATCAGCGTGGCGGCGAGCAGCACCTTGCGCGCCGTTCCCGCCGATAACGTGCCCAGCGGCGCGTCGAGGAAGGCGCCGAGCCCGAATTCCCGCTTCACCGAATCGGCGTAGACGGCATCACGCCGACTGTGTGGATACAGCGATGTGATGAAGTCCAGCAGCAGGCCTGACCGTATCCACGGAATTTCTGGCGGATTGTTGGGTGCCAGCACCACCAGGGCATCGCGATGCTCGAGCGCCTTGCCGGTGAACGCGATGCGTCCCGAGACCAGCGGCAGCGATCCGGCGATCGCATTCAGCATCGAAGTCTTGCCGATGCCGTTCGGCCCGGTGAGCACATGCACGCCCGGGTCGAATCGCAGGCTGAGTTCACCCAGCGTGCCGCGGGGCAGTTTTACGGAGTCGAGGGTCAGGCTCATGTCATGGCACCAAGAATGATCACCGTGATCGTCACCGCAAATGGAATGAACCAGGACGTGATGCGCAGTCCCAGGCGCGTGCCGGCGACGCCGGCCAGGTAGAGCCCGCAGAAAATTCCCGCATCGACGCCGGCACGGCCCGAACGATCGAAAACCGAGCCCACCCACAGTGCCGCGCAGAACAGCAGGGTGGGCAGCAGGTACACGGGCAGGCGCAGGCGTCGCGCGAAGGCCGTTTGCCCGGCGAGGAACTCGAGTTTGGTCAACAGCGTACGGCGCAGCAGCGCGGGCAGCGAATACAGAGCGAGTGTCGCCGCGGCCGCGACGAACAACAACACACTGGCCGACGAGGTGTCGTTGGTGCGCAGTTCGATCACCACGAGACAGGCGCCGAGCGTCGCCAGGATCACGCCGATGCGCACGCCGAGGTTGGCCCGCAGTTCGTGGGTCAACAGCGGCACGACGAGACCGGTCTGGATCGCAAGCTGGTCGGCGAGGGCGCTGCGGCGCCGGGCCGTGGGTGCGCGCACCGCGCCGGGTTGATAGGACCACCACAGCGCCCACGCGGCGAGCAACGTGCTGGCGGCACGCGCCACTGCAAGACCCACGGCCTCGCCGGGCAGTGCGGTGTACAGCACCAGCGCGCCGAGACCCACCAGCGCCTGGCGCGGCCGCACGCGCAGCAGCGTGAGGTTCACGCACAGGCTGATCACGATGAGTTCGACCAGTGCCGCCACGGTGGCGGTGAGCGGCATGGTGCGCGAGCCGAGCGGATCCACGAGCACCCAGCCCACCGGCAGCCACAGGAATGAATACGTGAGCGACGCGAGCACCACGTCCGCACGCAGGCGCAGCGCGGGTGCGATGGGCAAGGAATCGAAGAAGCGCTGCGCCCTGGGCATCAGGGCGGCTTCGCGCAGCGCCCGCAACAACACGAACGACAGGCATTGCCAGGCGCCGATGATTTCGACGCGATGCGCGGCGCTGGTCGCGGGATCGAGCAGCATCAGCAAGGCCTGCGCCATGCCGAAGACGAGCATGGCCACCATGGCCGTGAGGATGAAGGTGAGGGCGGAGGCGATGGCGATCAGCGCCTTGTCCAGCCCCCGGAGCCAGCCCCGCAGCGTGATCCTGAAATGCGAGTGCCGGATCCCGAGGTAGTTTGCCGCCATCCGGTGCTGAGACTACCGGATGGCGGCTTCGTTCACTGCATCAGTTGGTCACGCTCAGCCATTGCGCCGGGGTCATGCCGATCCTGCCGGCGCCGGCGCCCTGAGGACCGGTGAGCAGCGGGCCCAGGGTCGACACGGGATCCTTCGTATACAGGTAGGTGGGTCCGCCCCCGTTGTGCCACACGAACGGCACCTGCGGCGCCTGGGACGGGCCGAGCGTGCTCAGCGGGTCATCGCTGTTGCCCTGCCAGCTCGCCCAGATGAAGCCGCGATCCGAGAACGTCGCCTGCTGCGAAGCCACCGGCATGTACTGCGTGTCGGTGGCCAGCAGGATATGCAGGATGTTGCTGCCGCGGATCGCGCCGGTGTACGCCGGGTTGTTCACGTCGGTCTGGTTGTTGCGGAAGGGCGTGAGCACGCCCCAGAACACGCTGTCCTCGACCTGCACCGCACCGGCTTCGGTCGAGATCGACGCCTGCGAGGTGATGCCGAAGCTGTAGGTCGAACCCAGCGCGCTGGCGAGCGGCGCGTTCGCCGCCACGATCTCGTCGCGCATGGCCTTCACGATGCGCGCATTGGAGCTGTCGACGAACAGGTTGTACGCGTGCACGTCGCCGCTGCGCAGGCGCGGCATGCGGTCCTGCAGGTCCTTGTAGTGGTTGTGATGCAGCGTGACGGTGTAGCTGGTCAGGCCCTCGAGATTGGTGTACCCGATCAGGTGGCCTTTTTTCTGGGGCAGCGCGATCGCGACCACCTGTTCCTGCGTGAAGTAGGTGCGCAGCAGGTTGTACATCACGTTGGTCGTGCGATTCGCCTCGAGCGCGTCGAACTGCTGCTGCACGAAACTGCCCGGGCCCGCGGCCGCCGGCGTCACCTCGCTCCAGGAGATGGTGATGTTGCTCGCGCCCTTCTTGATGTCGAGCACGCCGTCGTAGGCCTTGGTGAAGGTGCAGTGATCCACCCACACCCCTGAGGTCACGCCACCGCCGTCGCCAATGGTGACGAAGTCCCAGTCGTTGGTGTCGTAGGCGCCGCGCGTGCCTTCGTCCCACTCCCACAACTCGTCGAACTTCAGGTTGCGCAGGATCAGGTTGGTGCCGTTCTTGATGTTGAACTCGGCGTGGCGGATGGTCGCGCCGTTCTTCGAGTAGATGGTGAGGCCGCTGAAGTCCTGGATGTCGAGCAGCGTGACGCCGCTGGCGATCAGCGCCGGATGCTTGGTGGCCGGCAGGTTGGCGCGCAGCGGGTTGCTGGCCTGCGCGGTCAGCAGCGTGCCGACTTCGTTGTAGCCCATGTTGAGGTCGTTGAGGATTTCGATGACCTTCACCGGGTTCGCACCGGAGGCCTTCGCGTCCCTGAGCGCGGCCACGAGTTCGGTGGCCGTGGTCACCTGGCGATAACGCGCGTCGCTCTCGGGGATATTGCCGCCGCCGGTTACGGCGCCGGCCGCGTAACCTTCGAGGTTGTAACGGAACACATCGCCCACCAGCGCCGGCTCGACCGGCGTGGCACCACGCGAAAGATCCTCGGGATGTGTCGGCCCGGTGGGCGGCGTCGGCGTGCCGCCGCCTTCCGTCGGATCGCCGATCTCGCCGGTGAACGAGTTCGGCGCCACCAGCAGGTTGCCCGCGGGATCGCGGATCTGCACGTCGCTGAACGTGGCGGACGCGGCCACGGTGTTGCTGCTCGAGCTGATCGCGAAGCCGACGAACAGGTCCGCGGGCAGCCCGGCGGTCATCGTGCGCGTTGCGCCGTTCACGTAAGTGGCGCCACCGTCCAGCGACGCGGACGCGATGTAGGTGTTGCCCGTGCGCGTGAGCTTGAGATACCGCGCGCCCGTGCCGGTCACCGCGATCGTGCTGTTGGCGTTGTTACTTCCGGCCGCGAGGCGATCGCTGCGGCCGAACGGCGTGGTCGACGCGTTGAACATCGCGGCGCCGTAGACGAGGTTCGTACCCGTGGCGGTGATATCCGGCGTCAGCAGCAAGGCCGCTCGTCCCTGGTTGCTGGTAAAGCCCGCGAAGTCGACACCGTCGAGGCGCGCGGTGAACACGAAGTCACCGGTGAGCCGGGTGTAGACATAGTGGAACACCTGGTTCGTGCTCTCCACTTTGCCGCGGCCGGAGATATTCAACGCATCGCCGGCTTCGTTGGTGCTGTGCGTGCCGGCCGCGAGGTTCGGCGGGCTGTTGAAGTCGACCGCGTTCCACACGGACTCCGCCGGCGGAATGGCGATGTCGTACCCACCGCTGGTGATGGGGCTGTCCGAATAGCCGGCCGCGCAGGCCACGGCCTTGAGTGTCAGCGAGTTGCTGATCTCGATGGGCCCGGAGTACGGCGTGTTTCCACCGCACACCGGCGATTGGCCGTCGGTGCTGTACTTGAAGGTGGCGCCCGGCGTGGCCGAGGTCAGCGTCACGTGCTGCACGGCCGTGTATGCGCCCGGCGCCGGATCGAAGACCGGGGCCACGGCCGGCGGCCGGATGACGTATTTCGCGGTGACGATGGGGCTTTCGTCGCGCAACAGCGCGCAGGCCATGGCGCGGATCGTGGTGTCCTGGCTGACCGCGACGGGGGCGGAGTAGATAGTGCCGTGCTCCCGGGCGCAGCTCGGCGCGCTGCCGTCGCTGGTGTAGACGACGACCGAGCCGACCGTGGGTGACGACATCGCCACGTACTGGGTGCCGGTATAGGTGCCGGCCGGCGGGCTCAGGGAAGGCGCGTCCGCCTTCTTGCAGGCCGTCAGCGATCCGGAAACACAAAGCGCGAGCACGCCCAGGCGCGCCGCCGAGTGGAAACCTCTCATGACATCCCCCTGCCGAATTTTTTGGTCGTCGTTGTTTGCCGGGCACCCGCGGCTCTTAAAAGCCACGAATGTCACCGGTGTCATACTAGGGAAAAGCGCGATTTGCAGTCAACCGGGGATTTTTACGTAATGCCGCGCCTCAGCGCGGCAGCAGTTCGATGGTGAGCACGCCGGCCACGGATTTCTCGAAGACCGTGGGCTGCGACTGCGGCCCAAGCACGTCCGCCGGCGTGAACTTGGTGCCGATTGGCGGGATGGCGTGCAGGAACGACCAGCCGAGCGGCGGCAGTTCGATGATCGGTTTCTCGCCGCCCGCGGGCGAATACAACGCGAAGAACGGGATGGCCGCGTTGCCGTTCCCGACGCGCACCGTGGCGTCGGAAGTTTGTACTTCGAGCCAGCGCCACGAACCGAAGAAGCCCTGGAACTCGGGATAGGCGTAGGTCTCGCCGGGAACGGCGCGCGAATACGGCGCGGCGTGCACGCCCAGCCGGGTTCCTTCCAGCCGGTTCTTCCAGGCGTGGTAGGGACCGGCGCCCAGCCAGCGTTTGCCCCGCACCTGCGACTCCGGGTAGTCGAAGTTCACGCCGAGGATGTCGGCGCTGCCGGCATAGTCGATGTTGTAACTCAGCATGAGCTGGCCGTTGACCAGGCCCCAGGTCACCTGTCGCAGCGCGCCTTCGTATTCGGCGCGTGCCAGCACTCCGCCTCCGGGCGCCAGCTCGAGTTTGCGCAGCCGTGGCGCCGACACCGCTTGCCTGAACGTGCGCCGCGGGGTCTCGCGTTGATAGGCGACCAGCCGGGGACCGGCGATCGGCAGCCGCAGTCCACCGCGCGAGATGTGCACGACGGCGCCGGTGGCCGGGTCGAACTCCAGCGCGTAGTCGCCGGCGATGACGACATTGCCCTTGGCCCGCACCCTGGTGTTTTCCGCGGTGGTGATCGTGTCCAGGCCAGGCTCGCCCGCCAGCGTCCAGGTCCACAGCTCCTGCTGCTGCGCGTCGAGCACCGTGAGTTCGAGAATGTCGTTCGAGGGCAGGTTGGCGAGGGGCAGGCGCAGCGACCAGTCCTTCAAGGTTCGCGCCGCGATCGGTGGCAGGGACACGACGCCCGAACCCGCGACCGAAGTGGCGCCCGTGGCGTCCACGCCGATGTGCCGCCAGCGCAGCGTGCAGCAGCTCAGTGCGAGGAAGTCGTAGTGATTTTCGACGCGCAGCTCCAGCCGCCCGTCGTTGAAACGGAGGTCGCGCAACTGCGCCGGCGACCAGATCTGTTTGACCGTGAAGTAGCTGCCTTCCTTCTCGTGGCGCGCGCCCAGCATGCCGTCCGGCGCGGAGTTACCCACATTGTCGAGCTTGCCGCCGCGGTCGCTGCGTGCGATGCCCTCGTCGGCGAAAGCCCAGAAGAAACCGCCGGCCACGGTCGGGCTCTTGCCCATGACATCCCAGTAATCGTGCATCCCCGCACCGATGCCGCCGTCGTAGAGGCCATGCAGGAACTCGGTGGGCATGAAGATCTCGGGACCGGCGCTCAAGCGCACCGTACTGTCGTAGTTCTCGTAGTGGTCGGTGTTGATGCCGTCGTGGATGGCCCAGGGATGCAGTACCGGGCGGCGCTGCGGATCCCAGCGCGCGAACTCGCCGTCGTTGCCGGTGTGCCAGCCACCCTCGTTGCCGTTGTCCCAGAAGAGAATGCTGGGGTGGTTCACGTCGCGGCGGATCATCTGCCCGATGAGCCGCGCGCCGGTGGGCGTGTCGTACGAGCCCTGCCAGCCGGCGAGTTCGTCGAGCACGTACAGGCCGAGTTCGTCGGCCGCCTCGAGGAAGGCCGGGTCCGGTGGATAGTGCGACATGCGCACCGCGTTCATGTTCGCGCCCTTGATGAGGCGCGCATCCTCGAAGTTCTGCGCGCGCGTCAGCGTGCGACCGGTGTCGGCATTGAAGCTGTGGCGGTTGACGCCCTTGAGCACGATCTTGCGACCGTTGAGATAGACGCCGTCACGTGGGCGCACTTCCAGCGTGCGGAATCCGAAGCGCTGGGTGAGTTCGTGCAGCGACCGCTTGCCCTGCAGCAGCGAGAACTGCACCGAGTACAGGTGCGGCGTCTCGGCCGTCCAAGTGGCGGGCGCGCGGACTGTGGTGGCCACGGTCACGCTGTCACCGGAGGCGAGCGCGTCGGTCGTGGCTGCAATCCTGCCCGCGGCGTCGAGGATGCGTGCGCGCACGCGCGTGCCCGCCGCCGCAGGGCCGTTCAGGTGCAGCGTGGATGAAAAGCTGCCATCCGCACGCGCGTCGATGGCCGTCCACGCGATGTATCGCCGCGGCCGCGCCTCGATCCACACCGGGCGATAGATGCCGCCGAAAGTCCAGAAATCTCCGCGTCGCTCGGCGATGTTCACGCTCTTGTTGGCGGATTCCTTGGCAACACGCACCTCGAGCTGATTGCCGCCGGGCTTCACCAGCCGCGTGATGTCGTAACTGAAGCGGTAGAAGCCGCCTTGGTGCGCGTCGCCGGCCTGCTGGCCGTTGACGAACACCGTGGTGTCGGTCATCGCGGCTTCGAACACGATCTGGATCTCACGATCGCGCCATTCTGGCGGGATGTCGAACGAGCGCCGATAGGTGCCGATCTCTTTCGGAATCACCGGATCGTCGTCGGGTTTACCGCGGCCTTGCGTGCCGTAGTAGTACGCGCCGAAGCCCTGCTGTTCCCAGCACGAGGGCACGAGAATGCGGCGCCACTCGCCAGCACCGCGGCCGGCATCGAGCCTGAAGTCCCAGTAGACGGGTGCCTCGTTGGCCTCGCCCATGCCGGACAGTGGCAGGATTTCGGTGCTGGCGGCCGCGGCCAGCGCGGGCGCCAGCAACAGGGCCGCGAAGCGCTTCATGGCACCGTGACGATGACGCGCCGGTAGCGCGTCAGTGCCGGCGATCCGTTGTCGGTGACCGCCAGGATGACGTGGATCGTTCCCGCATGAAAATAGTTGGTGGGCAGCATCAGCGTGGCTTCGGATTGATCCGCGTGCTCGATGGCCACGGGCGACTCACCGGGCCTGCCGCGCTCGGCGAAGCTGCCCGGCTCGGCGTAGTAGAACCACTGGTAAGTCAGCGCATCGCCGTCGGGATCCGCGGTGCCCCGCGCGCTGAGCGCGACCCGTTCTCCGGGCCGGGCCGTCAGCCGCGCGGCGCTTGCGAGCACGGGGGTGGGCGGATGGTTGGCCTCGGCGACGGGCTTGATGGTCCAATCCATGCGCGCCTCGAAATCGTTCTGGTAGGCCTGGCGCCAGCGCCAGATGGTCGCCTGGTTGGAGGTGTACCGGTTGCCGTCGATACCCTGCACCTCGTCTTCGGCATCCGACCAGATCGGCCGCGTCTCCGGTTCCGAGAACCACTTGCGCATGCGCGGCGTGTACAACTCGTAGCGCCCACCCCAGCCACCCCAGTCGGGATGCTCCGGGGAGTTCAGTCCGTTGTCGAATAGATAGAGGAAACTGGGTGTGTCGCCTTCCATGAGGTACTCGACGCGCGGATATTGCGCGCCCAGCGGACCCTTGGCGCGAATGTGCGCATCCAGCCAGTCGTTGGTGACGATGGAAAAGTCGGCGCCGGCGACGCCGCGTCCGCTGATGCCAGGCCAGGTGGCGTGGCCGTAGCCGTTACCGGCCCAGAATCCCGGGCTCACGATGTAGAACAACCCGGGAAAGTTCTTGCGGATCCACGGTCCGCTGTCGTCCTGGTCGGAGATGGTGTAGACGCGCAGCTTCGCCACCAAGGCGCGCAGTTGCTTGTCGCCGCGAGTTTCGCGCACTTTCCACAGCGCCTGCGCGAGAACGTTCGGCCCGCCCCACACCGGCACCCACAGCGGCCGTGGATCCTTGCGATCCGCAGCGGCGATGAGCAACTCCGAGGCCGCCGAATCCCGGCCTTTGCCCACGGCATGCATGCCATAGTCGGGCCGGCCCTCGACGACGACCGCGCGCAACGCATCTGCGGTCGGGAAGCCCTTCTCGTGCAATTCCAGGTTGTCGCGCACCTTGGCGTACGCGTCGACGATCTCGCGGATGCGCCAGGCGGCCACCTTGTTCTGCTGGTGCACCGAAGTGGTCGCGGCCAGGCCCTCGACGTCCCAGTGATTCGAATACACCAGGAAGCGAACCATCGACATGGCATCGTCGGGCTCGTTCTCGATGTCGGTGAGCACGAACACGCGCGGCTTTTCCGCGGCCACCGCAACACCGCACAACAACGCGGCCATCAACGCCAGCAGGACTCTCATCGCCGCAGACTAACCTGTTGCGAATGGCCGCGTGTACGCCAGGCACACGATGCCCGAGAGTCCCCACTGCGCGCTCGAGTTGGTCGAGATGCCAGGGCCTTCATCCACCGGGTTCAGTACCGCTGGCGCCTCGATGCGCTGCGCGGCGAATTGCTGGCGCGCCCCGTATCCTGCGCGCCCGTCGGTATATTCACTCCAGGCACGCGCCGCGAGTTTCGCGTCCTTGCGCTTGTACGCGGCATACGCCGTGAGGCGCGCATGGCCTTGCTGCAGGTTGGTGCCCTTGAGCTCTTCGCCGAGCGCGGCTTTCTGCTCCCCGGCCGGCGCGTTGTAGAGCTGGCAATACTGCAACCACGCACGCTCGAACTCCGGCACCTGCAGCGCTTCGATCAGCTCGGCGCAGATCTCGGGCAGTCCGAAGGCCGCGGACAAATGCGACACGCTGATGCGATCATCAGCGGCCTTGTCGAAGGCGCCGGTCACCAAGTTGAGGCGCGCGCTGCCGGTGAAGAAGCCGCGCGGCTGCGCGCCGATGCTCTTCATGCTGGCCAGCAGGCGGTCGCGGAATTTCGGATCGCGCGTGCGCTCCCACTCGGTGAACCAGGCGCTGGCGAGCGCGCCCCAGTCGGTGCCGAAGCCGAGGAAGGCATAGTCACCATTGGGATCTTCGAGATGCCGTTCGGCGGCATCGGCGAGTTTGCGACCCGGTGGCACGGTTCGCAGCGTGCGTGCCGCTTCGTTCTGCGCGCGCATGAGATCGCCGACGCGCTCGTCGCCGGTCAGGAAATAATAGAAGCGGCGATTCAGCACCGTGCTGATGCGCAGTTGCTTGGCCGAGCAACCCCAGTGCATCACGTTGTGGCGCGAGCCCAGCGGCGCGAAGCGCCCCAGGTGATGCACGTCCACTTCGCCGGTGTGGCGAGTCATGGCCTCGGCGAATCGGAAGGCATCGGCACGCCCGGAGCGCAGGAAGTACATCCACAACCACACGTCGGTGGCCAGCTCGGAGTTGTCCCAGGCGAAACCGCCGACGTCGTAACGCCAGGTGTGGCGATCGAAGTCATAGGTGTGCATCACGTCGCCGTAGTTCCAGTAGCCGTACCAGCCGCGCTGATCCTGCTGGCCGCGGTAGAAGTCGAACATCCAGTCGAGCCGTTTCTCGAGCGGCGCGTGTTCGGGCGAAGTCTGCGAGGGCAGGGACAGCCCATGCCCGTAGACACCGGACTCCACGGTAGTTTGAGGCGTCGGCACCATGACGGCCGGCGCGCGCAATGCCTGCGCCAGTTCCGCGAGCTGCGCGCGGGGCGGCGTGGCGGCGAGTCCCCACAACATGAGCTCGCTGGTGCGTGCCACGCCCATCGGCGTTCCGAAGCCCGGCTCGTAGTCCTCGTAGGTGATCTCGAGGCCGCCCTTGTATTGCTTCTCGTACGTGTCCTGGCCAAGACCGTCGTGATAGAAGCGCAGATCCATCGGCGTGGCTTCCGGCGCCCACACCCACAGGGTCACCGTGGCCGCGTCGGCCTGCGCGGCACGGATGTCGATCTGCGCCGGATGGCTCTGCCAGAAGTTGCGGATGCCGAATGCGACACCACCCCGCGGCCCGCCGAAATACCCGAGACCGCTGGCGCGCGAACCGCGGCCGCTATCCAGCCACGCATGCCCATCGGCCGTGCGCTTGCGAATGGTGAAGGAGTCGGCATTGGGCTGCAGCAGCGTCCAGTCGCCGAAGGCGGGCACGTATTGCTGCAGATTTGCCACTGCGGGAGCCAGCGCAGGCACGGCCTGGCCTTCCACCTGCGCCTTGCGCGCCGCGGCGCCGGGATCGCGCCGCAGTCCCGTGAGGCCGCGCACAGCCTCGCCGAACACGCCGTCGTCATCGCCGACGAAGCGCACGTGACGGTCGTAGAGCTCGGCGCTCACGGGCACCGTGAACCGCAAGCCAATGCCCTTGATGAAGTCCTGGTTTTCGTCGCCGTCGAAAACGATGGTATGCAGCACGCGCACCGCGTCGCTGCCGGCGTAGAAATACAGCCGCAGCGTGAAAGGCAGCCAGGCGCGCGTGCCACCGGCGTGTTTGCCTTCGACCTTGACGACTGCGCGCACCGGCCCGCGCTGTTCGAGCGTCACTTTTTCGATCGCGCTCTCGAAGCTTTCCTGCTTGACGACCGCCGCGTCGCTGGCGGCAGCATGGTCCTGGCGTAGCAGCACGAGTTTTCCATCGCGCAGCAGCTCGCCGGCGTCGCGCGCCAGCGATGCGATGACGTTCGAACCAGTACGGTTCACGCGACACTTCACAACGCCGGTGTCGATCTCGATGGACTCGGCGCTTTCGGTGACCGCGAGCGTTTTCGACGGCTTCGCCGAGGCGCGTTGCGCCACGACTTCGAACGGACCATCGCCAGTGACCTGGCCTGGCGCCAGCGCATGAGCGGTCCACTTCAAGGAACCGTCGGGCCAGAAGGCGAGCGGCCAGCTCTGCAGAGGCAGGCCAACCCCCGCGACGTTTCGCAGCGCGAAATTCTTCGCGGATTTCAGTTTGCCCCGCGGCCACGGCGTTCCCCAGGTCACGCCTTGCGCAATGGCGGGGGCTTTGCCATCCAGCCAGCGCACCCAGTTGCCGGCGGCCGGATTCGCATCGATTGGCGGGGTCGAGGGCTGCGAGGCAGCTTGCGTGGTGATGGCCAGTACGGCGCCGCTGGCCGCGCCGGTGGAAAGGAAAGCCCGCCGTGAAATCCGGTTGCTCATCGCGTCCCCCTTTGATTGATCGTGCGCGATTGTGAGCGAATTTGACGATATGTAAAGGGGCCGGAAGCGCTTTTAACACTTGGAGCGGACCGCGAGGCGCATCACGTCGAATCCGACGGGATTCTGTAACCCTGCGCGGCGAATGGATCCACGCGCCTCGACATTGCCCTCTGCATCGTCAGATACGGGCCAGACCACTATCCGTGCGTCTGTGCTCAACGAGCAGGTCATTGAAGTCGCGCCGGGCTGGGTGTCCAACCTCGAGGCGGCCCTGCCGCATGCGCGTTATCGCGCCCTGGCGTTGTACGACGCGCGCGGTGAAGTCCTGCACTGCACCTCCACCGATTTCGGTATCGAATTCCGCCAGGCCCTGAACGACGCCCTCGACGCATTCGTGCTCGGCGCGGCGCGCGAGTCGCGCTTCCTGCGCGGCGAGGGCTCGCGCACGGCCGTGATGCTGGCGCTGCGCGACCTGAACTCCGCTTTGCAGGGGGTGTGCCTGCTGGTGGTCGAAGACACGCCACCCGAAGACCAGGATCCGGCCGCGCGCTTCCTGACGCCGGCCGTGCAGACCATCCTCACCGACATCGCCTCGGAGGTCGCGCAGACCCTGCACGCGATTCCGCAGCAGAAGCCGCAGAAACCCAAGCCGCCCGTGCCGCTGCCGCTCGAGGCCGTGTACGCGCAGATCCGCGAACAGGAAGTGGTGCTGCGCGTGCAGCAGCTGGTCCGCCTGCGCAAGGCCGAGGGCATCCGCCGCTTCGAAGTGCTGCTGCGACACATGGTCGATGGCCAGGAGCAGTCACCCGAGCGCGTGATGCAGACCGCGGCGAACCATGGACTCGCGTCCATGATCGACCGGCGCGTGATCGGCGAGCTCATCGGCTGGCTGCATCGCAATCCCACGGTGTGGAAACGCGACCCACCCGCGTTCTCCGTGAATCTCTCCGATTCCGCGGTCATCGAACCGCACTTCATCAATTTCGTCGAGAGCTGCCTGCAGAAAGCGCAGCTGCCGCCGGGCCTGATCGGCGTGGAATTTTCCGAGCGCGTCTGCCTGACGCATGCGGATCAGGTGGTGCCGGCACTCGACGTGTTCTCGCGCATCGGCGTCCCGGTGGCCATCGATGACTTCAACGTGGTCGGCGCCGGCATGCCCATCCTCGAGCACCCGGCCATCCGGCTCATCAAGCTCGACGCGGAGCTCACCACGCACGCGCTCGAACATCGCCTCACGCAGGCGCGCGTGGTCGGCCTGGTGCAGACCGCCAAGGTCATGGGACTGCAGACCGTGGCCAAGCGCGTGATGGGCGGCGATCACAGCAACTGGCTGACCGCGCTTGGCGTGGACTTCGTGCAGAGCTTTGAGGTTTCGCCGCCTGTTGCGCTGGATACGCTGCTCGCCTCGCCGGCCGTGCAGGCCGGCTGAAGACAATCCCTCGCCCTCATGGGCGCAGCCGGCTGCCGAGCGTCAGGCTTCCCAGCAGGATCAGCACCAGTATCGGCAACACATGCCCGTAGAGCAGATGGTGCTGATCGCCTGACGGGCAGAAAGCGAACACGGCGAGACCCGACCATGCTCCGGCTGCCGCGCCCAGTGTCGCGGCGCGCAATCGGGTGGCCACGGGAACCGCGCGCCGCAGGATTCGCGTGAACCCCGCGAGCGCGATGGCGCCCACGATCACGGCGATGAAAAAGCAGCGCACTCCCCACGGCGAAATGTCCACCCAGCGCGGAACCGCGTCGGGCAGGTGCACGGGATTGGGCAGTACCACGGCCGCGTAGATCGCCGGCGCGAGGACGACCGCTGCCACGAGTGTGCCGGCGCTGACGCCCAGGCCCGAGCGGGAGCGATGCAGCGCGATGGCCGACGACCCGACTACCAGCAGCAGCAGTGCGCCGAGCGCGGCGAGCAGGGTCACAGGCGAACGGATGCCGAAGGAAAGACCCACCGCGGGCCGGTCGTATACCAGCAGCGAGGCAATGACGACGACCGCGACGGCCAGCAGCGTCATGACGCCAAGAGTCGTCCACCGGCGGCGCGGAGCGCGAATCTCTGCCGCGGGATCACGCAACAATGCCGCGTGAATCGCGTCAAGGCGTCGCCCACGAGCGGCGGGCACCTCATGCGGTTCCATGATTGCTCCGGCAGTCCGTGACTTCGTCGATGTCGAGCGCGGTGCGCAGCTGTTCGTACGCGCGCTGCGCACGCTTCTTAACGGCGCTGGGCGAGGTGCCGAGAATGGCCGCGGCCTCGAGGCTGCTCAAACCTTCCTCCTTCATGAGCACGTAGGCCACCCGGTTTTTCTCGGACATGCGGCCTAGTTCTTCGACCGCCACCTCGAGCAGATTCTCGGCGATCAGCTCCTGTTCCGGCGTGTCGAGGTCCTGGACCTGGATTCCTTCCTGCCGGGCGACGTCCTCGGCCGCGCCCAACTGTTCTGGCCGGCGCCGCCGGTAACGCAGGTTGGTGAGAAAGATGGAGCGCGCGATCGCATACGCCCAGTGCAAGACGTTCGCCCCGGTGACATAGGTGCCGCGCGCACGATGCAGCTTCAAGAAGGTCTCCTGGAAGAGGTCATCCGCCTCCGGTCGATAAAGCGCGAGCCGCCGGCAGAACCCATGCAGACGCGGCGCCAGCGCGTGATACAGCGCGTCGAAGACGCACTCATCGCCCGTCGCGTACCTCTCCATGAGGTCGCACACGTTTTCAGTGCCGGCATCCATGCAGCTCGATACAGGGAGTACGCCGCGCAGTGCCTGCGGTGACTTCGCCGTTGCGAATGTCACCGGCGGCACGCGGCGGCATAAGGCCGGGAAAACCCGTCAGCAACTGGAGAACCTCGATGTTCATGAAATCGAACCAGGACCCATCGAAACATGCACGCAGCGCCGTGGCTATCGCGCTCGCGGTACTCTCACTTGTCACCTTTTCTCCTACGGCAGCGCCGGCTGGTGCGAAGAGCGTCGCGCGAGGGCGGTATCTCGTGCGGATCACCGGCTGCAATGATTGCCACACGGACGGTTACATGGCTGCCGGCGGAAAGGTCGATGAAGCGCAGTGGCTGACCGGCAGCCCCCTCGGCTGGCAGGGTCCGTGGGGAACCACCTACGCCGCGAATCTGCGACTCGCGCTGCAACGCTACACCCTCGATGAATGGCTGCGGATGGCGCGCGAGCCACGACGCCCGCCGATGCCCTGGTTCGCGTTGCGTGACATGACGGACGAGGACCTGTCCTCTATCTACCAGTACATCCGGTCGCTCGGACCCGCGGGCGCGGAGGCGCCGGCATTCCTGCCGCCGGGACAGCCGGCCCGCACGCCGGTGGTCAGGATGCCGGGCGGGTGACACGGCGGCGAAACGTGGCGTACCGCCTCTGCCGGGCATGCCAAATACGTCCGGTCCCTAACAAACGGAACCATTCCGCCGGCGGGTGGTCGGAACCGGATGGCCAAACTACCCTGCGCGGCGATGGCGGCGCTGTTGCTCGCTGCTTCCTGCAGCGCCCACGCGCAGGAAGACGACATGGAAACCGTGCTGGTCACCGGCGAGCAGCCCGGGCCGGGACTGTGGAAGGTCTCGCGCGACGGCCACGTGATGTGGGTGTTCGGCACCATCGGCGAAGTGCCCGACACCATCGCCTGGCGGACGAAGGAAATCGAAGCGCGGATCGCCGAATCACAGGGAGTCCTGTATCCCGGCTGGCCCAGCGCCGGTCTCGACGTCAGCGCGTTCCAGGCGCTGACGCTCGTCCCCCTGGCATTCAAGGCAGCCAAGAACCCGAATGGCGCGATGCTGAAAGACGTGTTCAGTCCCGATGACTACGCCACCTGGCTGCGCCTCAAGCAGAAGTACATCGGTGATGACGATGACATCGAGAAGTATCGCCCCATGGTTGCCGAGGAGAAGCTGAACTCGGCCATCGGCAAGAAGAATGCCCTGAAGGGCGTGCGAATGACGTGGGTCGACGAGGTAGTCCGCAAGGCCGCGAAGAAACACAAGGTCCGGCTCCACTACCTGCCTCCCGTGGAGCGGAGCATCAGGATCGAAAAGCCGCGCGCGATCCTGAAGGCCGCCAGGAATATCGACCTGGCGGAAGGCGAGTGCGTGGGCCGGAATTTCGCCCGGATCGAAAAGGCCGATGCGAAAGGGCTGATGAAGTTCGATGTGGCTTCAGTGAATGCATGGGCCACCGGCGACCTGGACACGTTTCGCGCGAACGCGGCCGCCCGTGGCGACCCCGACCTGGCGCGCGAAGACTGCCAGACAGCTGCGCTGGATGCCGTGGTGAAGAGTCAGGCCGCGGAACCGGGCAACGAACTGCGCCGCGGCCTCGACCTGGTCAAGCAACAGGAAAAACTGTACGCGGAGGCCGGCGCGCAGGCGTATCTCAACTGGATGGCCGCGGCCGAGAAGGCGCTGGCGGACAACCCGTCCACCTTCGCAGTCCTGCCCATGAACATGGTGCTGGATCCGGCAGGCTGGCTGTCGAAGCTGGAAGAGAAAGGCTACGCGGTCGAATATTCCCAGGAGCTGCGCTCCACAACGGAAAACGCCGGTGCCAACTTTTAAAGAGTGGCCGGCGTCCGAATAGCAAAGATAAAGAGAGAGGTCTCAGCGAGCCGTATATGCGTCCATCATCAGGCCGGTACCACCGCGCGACACATGCGCGACCACCGCGGTGCGGCGATGCAGCTTGGTGACGGCGCCGAGATTGATCGCGAAAGCGAGCTCGACCTGTTGTCCTTTGCGCAATCCGAGGTTCGTGGTCTCCACGAACACTCCCGTGGCGGAGAGATTGATCGCCCGGCACAATTTCTTTCGGCCGGCCGGCGTCGTGATGTACACCGTGGTGCGCGCACGATGCCTGGTATGCAATCTGCGCTCCACCGACTGAATCCCCGCTGTTGTCGTTTTGCTCATCAGGCTCTCCTGGCCGGATTATTGCCTTGCGAGACGGGTCTTTTGAACGGAACTGAACTTAATGGAGTTCGCGAAAAATTTCACGTTCGGGATTTACGACGCCGCGGCAGTGGCGTCTGCCACCCGAAGCCGTATGAATACCGGGCAGTGATCTGACAACTTGCGCCGCAGGGCGTCACGCGGTCGGTAAAGCTCCCGTCCGAACGAGTTTTCGACCAGCCCGCGCGCCATTTGGCGGCCCAGGACGATGTAATCGATGTAGCCGCTGAAGGTCTGTTGGGGCATGCAGTTCTGAAAAGTCTGTCCCTCGGCGGTATTGACGAGGTCCGCGGCGGGTGGGTCGAGATCGTCGATCTGGCCCCAGAGTGAAATTCCGGCGGGTTCCCGGCGCAGGTCCCGGTTGAAATCCCCGAGTATCGCGAAGGGTCTGTTGTCCCTGGCTTGCTCGTCGATCCAGCGCTCGAGCACGGGCACCTGGCGCGCGAGTTCAGCGCAGCTCG
>Ga0164241_10001738_pt1 | contig 25651 bp, 18 predicted proteins | sample OricomyardsoilBY_FD_108780 | JGI IMG/M metagenome (GOLD analysis project Ga0164241, IMG submission 108780) | Backyard soil microbial communities from Emeryville, California, USA - Original compost - Back yard soil (BY) | ecosystem: Environmental > Terrestrial > Soil > Unclassified | place: USA... | reverse complement strand
GCCAACGGCATGACCGTCGTGCCGCACGGGCGCTTTTTGAAGATCGTCGACAGCGGTGGTGTGGTGACGCAGCCGACGCCGATCGTGGCGCGCGGTGAGCCGGTGGCCGACGCCGACCGCTACGTGACGCGGCTGTATCGCCTGCAAGCGGTGTCGACCGACGAAGCGATGGCGCTCATCACGAAGTTCAAGAGCAAAGACGCCGACGTGTCGGCCTACGCGCCCGGCCGCTTGCTGATCATCACCGACACCGGCACGCAGGTGCGCCGCATGATCCGCATCCTCGAAGAGGTGGACGTGGGCGGCTCCGGGCAGCGTTTGTGGATCGAGCCGGTGCGCAACGGCTCGGCACCCGACCTGGCCAAGCGCGTGAACGAGCTGTTCGAGCTCGGCGCCGCGCCCGGTCAGCCGGGCAGCGCCGCCGCCAAAGCCAGCGGTCTTTCGAAGGTGATCGCCGACGAGCAGACCAACTCGCTCATCATCGTCGGCACCGACGATTCGTATTCCAAGCTGCTCGGCCTGCTCAAGCGGCTCGATTCGCACACCAGCGACGGTGGGCGCGTTCACGTGCTGCCGCTGCAGCACGCGATCGCCGACGAGCTGGCGCCGACGCTGAGCCAAATGCTGGGCAGCGGCGGTGGCGGTGGCGGCAAGAAGGGCGAAGCGGCCAGCGCGGCCGGCAATGCGGGCGGCATGTTCGAGGGTGAAGTGCGCGTCACTCCCGACAAGAGCACCAACTCGCTGATCATCACCTCGTCCAACCGCGACTACGCGACCCTGCGCTTGGTGCTCGACAAGCTCGACCGCCCCCGACGCCAGGTGTTCATCGAAGCGGTGGTCATGGATCTCGAGGTGAGCGACCAAACGACGCTCGGCATGGCCTTTCACGGCGGCGACATGGTCGATACCGGCAGCGGGCAGAGTCTGCTGTTGGGTGGCTTCCAAGCCGGTAAATCGGTGGCCTTTCCCGCCAGTCCCGACCTCTTACAAGGCCTGGCCGCTGGTATGCGCGGCCCGGAGCTGGAGGGCACCCAGAACCTGATCCCGGGCACCACCGGCCTCAGCATTCCGGCGTTCGGCGTGGTCTTGAACGCGCTGGCGACGAGCGGCAAATCCAACGTGCTGGCGACGCCGCACATCATCGCGACCGACAACGTCGCCGCCGACATCCAGGTCGGTCAGAACATCGCGCTGCAGCAAAACGTCGGCGGCGGCCTGGCGAATCTGGCCGGCTTGGCCGGTGCCGGCGGGGGTGGCCTGGGCGGTTTGGGCGCCTTGGGCGGCCTGGGCGCTTTGGGCGGCGGTTTCGCCGCGCCGCGCCAAGACGTCGGTAACAAGATCAAGGTGACGCCGCACATCAACGAGTCCAATCAGGTGCGGCTCGAGATCGATCAAGAGAGCAGCTCGCCCGGTGCATCGTCCGGCGATTTGGGCGCGGTGACGATCAACAAGCGCACCGCCAACACGACCGTCGTCGTGGCCGACCAGCAGACGGTCGTGCTCGGCGGCTTGATGCAGGACATCTACACGACCTCGCGTGAAAAGGTGCCCGTCCTGGGCGACTTGCCGATCTTGGGTGCGCTGTTCCGCAAGACCACGACGCTGAAGAAGAAGACCAACCTGCTCTTGATCCTGACGCCCCACGTCATCCGCGATCAGACGGATTTGCGGCGGATTTTCGAGCGCAAGATGCAAGAGCGGCAAGAGTTTTTGGACCGCTACTTCGTGTTCTCGGGTCAAGAATGGACGCCACCCAAGGAGTGGTCGCGGACGAGCGGCTTGGTCGAAGACATTCGCAAGTCGTTCCGCCTGCTCCAGGAGCAGCAAGAAACGGAAGACGAGGCGCGGCGCCCCGACAACGTCGAGCGCAACCCGACCGAGCCGCTCGAGCTGCCTGGTACGCCCAAGGTCGGTGGCACCGAGGGCGGCGGCGGCGGCGGTCGCCCCAACCGCCGCGTGCCTACGCCCCAAACGCCCGCGCCTGCCGCCGCGCCGGCGCCCGCTCCGCCCCCGGCGCCGCCGCCCACCGGGCGCACCGGTTCCCTCGACGAGTCGCCGGTGCGCATCACGCCCATCGCGCGCAGCGTCAACGTGGAGCGCGTGGAGTGACGATGTTGGAAGAGCGCGTGCTCGGAAACCTGCTCGTGAGGCAGGGCGTCGTGTCGTCCGACGCGCTCGAGCCGTTGCTCATGCAGCAGCGCGAAAAAGGCGCGTCGCTGGGCGAGCTTTTGGTGCAGTCCAAGCTGGCCAGCGAGGCGGATTTGGCGCGCGCGTTGGCGAAAGAGTGCCGGGTACCGTTCGTCGAGCGCATCGACAACGACGCGGTCAAGGCGCACTTGGCGGGGCGGCTGCCGATCACGTACGCCAAGAACCACCTCGTGCTGGTGACGGAAGAGCGCGACGACGCCGTCGACGTGGTGTGCAGCAACCCGCTCGACATCGACAGCATCGACGACGTGCGCGCCATCTTCAACAAGCGCGTCTCGCTTTCGGTCGCGCCGGCCAGCGTGGTGCTCGACGCGATCAACCGCGTGTACGAGCGCCAAGACACGATGAGCGAGCTGAAGAGCGATGAAGGCATCGCCGACGACGGCGAGCAAGACATCCTCGACTCCGACGACGACGCGCCGATCATTCGCTGGGTGAACGCGCTGTTTTCACAGGCGGTGAAGGAGCGAGCCAGCGACATTCACATCGAGCCCGAGGACCGCGAGGTGCTCGTGCGTTACCGCGTGGACGGCCGCTTGTTCGTGGCCAAGCGCGCCAGCCGCCAATTCATGAGCTCGGTCGTGGCGCGCGTGAAGATCATGGCCGGCCTGAACATCGCCGAGAAACGCCTGCCGCAAGACGGCCGCATCTCGCTGAAAATCGCCGGGCGCAGCATCGACGTCCGCGTTTCGACCATCCCCACCAGCCGTGACCACGAGCGCATCGTGATGCGCCTGTTGCACAAGACCAACGTCCTCTTGGACCTGAAGGACTTGGGCTTTTCCGACCGCGACTACGGGTTGATGGATTATCTCATCAACCGCCCCGACGGCATCATCTTGGTCACGGGCCCGACCGGTAGCGGTAAGACGACCACGCTGTATGCGTGCCTGAACCGCGTCAACACGCCCGACGTGAACATCCTCACCGCCGAGGATCCCGTCGAGTACGAAATCGGCGGAATTCACCAAGTGCCGGTGCAGGCCAAGATCGGCCTGACCTTTGCCAGCGCGCTCCGCGCCTTCTTGCGTCAAGACCCCGACATCATCATGGTCGGCGAAATCCGCGACAAAGAGACGGCGGAAATTGCCATGCACGCGTCGATGACGGGCCATTTGGTGCTGTCGACGATTCACACCAACGACGCGGCCAGCGCCGTCAATCGTTTGGTCGAGATGGACGTCGAGCCGTTCTTGGTGCGCTCGAACGTGATCGGCATCTTGGCGCAACGCTTGGTGCGCGTGCTGTGCCCGGCTTGCAAAGAGCCGTATACGGCCGCGCCGTACGAGTTGCAGCAGCTGGGCATCGATCCCGAGCGCACGCGCCGCCGCGACGAGCGCAAGCTGGCCGCGCGCTACGTGGTGCACGGCGCCACCTACGATCCGGTCGGCTGGCGCGGTCCCGGTATGCCGACGTTTTACCGGCCCAAGGGCTGCGACAAGTGTGACAACAAAGGCTTCACCGGCCGCCGCGGCATCTACGAGCTGTTGGTGGTCGAAGACGTCGTGGCGGCGCACATTTTGGCCAAGGCCGACGCCCAGACCATCAAGCGCGCGGCCATGAGCCAGGGCATGGATACGATGCGTGACGACGGCGCGCGCAAGGTGCTCGAAGGTAGAACCACCGTGGAAGAAGTCGTCGCGGCGACGCAAGACGACGTCGTCATCGACGAGTGAGCTGAGCCATGGCTGTTTACGAGTTTCGCGGCATTCAAGTTGCTACCGGTAAGCCGGTCAAAGGCTTCCGCGACGCCGACAACGCCAAGAGCTTGCGCGGCTTGCTGCGCAAAGAGGGCGTTTTGCTCACCCTCGCTACCGAGGAGAGCAAGAAGAAGGAGACCGACAAGCGCAAGCTCGATCTTTTGGCGTGGTTTCGCCGGCCCAGCACCGGCGACGTCGCGATCATGACCCGGCAGCTCGCGACCTTGGTCCGAGCGGGAGTGCCGCTCGTCGACTCGGTGGCGGCGCTCACCGATCAGGTCGAAAAGGAGCAGCTGGTGCGGGTCTTGACCGAGCTCCGCGAGAACCTGAACGAGGGCACCAGCTTCGCCAAATCGCTGGCCAAGCACCCGCAGGTGTTTCCGCCGCTGTACGTGAACATGGTCGCGGCCGGTGAAGCGTCGGGCACCTTGGAAGGCGTGCTCGAGCGCTTGGCGGATTTCATGGAAGGCCAAGCCCGCCTGAAGGGCAAAGTCTCGGCCGCGCTGGCGTACCCGATCTTGATGGTCGTCATCGGCGGCCTCTTGGTCGGCGTGTTGATGGTTGCGGTCGTGCCCAAGGTGACCAGCATCTTCAACAGCCTGGGCCACGCCCTGCCTTGGTACACGCGGCTGCTCATCTTCGTCTCGGATACCTTGGCCGGATTTTGGTGGCTGATTTTGGGCCTGGTCGGCGCCGCGGTTTACTTCTTTCGGCGCTGGAAGAAGACGGTGGCGGGCCGGCTGCGCTGGGACACCATTCGCTTGAAGATGCCGATCTTCGGGCGGCTGAACCTGCTGGTCGCGGTCGCCCGCTTTTCGCGCACGCTGGCGACGCTGCTGTCGAGCGGTGTACAGCTGCTGCAGGCCATGGAAATTGGCATCAACGTGCTCGAAAATGCCCGGCTCGAGCTGGTCGTGAAGGACGCCATCGGGTCCATCCGCGAGGGTGAGAGCATCGCCGTGCCGCTCAAGCGCAGCGGGCAATTTCCGCCCATGATGACCCACATGATCGCGGTCGGTGAAAAGTCGGGCCAGCTCGAGGCGATGCTCGAGAACGTGAGCAAGTCTTACGAGGCCGACGTCGAGACGCGCGTGGTGGCGCTCACCAGCTTGCTCGAGCCGATCATGATCGTGGCGCTCGGGGGCGCGGTTGGCTTCATCGCGATGTCGATTTTGATGCCGCTACTTCAAATGAACGAGTTGGTGGAGTAGCCGTGATCCTCAAGCGCGCCAACGACCGCCGCATCTTGTTCCCCTGGGAGGGGCGCGGAGGCTTGCGGCGTGTGATCGAAATGGGGCGGGTTCGGCCCATTGCGGTCGGGCTGGGCATCGCTACGTTGTTGGTCTTGATTGGCCTGCACGAGCACCGCGAGGCGGGAATCAGGCGCACCCGCGCGACGTTGCTGGGCATGCGCCCCGCGATTGAAGCCTACATGGCTGACCACGAAGGCGCCTGTCCGCCTGCGCTCTCCGCGCTGCAGGACCAGTACGCGCGCTTCAAGGAGCCGCCGGGTGACGCTTGGGGCCACCAACTGCGGCTGATTTGCCCCGCGGATGGGCTGGGCAAGAGTTTCGTGCTCGAGAGCGCAGGGCCTGATGGTGTGCCCGGCGGTCTCGATCGGATCCAGTGATGACGAGGAGTCGAGGAGTAACGACATGGCGATGCAAACAACTTTGAAATCACTCGCGCGCTTGCGTCGTTTGCGCCGGTTGCGCGGCGTGACGCTGTTCGAGGTGCTGATCGTGGTGGCTATTCTGGCCATGGTAGCCGGCGGCGTAGCCGTCTTCGCGCTACCCAAGTTCCAAGAATCACAGAAGAAGGTGGCCGAGAACGGCGCGCGCACCATGCGCATGGCGGTTCAGCAGTGGCAGGCCGCCAACAACGAGACCAGCTGTCCGACGGTCAGCCAGCTCATTCAAGACAAGCAGCTCGACACCGGCCAAAACACCAACGACCCCTGGGGTCAGGCCTACAACCTGAACTGCAGTGACGACGAAGTGACGGTCGTCTCCAACGGGCCCGACAAGAAAAAGGGCACGAAGGACGACATCGCGGTGCCCAAGGGCGCCACGGCCCCGGCTGAATAGGAAAAGGGTAGTGGCAGGTGCCGGCTTCGAGCAATCCCAGCTTCACGCGGACGTCGCACGCTCGACGTCCGTTTGAATTCAAGGGCGCGCAGCGTGGCCTCACGCTGATCGAAGTCGTCATTGCGATTGCCTTGATCGCGCTGCTCACGGGCAGCCTGTTGTTCGGCAAGAACATGCTGGTCGGCAGCCGCGTGAAGAGCGCGGCGACGCTGATCGTGAGCAGCGTGCGCTTTGGCCTGGCGCGCGCCAACTCCACGGGTCGCCCGACGCGCTTGGTCATCGACTTCGACAAAAAGCAGCTCAGCATCGAAGAGGCCGCGAGCAGCTTGATGCTGCGCGAGAAGGGCGAGGACCAGACGGGCGGGGCCGAAGCGGCGACCGTGGCCGAGACCAAAGCGCGCGTCGAGGCCGAGCGCATCATCGAAGGCCCGCACGCTCCGCGCGCGCGCTTCGGCAAGCTCTCCGGCGTCAAAGGCGCAATCGAAGAGCTCGCCAAAGGCCGTTCGCTCGGCGACGGCGTCGAGGTCGTGCGCGTGCGCACCGAGCACGACGAAGAAGTGCTCGACGAGGGCCGCGCTTACATCTACTTTTGGCCGGGCGGCACCACCGAACGCGCCATCGTCCAGCTCAAGAAGGCGGGCGACAAAGAGGCGGCGCTCACCGTCGTTTTGAGCCCTCTCACCGGCCGCGCCAAGATCGAAAAGGGCGAAGTCGACTTTCCCGAGCCGCGCGGCTTCGACCAAGAATACTCGGAGCGTGAGGAGTGATGCGAAGCCGCAGCTCTTCGCGCGCCTTCACGTTGCTCGAGGTCTTGGTGGCGCTCGCCATCTTGGGCTTGGGCTTGGTCGTCATTCTCAGCTCGCAAGCGGGCTTGTTTTCCAGCGCCTCACGCGGGGAGCACCTGACGGCCGCTAGCAACCTGCTGCGCTGCAAAATGAGCGAGATTGAGCTGACCCTGGCTCAGAAGGGCTTCTCGCTCACCGACGAAAATGACGAGGGCGATTGCTGCGAAGACGAGAGCGAGGGTTACAGCTGCTCTTGGAAGATCGAGCGCGTCGAGCTGCCGCCGCTGCCGGAAGCGTCGCTCGATCAAGACGGCGGCGTGCCGGGGCCTGCTGGCTCGGCTGGTTTGACGGGGCCGGGCGATTTGTCTCTCGGCACGCCGCCCAGCGGCGGGCCTGGTGCGGGCGGGCCGTTCGGCGCGCTGATGGGCATCGCGGCCACGCAGGGCGCTTCGCTCGGCGACAATGCGACACCCGGCTCGGTGATGCAGCAGCTGGGCAGCACCGGTAGCTCGGGCATGGAGGGCATGGTGATGGGCTTCGTCTATCCCGGCCTCAAACCGATGTTGGAAGCGAGCATCCGGCGCGTGACCGTCACCGTGAAGTGGAGCGAGGGCAAGCGCCCGCGCGAGCTGGAGGTGACGCAGTTTTTGACCCGGCCGCAGGAAGGCCAGCTGATGACCGCCGATCAGAACGGCCTGACCGGCCTGACCCAGGCCTTCGACGCCCAGCAGGGGGCGAACACGAACACGAATACGAACACCAACGCCCCCGGTAAGGCACGGGGTCCATGACGAAGTCCCGCTCGCGGCAACGACGGCTCGGTTTCACGTTGATCGAGGTCATCATCTCGATCGCGATCTTGGCCGCGATCACCTCGCTGTTGTTCGGCGCCTTCTCCGCGCTCAAGCGCAGCAAGGACGGCCTCTCGCGGGTGCAAGATCGGCAGCGCGAAGGGCGACTGGCCATGGCCCGCATCACGCGCGAGCTGCAAAGCGCGTACTTGTCGGCGCACATGCCGTTGAATCAAGCCTTGCTGGTGCAGAAGACCATTTTCAAGAGTGAGCGCGGCACGCCCGCGGATCGGGTCGATTTTACGGCGTTCGCCAACCGCCGCTTGGACAAGAACGCGCACGTCTCGGACCAGTGCGAGCTGTCCTACTTTGGCTCGCCCAACCCGGACGGCTCGGGCACCACGGATCTGGTGCGCCGCATCGACACCGAGCTCGACTTGGAACCGACCAAGGGCGGCAAGGTCGAGGTGCTGGCGAGCGACATCGATCTGTTCGATCTGCAGTACTTGGATGCGCAAACCGGCCAGTGGCAGGAGAGCTGGGACACCACCCAGGTTACGGGCCAAGCCGATCGCCTGCCGCTGCAGGTGCGCATCATCCTGGTCTTGAACGGCGGGGCGCGCTCCGCCGCCGACCGCAGCCGCGGCACGATTCGTCTCGTCACCAAGGTGGGGCTGAACATGCTGCAACCCCTCACGTTTGCGACCCTCTGACCGCCATGTCGACGCCCTTCGCCCCGCTGATTCGCCGCTTGCGCGCCCGCCGCGCCAAGCTGTCGGCGCGCGCGGCGCGGCTGCGGGCTCGGCGGCAGCGGCGTGGGGTCGCGCTGATCTTGGTGCTCAGCTCGCTGACGATCCTGACCGTGATGTTGTCCGAGGTTCAGGACGAAAATGCCGCCGAATTTGCCAGCGCGCTGACCGCGCGCGACGCGGTGGTGGCCGAATATGCGGCCCGCAGCGCCATCAACCTGTCGCGCCTGCTGATCGCGGCCGAGCCGAGCATCAGGAAGACCTTGGCGCCGATGTTCATGATGATGGGCGGCCCGCCCCCGCAGATCCCGGTTTGGGAGTTTACGGACCGAGTGATGGGCGCGTTCAACGACGCCGAGGGCGCGGAGGCGTTCAAGTCGCTCGGTAGCTTCGATCTCACGCAGGGCAAGAACCTCGGGCTCAAGGGGGCCGGCTTCGAGATCAAGGTCGTCGACGAGGACTCCAAGATCAACTTGAACGAGCCGGCGCGCGGCGGCGCGTTCGGCCAATCACGCTTGGCTTCCGAGCTGATCGGCTTGATGGGCGGGGCCCAGAACAATCCGTTGTTCGAAGGCCGCGACCCCGACGGGCAGTTCTCGGATCGGCAAGCGATTTGCTCGGCCGTGATCGATTGGGCCGATCCGGACGCGGAGACGTACGTCTGCGATCCCAACAATCCGACCGCGCAGTCAGCGGGCGCCGAAGACTCGTTCTACGAGCGCTTGAAACGGCCGTTCTCGCGCAAGAACGCCGCCTTCGACAGCCTGGACGAGCTGCACAAGCTGCGCGGCTTCAACGACGATTTTTGGGCCACGTTCATCGAGCCCGACCCCGATCGCCCCGAGAAGCGCACGGTGACGGTTTGGGGGCAGGGGACGATCAACGTCAATACCGCCAACCCGCAGACGCTGTTGGCGTTCATTTGTTCGACCGCTCCACAAGCGCGCGTGTGTGTAGACCCGGTCGAGGCGCAGAAGTTCTTGATGATGGTGACCATGCTGCGCGGCATGATGGCGGGCGTGCCGCTGTTCTCGTCGCCGCAGGCGTTCCTGAAGGCGCTGAGCAATCAGGGCATGTTCGGCCAGATTTTCAAATCGTTGGGCATGGAGCCGGTTCCGTTTCTATCGCTCGATCAGGCCGGCAAGATGCTGTCGGTCGAGAGCAAGCTGTTCAGCATCTACGCCACCGGTGTCGTCAAGGCCGGTAAGCGTGAAACGCGCGTGCGCGTCCACGCCGTGGTCGATTTCCGGAACGCTCCCCCGCCCGGAGCCGCCCCCCTGATCAACCAAGTCAACCAGATCAACAACGCGATGAACGGCCAGGCGGGCGCCCCCCCGCCGTCGAATAGCCCCCAAAACCCCGCCGGCGGTGGCACTCCCAACCCCAACGACCCGAGCACGGTGCTGCAGGCGCTGCTGAAGCCGGCCCCGGGCGGCACGATCATCCACTATAAAGTCGAGTGAGCGCAGGCACATGTCAGGTTTCGTAGGCATCGATATCGGTAAAACCCACGTTCGCGCGGCGAGCTTGAGCGTGGGCTACAAGCGCCTGTCGCTCGTGCAACTGCAAGAGGTCGCGCTCGACTCCGCCACTTCGCTCGAAGGGGCGCTGCAGCAGTTGGCGCCGTTGCTCGACCACGCCGACGGCCTGGCGGTGGCGATCGACGGCGACCAAGCGTTCATTCATCGCATCTCGATCCCAGCCACGGCCCAAAAGCGCCTGGAAGAAGTGCTGCCGTTCGAGGTCGAGGCCAACGTGCCGGTCGACATCGACGAGCTCGTCTTCGACCATCGTCCGCTGCGCCGCCGTGGCTCGACGGATCCGGTCGTGGTCATGACGGCGGCGGCGCGGATTGAAACGGTGCGCGCTCGCATCGAGCTCGTGAAGGGCGCGCTCGGACGCCAGCCCGATCGCGTCGGTTGCGGTCCGCTGGTGTTGGCGAACCTGGCTTCGGTGGTCAGCTCGCTGCGCGGCCCGGGGCCGTTTGCGCTCGTCGACCTGGGGGCCGAGCGCACGGAGGTCACGGTGCTGGCGCACGGCGAAGCGGTGTTCGTGCGCACGCTGTCGCAAGGCGTGGCCGGCTTGCCCGCGACGGCCGACGCGCTGGCGAGCGAGCTGCGACAAACGTTTTTGTCGGCGGCGGTCGCCGTCGGTGGTGATTTACAAGCCGCCTACTTGATCGGCGGTGGGGCCGCCGCGACCGGCGCCGCCGAATACCTCGCGTACGAGGTCGGGGTGCCGATCACGCCGCTGCCGACGCTGGAGATCGAAGGCATCTCCGATGAGCGCGCGGCCAGCATGCCTCGCTTCGCCAAGGCGATCGCGCTTTCGCTGGGCGCTTCCGGCCGCGCCCGCGACGTCGATCTGCGCCGCGGGCCGCTCGAGTTCCAGCGCGGCTTCGGTTTCCTGAAAGAAAAGCTGCCCATTCTGAGCGGATTGGGCGCGGCCATCGCCATCAGCTTCGTGTTCTCGAACTGGGCGCAAATGCGCGCGCTCGATCGCGAGCACGAGATGCTCGTGGGTCAGCTGGAGGCGGTGTCGAAGGAAGTGCTGGGCGAAGCCGCGAGTGATTCGGATGGCGCCACCGAAGCCCTGACCCGCGCGCAGGCCAGTGAAGAAGCCGACCCCATGCCGACCGTCGACGCCTTCGACGTCATCGTCGAGCTGTCCAAGGTCATTCCGACCTCGATGGTCCACGACATCGAGGAGTTCGACATGCAGCGTGGGCACGTCAAAATTTCGGGCATCGTGGGCTCGACCGCTGACGCGCAAAGCATCGCGACCGAGATGGGCAAGCACTCGTGCGTCAAGGACGCGAAAATTGCCAAAATTACTCAGGTCATCAACAGTGACCGGCAAAAGTACGTGCTGGAGCTGGACGTGCGCTGCGGCGACGACACCGCCAAAAAGAAGACCGAAAAGGCTACCGACGACGCCGGAAAGGAGGCCGCACCATGACTCTAGCCGAACGCTATCAAAGGCTCGAGCCGCGTGAGCGGCGCCTGGTCGGCATTCTGGGCGGGGTGTTCGGCTTCATGGCGTTCCTGGCCATTCCAATCGCGATCGCCGCCACCGTGCACGGGCAGGCCAGCGAAAACGATGCGCTGCGCGAGGCCATCACCAACATCGACGACGCGCGCGAAAAGGTGCAAAAGGTCCAAGCCGCGCGCGACGCGGTCACGGCTCGCTACGCCCAACCCGCGCCGCCGCTCGCGGCCTTCTTGTCCAAGATCGCCAGCGACGCTCAGGTCGATATTCCGGAGAGCCAGGACCGCCAAGCCGTCCCGCACGGCAAGCGGTATACGGAGCGCTCGACCAAGATCACGCTGCGCAAGGTGGGCATGCTCAAGCTCATCCACTTGATGGAGGGCGTCGAAAAATCGGGTCACCCGGTGACGTTGTCGGCGCTCAACATTCGAAAGCGCGGCAGCGAGCCGGACTCGTTCGACGTCGACATGGTCGTCAGCGCGTTCGACCGCAAAGCGCCCGAGCCCAAAAAGGTCGACGCCAAAGGCGCGGACAGCGCCGATGCGCCCGCCAAGGAGCCGGAATGACGCCGCGCACCCGCCAAATTCTGAAATGGGTGGGCTACGTGGCCTTCTACCTGTTCAGCCTGCTGGTCTTTGCCTACCTGACGTTTCCGTACAATCGCCTGGCGGATCGCATCGTTCAGGAGTTCAACGCCAAGCAAACGGGGCCCAAGCCCATGCGGCTCAAGCTGGGCGACATGAGCTCGTACTGGTTCAACGGCGTCGAGGCCGAAAACATCACCCTGACCTCGCCGCCCGGTGAGCCCGATGAGCAGGGCAAGCCCGCCAAGCCCAAGGTGCTGAAGATCGACTCGGCGCACGCGTCCGTGTCGCTGCTGCGGCTGTTGTTCGGCAGTGTTCACCTCTCGTTCGGCGCCGACGCCTTCGGCGGTGAGCTGTCCGGCTCGACCTCGAGCTCCGACGAGGGGCGCAAGCTCGAGATCGAGCTCGAGGATTTGGATCTGAGCCAAGCGCCGCTGTTCGGCGACATCGTCGGGCTGCCGCTGGCGGGCAAGCTCAACGGCAGCATCGATTTTTTGATGCCCGAAGAGAAGCTGGCCAAGGCCGACGGCAAGATCAGCCTGAAGGTGACGGATTTGGCGGCGGGCGACGGCAAGGCCAAGATCCGCGACACCATCGCCCTGCCGCGTCTGGACGCGGGCGAGCTCACGCTCGAGGCCGAAGCCAAAGCCGGCGTCACCAAGATCAACGATTTTTCCGCCAATGGCCCCGATTTGAAGCTGGAGAGCGACGGCACGCTGCGGCTGCGTGATCCGTTCGACACCAGCCTGCTGAACCTGAACGTCTCGTTCAAGTTCCAGGAGCGCTACACGAACAAGAGCAACATCACCAAGAGCTTGTTCGGCTCCGGCACCATGCCCGGCCTGTTCGATCTCGATCCCAAGATGAAGCACGCCAAGCGCGCCGATGGCTCCTACGGCTGGCGCGCCAGCGGCGCCCTCGCCCGCCTCAATTTCATCCCCCAGCCCACGTCCCCCGGCGCCCCGCCCAAAACCTCCGCGGCTCCGTGATCGTCGATGCGCGATCGAGAGAGCGGGGAGGCGGAGTTTTCATCGTGGGTTGACGGGTTGCCTCAACTTGTCAGTCCAGCCTCGAGCTCTCCCCGCTCGCTCCCAGGGCCGACATGGTTTGTTCGGTCCTCCGAACGAGAAAATGCGCTTCTCGGCCTCCCCGCCCAATCGCAATCGCGATCGCGCATGGCGGCCCACGGCCGCCACGATAGCTTCTGCGATTCGAGCCGCGATTTGGCAGCCCGGACTGACCAGGCCGAAGAGGCCGTTACGAATCGACGGCGATGCCGAGCTGTTGACGGAGGGCGAAGTACTGGCTGCTCACGCTGAACAGTACGAGCTCTTTCAGCCGTTCGTCGGTGCTGACGGAGCTCGTGCTCTCGTCGGATGCTTTGATGATTTGGGTCGCGGTTTCGAGATCGTGAGAGAGCAAGAAGCCGACGCGATCCGCGGTCAGGTCGACGCCGCGTACCCATCGCTTCAAGTCGAGCGGAGCGCCCGACGTGAGCACCTTGGCGACGACGCGCGTCAGGTGATCACGCGCTTGGCCGGTGACGCCCGCTTCCAACGCCGACATCGCCTCCGTCACCGCGCCCTCTAGCTCCGGACTGACCGGAAATTGCGGTGACGTCAGCTTGATGGCCGCGAACAACCAGGCCTTCAGGACGGTGCCGCTGGCCAGCAAATGCCGCAAATACAGGCCCGGCCGCAGGTAGGTGAGCTGCTGACCGGCGATGAAGCCGGCCGGCTGCAGCGGTACATCGGTGCGCAACGCGGTTTGCCCCAGCACCAGTGCGGGCTCGTGCGTGAACAAGAACGACAGACCGCCCGGATCATTCGGATTCTCGAACGCCGGCGGCACCTGCATGCCCAGCACGCCTGCCGCGTAGTACAGGCTCTGGCAGACGGGCGCGGGGTGTTGCGTCACGTCTACCAGGTAGCTGGTGTCGTAGCCCAGCTCTTGCGCGGTTTGGCTACGGCGCGCGATCACGGCCGGCTCGATCAGCGCGAACACGCTGGTCAAAAGCGCGTCGGCGTCCGCGTGCATCACCTGCACCAACCATTCTTCGTCACCGAGCGTCGACTGCGCGGGCGCGGCCGTGTCGCTCTTCATGCGCTTGTAAAAGCGCTCTTCGTCCGGCTCGGCCAAGTTGAGCACGCTGAGCGTCTGGCACAAGCACCACGAGGCGTCGGCCTGCTTGGTCTCCGTGTACAGACGCCGCAGCGCCTTGTACGACTCGGGCCGGAACGGATTTTGGCGCAACAGCAGCGCCTGGCTCGCGACGGCCTTGTCGAGGTACTTCTCGGGGTCGGTCGCGTACAGGCCGCCCAGGTGCTCCGAGCGCTCTTTGTTCTCGGGCTCCAGGGTTTGAGCGGCTTCGTAGGCGTCGATGGCTTGATCCATCAGGCCCAGGTTCTTTTCGTACAGCTCGCCCAGCTGCTGAAAGCTTTGCAGCATGGCGGCGCGGTCGTCGGCTTCGGTGGCGGCGTCTAGGCGGCGTTTCAGCACGCGCTCGACGCCTTCCCAGTTGCTGCGCTCGCGTTCGAGCTCGACGGCTTCGTTCAGGGCCTTGTCGAAGCGCGGCTCCAGCTTCAACACCTGCTCGTAGAACTCGAGCGCGCGGTCCACGTCCCCGGCTTGGCGCGCGGTGACGATGGCGGCGGTGTGCAGGTACTTCACCTTCTGCTTCGGATCATCGACGAACTCGGCCAGCCGCAGCACGACCTCGACCAGCTTGTTCCAGTCCTTTTCCTCGCTGTACAGCTGCATCAACTTGGTGAGCAGCTTGCGGTCGTCGGGGCGGTCTTCCAGGGCCGCGACGAAGCTCTTGGCCGCGCCCGCGCGATCGTTCAGCTTCTCGCCGCAGATGTCGCCGATCTCGATCAGCAGCTCGACGCGCTCGTCGCCGCTGGCGATGTCGAGGTGGCGTGTCTTGACCTTGATGACCTCGAGCCACTTCGCTTCGCTCTCGTAGATTTTGGCGAGGGCGATCAGCGGCAGCACGTTGCTGGGGTCGGCGTCGGAGGCGTCCTCGAGCGGCTTTTTCGCGGCGTCGACGTTGCCGGTTTGGCGCAGGGCGTCGCCCAAGCGGTACTGGGCTTGGCCGCGCTGGGTTTCGCTCATGCGCTCGCCGAAGCGCGCCAGCAAGTCACCGAATAGCTCCGCGGCGCGCTTGGGCGAGCCATTTTCGAAGGTGACCAGCGCCACGCGCTCGAGCGCCTCTTGGTCGTCGGGGGCGATGCGCAGCAGGGTGTCCATGGGCGCGAGCGCTTTTTCGGTCGAGCCCGTTTGGGACAGAGCGTCGACGTAGTGCACCAAGACGCGGATGGCTTCGTTGCGCTCCAACATGTCGGCGCGGCCGACGACGCCTTCGTAGTGCTTGGCCGCTTCCAACGCGCGCTTGGCTTCGAACGAGAGGTCGCCCAGCACGACCAACGCGTCCAGGTTGGTGGGGTCGAAGCCCAAGGCGCGGCGCGCGGCTTCTTCGGCGCGCTTGTCGTCGCGCACGCCGTCACGCAGCAGGCGCGCGAGCTGACCGGCCAATTTACCGCGGGCCAGCTCGCCCTCGGTTTGCGCGAGCTCACGTTCGATCAACTGCACGGCCGCGTTGTGATCACCGCGCGCGGCGAACGCTTCGCGCAACGCTTGCGAGGCGTTGGCGTCTTTCGGGTTGGCGTCGAGCGCCTTTTGAAAGCGCGCGATGGCGCCGTCCTTGTCGCCGCGGCTCTCCAGCAGCTTGGCGGCGCGCACCCATTGCTCGGCCTTGGCTTCGGGCGTCGTGGCTTTCGCCGCGAGCGCCTCGATGGCGGCGACGGCCGCGCCCGCATCACCGCTCGATTCGCGCAGCTTGGCCAGGGTTTCCATGGCCGTGGGGTGGTGGGGGTCGATTTCGAGCGCTTGCTCGTAGGCGGCGATGGCTCGATCCGGCGAGCCAACCTGCTCCGCCAGCAACTTGGCGCGCGCCAGAATCAGCGCCAGGCGCCGCGGCGTCTCGTTGACGAGCTTGATGTGGCGCTCGTACAGGCTGGAGACGTCTTCCCAGCGCTCGAGCCCGCGATACAGGCGAACCAACGCCGTCAGCGCGTTCTCGCTGTTGGCGTCGAGCTTGAGCACGTTCTCGAACGCTTCCGCCGCCTGCTTGGGATCGAGGAATTCTTCTTCGTACAGCGCGGCGATGCGCTCCCACAACGTCACCTTTTGGCGCGGGGTGGCGGCGGCTTCGATCTGCAACCGCAGGTTCTCGAGCAAGTCTTGGAAGCGACCGAGCTTGGAGTAAACGCGGTCGAGCCCGCGTAGCGCCTCGGGGTGATGCGCGTCCAGGTTCAGCACGTCCTTGTAGCGACGGATGGCTTCGGTGTCGTCGTGCAGCTGGGTCTCGTACACCTCGGCGATGCGCGTGAGCGAACGCAGCTTGTCGTCACCGCGTTGCGCGTCCGAGCGGCGAACCAGGTGCTTGACCAGGTTCATGAAATCGCCCGTACGCTCGTAGATGCGCGCGATGGCGTCGCTGGCCTTGGCGTGACCCGGGTCGTCGGCCAGGATTTGCTCGTACAGCGAGCGCGCGCTCTGGTTGTCGTTCAGGTACTGCTCGAGGATTTCAGCCGCTTCGGCGCGCATGTCGCGCGCGAGCGCCGGGGTCTTGGCGGCGTCGGCGCGGCGCGTGAGCACCATGCCCAGCTCCTGCCATTGCTGCGCCTTCCGGTAGATCTGCGTCATGCCCTCGAGCGCGAGATCGTTACCGGGGTCGGTCTGAACGACCAACTGGTAGCAGGGGAGGGCCAAGTCGGGACGCTGCAGCTTGTCGATGTACCAGCGGCCGAGCTTGAGCGAGATCGCGTTCTTGATCTCGCTCGCCAGCTCATCCTCGTTGACGGTGCTCTGGCAGGTGCTCAAAAGCTCGCCCCAGCTCTCTTGGCTCGAGCCGCATAGGCGCTCCAGCTCGCTGACGACGCTCGGCTGCTCCGGGTCTTCGCAGAACGACTGGGTGAAGGCGACGAGCGCTTGCTCCTTGTCGGCCATCTCACCGGCGTACAGCTTGCCAATCTCGGCGAAGGCTCGCCCGCGCTCGACGTTGCTCTCGGCCTGCTCGCTCTTGCCGAGCAGCATTTCGATCAGCTCTTCGAACTTGCCCAACTTGCGGCGCGCTTCTTCGAGGCCACGCTGCGCGACTTGATCTTGCGGATCGATGGCCAAGATCTCGACGTACAGCGCTTCGGCCCGGTCCAGCTTGTCGGCCGTGTCTTGATAGATGCGGGCGGCGCGGAACAGCAGGCTCTTTTTGGTGTCGGTCGCTTCGTCACCGGCGCCGGACACGGATTCGGCCGCCATTTTGAAGGCTTCGGCGACCTTTTCGGCGGCGCCGCTCGTGCCCGCGGCCGCCTCGAGCTCGAGCGCGGCGTCGTCCTTGGACGGATCGGCGAGTAGGTTGTCGATCCGCCGCTCGACTTCCTCGTTCGACAACTGCTCGCGCTTTTTGTCGGCGGCGCGGCCCTGACCGTCGAGCAGCTCGAGCACGGCCTTGGCGTCCTTGGGACGGCGGCTCACGTTCTTGTCGAGCAAGCCGAGCACCAGCTCGTCGAGCTCACGCGGGATCCAACCGCGCGGCGCCACGCTGCTGGGCGGCGCTGGATCTTGCATCAAATGACCGAAGGCGGTCTCGAGCGCGGGCTTGTCGCCGAAGACCGGCTTGCCCGACAGAATTTGGTACAAAACCGCACCGACCGAATAGACGTCGCTCGAAGGGTCCGCCACCAACCCGCGGATCTGCTCGGGCGAGACCGCGCTCGGCGAACCGACGGTGCTGAACAGCTCGGCGCGACCGTTGTTGGTGCGCGCGCGTGCGCGCAGGCGATCCGAGCCGGCGTCGACCAGCACCACTTGCGGCTCGCCGTCGGAGCTGCGCGTCATCAACAAATTTTCGAGCCGCACGTCGCCGTGGGCCACGCGCTGCTCGTGCAACGCGTTCAGCGCCTGCAAAATGCCGGTCACCAGCGGCCGCGCTTCGTTGATATGAATCGGGCCGGTGCGCGCCAAGCGCTGCGCCAACGGCTGCCCGTCGACGTGCTCGTGAACGATGCCGGTGCGGCCGTCGACCGTGATGGCGCGGACACCCTTGGGCAAGCCCGGATGAGCGATCTTGCCGGCTAGCCGCGTGACGGTGAGAAAGCGATGTAGCCCGCGCGCGTCGCGCGTCGCCTCGCGTCGCAGCAGCTTCAGCCGGTACTCGGCGTTGCCCTGCTTGACGACGTACGAGATGGCCAGCCGCCCTTCGCCCAACTTGCGCACGACGGTGAAGCCGCCAAAATCGGTGCCCGGCTTCAGCTCTTCTTCGGCGCGCAGGCCGGTGAGGCGAATATCGGCCACCTCCGCGCTCACGTTGGCGCGCGTGGCCAACAGCACGTCGCACAGCGCCTCCACCGCGTCTTGCTCCACGCAGTGCGAGGTCAGTGCGCCCGCGAAGCTCGCCTTCGCGGCCGTGCCTCCGACGCGCTCGGGATCGAACCCAAGAATATCCCTACTCAGTGAGACGAGCTCGTCCAGCTCGTACAATCGCTCGAGCTCCGCCCGCAGGAGATCCGCTTCGATCATCAGTAATTCTCGGTCCTTGCGCCCGCGCCGCAAATGGCGGGACACCTCGAAATTGGCGGGGGAAACCATAGCCCGGGTTGTTATCCGCGGCCCCTCAAATTCGATCAGCAAAACACAAACTTTTCCGCCTTTAGCGGCTCGTGGCAGGCTGGGGTTGCCTACATGGTTTCTGTTTTTGCGCAGCGCGTCCTACCGCTTTTGGTCTTGGCCGTGGCCGTGGTCTCGGTGCCGTTTCTGATGCTGTCGCCCACCGGCCTGCCGAGGCTCCGCAACCTGGAAGAAGAGCGGCGCCGGGCCAACGAGGAAATCTCGCGCCTGGGTAGCCAGATCACCGCCCTCCGCGCGGAGGTCGCGCGCATCAAGTCGGACCCGGCCGCCGTCGAGCGTGCGGCTCGCGACGAGCTGGGCCTCGTCCGCACGACCGAAGTCGTGTTTCAGTTTTCCGAGTAGCAGTTTGTCGGCCTAGCCCTCAAAACGATCAATTTACGGGTCCAACGATGCTAGCTTTCGGCCGGTGACGGTCGAGCTTGCGCGCCGGCTGATCGAGAGTGGAGTGCCGCTGGCAGATATCGAAGCGGCGCTGCTGCTCGTCGTTGAGCGAGGTTTGTCCCTGCCGGAGGCGCTCGCCGAGCGTGAGCCGGGGCTGCTTTCGCGAGTCGAGCAAGAGCTTGCGCGCTCCGAGCTCCCGTCGGTTTTGACGGTCCGGGCCTCGCCGGAGCTGTTCGCGCGGCTCCCGGTAGGTATGTGTCGGCGCCTGCTCGCGGTCCCGGTCCACGTGGATCCGAGAACCGGCCGGGTCGACGTCGCGGCGGTCGAGCCCCTCGACCCGCACGTCGGTCAGGAGTTCGGCTACCACCTCGACCAACCCGTCCGGGTGCTCCACGCCTCCCTCGAAGCGGTGAAGGCCGCGCTCGATCGGTTGCAGCAAGGAGCGAAAGTTTCGGTGTTGCCGCCGCGACGTTCCCCCGACGCCCTCAGCAGCGAGGCGCCGATCCCTCTCGTCAAGCTCGAGCCTCATTCGCGCAGCGATGCGCCGATCCCGCTCGTCCGTCGCTCCATGCTGCCGGTCCGGGCACCGAGCGTCTTGCCCGGCTCGCGCGGGGTCCCGCCGGTCGGGCTGCCCGACGCCGAGCGCGTCGCGCTCAGTTGGCGCGCCAAGCCTCCCCCCGTCGATCTGGTCGCAGGCGCCGCCCAGCTCGAAAAGCAAGCCGCCCAAGCCGCCCAAGCGGCAGCCACCGCCAAGCCGATCGACGCGCGTCCAGCTTCGACGCGCGAGCGCCTCGAAGACGCATCGACGCCCGAAGCCGTCCTCGACTTGCTGCGTGACTGCATGGCGCCCGCGGCGTCCATCGTGTTCGCGGTCAAGAACGCCAGCTTCGACGGCCGCGTGGCTTCGCCCGCGGTGGAGGCGCGCGTGCCGGCCAAGCAGATCTCGCTGCTCTCGCATCAGCCCAGCGTGCTGGAGACCGCGGTCAAGTCCGGCTTCTACTTGGGCCCCATCCCCAACACGCCCAACCATCGTGAGCTGCGCGACGCGCTGCCGGCCGATACGGCGAACGAGGTTTACGTTACCGTCATCACCGTGTCCGATCGTCCGAGCTTGGTCTGGCTCTTGGCCGGCTTCGAGCAATCGCTCGATCTCACGCGGCGCGCCGATGAAATTGCGCTCGTCGCGGGCCGCGCGCTCGGACGCATCTTGCGCTCGCGTAAGCGCGGCAATTAGCGGCCATGACTGAAAGTCGCAGGGCGCGCTACGACGCGCAAGTTCAGGCCGAAACCGGCAAGCTGCCCGAAGCGCTGGCCAGCCGCACCCCCGCCGGCGTCACGCGCCAGCTAGTCTACGAGGCGGCTGATCTCGACGGCTCGTCGGAGCTCGACGCGTTGCCCGGCCAGTACCCGTTCGCGCGTGGGTTACGGGCCAGCATGTACGCCGGCCGCCCCTGGACCATCCGTCAATACGCGGGCTTTTCGACGGCCGAGGAATCGAACGCGTTCTACAAGCAGGCCCTGGCCGGCGGACAAAAGGGCCTGAGCGTCGCCTTCGACTTGCCGACACACCGCGGCTACGACAGCACCGACGAACGCGCGCGCGGCGACGTTGGCAAAGCAGGCGTCGCCATCGACAGCGTCGAGGACATGAAGCGGCTGTTCGACGGCATCCCGCTCGGTGACGTGAGCGTGTCGATGACCATGAACGGCGCCGTGCTGCCGGTGCTGGCCGCGTACGTGGTGGCGGCCGACGAGCAAGGCGTGCCGCTGCGGGCGCTCAGCGGCACGATGCAAAACGATATTCTCAAGGAATTTCTGGTCAGAAATACCTATATTTATCCGCCCCAAGCCTCGCTGCGCATCTGCGCCGACGTCATCGAATACGCCAGCCAGCACCTGCCGCGGTTCAATCCGATTTCGATCTCGGGCTATCACATGCACGAAGCCGGTGCGACGGCGGAGCTGGAGCTGGGGCTCACGTTGGCGGACGCGCTGGAATACGTGCGGGCGGTGACGGAGCGCGGGCTCGGTATCGACCAGTTCGCGCCACGGCTGTCGTTCTTCTTCGGTATCGGTATGGATTTCTTCACCGAGATCGCCAAGCTGCGCGCGGCGCGGTTGCTGTGGGCGACGCTGCTCAGCGAGCGCTACGCGCCGAAGGATCCGCGCTCGCTCGAGCTGCGCACGCATTGCCAGACTTCCGGCATCAGCTTGTCCGCGCAAGATCCGTTGAACAACGTGGTCCGCACCGCGTTCGAGGCGCTGTCGGCGGTGCTGGGCGGTACCCAGAGCCTGCACACCAACGCCTTCGACGAAGCGCTGGCGCTGCCGAGCGATGCGTCGGCGCGCGTCGCTCGCGCGACCCAGCTGATTTTGCAGCATGAAACGGGCGTGCCGGGCGTGGTCGACCCCCTCGGCGGCTCGTACTTCATCGAAAAGCTGACGCGTGATTTGGCCGAGCGCGCCCGCGCGGTGCTGGCGCAGGTCGAAGCCGCCGGCGGCATGGTACGCGCCATCGAGACCGGTTTGGCGCAGCGCTTGATCGAGACGTGCGCGGCCGAGCGCCAAGCGCGCGTCGACCGCGGTGAAGACGTGATCGTCGGCGTCAACCGCTTCCAACAGCGCGCGCAGGCGCCCGTCGAGCTGCGGCGCGTCGACTCCGCCCACGTCCGCGAGCGGCAGGCCGCGCGTCTTTCGGAGGTGAAGGCCCGTCGCGACTCCGCCGCCGTCGCGCGTTGCCTGGCCGAGCTGACCGCGGCCGCGCGCGGCACCCAAAACCTAGTCCCGCTGGCCATCGCCGCCATGCGAGCTCGCGCCACCTTGGGTGAGGTGTCGGAGGCATTGGTCACGGTGTTTGGCCGCCACGCCGCGATGAGCCATGCTGTCACGGGCGTGTACCAGCAACAGTTCGAGAGCGACGAAGCCTGGCAAAAGCTGCGCGACCGCACGGCGGCGTTGGCCAAGCGCTTCGGACGACAGCCGCGCATCCTGGTCGCCAAGCTCGGCCAAGACGGCCACGATCGCGGCGCCAAAATCGTCGCCTCCGGTTTGGCAGATCTGGGCTTCGACGTCGATTTGGGGCCGTTGTTTCAGACCCCGGCCGAGGTCGCGCGTCGCGCCGTCGACGGCGACGTGCACCTCTTGGGCATCTCCTCCCAAGCGGGGGCGCACGACGAGCTCTTGCCGGCCTTGCTCGGCGAGCTGAGCGCCTTGGGCGCGCAGGACATTGGCGTGGTCTTGGGCGGCATCGTGCCCGCTGAAGATCGCGAGCGGCTACTGCAGCTCGGCGTCAAAGCCGTTTTCGGCCCGGGCAGCGCTTTGCCCGACATGGCGGCCGAGCTGCTCACGCTGCTCGAGAATTCGGGCGACGGAGCCGCCGGTGGCGACTGAGCTCGGCGAACGGCTGCGTGGGGGCGATCGCCGCGCGCTCGCGCAAGCCATCAGCCTGGTCGAGAGCACGCGCGCCGATCACCGCGAACAGGCCGAAACGCTGCTGTCCGAGCTCTTGCCGTTTACGGGCGGCGCGCATCGGGTCGCGCTGACGGGGCCGCCCGGAGCCGGCAAAAGCACGCTCGTCGACGCGCTGGGCGCGCAGGCGCTTTTGGCCGGCCAGCGCGTGGCGGTATTGGCGATCGACCCGGCCAGCGTCGTCACCGGCGGCAGCCTGTTGGGCGATGCGGTGCGCATGCAACGCTTGGCCGCTTCGGAACGCGTGTTTTTGCGTGGCAGCTCCAACGCCGCCACGCTGGGCGGCACCGCGCCCGGAACGCGTGAGGCGGTGCTGTTGTGCGAAGCGGCCGGCTTCGATCTTTTGCTCGTCGAAACCGTGGGCGTCGGTCAGGCCGAACAAGCCGTGCGTGACGTGTGCGACACGCTCGTCATGCTCACGCTCGCGGGCGCGGGCGACGAAATTCAAGGCCTCAAGCGTGGGCTGCTCGAAGTGGCCGACGCCGTGCTGGTCAACAAAGCCGACGGCGCGGGTGAAGCGGCCGCGCTGACCTACGCGCACGAGCTTTCGGGCGCCTTGGCGTTGCTACGGCGCGAGGGGGCGCCTCACATCGCGGCCCTCAGCGCCAACACCGAGCGCGGCGTGCCGGAGCTGCTCAATTGGCTGGCGGCCCGCGCCAGCACGCTCCGCGAAAATGGCGAGCTAGCGCGGCGGCGCGAGCAGCAGCTGGAGCGCGCGTTTTCGGCCTCGCTGTCGCGCGAGCTGCTGCTCCGGCTGGCAGGGGATCCACGGGCCGCAACCCTTCTGCCAAACCTCGAAGGCGCGGTGAAGTCGGGCGCCCTGCTGCCGACCGCGGCCGCGCGCCGGCTAGCGGCGGCCGTCTTCGACCGTTCGTGAATGTCCACGGCCGGACCGTCTCTATTAGGATCGGGAGCTGGCGAGATCAGAGCGATGTCAGGGCTGTGACCGCTACTTCTTTTGCCGGGCGGACATGAAGTTTTCGACGGTGCGGGTCGTCATGGTCGCGTTCATCACTTCAGGCAGCGCCAACAGCTCTTTGTGGAGCGAAATGTTGGTGCGGATGCCGCCGATGATGAACTCGTCGAGCGCGCGCTGCATGCGCTTCAAGGCTTGCTCGCGCGTGGGGGCGTGCACGATCACCTTGCCCAACAACGAATCGTAGTTGGACGGCACCGTGAAGCCGCCGAACACGCCCGAGTCCACGCGCACGCCCGCGCCACCGGGCGGGTGATACTCGGTGATCTTGCCGGGCCAGGGCGCGAACGTGGCCGGATCTTCGGCCATGATGCGGCACTCGATGGCGTGTCCGCGGAATTTCCACGGGCGCGTATCGGGGATGTCGAGCTTCTCGCCCGCGGCGGCGCGAATCTGCTGCACGACGAGATCGATGCCGGTGGTCATCTCGGTCACGGGATGCTCCACCTGCACGCGGGTGTTCATCTCCATGAAGAACAGCTCGCCGTCGCCCATCAAAAACTCGAGCGTGCCGAGCGTGGTGTAGCCGGTCTCGAGGATGGCGCGACGAATGACCTCGCCCATCTTGGCGCGCAGCTCGTCGGTCATGGCCGCGCTCGGCGATTCTTCGACCAGCTTTTGGTTTTTGCGCTGGAGCGAGCACTCGCGCTCGCCCAGCGTCCAAACCTGACCGTGCTTGTCGGCCAGGGCTTGGAACTCGATGTGACGCGGGCGCTCGACGAAGCGCTCGAGGTACATTTCGGGGTTGCCGAAGGCTTGCATGGCCTCGGACGTGGCGGACTCGAACGCGCGCCGCACCTGATCGATGCCGCGCACGATGCGCATGCCGCGGCCACCGCCGCCGGCGCGTGCCTTCATCATGACCGGGAAACCAACGCGCTCGGCCTCGGCCTCGGCGTGCTCCACGTCGCGCAGCGCTTTGCTGCCCGGCAGCAGCGGTAAGCCGTAGCGCTCGGCGGTTTCGCGGGCGCGAATTTTGTCGCCCCATAGGCGCATGGCGTCCGCGCTCGGACCGATGAAGCTGAGCCCGCAGCTCTCGACGACCCGCGCGAACTCCGCGTTTTCCGACAAAAAGCCGTAACCGGGGTGGATGGCGTCGGCGGCGGTGATCTCGGCCGCGCTGATGATGGCCGGAATGTGCAGGTAGCTCTTCGAGGCTTGCGCGGGACCAATGCACACCGCTTGGTCGGCGAAGCGCACGTGCAGCGCGCCGGCGTCGGCTTCGGAGTGCACCGCGACCGTCTGAATGCCGAGTTCTTTGCAGGCGCGAATGACGCGCACGGCGATCTCGCCGCGATTGGCGATCAGGACTTTTTTGAACATCAGCCCTTCTTCAGCTTGAAGAGCTTCTGGCCGAACTCCACGCTCTTGCCGTTTTCGACCAAGATGTCGAGGATGGTGCCGTTCGCTTCGCTCTCGATCTCGTTCATCAGCTTCATCGCTTCGATGATGCACAGCGCTTGGCCCTGCTTCACGCTGCTGCCGACTTCGCAGAAATTCGCCGTGTCGGGTCCCGGTGCCCGATAAAACGTGCCGACGAACGGCGAGGTGATGAACACGACGCTCGCATCCGCTTCGTCACTCGCTTTGGTGGCAGCCGCGGTGGCCGCGGCCGTCGCGGCCGCGGTCGGCGCCGGTGCCAACATGGGCGCAGCGTGCACGACCTGGGCGGCTTTCTTGCCGAGCGACAAGCGCAGCTTCAGCTGCTCGTCCTCGTACTCGAACTCGGAGACGTCACCCTTTTCGAGGGTTTCGAGCAGGCTCTTCAATTGCTCTAGCGAGATTTGCATGTTGTCTTGTGCGCCTCGTACGGGCTCTCTGGCCGGCGAAGGCGGCGCACGTTAACTCAGGCCACCGCCTATGCCAACGGTTCCGCCACACCTTCGTACGACCGCTTTTTCGGGCTCGAAACCATCAACGCGCGTCTTTGCCGCGCTGCGGCACGAGACGGCCTCGGCGGGGAGAACGAGATTTTCACCGGAAGGTCGGAAGGACAGACGACGAGAATCTCGGGGGCGCGCTGTCGCCAGCGGGGCCGGTGCTGCGTTGCGCGCCGAAGGGCGCGGCGAGCAATCAAACCTTCTGATCTTCCTGTGAAAAAATCTCGACCGCGCGAAGTGGCCTAGATCCGCTACGGAAGGTTCTGCGATTCAGGCTGCAGCTTGGCAGCCCGAGATCGCCATATTCCGAGGGTTCAGCCTGCCAAACGTCGCAACAGGGCTTCGAGCGCGGTGCGGTACGAATCCG
>Ga0164241_10001737_pt1 | contig 25655 bp, 19 predicted proteins | sample OricomyardsoilBY_FD_108780 | JGI IMG/M metagenome (GOLD analysis project Ga0164241, IMG submission 108780) | Backyard soil microbial communities from Emeryville, California, USA - Original compost - Back yard soil (BY) | ecosystem: Environmental > Terrestrial > Soil > Unclassified | place: USA... | reverse complement strand
CGGGCATCGCCGCGGGCCTTCACGGCTCCGGCCAGCTGGATGGCCCCGCCGAACAGCAAAAGTTTTTCGGTCAGCGTGGTCTTGCCGGCGTCGGGGTGCGCAATGATGGCGAAGGTTCGGCGCCGGGCGACGGCCTGCTCGATGGGCGTTGACACGGCCGGGCGGTACCAGAGCGGAGGCGCTCCCGCAAGTCAGCCGAGGGCCAGCACGGGAGCGGTAAGGCGCGCTATCGTTCGGCGGTGTCCCGTCGGCTCCTGCTGCTGTGCGCCGCGCTGGTGAGCGTTGCTGGGGCAGGCGGCTGGGTTTGGGCCGGGAAGCGGCTGCGGGCGTCGGCGGAGGTGGCCCCGGCGCTGCCCCTGGAAGGCGGGGGCGTGCGCATCGGTTGGGCGCCGTTGCGCGCCGGTGGCGCCGGCAACTCTCTGGCGGAGGCGCGGGACTTCGCGCTGGAAACCGAGCGCCTGCGGCTAGTGTTCGGCAACGACGGCAACGGTATCGAACGCCACGAGCGGTACGGCGCACTGATAGAGCTGGGTCGCAAAGGCGAGCCGCACGGCGAGCTGTTGGAGCTGCACACCGTGCTGTACGTCGCGGGAGCTCCGATCCCGCTGCGCACCGAGGCCGTCGACGCGAGCATGGCTGGCGAGCGACCGGTGTTGACCGTCGAAGAAGCGTCGCGCGACGGACGCTTCCGGCTGCGCACGGAGTATCGAGCGGCTCCGCAGCAGGACTTCGTGGAGCTGGTCAGTCGCGTCACTAACCTGAGCCCGGAGCGGGTGGGCGGCGTGCAGCTGGGCGATCGCGGGCGGTGGCCGGGCACGCCCGCGTTTGCGCCGCGGCTGGGATACGTGCACGGCCCGACGCGCGCCGACGTGCCGTGGCTGGGGCGCGCCGTCGGTCAACGCAGCTACGGCCTGGTGTTTCCGGAACGCCCCGCGCAGACGTCTTTTGAGGTCGACGTGGTCGGGCCGTCCGGCGAAATCGCGCTCGACTCCAGCGTGGAGCTTGCCCCGGGAGCCAGGGCGGAGTTTCGGCGGGAAGTGTTGGCGGTCGAAGGCGGGCTCGGTAAGTTGGCGGAGCTGGCCTGGCAGCGCCTGGGCAAGGTGGTGGGCTATGCGCGCGGCGTGCTGCACCCACCGCAGACGTGGGCGACCATTTCCGCGCGGCACCCCGATGGCCGCACCGTGCTCAGCGTGCCGGCGGCGCCCGACGGTCGCTTCGAGCTCGCGTTGCCGGCCGGCGACTATAGCTTCGTGCTGCAAGCGCCGGGCGGTGACGACGAAGAGCTGGGCACGATCGAGGCCGGCGCGGAACGCCACCTGGGCCTCGTGCCGCCGCGCCCCGGCACGCTGAGCTACCTGATCACCGACGAGCAAGAGCAGCCCCTGGCCGGGCGCTTGGTCGTGCGCGGCGTACCGCCGACCAAAGATCCGGATCTGTTACCCGGTGAGCACGAGGCGGGCTCGAAGAACATGCTGTACTCGCTGAGCGGGACCGGCTCGTTGCAGCTGCCGCCGGGGCGCTACGACGTGCTGGCGACGCGCGGCCCCGAGTATTCGCTACCGCGCCAAGAGCTGGAAGTGAACGCCGACTGGGGCGCGACCTTCCGCGCCGAGCTGAGACGGACGGTCGATACGAGCGGCTATTTGGCCTCCGACTTTCACGTGCACGCGTCGCCCAGCCGTGACTCGAGCGTGTCGTTGACGGAGCGCGTGCTCACCTTGGCCGCTGAAGGCATCGAGCTCGCGGTGCCGACCGACCACAATCACGTCACCGACTACGCCGAAGCCATCGCGGGCGAGCGTCTGGACGGCAAGCTCGCGACGATGACCGGCGTCGAAATTACGACCCTGGGCTGGGGGCATTTCAACGCCTACCCGTACGCCAAGTCCGTGGACGTCCCGCCGACGCACGAAACCTCGCCGTTGGAGATCTTCGCGGTCGTGCGGGCGCGCGCCCCGCAAGCGGTGCTGCAGGTGAATCACCCGCGCATGCCGGGCGTCGGTTACTTCAACCGCGTCGAGCTCGACACCAAAACCGGCGTCGCCCAGTCGCCCGACTTCAGCTTCGACTTCGACGCGTTGGAGGTGACCAACGGCTTCGATCTAGAAGACCCGCGCGTGCTCGAGCGCAATTTGCGCGAATGGTTCGAGCTCTTGAACGGGGGGCATCGCTATACCGCGGTCGGCAACTCCGATTCGCATCACGTCGTGTTTCAGTGGGCGGGCTGGCCGCGGACCTACGTGCGAGTGCCGGACCAAGACCTCGCTCACGTGGCACCACTCGACGTGGCGCGGGCGCTGACCAACGGGCACGCCACGGTGTCGTGCGGTATCTTCGTGCTGCCGACCGCCAACGGCAGCGCGGGACCGGGTGACGCCGTGCAGGGCGCGCGCGTTTCGCTCGCCGTCAACCTGCGGGCCCCCGACTGGATCGATGTTTCGCGCGTCGAGATTTACGCCAACGGGGCCAAGGTCGAAGAACGAACGCGCCCGGGGCCGCGGCGCTCGTCCGTCTGGAACCTGGACGTCGACTTACAGCTCGAAGTCGACACGTGGCTGGTCGTCGTGGCGCGCGGCGACAAGTTCATGAACGACGCCTTGCCCGGCAAATGGATCAAGCCGTTCGGCTTCTCGAACCCCATCTACGTCGACGCGGATTCCGACGGAAATTTCGTGGCGCCCGGCCAATAGCGGCGAGGCCGCTAGCGCCAGCGCTCTTTGAGGTAGGGAAGGAGTAAGTCGCCGAAGGAGTAGAGTTGGTTGGCGTGGGCGGGCTTGTCCTGGCCCGCGAAACCGCGCACGTGGAAGGCGCCGCGATCAGCCCGCGAAGTGAGCTCCATGTCGGGACGGGGCCCGGGCATGCTGACTTGAATACGCGGCACGCCCTCGGCGTCCAAGAGGTAGGTAGATGTCTCGGTGGTGCTGGCGTAGGGCGTGGCGATGGTGGAGTGCGTGATCGCGAACAGCTTTTTGTCGGCGACCGCTTGATCAGCAAATAGCTCGAAGGCAGCCATCTGCGCGGGGTTCACCTGCCGCTCGCGTTCGTTACCGACGAAGCCGCAGTGCAGGCCATCGGACAAGAGCACGGAGTCGACGCGCGCGGCGTCGTTGGAACGATCGAGAATGCGCCAGACCGCGCCGTAGCCCGCGCTCCACGCGCTGAGACCGATGCGCTTGGGCGCGGCGGCAGTGGGACAAAGCTCGCGAACGCCGTTGGTGATGTTCGTCACCAATTGGTTGAAGGTGCCGGGCGCCGCGAACGGATCTTCATACGCACCGGAGCCGATGCCCCAGTTGTAGATGACGAGCACGCCGTCGATGCCCGACTTTTCGAACGCGGTCTCGAGCACGGCGGGCGCGCCGTGAAAATGAATGAGCAGGTCGTACGGCTTTTGGGTCACGCGACAACCAGCCGTGAGCGAGATGACGCGGCTGCCGGGAGCGACGCGGCGCTTGGGCGTGTCGAGCTTGGCGTCGAAGTCTCGCGGCTCGTCGAGCGCGACGCTGAGCGTGCGGTCGAGCTCGGCGCGCGCCGGCTCCATGAGGCCGCCGCCTAGCTGCTCGGTGGAGCCCTGACCGCCGAGCTTACCGACGACGAGGAAGTAACCGAGGGCGATGGCTGCAAGTACGCGCATCGAGTCCATTGGTTATAGCGGTCAGCTTTTCCATCTGTAAACCCGAATCGACGCCTACGATCGGCGCGTAGGCTGTAGCCCTCGTTGTCAAAACGATCACTCTTACAGCATGTTTTTCCGTGAATCTGACGCTGGGTATCGAAACATGACATGTAGGACGCTGTCGCGAAGCATGCTTGGAAAATTCGTACCCACAGTGTGATTGTCCGCTGTGAGGGAATTTTCCCGCAGAGTCGAGCCCTGAACGCGGCCCAAGCCGAGTGTGCGCGATATGCTCCCCGCGGCATGACGACGCGCACGACGGGGCCCTACATCGGCGGCAAGAGCTGTGAAACCAAGGCGACGCACCGGGTTCGTAACCCCTTCGACGAGAGTGTCGTCGGCGAAGTGGGCCAGGCCGATGAGAACGACTTGGAGCTCGCGATCGAAGGCGCGGTGGCCGCGTTCGAGAGCTGGTCGGGCTGCGCCACGCACGAGCGCGCGTTGGTGCTCGAGAAGGTGGCAACGCTGATCGAAGCCGAGCAGAGCGAGCTCGCGCAGCTGATCAGCCGCGAGAGTGGCAAGCCGATTCGTTACGCCAAGGGCGAGGTAGCGCGCGCAGTCTCGACGTTTAGGCTAGGCGCGGCCGAGGCGCGCGTGCTGGGCGGTGAAGTGCTGCCGTCGGATCAACTGCCGGGTGCCGAAGGGCGGCTCACGCTGTTTCGTCGCGTGGCGCGCGGTCCCGTCGCCGGCATCTCGCCTTTCAATTTTCCGCTCAATCTCGTAGCCCACAAGCTGGCGCCGGCCTTGGCCGTCGGTTGCCCGCTCGTGCTGAAGCCAGCCCCGCAAGCGCCGCTCACGGCCCATCGCCTGGCCGAGTTGACGACCCAAGCCGGCGCGCCGCCGCATGCTTTCAACGTGCTGCACTTGGAGCCGACGGTGGCCGAGCGCTTGGCCACCGATCCGCGCTTGCCGGTGCTGTCGTTCACGGGCAGTGACAGCGTGGGCTGGCACCTGGAAAGCGTAGCGCGCAAAAAGCACGTGTTGCTCGAGTTGGGGGGTAACGCGCCGTGTTTGATCGACGAGACGGTAGATTTGGAGGCGCTGTTGCCGCGCGTCGTGGACGCCAGCTTCGCCAATGCGGGGCAGGTTTGCATCAAAGCCCAGCGCTTGTTCGTCGTGCGCGCGCGTTTCGACGAATTTTTGGAGCGGTTCGTGGCGCTGACGCGCGAGTTGCGGGTGGGCGATCCGCTCGACGAGCGCACGGTCGTCGGACCTTTGATCGAGCCGCGCCACGTGACGCGCGTTTTGTCGTGGGTGGAGGAAGCGACGCGCGGCGGCGCGCAGCTTTTGACCGGCGGTAGCGCGGACCGCAACGTCGTCGCGCCGATCGTCTTGACCGGCACCTCGCCGGAGCAGCGCGTTTGCAAGGACGAAATTTTCGGCCCCGTCACCGTCGTAGAAGCCGTCGCCGATTTCGAGGCCGGTTTGGCCGCGTGCAATGCGTCACGCTTCGGCATTCAGGCATCCGTGTTCACGCGCGACTTGGGGCGCGCGCTGACGGCTTTCCGCAAGCTGAATTTTCCGGGCGTGCTGATCAACGACGCGCCCAGCTTTCGCGTCGACAACGTTCCGTACGGCGGCACGCGTGACTCGGGCAAGGGCCGCGAAGGCGTGCGCTTCGCGATCGAAGAATTCACCGAGCCAAAGCTACTGAGCCTGCGCGATCTGTGACGGTCGCGGGCGGCACGACTCGTGATTGGGGCTGCCCAGCCGCAGATCGCTTGCAGAAACTTCCGTTGCGTCCCCAGGCCGAGCCGAACGAGCAAGTAGGGCGGGAAGGCGGGAACGCGGGAAGGCGGGAACGCGGGAAGCGAAATCATTGGGCTTTCGCGCGCGGCGCGCCACGCTCAGCCACCGCGGGCGCGACGCCTTCTGAAAACAAGAAATGACTTCGGAACCACTTCGGAACCGAAGTCACTTTTCGAACGTCAAAGGTGGCGCAGGTTCGGCGTCTCCTCTCAACGCTGCGCGTTGCGCGCCACCGTCAGGCACCGCGAATGACAAGCCGCTTTCCTGTTGGCTCGATCGCGCGCCGAGACCCAAGGTCGTTACGGGAAGGCGATGCGCTTTATTTGCAGCCGAGGAAGGTGCTGCACTTTTTCTTTGGCTTGGTGGGTGCGGGCTTGGTTACGGGAGTGGCGGCCGCTTTCGTCGTCGTGGCTGCGGTGGGCTTGGGCTTGGCGACGGTGGGGGCGGGCGCAGGTTTGGGCGCGTTGGTTGCGGGCTTGGCCAGCGCGGTGTTGGGGTTGGCGAGCGCGGCTTTTTCCTGGGTAGACGCCGGCAACGGCGGCAGCTCGAAGACGACGGCCTCGGTTTGGCCAGGGGTGGCCGTAAACGTCATCGACTTCGAGCCGAAGCCGTTTTTGGACGCGCTGCAGTCGTGGCTGCCGGGGGTGAGCTCGATCTCGTCGTTGACGACGGCGATGTTCTTGCCATCGCACACTACCCACTCGCAGCCCTCGGGTTGACAGGTGAAACGCGCACGCGCCGGTGCGGCGGCAGCGGGCGCCACGAGCGCCGACGGCGCGGCCGAAACGCTGGCGACGGCGCTCGGCTCCGCGCTCGGCTGGTCCCCGCTTTTGCCCAAAACCTCGTAACCCGCGAACGCCAAACCGCCGACCAAAACCACGCCCAAGCCAATGAACAGGGGCAGCGCCGAGCGCTTCTTCGGCACGCCCGCCATTGGCTCTTCTGGCTGCGACAAGCGGGCGGCGGTAGGCACCGGCGCGCGGCCGGTACTGGCCGGCATGGGTGATGGCGAAGCGGGCGCCGAGGCTCCCAAGCTGAGCGAGGCCGGCGAGGGCTCGGGCTGAAATACCAGCGGCTGAGCGATGGCTGCCGCAATGCCCGGCATCGACCGCGGACCACCCGCGCCGCGCGCGCCCGCTTGCTCCGACAGCACCGCCAGCTCGCGTGCCATTTCACCGGCGCTGCGAAAACGATCTTGCGGGGCCAAGGCCAACGCGCGCGCGAACCACGCGTCCAGCGCGGGATCGAGCGCGACTCCGACCTCCTTGGCGCGATCGCCGATCGGGTTGAGCGGTTGATTGAGCTCCGACCAGTGCGCGTTCGGGTCGAACCCGGGGCTGCGCAGCGAGCGAAATGGGGTCGCGCGCGTCAGCGCGAAGAAGGCGATCACGCCGAGCGCGTACAGATCCACCCCTGGCGAGCCCGGCGCGGCGGCGTCCACGGCGTCGGGCGGCGTGTAGCCGGGAGGGCCACCCCAGCCCAACGCTTCGGGCGCGCCGCGTCTCACGGCGCTGACGCCGAAATCGGTGATGCGCACCCACTCGGGGTTGTCCGGAGAAATGAAGATGTTTTGCGGTTTGAGATCGCGATGGAGGAGCCGGGCGGCGTGGGCGGCGTCCAAGGCGCGGGCCAGCACCCCGAGCGCGCGACTCAGCTCGGCGACGCCCAACGGACCCTGCGCCAGCACGCGGCGATCGAGCGAAACCCAGCCGATGCGCTCGGCCGTGCTGAATGGCACCCCCGCGTTGGCGTCGATGCCGAAGTCGTAGGCGCGCGCGATGCCTTCGACGCCCAGGCCGGAAGCTTGTCGGGCCTGCGTCTGGTACTCGGACAGGGCCGCGACGCGGCTCATCACGCTCGGTCCGAACACCTTGACGGCGACCTGCGCCTGTCCGCGCTGATCGGTCGCAGCGTAGACGGTGCTCAAATCACTCTCGCCGATCACTTCAGCGAGTTGGTAGCGCCCGGACAGCACGGTGCCGGGAGCGAGCTTTCCCGGGGTCATCAGCTGGCTCCGCCGAACCGCACGAGCTCGGACCTCAAGGTTTGCCCCGCAACGTTTGCACCGACTGCATGATCCGCGGGGCTTCGGCTTCCGCCACCGACTCGATCACGAAACCGATGCCGAACAGGGTGTGCTCGGGCGCGGGCTTGCCAACGAGCACCAGCAGCGTGCCGTTGCCCTTGTCGGCGAGCGACAGCGACTCGCCTTGTTGACCCTTGTCGACTTCCCACAAATCGACGGAGCCTTCTCCGGCGGGCAAGGTTTGTTGCGGCTTCTTCAGCCGACGCTTCAGCTTGTCGACCTTGAGGCCCTTGACGCCCCGCTGCCCCACCATCGCTTCTACGGCCGGCGCGATGTCGGATGGATCGGGGCTCGGCGCCAAGATCATCATCGCGGTGCCGTCCGGATTGACGGCGATGCTGCCCTCGGTCGTGCGCGCGTAGTGCCAACCTTCGGGCGGCGTGAACCAAGCGCCGCTGTCTCCGACCGGCAGCTTCGTCTCGGGACCGGCCGAGCAATTTTCGGCGAGGTCTTCGCACTTGGGCGGCGGGGGCGGCGGGGGCGGCGGGGGCGGCGGGGCGGGAGGAACCGTGGCCACGGGAACGACCGCGACCGGCTGTTGACCAGTCCAAGCCGGCGGCGGCTTCGGATAATTGCAGGCCGAGCTGGTCAGCAGGCAGACGGTTAGCCCGAGCGCGCCCAGCGTGGCGGCGACGGGCAGGCGCGAGGATGAGCGGGAGTGCACGATCGCGGACACAAGCATAGCTGCTCCGAAACCGCAAAAAGGCCCGCGAAATGCTCCGTTTTCCTGGGGCCGGCTTTCGCTGTTTGCTCGCGCCGTGCGGGCGCACTTCGTTAAGGAGTAGCGGGCGGGGTCGGTGCGTCGGCAACGCTGGGCGCGGTCGGCAGGTTGGGCGTGCGGGGCACGATTGGCGTCGTGCGCGACGCGCCGCTGGTGATGTCGCTGCCGGGTTTCTTGGCGAGCGGTGGCGGAGTGGGTGCGGCGGGGCTGGGCCGATCATCGACGTCGGCTCCGGCTTCTTCGATGGGTCCGGAAGCGTCGGGGGCTTCGTCCTTCTTGGTGACGTCGGCGTGCGGCTTGCTGCGCGGCGCCTCGCCGGGGCCGGCGTAGTCGACCCAGTACGCCGCCGTCTCACGCACGTCGAGGTGCACGAACGACGAGTTCGGATAGTAGCCGACGCCGCAATTTCTGAAACGGCGCACGTAGTCGCGCAGCACCGTGTTGCTGACGCCAGCGATGCTGAAGTCGACGGCCTGGCTGTGTTTGTGCCGTGAATCTTCGAAATACGAGTGGTCGCGCCAGCCGCTGACCACGCGCATGGGTCGGCCACCAAAATGCTCGCTCACGTCGGCCAACAGCGCGATGAGGCGCGGAGCGACGCGCGGCCGGCTGCCGGTGGCGGCGAACAACTTGGAGATCGACTCGACGGCTCCGGCCGCAACTTTGCCCTTCTTGTCGAAGACGATTCCGCGGTAGCGCGTCGTGTACGTCGCTAGCTCCAGGTAGCCCTTCTTGGGCAGCTTGGCGTTGCTGGCGCGCCGATCGCCGTCGTCGTCGCTCATCTTCGACAAGCCACCGTCGGGCAGGGTGCCGGGGATGAGCAGCACTTGCCCGGGCTTGAGCTTGGCGCTGCGCCGCATGCGATTGACCTCGCACAGGGCATCGATGCTCACTTGGTAGCGCTTGGCGATGGTCTCGAGGCGTTGGCCGGCGTACACGGTGTGGGTAGAGGGGCGCGCGGGCTCGCGGGTGCTCGCCAACAGCGTGTCGCCAGCGCCACTGCCGGTCGGCTCCTTGCGCTCGGGCGGACCGTACCGGCGCCGGGTGATGCTGCCGTCTTTGTCGTCCTTGCTCGGAACGAGCAGCTTCTCGCCCACCTTCAAGCGCTGGTTGCGCTCGATGCCGTTGGCGGTGCACATGGCGTCGATGCCGACGCCGTAACGCTTGGCGATGGACCCGAGCCGCTGACCGGCGGCGACCGTGTGGTAGCGGGGAGAGCTGGCAGCTGACGCTAGGCTCGTGGAAGCGAGGATCAGCAAGGATGCGAGGGTGGCCCGGAAAACGCGCACGGCCCCTTGTTTAACCCGGCTCGGCCCGGCGTCCATAATATTTAGCAGCACTGAAATTGAGTGTGATTTCACGCAACTGCGCGAAGCGCCGGCCCGACAGGTGTATATCCGCTCCGCGCTCCCATGCGACTCCTCGCTCTTCCGCCTCGATTAGCGCTCCTGTTGGCGCTCGTTCCGGCCCTCCAGGCGCCGCCGGTTTTGGCCGCGTCGGAGCCAACGCCCTCCGAGCTGAGCGTGGCCCGGCGGCTGTTCAACGAGGGCAGAGCGGCGGAGGACGCCGCGCGGTGGCGCGAGGCCGCCGACAAGTTTCGCCGGGCGACGGCCATCAAAGACACCCCGGGTATGCGCTTTCACCTGGCGCGTTGTGAGGAAGAGCAAGGCGCGTTCGTCGAGGCGCTGGTCGAATACGACCGTGCGCGCGAGCTGATTGACGGCGGAATGCGAGCCGCCGACGTCGAGAAGCTACTGGCCGGCGCACGCGAGCGAGTCCGAGCCAAGGTGGCTTTGCTGACCGTGCGTTTGCCGACGGAGGTCAAGAACGTCAGCGTCGAGCTCGACGGTAAAGCACTGTCGGTCTCGGTGCTCGGCGTGCCAATGCCCATCAATCCGGGCAAGCATCGATTGAGCGCGGTGGCGGTGGGTCGGACCCCCTTCACGCAGGAGCTAACGCTCGGCACCGGCGAGGTGCAAGAATTGCCAATCGACCTGCCGATCGCCACGACGGTGCCACCAACTCCGCCAACGGTCGCCGCAAGCGCCCCCGTCTTGCTTCCCCACTCCACGAGGGACGACACCTCCGTACCGACGCGCACGATCGTTCTCGTCGGCGAAGCGTCTCTGTTCGCGGCCGCGCTTGGTACCGGCATCGTGTTCACGATGGCGCGCAGCTCCGCCGATGATCGTTACCAGCGAGCCAATCAAACGGTGCTCGACGGCGTGATGGGGATGGACGCCGAAGGGCGGGCCTGCGCGACGCCGCGCGCCGGTTGTGCCGAGCTGGACCAGGCTCGGCAGGATCGCGACCGCGCGACCGCCTACGCCGTGGGAGGCTTCGTAGCAGCCGGCGTCTCGGCGGCCGCGTTCGGTCTCACCTATTGGCTCTGGCCTCGCGAGCGCGCACCGCTCGCCGCGCAAGCCGCGGTCGCCCCTGGCCGCGCACAATTCGCCATTTCCGGACGCTTCTAGCCGGCTCACCGCGCCCTTGGAGCCTCGAAATGCCAAAGGCCCGCCAAAGCGGGCCCATGGGTCGACACCAGCCGGAAGGCGGCGTTCAGCGCGAGAAGTACTGGGTGGCGCGCTTCTGACCTTTGGTCTTCAGCTGCTTGCCGGCGATCAGCTTCTTGGCGGGTAGGTTCAGCTCCTTGGTAGAGGTGCCCATGCCGTCGGCGATCTGCTCGATGCGCTGACCGGGGTTACCTTTGATATAGTCGAGCAGGCGGCCGGTGAGACGCTCGATCTCGTCCGGTGGACGCTTGGCGCCCTTTTCGCGGCTGGCAGCGCGACCACGTCCACCACCACGAACGGCAACCGGAGCGGCAGCGGCGCGGCGGCCACCGCGACCCGAAGACGGACGAGCACCCGCGAGCGCGGCGCTGACGGTTTCCATCGCGGATTCGCGAATCAGCTCGGCGAGCTCGGCCGCGAATTGTTCGACGCGAGCCCGGATACGATCATCAAGAGAGTTAGCCATGGCGAGCCTGTAATGCATGGCGAAAGCGAGTGTCAATGCCCAGGGCACCGTTTCCAACCAATGGGATCCGTGTTGCGCATTGAATCGAGACTTCGAGTCTTATTCTGGGTCAGTTCGTCACACTCGGAGTCCGCCCAACGACGTACCGGCGTGAGATCTCGAGAGGACGCCGCGAGTGCTCGGACGAAACTCCTTTTCATCGGCAGGTCGCGCGATGGGGTCGGACTTCGCAAGTCCGAAAGTGAGACGACGGTGGTTGGTGCGACACGCGGCGTGGGGCGGAGGACACGCACTTTGGCCCACACCGCGGCGAACACGGCGCTTTCTTGCTGGCAAACAACTTGCTGTGGAACCTGCGACCTTGCCCGTTGTCAGTCGGCGTCGGGCTAGGGAGCTTTTCGGGTTGTCGAGCGTAAAACAAGGAGTACAGGTCATGAGCTTTCGAAAACACACGATTTGGTCAATGGCATTGGGTGTTTGCATGGGCGTTGGCCTGCTTGCTCAGGACGCCAGAGCGTGCGGCGGAGAGTGGTACCCCGAAGTGACGATCGACCCTCGTATCCACGGTGTGGCCCAGGCCGAGAAGTCCTTGGCGAATGGCAATCGCCTGGCGGCGGCGGCGAGCGTGATTCGCATGATGCCGCACATCAAGTCTTTGAAGTCGAAGCCCGGCTCGCTGGTGGCGCGTGCGGAGCGAGTGCTGGCGGTTGCGCTGTCGCGCTCGCACGGCGCGCTGCCGGTTGGGGCCGAGGTGCCCGACTACGTTCTCGGCTCGTGGCGCGGCGCGGGCGACGGCGAGTCGGCGGCCAACCTGGCTTGGTCGGTCTCGGTGCTCAAGCGCCAGTCCGAAAGCAAAACCGACGACGTTGCCCTGAAGACGGATCTGGCCGAGGCCATGGCGCGCATTCCCGAGCAGCGCGCGGAGGCTCGTGGCATTTTGGAAGATCTCGCTCAGCGCGACCTGATCGCTTCCCCCGAGGGCTATGCGGCGTTGGCTTCGCTCCGCCAGCAATCCGGCGACGCTGATGGCCAAAAGCTCGCGCTCAAGCGCTGTGAAGCGATGGCCAAGAGCCAAGACGCCTGCGTCTTGCGCAGCTGAGCCGTGGCGAGCCGTGAGAGGGTAAATACATGCAAGCCTTTGCTGGGCGCATAGGGCGGGTGGCTGCGCTGGCGGCGACGCTGTTGCTGGCGCTGGGCTGTAAATCGCCGAGCGGCGCGCCACCTTCGCCCGAGAAGCCCAAGCCGGTGAAGCGCGCCGCCACCGTGGCGGCGCTCGCGCCCGCCGCGCCCCCGCCGTTCGAGCCTGGCAGCGCCGAGCACGGCAAGGCCTTGGTCGCCGAGTTCGAATGCAACCGCTGCCACGCCGGCACGGGGTTGGCGACGCCCAAGCTCGACCAAGACTGCGTCGGCTGCCACGAGCAGATCGCGACCGACAAGTTCCAAGCTGCCAGCAGCAAGCTTGCCAAATGGAAGCCGCACATCTTGCCGTACCGTGACGTGCCGTCGCTGTCCGACTTGGGCGCGCATTTGCGGCCGGCTTGGGTGCGCGACTACCTGCTGCACCCCCACGATCTACGCCCCAACCTCGCCCAAACCATGCCCCGATTGGCGCTGTCGCCGGAGCAGGCGCGCGACATCGCGACCTACCTGACCGCCACGAAAGCCCCGGCTGAGCCGAACGTGGGGGTGGCGCCCGTTCCCGCGCACATCGCCCATGGCAAGGAGCTCTTGAGCCAACGCGGCTGCGTTGGCTGCCACCAAGTAACGGGGGCGGGGGTCGCGAGCCCGCCCAAAAATGACCCGGCGGTGCGCACGCTGGGCCTCGCCCCCGACTTACGCTTTGCTCGCGAACGGAGCGAGCCCGGCACGTTGGTGCGTTGGTTGCTCGACCCCGCCAAGCTGAAGCACGACGCGGCGATGCCGAAGCTGGGGCTCAGCGACGTCGACGCCCGCGATCTCGCCGCGTTCTTGAGCTTCGGTGAGCTTCAGCCGCCGCCCCCGCCGCCGCGCTTCGAACGCCTGCCGGTGTTGGCGCGGCGCGTCGCCTTCGATGAAGTCAACGAGCAGGTGTTTGCGGTGACCTGTCGCCATTGCCACACCAACCCCGATTCGGCCGGTGGCGACGGCGGCCCCGGCAACACCGGCGGCTTCGGTTTCAAGCCGCGCAAAATCGATTTCTCGAGCTATCAAGGCATCCAATCCGGCGGAGTCGACGCGCGAGGTGAGCGCGTGAGTCTGTTCACCCCTACCAGGGACGGCGTGCCCAGGCTCGTAGCGGCGCTGCTGGCGCGAGCCAACGAAGGCGCGGGGCAGGAGTCGGACGAGGTGCGCGGCATGCCGCTCGGTTTGCCGGCGCTCAGCCCCCAGCAGATCCAGCTGGTCGAATCTTGGGTCGCGCAAGGTCGACCGCTGTAGTGTCGAGCCGTGACCGAGCGACTCGTATTCCGTGACGTGAACGTGCTGGATGGCAGCGGCGCTTCGCCGTTCGTGGCCGACGTTTCGGTCGTCGGGCAGCACGTCGAGCGGATCGGTACGGTGCCGGCCGGCACCACCGAGCTGGACGGACGCGGGCTGTACCTTGCGCCCGGCTTCGTCGACGTTCACTCGCACGACGACGCGGCGGTGCTGGAGCACCCCTCGCTGGAGTTCAAGTTGGCCCAAGGCTGCACCACGGTGGTGGTCGGCAACTGCGGCTTCGGTCTGTCACCGCTCACGGGGGCGCAGGAACCGCCCGGCAACGCGAGCTTGTTTGGGCCGAATCGACGGGGTTTTGCCAGTGTGGGCGACTACCTGGCGGCGGTGGGCGGCGCCCGCACGGCCGTGAACGTCGCGACCCTGGTCGGGCATCACAATCTATTGATCAGCGCGTTGGGCGAAGGTGAACGGCAGCCGTCGCCCAGCGAGCGCGCCAAGCTGCGCGCGCTGTTGTCGCAGGCGTTGGACGATGGCGCGCTTGGGCTGTCAACCGGCTTGATCTACCGGCCGGGGCGTTCTTCGAAGACCGAAGAGCTCGTCGAGCTCGCCGCTTTGTGCGGCGAGCGCGGGTTGATGTACACCACGCACCTGCGCAGCGAATCCGACCGCTTGCTGGAAGCGATCGATGAAGCGATCGCGATCGGCCAGAGCGCGCGCTGCCGGGTGCAGATTTCGCACCACAAAGCTGCCGGCCAGCGCAACTGGGGTAAAACCTTGCAAACTCACGCGCGTTTCGCGGCCGCTCAGCAGTCGGGCGTCGACGTGGCCTTCGACGTCTACCCGTACACGGCCGGCAGCGGCCCGCTCGTCGAATACTTCGATCCCGCCCAGCCCGATCTCGAGCTGCTGAACGTGACCCGTCTGGCTTCGTGTCCGCCGTTCCCGGAGCTCGAGGGGCGCATGCTCGTCGATATTGCTCGCGACGAAGGTAGCGACGTGCCGGCGTTGGTGACGCGCATCTTGGCGGGGCCGGGCGGTGAACGCACGCTGTGCATCACGTTCACCATGGGCGACGAAGACCTGGATCGAAATCTGGTCCACGAGCGCGCCATGATTGGCTCCGACGGCCTCGCCGATCTGACCGGTAAACCGCACCCGCGGCTGTTCGGCACCTTTCCGCGCGTGCTCGCCGAGTACGTGCGCCGTCGCCAGCTACTCACGTTGCCCGATGCCGTGCGCAAGATGACGAGCGTACCGTGCGACCGCTTTGGCCTTGCCGGGCGCGGGCGCATTCGGGAGGGGCTGCAGGCGGACCTGGTGCTGTTCGATGCCGAACGGGTGACGGACGTCGCCAACTACGACGACCCGATGCGCACCCCGGTGGGGATCGAGTGCGTGGTAGTGAATGGTGCGCTGGCTTATCGAAGTGGCGTCATTTCCCGCTCAGGGCGACCGCTGAGACCCGGCAAACCCGGCTCCGCGTGACCGCCGGGCCGGCCAGGTCGGGGCCGCACATTCACACAACCACTAAATGTCCTGCATCGCTCGGGGGTGATACGATTGGTGCCTCCATCGGCCTGATCCGTATCCGGGAGCAGGCAGTGATTCGCACCGTGCATGCCTGATCCCCGTTTACCGCTCGCTGGACGATTTGCTTTCGCAGGCCTCCTGCGCACCAGCCAGGGTCCGCGCCGCTGGCTCGCTACCGAAAGTGACACGGGTCGTCGTGTCATCGCCGTGGCCATGGAGGCGGGGCGACTTGCTACGCTCGAATCTGCGAAAGGGGTGAAGAACCGTCACCTCGCGAGCGTGATCGAAGTCGTGCGTGACGTCGATTCGCAGTCCATCCCCGACGGTGTCGTCATCCCCACCGCGGGCGGGGTCGCGGTAGCCGAGTACATGCCTGGCACCAGCTTGAGAGGCCAGCTCGAGGCGGGCGCGCTCAACGCCTCGAAGGCCGTGGCCTGGACGCTGCGGCTCGCCGAATCGGTGCAGGCGCTCCATCAAGCCGGCGGCGTACACGGTGCCATCTCGCTGCGCAGCGTGGTGGCCGAGCCCGAAGGCCGCAAGATTGCGCCCGTTCTGTCGCAGCTGCTGGCGCAGCCGGTCGGAGCCTTTTGCCCGCCGGAACGCCTGCGCGGCAGCGTCGAAACCTCGGCCGACGACGTGTGGGCGCTGCACGCGGTGCTGTTCGCCATGCTCACGCGCGAGGCGCCTTTCAAAGGGGCCGCGCGGGACGCGTTGCTCAAGGCCATGTTGTCGGGGCGGCCGAAGCTGCTGTCCGCGTTCGGCGTCGATGAGCCGGTGCTGGACGAGATTTTGATGCGCGGCTTGGTCGGCGAGAAGCGCCTACGCGTCACCGACCTACCCGAGTTGGTTCAGGCTCTCGACGCTTGGGAGCGCGACCGCACCGTGATGCCGCCCAAGCGCACGGCCATGCCTCGTCCGGCTTCGCGCGGGCTGGCCGATATCGTGGGCGGCACCGCGCTCGGCGCCGCGCGCGATGACGGCGTGGTCATCGACGACAATCAACTACCCGATGACGAAGGCACCGAGCTGCGGGCGGTTGCGCCTCCGCTCGGCGCTCTGCCCGAGGGGCCCAACGCGGCGTTGCCGCACGTGGCGCCAGGAGCGGCGCCGGCGATCGCGGTCGGGTCCGCAGCGGCGCCGACGGCCGCAGCTCCGGCGGTCGGCGTGGGTGGCAAGCCAATCAGCAAGCGCGTCTCCATCAACCCGTTCGAAAAGAAGAAGCAGATCTGGCCGCTGCTCGTGCTGGCCGCGCTTGGTGGCGGCGTCGGTGTTTACTTGGCGGTCGCGCCCGAGCCCGCTCCGCCCAAGCCGGTGGCCGAAGCGGCCGCGATTGCCGTGCCCGTGCCCCCGCCGACGACGGCGAAATCAGCCAAAAAGCGGCTGAGCGGGGCCGAGGATCGCGATGCGTGCGTCGTCGCGTATTTTCCGGATGGCGCCTTCCAGGGCACGCCCAATTTCGAGTTCGTGTGCAGCGACAAAGACTTTCGTGAGATCGCCACGTCGCTGAATCAGATGGTCTCGGCGCCGGTCGCCGAGGCGGGCGTCGGGGGCGGTGCGGCCGCGATCGATGCCGGTCCGCCCGTCGACGCGCTCAAAGCCGACGCCGGCGCGAAGGGTTCCGGCCTCGACTGGTACGAGCTGCCGGCGACGGCCATCATTCGTCGCCACTGTTGCGCCGCGGCCGCGCCGCTCACCTTGCCGGAATCGGCAGGTTGGTGTGAACAGCTGCAATCTGCCGTACGGCGCGTGGCCGACGACAGCTCCAAGGCCGTCGACTTGGCGCCGGCCGCGCGTGATTTCGACAAAGCCGTCAATTGCTTGTTCGCCAACAAGATCGCCCGACCCTATGTCTACGACAAGCCGCCCACGGACCTGAATCGCGCTGCGTTTCAGCAGTTCCTGGGTCGCGCCGCCGTCAGCGACGCGCGGCGCTGAAACGCGAGGCATTCCCTGACGCGCATCGTCGTCCTCGACGCTTTTACGTTCAACCCCGGTGACAACCCGTGGACCGAAGTCGCGGCGTTGGGTGAGCTCACCGTATTCGACCGCAGCGAGGGCGCCGAGATCGTGGCGCGCGCAAAAGGCGCCGAGATCGTGCTCACCAACAAGACCGCGCTCGACGCCGAAACCCTGGCCGCTTTGCCGGGGTTGCGCGGGATTTGCGTGCTGGCTACGGGCGTGAACGTCGTCGACGTTGCCGCGGCCTCGGCGCGCGGGATTCCGGTCTGCAACATCCCCGCGTACAGCACCGCCAGCACCGCCCAGCACACCATCGCGCTGTTGCTCGAGCTCACCAACCACGTTGGCAAACACGACCGCGCCGTACACGAGGGCGCGTGGGTGACCGCCGCCGACTTCAGCTTCACCCTGTCACCCTTGACCGAGCTGGACGGGCTGTTGCTGGGTATCGTCGGCTTCGGCGCGATTGGTCGTCGCGTCGCCGACATCGCGCGCGCGCTCGGGATGCGCGTCTTGGCGGCGGGTGACGCGCGACGTGCCGCCGACCCCGACTGGCTCGAGCGCGCCCCGCTCGACGAGCTCTTTCGCCGCGCTGATGTCGTCACGCTCCATTGCCCGTTGAGCGACGCCACGCGCGGCTTGGTCAATCGCGCGCGGCTGGCGAGCATGCAACCGAGCGCGCTGCTGCTCAACGCCGGGCGCGGCGCGCTCGTCGACGAGTCGGACCTGGCGGACGCGCTGGTACGGGGTGTGATCGCCGGCGCCGCGCTCGACGTGCTCAGTCAAGAACCGCCCGCAGCCGATAACCCGCTGCTCAGCGCGCCCCGCTGCGTGATCACGCCCCACAATGCCTGGCTCACGCTGGCGGCGCGGCGCCGCGCGATGCGCACCACGGCCGAAAACGTGCGCGGTATCCTGCACGGAACGCCGCAAAATGTCGTCAACCTGAAGGGTTAGCGCCGCCGCGTTACTGGCACAGCACGGTCGCGTCCAGGCAGAGGTTGGCGGCAGGGGGCAAGCGCCCGCTCGTCATCTGCCCCACCGCATTCAAGCAAGCGCACTCGAATAGCATCGAGCCGGTCGGCAGCCAGCAGAAGGTAAGGTAGTTGCCGTCGCTGCAAGAAAATTGCTCGTTGCAGCTCGTCGTATCGCCGCCGCCCGAGCGCTGGCAACTCGCGTACACTTCGCGGGACTTCGAAGGCGGCGTCGCGCCGCCGACGTGCTTTTTGCAGGCATCGAACGCGGTCACGATGGTGCCACACTTCGCCAGCGCGTGATTCACGGCGGAGTTGCAATCGCCACCGTTCGCGCTGAAGAACGGCGTCAAGCAGCGCAGCGCATCGACGCCCAGCGTTTGGCAAGACGGGCCGAAGCCGTTGAGCTCACCCTGACACGTCGACAAACAGTCTTGGCCCTCGAGGCGCTTTTTGCACTGCGTGCCGTAGCCCGGGCAATACTGTTGGCAGGGGGTCAGGGCCAAGCTCGTATCGACCCCGCTGACGGGGCCGCCTACGGGAGTGGTGGGGCCGGAGCCCGCGCGCCCCAGCAAGCCCGTGCCATTGGAGGGCTTGCCGGCGCTGCCGTTGCTCGAGCCAGCCGAGCCGACTACGCCCTCGCGGTCGCTGTCGTAAGCGTCCGAATCGAGCATCGACGTGCGGCTGCCGCAGGCCGTGCCGAACGCGCCCAGCGTGCCACCTGCGGCCACGAGCGCGACGAGCCGCACCCACCCACGCCTACCACCGTGAACGAACATGCCGGGCAGTATAGGCGACCGGCTACTCACAGCAAATCAACGGCCTAGAACTGCCGCAACTCTCGTGGTTCCCAACGCGCCAAACGTGCGAATAACAGCGCGGGGTGCACGTCTGCACCGTGATGCCGCACTGCTCGGAGAACGTGTAGCTGCTGTTGCACTCGGCAGGGGCTGGGCCATTGCTCTCCGTGTGCTCGGCGCCGCAGCAGCTGCTCGGATCGCAGGCGCGACACTCACACTGCTTGCTGTTGCTGATGCTGGCGCCGGGCGGGGGAGGCGGGTGGAAGAAGCCCGTCCATGCTCCAGGCGGCGGTGGCGGTCGTTCACCGCCGCCGCACCCCACCAGTACGAGCCAGGCTCCGAGCGCGGCCTGCACCCAAGCTTTGCGAGGAACCTGCGCCCGAGCCACGTAGAAATGATACCCGCGAGCCACCCCGGCGTTGGGTGCGCGGTGCGGGTAGCCGGCTTTGCCATGGTTCCGAGAAGAATCGAACGGGCCGTCCGGCTCGGGCGAGATACGCTGCAAATTGCATGAACCGCATCATTTTGTTGCTGTGCGGGGCGCTCGGGCTCGGTTGCAGCGCGGCCGAGCCGGACGCGGTGGGCGCCGCGGGGGCGACGGCGACGTCCGGCGTCGGACAGAGCGGCGTCGGCGGCTCGGGGGGCATCGGCACGGTCTCGGGCGCGCCGAGCGTGGCAGGCAGCTACGCCAGTGCCGGAACGCCAGGCAGCCCGGCCGGGGCCGCGGGCATCGCTGGCTCGTCGAATGGCGGCAGCAGCGTCGGTGGCAGCACCGCTTCCGGTGGCAGCGAGAACGCGGGGACCGGCGGGGGTGAGAGCGGCTGCGTCGCGGACCCCGCCGGAACGCTCAGCGTCGTCGGCGAAACCGTGCATGACGCGAAGACGTGCCTCGACTGGATGAAGACGACCAAAACCGGCGTCAACTACGACGCCGCCGACACCTATTGCGCTGACGCCACGCTCGGCGGCTTCGACGACTGGCGCGTGCCGGACGCGAGTGAGCTCGCTTCCATCATCACGTTCTGCGGCAAGTACCTACCCGACGGGCCCATCGACACGAAGGTGTTCGACCATGAGGGCGACGGCTATTGGACCCGCACGCCTGCGGGCGAGCTGAACAAGGTTTGCGCGATCGGCATGTTGAATGCGGGCGGCTACTACCACTTTGGCACGGCCGGGCCGCAGGTCGTGCGCTGCGTGCGCGGCACCGGCAGCATGAAAATGGTCAAGCCGTGCACGCTCGCCGACGGCTGCGCCAACTGGTAGGCGCTAGCGAAAACGGCTGCGCAAACGCAAAAACGGCCGCTCGACGGCCCAGTGCGCCGCTTGCGCAAGCACGACCGAGAGCGGCAAGCCGAGCGCAAACACCACGAGCGCGCTGCCTTGGAATTGCGGCAAGAACTTGCGCACCAAGCCGAGCGCGGTGATGTGTAGCAGGTACAGCGCGTAGCTCAGCGCGCCGAGCTTGCGCAGCGGCGCTCGCTCCAAAAGCCACGCAAGGCCATTGTCGGGTCGAATAGCCACAGCTCCGACGAGGGCGGCGAGCGTGATCGACAAGGAAACGTAGGGCGTGGCCGGAACCATCAGCCAAGCCACGCTGAGTAACGACAAGAGCGGAGCCGCAACGCGCCAGCCAAGCAGCCGATACCCCAACGCAAAGCCGCGCGGCGCATCGAGCGCCAACGCCACCAGGCTGCCGCAGCCGATGGGCGTCGCAAAGCTGGTCAACATGCGCAGCCCCAGAGAGCCTGACGGTAGCCACGCTGCGAACCACGCATGCTCGGCCAAAGCATCGACCACCACCGCGCCGCCCATCACGGCCGCCAAAATCGCGCGGTTTGGCAGCAGGGCCACCAAGCCCGGCCAGATCCAATAGAACTGCTCTTCCACACACAGCGACCACGAAAACGCGAACATGACCGGGTGCGGCACCGCGTAGTCCAAAAACCAATTGGCGGTGTAGGTCGCGTGAAACGGCAGCCCGTGTAAGAAATGGCGCGCCACCTCCGAACCCGCCTGCGTCTGCAGCGCGCGCAGGGCGTAGAAACCGAGGACCACGTAATACAGCGGAAAGATGCGCAGTGATCGCCGTGCGTAGAAGGCTCCCAGCTTGACGGTGCCGCTCGCCCGCCGCTCACGTAGCAGCAAGGTCGTGATCAGAAAGCCGCTGAGGGCGAAGAACAAATCGACGCCCACCGCGCCCTTGCCCAGCACGCCAGGCAGCAGGCGCGGAGTCGCGTGGTGCCAGAGCACCGGCAAAATCGCCAGGCAGCGCAGCCCATCCAAGCCTGGCAGGTGCTGGGTGCCGATGAAGCGCGCGTAGGCGGCTTGGCTCACGGATTCGACCTGCCGCACGATGGACGCTGAGCTCCACCTTCACTATAGACGGGACCCGCCATGCGTGAGCGTTGCCTGCGAAATAGTCTGTGCGTGTTGATTTTGCAGGCCACGGCTTGCCGCGGTGAGCCGGCGCCATCCGTCGCTCCCGCGACGAGCTTTTCCGCAAGCGAGCCCGCCAAGCCCGCTGCGCCGCCCATTGCCAACGTGAGCGCCTCGCCGAGCGCGGCTATCACCGCCAACTCGGCCGCGCCGGCACCCAGCGCTTCCGCCAACCCCGCCGCCAGCGCGGCTCCGTCCAGCGCGGCTGAGCCGGAAGAGCCGGCGCTGCTAGCGGCCGATGGCTCACCCTTGCCCCAAACCGAGGCGCGCCCGTCAGCAACTGACGAACGCTTCAAACGGCGGATGGAACATTTGGCGGAGGCCATTCGTCTAGGTGATGCCCAGAAAGCGCACGTTAGCTTCTTTCCGCTGGTGGCTTACGCACAGGTCAAGGACGTCGCAAAGCCCGAGCGCGACTATCGCTATCGTTTGCTGAATAACTTCGACCGCGACGTGCGCGAGTACCGAAAAGCGCTCGGCCGCGACGCCGAGCACGCCGAGCTCGTTGGGGTGGACGTACCGGAAGCGCGCGTGGAATGGATGAAACCGGGCAAGGAAGGTAACCGCCTGGGTTATTTTCGCGTGCTGCGTTCACGGCTGCGATTTCGCCTCCAAGACGGCAAAGAGCGCAGCTTCGAGCTCACGAGCCTGATCAGCTGGCGAGGTGAGTGGTACGTCGTGCACCTCCACGGCTTCGAGTAATCGGCGAGGCAGGCCTGCTTGCCCGCTGTGGCGTCTCGGGCGGGGACGCGCGTTCGTGCTCATTGCAAGGATGTTGCTCTCGGCTGCAGCGCTGCAACGTGTAGCACTCCGGCCAAACAGCCGAGCACACGGCCAGGGGTTTCGAGCATGTCTGCATCCACTCAACCACTCAGCAAATCCTGTTGCAGTTGGTTACGGGCAGTGCCAAAGATCGATGTCGAGCCGCACCCGAGGGGGCGTTTCGGTCCGGCAAGCCCCAACAAAATCATGGCCAGCGAGGCAACTATCCAAACCATCTCCAAGGCACTCGGGGAGGCTGACGAGGGGCCCCTCGCTCAGATCCAAGCCGTCGTTGACGCGCTCGGTGAAGAGACGAGCCTGTCACTCCTGGCCGAGACCGACCGCATTGAAAAGGCTGGCGGCATGGAGCGCGGTGACGGCAAGGGCCGACGCTCCCCCGGCGGTGTCTTCTTCTACCTCGCGCGCCAGAAGCTGCCCAAGGAGCAACGCGCCGCCATCTTCAACGACAAGATGCCGCGCGAGCCCAAGCCGCCCGGTTGGGTGCCCGAGAAGAAGGGCGCCAAAGATTCGGAGCGCAGCTTCCCGCGCCGTCGCGTGTTCGAAGTGAACCCGGGCTCTTCCAAGTTCGGTAGCGGCGGCGGCGGTAGCAGCCCCAGCGCAAGCTCACGTTTCGGCAGTGGCCCGGGCAGCAGCCGTGGCCAATGGTCGCCGCCCGCAGCGCCTCCCGGAACACACATTCCTCCGCAGCTGCCCAACGCGGTGGCGCGCGGCAAAGCCAAGCTCGGCATCTTGGATGCGCTGGGCTCGTTGCATCCCGACGACCAGTACCTCGTGCTGCTCGAGCTGCTCGGTGACCTGCACGCCGTTTACGGAGCCAACGCCGACACCGCCGCTCCCGATTCCAAGTCGGTGCCCGAGTCCAAATCGACCTTCTCCGCCCCCGTCCCCGCCGCGGCAGTGGCCAGCGCCGGTACCTCACGTCGGGTCGAGCCAGGGCCCGCGTCCGAGCCGCCTCCGTCGCCCAAGCGCAAAGCTCCGGCGCGCAAGTCCGCTAAAAGCAGCTAAAACCGAGCTGCTCAGTCGCCGCTGACATGATTGCCACACCCGCCGCGTGCGGGTGTGGGGCGAAGCTTTGGCGACACTGTAGGGAAGAGGTTGCGTCCCTGATCTAGTCCGAGCATAAACTACCGCGGCTTGGCGACATTTCGGGACGGCGCCGTCGATTTCGCACAACCATCCATGCGCATGACCGATCGCGTGGTGTGTCTCAGCTCACATTACCTGAGCCGTTTCGAACGCGCGGTGCGCGGCGTCTTGGTCAGCTCATGACAGACGATCGGGACAACTCGAGTCGTGGCAAAGAGTCGCTAGCTCGGACGACGGCGCGTGACGTCCCGTTCATGCGCGGAGCTGACAGTGAAGCCGAGCCCGCACCACGCGGCCAGCGCCCCGCCCAGCTCCCTCGCGATCCGACCTACGAAGCGGAGCTCGCACAAGTCGAGCTTGCGGTTCTGCGTGATCCCATACGGCGCGACGATCCTTCGACCAAGCAAGGGGGCGGGCGCCGCGCCCACCAATTTGCTCCAGGCCAACCGCCCGAGAGCGTCACTCCGGAGTCACCTGGTACGCGCGCGACGGCAGATGCAGCGCGCAGCCCCGAGCCGCCGAGCTCTAGCGGCCGTTCGGTGGCGAGTGGCACGTTGCTGTCGGTGGGCGCGGTCGATCCGCGTGGCAAGACCGAGCGCACGCTCGAAACGCCGCGCATGTATTTCAGCCAGCTCGACGATGGCGGCGAGGCCTACTTCAAGCCGGGCAAGATCCCGGCCGTTACCGTCCATCAGACACTCGAGACCGAAACCGTCAAGCTGGCCGATTCGATCGATCCGCGACGCGCCAAGACGCTTCCGCGCTTGGATCGGGCAGAGCTCGCACGTTTGGCCGACCGCGCCGGCGAGCCGGACTCCGAAGCGCCGGTGGCAATGTCACCGTCGAGCAACCTCGACGAACCCATGTCGTCGATCCCGCGGCCGTGGGATCAGCAAGACTACGAGCCCGTTTCGTCGCTGGGCGAGCACGATCACGACGGACAGATCCACGCATCGTTGAGCCCGTTCCGTGATCAGGCTGAGCCCAGCTTCAGCATGAACGGAGCGGAGACGCGGCCCGAGCCGTTCGTCGTGCGTCGCGCGTCGGAGCCGCCAGCCTCGCTCGACGCGCCCCAGCCGAGCGCGATCCCGACGCAGCGTGACTTGCCGCATCACCGTATCGAGGCGAGCCGGCCGCCGCCGGCTCCGGCCAGCGCGCCGCACAGCGCGCGTGCGCACTCCGACAGCGCCGCGCCGTTCAGCGACGGAGTCAGCCCCACGACCGCGTCCATCGCCGCGGAAAAGCCGGAGCAGCGCTCGCCGTGGCTGAACTATCTGGCATTCGCGCTCGCGCTGGTGTTCGCGATCGCGATTGGTTGGTGGCTGACGGACGGCTCGCCACCCGAAAAAGCGTCGTTGCCCGACACGGTAAAGTCGGGGGCGTTGCCCCTGCAACCGACGGAGCCCGCCATCGTGGCGCCGCCCACGCCAGCCCCGGACGAAGCCGTCGTTGCGCCGACCGAGCCCGCGCCGCGCTCCGTAACACCCGTCGCACCCGTCGCGCCCGTCGCGCCTGCGCCGCGCAAAGACAGCGCCCCGGCGCACAAGGCTTCATCCCTCGCTCCTGAGGCGCCGCCACCCGCGGCTCCTCAGAAATCCAGTCCGTCCAAATTCCCTCGCGAAACCATTTTCTGAGTCATGCCTCGCACGCGATCCTTTTCAAAGCTTCTGGTCCTCGGTGTTGCGCTCGGTGCCTTTACGCTCGCCGTGCCTAGGTTGGCGCGCGGGCAGACCGCGGCGTCCGAAACCGCGCGCGTCACCGAGCTGTTCAAGAGTGGCAAAGCGGCCTTTGCCAAGGGCGACATGCCCGAGGCCGAGCGCCTGTTCGCCGAGGCGTTGGCGCTCCGCAAAAGCTCGGACATTGCCGCCAACTTGGGGCAGTCGCAGCTCGAGCAGCAAAAGTACAAGAAGGCGGCCGAGCATTTCTCTTGGGCGCTCGCCAATCTGCTGCCCAGCGCGACCGACGCTCAGCGCAAGGCGGTCGAAACCGGCCTTGCGCGCTCGCGCACGGAAGTGGCCGTCTTGCGGCTGGACATCAAGCCTGACGGCTCGGATATCTTGGTCGGTCAGGACAATGTCGGAAAGTCACCGGTCACGAACAGTGTGTTCGTCGACCCCGGTGAGGTGATCATCTCGGTCAAGCACGACGGCTTCGTATCGATCGACAAGCGCGTGATGGCTGGCAAGGGCACCGAGCAAGCGGTCGAGATCACGCTCGCCGCCAAGGACAACGCTGCTTCCGTCGCCCCGTCGCCGTTGATCGATTCAGGGCTTCACTCGTCGGGGCCCGGGGCGTCCGACGATGCGGCCGAGCACTCCAAGCGGAAGAGCCTGGTGCCGGCGTTCGTGGCCACCGGCGTGGCGGCGGCGGGCGGGGTCGTGGGCTTGGTGTTCACGCTCAAGGCCAATTCCAACTCGGACGACGCCAGCCGATTGCGCGGCGGAGTGCTCGCTAAGGG
>Ga0164241_10001736_pt1 | contig 25659 bp, 10 predicted proteins | sample OricomyardsoilBY_FD_108780 | JGI IMG/M metagenome (GOLD analysis project Ga0164241, IMG submission 108780) | Backyard soil microbial communities from Emeryville, California, USA - Original compost - Back yard soil (BY) | ecosystem: Environmental > Terrestrial > Soil > Unclassified | place: USA... | reverse complement strand
GGTCGGCGCCGCTGTCGACGGCGTGCCCGCTCAGCGAACCGTCCGGTCCCAACTCGACGAACCGTGTGACGCCGTCGTCCACCGCCGCCCGCACCGCGTCGCCGAACCGGACCGTGGACCGGACCTGGTCGACCCAGTAAGCCGGGTCGCACATGTCGTCCCGCACCGGTGCGCCGGTCACCGTGGAGATCATCGGCAGGCGCGGGAACCCGTACCCGACGGACTCCGCGACCTCCCGGAACCCGTCGAGCATCGGCTCCATCAGCGCCGAGTGGAAGGCGTGGCTGACACGCAACCACTTGACCCGCTCGAACCGGTCGGCCACCGCGCGAACGCCGTCTTCGGTGCCGGAGATCACCACCGAGTCCGGGCCGTTCACCGCGGCGATCGCGACGCCGTCCACCAGCTGCGCCTCGACCTCGTCCGCGCCGGCGCGGACAGCTGCCATCGCGCCGCCGGGCGGCAGTTCCTGCATCGACCGGGCGCGCGCCTCGACCAGCCGGCACGCGTCGGGCAGCGACCACACGCCCGCGCAGTGCGCCGCCGCGAACTCGCCGATCGAGTGTCCGATGAGGACATCCGGAACCACCTGCCACGACTCCAGCAGGCGGAACAATGCGACCTGTATCGCGAACAGGCTGGGTTGTGCCCACCTGGTGTCGTCAACCTCCGCGCGGTCCCAGACGATCTCTCGCAGGCCCGGGAAGTGCCCGAGTACCTCGTCGAAGGCCTGTGCGAAGGCCGGGAACCGCTCGTGGAGGCCGCGTCCCATGCCGACCCACTGTGAACCCTGACCGGAGAACAGGAACCCGACCCCACCGGCGCTCACCGTTCCGGTCACGACACCCGCGCCGACTCCGCCGGCGACCGCCGCGACGTCGTGCAGCGCGGCGTCCAGGTCGCCGGCGACGACGACCGCGCGGTGGTCGAACGCGCTGCGCGAGGCGACCAGGGCCTGCCCGACCTCGGCCGAGGTCAGTGCGTCCCGTGTGGACACATGGGCGTGCAGTGCGCGGGCCTGTGCCCGCAACGCCCCGGACGACACGGCCGACACCGGCCAGACGACCGGGCCGGCCGGCCGGTCCTCGACGGGGGAAGGGGCACGGTCAGGCGCCGCCTCGAGGATGACGTGTGCGTTGGTGCCCGAGATGCCGAACGACGACACGGCCGCGCGCCGCGGCCGGCCGGCCTCCGGCCAGGTGGTCGGCTCGCGCAGCAACGACACCGCACCCGTGGTCCAGTCGACGTGTGGCGACGGCTCGTCGGCGTGCAGCGTGCTCGGCAGGACGCCGTGCCGCATCGCCTCGATCACCTTGATCACGCCGGCCACCCCGGCGGCCGCCTGGGTGTGGCCGATGTTCGACTTGATCGAGCCCAGCCACAGCGGCCGGTCCGCGGGCCGGTCCTGCCCGTACGTGGCGAGCAGCGCCTGCGCCTCGATCGGGTCGCCGAGGGTGGTGCCGGTGCCGTGTGCCTCGACGGCGTCCACGTCGCCCGGCTCGAGCCGGGCGCTCGCGAGCGCCTGGCGGATGACGCGCTCCTGCGACGGGCCGTTGGGCGCGGTCAGCCCGTTGCTGGCGCCGTCCTGGTTGATCGCCGAGCCCCGGATCACCGCCAGCACCGGATGCCCGTTGCGTTCGGCGTCCGACAGCCGCTCGAGCAGGAGCATGCCCACGCCCTCGCCCCAGCCCGTGCCGTCGGCCCCGGCCCCGAACGACTTGCAACGCCCGTCCGGCGCGAGACCGCGCTGGCGGCTGAACGAGATGAAGATCGACGGCGTGGACATCACCGTCGCACCGCCGCTCAGCGCCAGATCGCACTCGCCGCTGCGCAGCACCTGGCACGCCTGGTGCAGTGCGACCAGCGAGGAGGAGCAGGCCGTGTCCACGGTCACCGCCGGGCCTTCGAGGCCCAGGGTGTAGGCGACCCGGCCGGAGGCCACGCTGCTCATCGCGGACGTCGTGAAGTAACCCTCCAGCCCACCGGCCGGCCGGGACAGCAGCCGCGCCCCGTAGTCGTTGTACATCACGCCGGTGAAAACGGCGGTGCGGCTGCCGCGCAGGTTCACCGGGTCGATCCGGCCGCGCTCGATCGCCTCCCACGCCGTCTCCAGCAGCAGTCGCTGCTGCGGGTCCATGGCCGTCGCCTCGCGCGGGCTGATGCCGAAGAACTCCGCGTCGAAGACTCCGGCGTCCGCCAGGAAGCCGCCCTCCCGCGCGGACACGGTGCCCGGCCGGTCCGGGTCGGGGTCGTACAGCTCTTCGAGATCCCAGCCTCGGTCCGGCGGCATCGCCGCGATCGCGTCCCGCCCATGCGCGACGAGGTCCCACAGCTCTTCCGGAGACGCCACGCCGCCCGGGTACCGGCACGCCATGCCGATCACCGCGATCGGCTCGGCGGAGGGCTGCACCGGCGCGGGCACCGCCGCGCGGGTCCCACGGCCCGCTCCGCGCAGCCGCTCCAACATCGCGGCCGCGAGCCGGGCGGGCGCGGGATGGTCGAACACCGATGTCGCCGGCAGTTTCAGGTCCGTCACGACCTGGAGCCGGTTGCGCAGCTCGACGGCCGTCAGCGAGTCGAAGCCGAGCTCCTTGAACGCGCAGCGCTCGCCGATCGCGTCCGCCGAGTCGACACCCAACACGGTGGCCGCCTCGGCGCGCACCAGCGCCAGGACCATCCGGTGCTGCTCGTCCTCGGCTGCCGCGGCGAAGCGGTCGGTCCAGGACAGGGCGTCGCCGGGCTTCGCGGCCTGCCGTACCGTGCCACCCGCCAGCTCGGCCAGGACGGGGGAGAGCATTCCGGTACGTGCCTGTGCCCGGATGGCGGGCAGGTCCAGCCGCGCCGGCACGAGCACCGGATCGTCCATTGTGGACACCGTGTCGAACAGGGCCAGCCCGTCCTCGACGGCGAGCGGTGCCACACCTGCGCGCGTCATCCGGGCGAGGTCCGCGTCGCTCAGCCGCGCCGTCATCCCCGACGTCGGCGCCCACACGCCCCACGCGAGGGACGTCGCCGGCAGCCCGACCGAGCGCCGGTGCGCGGCCAGGGCATCGAGGAACGCGTTCGCGGCGGTGTAGCCGGCCTGCCCCGCGCTGCCCACGGTCGCCGTGATCGACGAGAACAGGACGAAGGCGGTCAGGTCCGTCCCGCGCGTCAGCTCGTGCAGATGCCAAGCGCCGTCAGCCTTGGCGCGCAGCACTGCGGCCACCCGCTCCGGTGTCAGCGAGGCCAGCAGCCCGTCGTCGAGCACACCGGCGGCGTGGATGACGGCCCGGACCGGATGCGCCGCCGGTACCGACTCGAGCACCTCCCGCAGCGCGGCGCGGTCCGCCGTGTCGCACGCGGCGACCCGTACGTCCGCGCCGAGGGCGGCCAGCTCGGCCAGCGCCATGTCGACGCCGTCGGCGCCGCGGCCGGACCTGCTGACCAGCAGCAGGTGCCGGACCCCGTGCGCGGCGGCGAGGTGGCGCGCGAACTGCAGCCCGAGACCGCCGGTACCGCCGGTGATCACGACGGTGCCGTCCGGGTCGAACCGCGCCGCCGCCCCGCCGGCCGGGGAAGCCTTACGCAGGCGCGGTGCCCGGACGACTCCCTCGAGCACGGACTGCTGTGGTTCGCCACCGGCCAGCGCGGCGCGCACCAGCTCGGGCGCCGCGACGGAGTCGAGGTCCAGCACCGCGAACCGGCCCGGGTGCTCGGCCTGGGCCGAGCGCAGCAGGCCCCATATCGCCGCCCCCGGCAGGTCGGTGGCGTCGGCGGCCACCGCGTTCCGGGTCACCACCGCGAGCCGCGTATCGGCCGGCAGGTCGGCGTCCAGCCAGCCCTGCAGCAGCGCCAGCGCCCACCGCACGGCGCCGTAGGTGTCGTCGAGCGGCGAGCCGCTGCCGGCCGGCGGTGCCGCCACCACCACGTCCGGCGGATCACCGCCGTCGTCCAGCCACGCACGCAGCTCCGCCGGATCCGCGTAGGAGTCGACGCCGTGCAGCGATGCCGGCGGCTCGCCCAGCGCCGCGACGGTGAGTTCCGGCGCGGTGTCCGCGAACGGCAGCTCCTCCCAGTCCGGCCGGTACAGCGCGCCGCCGCCGGTGAGCAGCGACCGTGCGGCAGGCCGCAGCGCGAGCGCGGTCACGTCGGCGACCGGCGCGCCGTCCGGCGTGGTCAAGGCGATCCGCACGGTGTCGGCGCCGGCCGGGGACAGCTGCACGCGCAGCGTGGTCGCCCCGGTCGCGTGCCGGCGCACGCCCGACCACGAGAACGGCAGCAGCAGCCGTGCCGGGTCCGACATCAGCCCGACGGCGGGATGCAGGGCGGCGTCGAGCAGCGCGGGGTGCAGGCCGAACCCGCCCGCGTCCGCCACGCCGACCTCGGCGTGCACGTCCGCACCGTGGCGCCACACCGCGCGCAGCCCGCGGAAGTTCGGCCCGTAGGCGTAGCCGTGGTCGGCCAGCCGGGCGTACAGCTCGTCGACGTCCTCGGCGACCGCGCCGGGTGGCGGCCAGGCGCCGGAGGCCGGTAGCGCGGTGGACTCGGCGGTGGACTCGGCGGCGGCGATGGTGCCGGCGGCGTGCCGGGTCCAGGGGGATTCGGGGTCGTCGTCCGGTCGCGAGTACAGCTCCAGCGGCCGTTCGCCGGATTCGTCCGGCGGCCCGACGACCACCTGCGTCCGCAGCTCCGTGTCGTCGGGCAGCACCAGCGGGGCCTCGACGGTGAGGTCCCGCACGAGCGGCAGCCCGACCCGCTCGCCGGCCGCGAGCGCCAGCTCGACGATGGCGGCACCCGGTAGCAGCACCGCGTCACCGACCGCATGGTCGGCCAGCCACGGCTGGGTACGGGTCGACACGCGGTTGGTGAAGACCGTGGTGTCCTCGTTCGCCATCGGCAGGGCCACCCCGAGCAGCGGATGCTCCGTCGCGTCCAGGCCGACCGCGGCGACGTCGGTGCCGGTGGCGGGCGAGAGCCACAAACGGCGCCGCTGGAAGGGGTAGGTGGGTACGTCGACGGTCCGCGCGTCCGGCGTGACGGGGTTCCAGTCGACGGTGTGGCCGTTCACGTGCACGGTCGCCAGGGCCGTCAGGACCTGCGTGCGGTCGCCGTGCTCGCGGCGCAACGTGCCGGTCACCGTCGCGTCGGTGCCGGCCGCCTCGCAGGTGTCGGCGATCGCGGTCGTGAGCGCCGGGTGCGGGCTGACCTCGATGAAGGTGCGGTGACCGGTCGCGAGCAGGGTGCGGATCGCCGGGTCGAGCTGGACCGTCTGGCGAAGGTTGCGGAACCAGTACTCCGCGTCCAGCTCGCCGGTGTCCACGAGCTCGCCGGTGACGGTCGAGCACAAGGGAATCCGCCCCGAGCGCGGGCTGATTCCGGCGAGCATGTCGGCGATGTCCGCTCCCAGTGGCTCGACGTGCGGGGAGTGCGACGCGTAGGTGACGGGGATGCGGCGGACCTGGATGTCCTCCGCGCGGCAGGCGTCGAGCAGGGCGTCGAGTTCGGCCGAGTTGCCGGACACGACGGTCGAAGCCGGGCCGTTCACCGCCGCGACGTGCAGGTCGCGGTAGCTGCCGAGCAGTGGCCGGACCTCGGCGGCCGGCCGGCCTACCGCGGCCATGCCGCCGGTGCCGCCGAGCGCCCGGATCGCCTTGCTGCGGCGGGCGACCACGCGGGCGGAGTCCTCGAGGGACAGTGCGCCGGCGATGTGGGCCGCCGCGATCTCGCCCTGGGAGTGGCCGACCACGGCGTCCGGGTGGACGCCGTGGCGCTGCCACAGGTGGCTCAGGGAGATCATGACCGCCCACAGGGCGGGCTGGACAACGTCGACGTGCTCGAGGGAAGCGGCGTCGGGTCGCTCCTCGAGCACGTCGAGCAGGGACCAGTCGGTGTGCGGCGCGAGAGCGTCGGCGCAGGCGCGGACCTGGTCGGCGAAGACGGGCGAGGTGGCGAGCAGGTCCCTGGCCATGCCGGCCCACTGGGAGCCCTGCCCGGGGAAGACGAACACGGTCTTGCCGGGGTCACGGGCCGTGCCCGTGACGAGGTTTGGCGCGGAACGGTCGCGGGCGAGCGCCGTCAGGGCCTGCGACATCTCGTCCGGGCAGCCGCCGATCACGACGGCGCGGTGGCCGAAGTCCATGCGGGTGGCCGCGAGTGACCGGGCCACGTCGGCGAGCGGGCCGGCCGCCCGTTCCGCGGCGTGCACGTTCAGCTCACGAGCCAGCGCCCGCAGCGCCACGCCGGACCGGGCCGAGGCCGGCCACGCGACGGGCGGGTTGCCCTCCGCTGCCGGGGTATGCCAAACCCGGGGCTCGTCGGTCTCCGCGGCGGGGGCACCGCCGTCGTCGCGTGGTGGCTCCTCGATGATCACGTGCGCGTTCGTGCCGGAGATGCCGAACGAGGACACCCCCGCTCGCCGCGGTCCGTGCTCGTCCGGCCACGGCGTCTGTTCGCCGAGCAGCGATACCGCGCCTTCGGACCAGTTCACGTGCGGCGAGGGCGGGTCGGCCGCGAGCGTCCTGGGCAGTGTCGCGTGCCGGATCGCCTCGACCATCTTGATCACACCCGCGACGCCTGCCGCGGCCTGGCTGTGACCGATGTTCGACTTGATCGAGCCCAGCCACAGCGGCCGGTCCTCGGGCCGGTCCTGCCCGTACGTCGCGATCAGGGCCTCCGCCTCGATCGGATCGCCGAGGGTGGTGCCGGTGCCGTGCGCCTCGACCGCGGCCACCTCGTCCGGGGCGAGCCCCGCGTCGGCCAGCGCCTGCTGGATGACCCGCTGCTGCGAGAGGCCGTTCGGCGCGGTGAGGCCGTTGCTGGCGCCGTCCTGGTTGATCGCCGATCCCCGGACCACCGCCAGTACCGGGTGCCCGTTGCGCCGGGCGTCGGCGAGGCGCTCCAGGACCAGCATGCCGGCGCCTTCGGCCCAGGCCGTGCCGTCGGCACCGGCGCCGAACGGCTTGCACCGGCCGTCGGGTGCCAGGCCGCGCTGCCGGCTGAAGACCACGAACATGCCGGGCGAGGCCATCACCGTCGCACCGCCGGTCAGCACGAGATCGCACTCGCCGCCGCGCAGTGCCTGGCACGCCTGGTGCAGGGCCACCAACGACGACGAGCACGCCGTGTCCACCGTGACCGCGGGTCCTTCGAGGCCGAGGGTGTACGCCACCCGCCCCGAGGCCACACTCGGCGTCTGGCCGGTCAGCAGGTAGCCGTCGTGCCCGTCCGACCGCTCGTGCAGGCGGGGCCCATAGTCCTGGGCCGTGACACCCACGAACACGCCGGTTCGGCTGCCCCGCAGGCTCGCCGGATCGATGTGCGCCCGCTCGACCGCCTCCCACGCCGTCTCCAACAGCAGTCGCTGCTGCGGGTCCATCGCTGCGGCCTCGCGCGGGCTGATACCGAAGAACTCCGGATCGAAGCGGTCGGCGTCGTAGAGGAACCCGCCGTGCCGGGCGTACGAGGTGCCCGTCTGCTCGGGATCGGGGTCATACAGCCGGTCCAGGTCCCAGCCGCGGTTGGCCGGGAAGGCGCCGATGGCGTCGCGTCCCTCGGCGACCAGGTCCCACAGATCCTCCGGCGAGGTGACGCCGCCGGGGTAGCGGCAGGCCATCGCGACGATCGCCACCGGCTCGTCGTCGGTCGTCGCCGCCGCACGCTCGGTCGCGGTGGCGCCGCCCGCACCACGGATCCGCTGCCGCAAATGCCGGGCGAGCGCCACCGGCGTGGGGTGGCTGTACGCGGCGGTGGACGGCAGCGGTGTGCCGGTCGCCTCGGCGAGCCGCTCGCACAGCTCGGTCACGGCAAGCGAGCCGAAGCCGAGATCGGTGAAGGTGCGGTCGGTGTCCACGTCGCCGCCGCTGCGGTGGCCGAGCACGATGGCCGCGTGCGCGGTGACCTGTTCCAGCAGCGAACGTTCCAGCTCCACATCGGACAGCTCTACATCCGACTGTTCGGCGGACGGTTCGGCCGACACCGGATCGTGTTCCGTCGCCGCTGCGTGGGGCAGCCGGGATGCGTCGGCGGCCACGCTCAGCCAGAAGCGGCGCCGCTGGAACGCGTAGGTGGGTAGCGGCACCCGGGGTCCGGCCGGGCCGGTGAACTGGCGCCGCCAGTCGACCCGGGCACCGTGCACGTCCGCAGTGCCCAGCGCGGTGAGCACCGTCGGCGCCTCCGGCCGGTCCGGCCGTAGGCCGGCGATCGACGTCGTTCGCGTGTCCGGCGCCGCGCCGTCGCGCACTGCGCCGGCGAGCGCACCGCCGGGCCCGGCTTCGAGGAACACGCCGACCCCGTTGTCCCGCAGCCAGCGAACGCCGTCCGCGAACCGGACCGTGCCCCGCAGGTGGTCGGCCCAGTAGTCGGGCGAGGCCAGCTGCGCGGCGTCGACCGGGCGCCCGGTGACGTTCGAGATCACCGGGATGGCGGGCGTCCCGAACGACAGGCTGCCCGCGACGACGCGCATGTCCTCGAGTACCGAGTCCATGTGCGGGGAGTGGAAGGCGTGGCTCACCGACAGCCGCTTGACGCGGCGGCCGCGGGCGCGCCAGTCCTCCGTGACCTCGGCGACGGCGTCCGCGTCGCCGGAGACGACCGTGGCGGACGGCCCGTTCACGGCCGCGATGGCGACCCGGCCCGCCATGGCGTCGACCTGCGCGCGCACCTCCTCCTCAGTGGCTTCGACGGCTGCCATGGCACCGTGGTCGGTCACCGACTGCATCAGCCGCCCGCGGGCCGTCACCAGCGCGCTGGTGTCCTCAAGGGACAGTGCACCGGCGACGTGTACCGCGGTCAGCTCGCCGATGGAATGCCCGATGAGGTAGTCCGGCGCGAGCCCCCAGCGCTCGATCAGCCGGTACAGCGCCACCTCGACGGCGAACAGGGCCGCCTGCGTGTAGACCGTCTGGTCGAGGTCCGCCGCGTCCGCGGACCCGGGCTCGGCGAAGATCAGGTCGCGGATCGGCCGGTCCAGGTACGGGTCCAGGCCGGCGCAGACGGCGTCCAGGTCGAGGGCGAACGCCGGGACCGCCGCGTACAGGTCCCGGCCCATCCCGGCGTACTGGCTGCCCTGTCCGGGGAACAGGAAGGCGACCGGCGCGTCCGTGGCCGACCGGCCGCTGACGAGCCCGGCCGCCGGACGCCCTTCGGCGAGTGCCGCCAGCCCGTCCAGCAGATCGTCCCGAGTGGACCCGACGACGACCGCCCGGTTCTCGAACCGGGTGCGTGTCTCGATCAGCGACCGGCCGACCTCGGCGGGGGCGAGGTCCGGCCGGGCCGCCACGCGTTCGCGCAGCCGCGCTGCCTGCGCGCGAAGAGCCCGCTCGCCACGTGCGGTCACCACCCACGGCACGACGGGCGGCCGGGCGGTACCGGTGTCCGTCGCGCGCTCCGGAATCGTGGGCGGCTCGGCGAGCACGACGTGACAGTTGGTGCCGCCCATGCCGAACGAGCTGACTCCTGCGGTCAGCGGCCGGTCCGGGGCGGGCCACGGCCCGTGCGTGGTGCGCACGGACAGGTTCAGGTCGTCGAACGGGATCTCCGGGTTCGGCGTCTCGAAGTTGAGGCTCGGCGGCAGTTCCCGGTGCCGGATGCTGAGCGCCGCCTTCAGCAGGCCGACGATGCCTGCGGCGCCTTCGAGGTGGCCGACGTTCGTCTTCGCCGAGCCGACCTCCAGGGGCGTCGTGCGTTGACCCGCACGTCCGTAGGCCGCGCCAAGGCCCGCCGCTTCGAGGGGGTCGCCCCGTCGTGTCCCGGTGCCGTGCAGCTCCACGTACTGGACCTCGTCGGCGGGCACCTCCGCGCGCTCGTACGCGGCGCGGATGACCTGTTCCTGCGCGACCGCGCTCGGCACGGTCAGCCCCGCGGTGGCGCCGTCGTTGTTGACGGCACTGCCCCGGATGACGCAGGCGACCGGATCGCCGTCCGCGAGCGCGCGGTCGAGGGCCTTCAGGACGACGAGGCCGCCGCCCTCACCGCGCACGTAGCCGTTGGCCCGGGCGTCGAACGTGAAGCAGCGGCCGTCGGGGGACAGGCCGCCGAAACGCGCGGCCCCGATGGCGCTCTCCGCGATGAGGTTCAGGTTGACGCCGCCGGCCAGCGCCAACGTCGCCTCGCCGGTGCGAATGCTCTCGGCCGCGGCGTGGACCGCGACCAGTGACGACGCCTGCGCCGCGTCGATCGTCATGCTCGGCCCGCGCAACCCGAGGGCGTAGGAGACCCGGTTGGCGATGATGCCGCGATGCGTGCCCGTGACCGTGTGCTGGGTGACGCCGGGCGCGCCGCGGCGGTCGCCCAGCACGGCGTAGTCGTTCCAGATCGCCCCGACGAACACCCCGGTCGGGCTCTCCGCGAGCTCGGCGGGCACGATCCCCGCGTCCTCAAGGGCTTCCCACGCCAGCTCCAGGACGAGCCGCTGCTGGGGATCCATCTCGGCCGCTTCCCGCGGCGAAATCCCGAAGAAGTCCGCGTCGAAGTGGGAGACGTCGCCGAGGAAGCCGCCACGCCGTACGCCGGCCTCCTCCGGCACGCCGGCCCACCGCTCGGCGGGCGCGTCGGTGATCGCGTCGATCCCGGACCGCAACAACTCCCAGAACGAAGCCGGGTCACCCGCACCGGGAAGCCGGCAGGACATCCCTATGACAGCGATCGGCGTCGTCGACCGCGAACCGTTTTCCTGAGATGTGCTCATGCCGATGCACGCCATCCTTCGCAGCCGAGTCGATCCAGGCACGTGGAGTGAGCGCATCAACGTTCGGGGCAGGGACTAACGCCTCCCTTACCGCGTTCTAAAGGCGAGGCCGAGCTGGTTCAGGTTGGGTATACCGGCGCCCGAACTCCAGTACAGTTCGGCCCGATGGCGGATCCAGGGGTAAGGGTTCATGGGCTGTGGACGGGTACGAAGTTCAGATTGAACAGCTGCGGGGCGCGTCGAGGGCGGCGGAGTCGGCGGCTACTCAGGCCAGGACGGTGCAGCCGGGTAGCGGCTTAGACGCGATCGCGACGGCGTTGCCGGGTGGCGACGCGGCGAAGAACGCACCGACGTTGGCGACGACGTTCAACGTGCGCGCGACTGGTTGGTCGGACGAGATCGACCGATGGAGTGACGGGATTTCGTCGTCGGCGAAGACGTACGCCGACAACGAGGACGATGCCGAGAGGGCGTTCGGGGGATGACGGTCGGCTACCACGACGTCCGCAACTGGGACGCCAACGCGCTCGACACGTCGGCCACCAACCTGCGCGGGAAACGAGACCAGCTCGTCGGGCTCCAGGACGAGCTCGACGACGCCAGGAGGTTGCCGGACTGGCACGGCGCGGCGGGCGACAACGCGCGCAACTCGCTGGGGGAGACGCGGAACAACGCCGAGACGCTGACCGCGCAGCTGTCCGCCGTCCAGCGCGCTTTGGAGACCGCGTCGGACGACGTCGCCACCCTGAAGACCCGGGTCGCCAACAACGACTCCCTCGCGGCGAGCTACCAGTTCGGCATCGCCGCCGACGGCGCGATCGTGGACAACCAGCCCCCGAGCCCCGCGCCGAGGTCGCGGTTCGAGGCCGAGGAACAGGCCGCCGCCCAACAGCACCGCGCACAGATCAAGACGCAGCTGGAGCAGGAGACCAGGGCGATCCTCACCGAGGCGAACAGCATCGACGCCACCCTGGCGCGGGTGATGCAACTCGCGCAGGACGGCCAGATCAGCGACCACGGAGCGACCACCCTGGCCGACGCCAGGGACGGGGGAGTGGTCGACGCCAAGGTCGCCGAGATGGAACAGGCACTGCGCGATGCCGGGCTGCTGACCGGGCCGCCCGCGACCGGCCACTACCGGCAATGGCTCGAGAACGCCGTGCTCCGCGGAGTTCCGATCGAGACGATCACGAAGATGGCCGCCGATCACCACATCAAGCCGGAGGACTTCGCGATCCTCGACGGCATGGAGGAGATCCGCGAGGACGAGGACGGCGACGGGATCGCCAAGTCGTACTTCCTGATGCCGACCGACATCAGTGGCGACGACGCCGCCAAGGCGGTGCGGATGACCTACGTCCTGAACGCGGGCACGGACTACGGCACCGAAGGAGAGTCGACCGACTTCGCGCCGACCCCCTACGGATCCGAGGAGCTGCAGCGAATCGTCGACCGGCAACGGGAGAACTCCTGGAGCTACGACGACGACGTGGGGTTCGTGCACGGCAACGGCGGCCGGCTGGTGACCACCCCGAACGGCATGATGATGGGCCTGGGCGGGAACCTCATCCAGGACCAGTTCAGCCAGCGCGGCGGAACGACCTGGGGCGACACGTTCATGCTGAACATCGACGACCCCGCGGATCCCGCGCAGCAGCTTCGCGAGGTGGCCGGGTCGGGCCACGCGTGGTACGACGGCGACGGTGGCCCGCACCCGGGAAGTCTCGACATGGACCGGTTGCTCCACCACGAGGAGCGCCACTCCCAGCAGTGGGCGGACGAGGGCTACACGGGGTTCCTCGCCTCCTACGCATGGGAGCAGCTCACCGGTGGCAACGAGACCGAGGAAGGCGCGGGCCTTTCCGATGGCGGATATCGCTAGGTGGCCGCGTGTCGCGTGCGCCGTCCTGCTGGCGGCGGCGGTGACCGCGGCGTGCGACACCAAGGCACCGTTCGCGCCGTCGCTGCCCCCGGCCGCCGGGTTCCGCGTGGACGACGGCGTCCTGAAGCTGTGGACCGGAACGCCCTGCCGTGGGGTCGTCGGCATGACGTTGATCTTCGACTCCGGCACCAGCAAGAGCGCGCAACAGAAGTGGTCCGCACCGAAGCCGGGGGTCTCGCTTGAGCGCACGGATCTGCTGGGGTCCACCCCGGACAGTGCTGATCCGCTCCAGGTCGAGCAACCGCTGCCGGCGGACTACGACTGGACCGAGGCCGACTCGATCGTCTTCTACGTCGACGGCCCGAAGGCCAACGGCGCCAGGGTCGACGTCGACCGGGTCCTGGACGAGTCGGCCCGGCATCCGTCCGACAGCTACCTGTTCGGCCAGGCCGGCTGGATGGACGCCGCGGACGTGCGACGGGAGAACAAGGAGTCGTTCCTGACCATCTGCACGCCCGACCCGGAGTGATGGCGGTGTCCGGCCGGTCGCTGCGGACGGCTGTGCGGCGCCTCGTGCTCGGCGCGTTCTCCTGTGTCGTCGCAGTGATCGTGCTGCTCGTCGGCATGGCGGTGTTCAGCGCCACCGGATTGTCCGCCGACCCGCACGGCTACGGAATGTTCGCGGGGTTACTTTTCGCCGCGGTACTCGTGCCCGTCGCGCTGATGTTGTGGGCGCTGTTCCGGGCGATGCGGCGACGCGGCTGACGGATCACGCGCGGGTGCGTCGCTGGCTGTGGATCAGCCCGAACTCCGAGAGGGTGAACACGTCGGCGAACTCGACGGTGCCCGCGGCGTCGGTGTACCGGCCGGTGACCGTGACCGTCCCGTCCTCGGACATGACCGTGCGGACTTCGTGGGCGCCCTTGGAATGTGCATGGAGCATGCGGATCGCTTCCTCGCGACCGCGCACGGCCCGCCCGCCGACGCCGCGGATGTGGATGTCCTCGTGCAGGAGTGAGGCGTAGCCGTCCGGCTCGCCCGCGTCGAGGTAGGCGTACAGCAGGCGGACGTGGTCGACACCGGCCGCCACGACCGCCGCGCTGGGCGGGAGGCCCTGGGTATTGCCTGCCATGGGAGTCCTCCTCGGGAGCCGGTGGACGTGCCGTTGATCCTTCGGCGTCCCGGCATCCCGCGGCAATCCTCGCGTTATCCCCGTTCACGGATTCCTTGATGCCCCGAACGGGGTAATTCCGGCGGCGTCGGATGGCGCAGACGTTCGGACAGAGGAGCGCTATGCAGATCCCGCGCGCGCCCCGTAGATTGGAGGAATCGCCTCAGGGCCGGGCGACTCACGACCGTGTGTTCAGCGAGGAAATGGCAAGGAATTGGCTGCGCCGCAGGGTGGCCCGAATCCGACCTTCCGCATTCTCGGTCCGGTGGACGTGGAAGGCCCCTCCGGTCCCGTCCGCATTCCGCCTGGCCGTCAGCAGGTCGTGCTCGCCTACCTGCTGCTGGAGGCGAACCAGGTCGTCAGCATCGACAACCTGGTCGACGCGCTCTGGGACGAGGACCCGCCGGACACGGCGCGCACCCAGGTCCAGATCTGCATGTCCCGCCTCCGCAAGAACCTCGCCGTCGGCGGCGTGGAGGTCACGCTCGCGACCAAGCGGCCGGGCTACGCGCTGCAGGTGCCCGCCGAGGCGCTCGACGCGCACCTGTTCACCGCCGCCGTCATCCAGGCCCGGGCCATCGCCAAGGACGGGCGCACCGGTGAGGCGGCGGGCATGCTCCGCGACGCGGTCGCGTTGTGGCGCGGCGCGTGCCTCGACGGGCTGCCCAGCCGCATCTTGCGGACCCGGGCCCTGCGGCTCGACGAGGAACGCCTGAGCGCCATCGAGGACCACCTCGAGCTGGAGCTGCACCTCGGCCGCCACCGCCGGCTCGTCGGGGAGATCACGCACCTGACGCACCAGAACCCGTTGCGGGAACGGCTGCGTGCGCTGCTCATGGTCGCGTTGTACCGGTCCGGCAGGCAGGCGGAGGCCCTCGACGTGTACCGCGAGGGCCGGGAGATGCTCGTCGAGGAGCTCGGCCTGGAGCCGGGACCGGAGCTGCGGTTGCTGGAGAACGCGATCCTCGCCGGGGACGAGCACCTGCCGTTCGGCGGCGCGGTGCTCTCCACGCCCGCATCGGAGCAGGCGGAGCAGGAGCCGGCCGAACCGGCGGTGTCCAGGACGACGTGCCCGCGTCAGCTGCCGGCCGACACCGCGGACTTCGTCGGTCACGAGAACCTGCTCGACGCGGCCGCCGCGGTGCTGACCGGCGGGCACCGTGCGGTCGGCGTCGTCGTGATCACCGGCAGGCCCGGGGTCGGGAAGAGCACCGTCGCCGCCCACCTCGGCCATCGCGTCGCCACCGACCACTTCCCGGACGGCCAGCTGTACTGCGACCTGCGCGGCACCCGCGCCGAGCCGAGCGCGGCGTTCGACGTGCTCGGCCGGATCCTCGGCGCACTGGGCATCCCCGGTCCGATCATCCCGCCGGACCTCGACGGCCGGTCCGACATGTACCGCACACTCCTCGCCGACCGGCGGGTGCTCGTCGTGCTCGACGACGCGACCAGCGAACGCCAGGTGGCGCCGCTCCTGCCGGGCAGCAGCACGTGCGCGGTCATCGTGACGAGCCGCGCCAGGCTCACCGGCGTGCCTGGCGCACACCGGGTCGACCTGCCGGTGCTGGACGCCGCGCAGTCGCTGGCGCTGTTCGGCGCGGTGCTCGGCGCGGACCGGCTGGCCGCCGAGCGGGCCGCGGCCGAGGCGCTCGTGGCGACGGTCGGCGGGCTGCCGCTCGCGGTGCGGATCATCGCCGCCCGGCTCGCCGCCCGCCCGCACTGGACCCTCGCGTCGATGGTGCACCGCCTGGCGAGCGAACGGCACCGCCTCGACGAGCTGGCGCACGGGGAGATGACGATCCGGGCGAGCCTGTCGCTCACCCATGACGGCCTGGACGGCCGGTCGCGGGAGCTCTTCGCGCTGCTGAGCCGTTTCGACGGGCCGTCGCTGCCGGACTGGCTCGCGGGCGCGGTGCTCGACGACGACCGGCGCTTCCCGTCGGACCTGCTCGAACCGCTGGTCGACGTGCAGGTGCTGGAGGTGTCGTCGGTGGCGCCGACGGGGGAGTTCCGCTACCGCTTCCAGGACATGCTGCGGCTGTTCGCGCGGGAGAAGGCGGCCGTGGAGATCCCGGCGGAACGCGGGGCGAATGCGGTCGCCAGGGTCGTCGGCGGCTGGCTCGCACTGGCGCAGGAGGCGCACCGGCGGGTGTACGGCGGCGACTTCACGGTGCTGCACGGCGACGGTGCCCGCTGGCGGCCGGACCCGGAGTACGTGGACCAGGTGCTGACCGAGCCGCTCGACTGGATGGCAGGCGAACGGGAGAACCTCTGCGCGGCGGTCGGTCAGGCGGCCGACGCCGGCCTGCACGAGGCCTGCTGGGACCTCGCGGTCACCGTGGCGACGCTGTGCGAACTGCGCGGCCACCTCGACGAGTGGCTGCAGACGCACCAGGCCGCGCTGACCGCGACCCGCGCGGCGGCCAACGTCCGCGGCACGGCCGCGCTGATGGGGTCACTCGGGACGCTGTATCTGACGCGCGGCCAGAACCGCCGGGCGCACGAGGTGCTCGGCACCGCACTGGCCGACTTCGTGGCGCTGGACGAGTCGCGCGGATCCGCGTTGTGCCGCCGCGACCTCGCGCTGCTCGCGCGGTACGCGGGGGACGACGAGCTCGCGTTGTCGCTCTACGGGCAGGCGATCGCGGACTTCGCGCGGGTGGACGACATCGTCGGCAGGGCCACGGTGCTGACGCAGCGGGCGCACATCCTGTGCCTGCGCGGGGATCTCGCGAGCGCGCGGGCGGATCTGGCCGAGGCGATGGAGATCAACGACGGCGTCGGCTACGCGGGCGGGATCGCGCGGACGTTGCGCAGGCTCGGGCAGGTGCAGTCACGCAGCGGTGCGCACGACGACGCGGAACGCACGCTCGTCGAGGTGCTGGCTTCGGTGCGCCGCAGCCAGGACGTGATCGGCGAGGGGCACCTGCTGTTCAACCTCGGCGAGGCGACGGCCGCGGCCGGCCGGGACGAGGACGCGCGGCGCTGGTTCGCCGAGGCGCTCGAGGTGCGCGAGACGATCATGGACCGCCGCGGCTGCGCGGTGGTCCGGACCGCGCTCGCCGACGTCCTGGTGCGGACGGGCGAGCGGCGGCAGGCGGCGGAGTTGCTGGAGCAGGCGGTCGCGGTGTTCGCGGACTGTGGCATGGACCGGGAGCACGCGGCTGCCGACCGCGCGTACGCGGCGCTGCGGCGCGGCACGGACGGCGCCGCGACCGGGAACTGAGCCATCGGGACCTGACCCGCCGACCGGGGCGCCGGTCGGCGGTAGCGGCTACCGGGGGTCAGTCCCACGGGTCGCTCGTGGGGTTCGGGGTCGTGGTCGTCGTGGTGGTCGTCGTGGTGGCTGGGTCGGACACCGGGTCCGCGGTGGCGGTGGCCATGCCCGCGGTGAGGGCCGCGATCGTCAGTGCGGTGGCGGCGGTGATGCGGGCGGCGGCGGCGAACGTGCGGGACACGGTGGTATTCCTCTCGACTTTCTCTGGTGCCGGGCTGGAGTTTCGCTCGACGAACCAGACGTTATGGACCGGCTTTATCCCGGGGTTATCCCGGCGTTTGCACCCCGCCGGCCCGCGATAGGACAGGTGTCGTCCCTGGTCATCCGGGTTAAGCCCGGGATGCCGACGTGATAGCGGGCAGGCGCGACAGTGGTGGCCGGAAAGACCGCGTGACCGGAAGGACGAGTGATGGTCAACCCCGCACTGGCGGACGACACCGCGACGCAGTTCGGCCCCCTGTTACGCAGGCACCGCACCGCCGTCGGCCTGACCCAGCGCATGCTCGCCGACCTGTCCACGGTGAGCGTGCGCGCGATCCGCGACCTGGAACGCGGGAAGGCGCGGCCCCGCCAGGACACCGTGCGGTTGCTGACCAGCGCGCTGCGGCTCGGCCGGTGTGCCAGCGACGACCTGGAACTGGCGGCGGGCGGCCGCGGCGGCCGGGCCCTGCGGGACGAGTACGGCCCGCAGCTCGCGGCGCCGCCGACCGTGCTGACGCCGATGTTCGGCCGGGACGCCGAACTCGGTGCGGTGGTGCGGGAACTGTCCGGCGGCGAAGGCAGGTTCCTGACTCTGCACGGCCTGCCCGGGGTCGGCCGCACCCGGCTCGCCGCGGCGGTCGCCGCGGAAATGCACCGGGCGGGTACCCCCGTGCTGTGGGTGAGCGCGCCGCACGCGGACGGCGCGCTCACCCAGCCCGTCCGTGACGCCCGGCTCCCGGAGGTGGTCGCCGCGGTCGCGGCCGCGTTGTTCCACCGGGCGCCCGGCGCACCCGCGCTGACCGGGCTTGTCGAGGACCTCGACACGTTGCTGGTCGTCGACGGCGTCGGCGCGGCCGGCTTGTGCGGCGCCGCGCTCCTCGACCTGCTCGGCGACTGCCCGCGCCTGCGGGTGCTCGTCACCGCGGACGGCCCGTGCGGGCTGCCGGGTGAGCGACCCTTCCTGCTCGTCCCGCTGCCCGTGCCCGCGACGACCGAACTCACGGTGCTCGTCGAGGAGCCCGCGGTCCGTCTGTTCGTCCACCACGCGGCCGCCGCCCGGCAGCGGCTCTCCGCCGCCGACGCCCCCGGCCTCGCCGAGGTGTGCGCTCTGACCGACGGGCTGCCGCCCGCGCTCGCCGCCGCCGCGTCCTGGCTCGACGTCTACGACCTGGGCACGCTCACCGAACTCCTGCGCGCCGATCCCGCCGCGCTCGTCGGCGTGGATCTCATGTCCCGGCTCGGCGCCCGGCTCGCCGCGCTCGGCCCGGCCGACCGATCGACGCTGGCCACACTGACCGGCCCGGCCCGCACCCTCGAGGAGGTCGCCGCGAGCACCGGCCGCACCCTCGCCGCGGCCGGTGCCCTCGTGCGCGACCTCCTGCAGCGCGGTCTGGTCGCGGCCCGCCACGCGGCCGGGCAGTCCCGGTTCGCCGTGCCAGCGCTCATCGGAGCCCTGCTGTGAGGGGATCACCGGATGACCGGTCCAGCCCGCATCGGTGTCGGGCACCTGGGTGCCGCCGACCCGCTCTGCCTGTTCGAGCTCTCCGAGGCACCCGAGTGCCGGGCCGACGGCGGCGACCACGTCACCCGCGCGGTGCTGTGGGCGCTGACCGCGCTCGGCTGCGGTGACCGCGGCGGCACGTTGGTGCTGCTGACGGGCAGTGAGCCGTCGGCGCTGGAGGAGTGCCTCGCCGCGGCCATGGCGGTCGACGACGCGGTGGCCGGCGGCCACCGCGCGGGCACCGGGCCGGGGGCGGGGCTGGTCGAGCACACGCTGGCGACCCCGCGTGCACTCGCCGCCCTCGCCGCCGCGGCCGGTGTCGACCTGGCCGGCTGATCCGCCTCAGCGGACGTGGTGCAGCCAGCCGTCCGGGTCGGGCGCGGTGCCACGCTGCACCGCCATGAGCGCCGCGCGCAGCGTGCTCGTCACGGGGCCCATCGCGCCGTCGCCGATCACGAAGTCGCCGTCGCGGTCGCGGACGGTGCCGACCGGGGTGACCACGGCCGCGGTGCCGCACGCGAACACCTCGGTGATCGACCCGGACGCGCACTCGGCGCGCCACTGGTCCACCGACACCGGCTGCTCGCCGACCCGATAGCCGTGCCGCGCGGCGAGCGCCAGCAGCGAGTCCCGGGTGACGCCAGGCAGCAGCGTGCCGGAGAGCGGCGTGGTGAACACCTCCGCGCCGGCACCGGTGCCACGGACGAAGAACAGGTTCATGCCACCCATCTCCTCGACCCAGGTGCGCTCGGCCGCGTCGAGCCACACGACCTGCTGGCAGCCCGCCTCCTGCGCCTTGCGCTGCGCGACGAACGAGGGGCCGTAGTTGGCGGCGCACTTGACGTTGCCGGTGCCGCCCGGCATCGCGCGGGCCTGGTCGCGGGAGATCAGCACGGACACCGGCTCGACCTTGTCGCCGAAGAACCCGCCGGCGACGAACGCCATCACGAGGAACAGGTAGTCCTCCGACGGCCGCAGCATCAGGTTGACGTCGGTGCCGAACATCAGGGGCCGCAGGTACAGGCTGTGGTCGGGGTTGGCGGACAGCTCGTGCTGGTCGGCGGCCACCAGCTGGTCCACACCGGACACGTACAGCTCCTCCGGCAGCTCCGGCATCGCGAGGCGCGCGGCCGAGCGCTGGAAGCGGCGGGCGTTCTCGTAGGGGCGGAACACCGCCATGGACCCGTCGGCCTGCCGGAACGCCTTCATCCCCTCGAAGATCACCTGGCCGTAGTGGATGCCGATGGTGGCCGGGTGCATGACGAGGTCGCGCATCGGGGCGAGGTCGCCGCCGTGCCAGCCTAGGCCGGGGCTGTAACGCAGGCTGTAGAGGTGGCGGGTGAACGCGTCGCCGTGGCCGGGGGAGGTGGTCTCGGGCTTGTCGAGCAGCGAGGTCATCGGGAGTCTCCTTGTGGGATGTGGGGTCGGTCAGACGAGCGGGGCGGAGAAGAACGTCTCGCGGCGGGCGAAGCGCCCGTCGGCGGCGAGGGTGAAGAACTCGGCGAAGCGGTGCCGTGCCACGGATCCGTCGCGTTTGGTGCCGGCGAACGAGCCACGGACGGCGACCTCGGTGCCGGTGACAGCGACTCCGTCGAGGGTGTGCGCGCCGCCGGCGATGACGCGCTCGTAGCGGTAGAAGTGGTCCATGCCCGTCCGGCCGAGCACCGGCGGGTAGCCGGGCCGGTGGTACGCGCTGTCGTCGGTGAACATCGCGACGAGGCCGTCGATGTCGCCTGCGTCGACGCGGCGGTAGAACTCGTGTGCCAGGTCGGCGGCACTCTCGACTGTGGTCATGGCCGGGTTCCTTTCAGGTGGGTGGCGACGAGCGCGCCGATCTCGGCCAGGGGGCCGGGAGTGGTGAGGTCGCCGTGGCGGCAGGTGACGTCGCGGGCGTGGACGTGCCCGGTGACGTGGTCCTGCCAGTCGGCGGGGACGGGGGAGTGGTCGGTCTTGCCGGTGGTGGCGCGGACGACGAGCACGTCGCCGTCGTAGGTGGCGGTGGTGCCGCGGGCCATGACGTTCCAGTGGGCGGTGAACACCTCCGCGAGCGCGGTGATCCGGCCCGGTTGCAGGCCGGCGAGCGGTCCGGGTTCGGCGAGCACGCGGGCGGCCAGCTCCGCCGGGGTCGCCGGGGCGGGGTCGGCGGGGTAGCCGAGTGAGGTCAGCAGTGCCTGCAGCACAACGGGATCACCGGCGGTCCACTGGCGGTCCGACGCGGTGGTCGGGTAGCCGTCGAGCAGCGCCACCAGGCCGACCTCGGCGCCTTCGTCCCGCAGCGCGGCGGCGAGCGCGTGGGCCACGTTCGCGCCGAACGACCAGCCCAGCAGGTGGTACGGCCCGTCCGGCCGGACCGCCCGGATCTGCTCCAGGTAGTCCTTGACCAGGTCCGCCATGCTCGCGGGCCGCGCGCCGGGTTCGGACAGACCGCGGGACTGCAGTGCGTACATCGGCCTGCCGGGCAGGTGGGGCAGCAGTCCCGAGTAGACCCAGCCGATCCCGGCGGCGGGGTGCACACAGAACAGCGGCGGGGCGTCCCCGCCTGCGCGCAACGGAAGCAGGACACCGAGCGCGTCACCAGTCTGCGCGCCGCCGCGGAGCCTGCGGGCGAGCGCGGCCGGGGTGGGCGCCTCGAAGACGGTCTGCACGCCGAGCCGCACCCCGAACCGGGTGGCGACCGAGGCCATGAGGCGGGTGGCGAGCAGCGAGTGGCCGCCCAGGTCGAAGAACCCGTCGTCCGGGCCCGCGTCGACGCCGAGCACCTCGGTGAACAGCGCGCACAGCGCCGCCTCCTCCGGGGTGGCCGGTGCGCGGCGGGCCGCACGCGTCAGCTCCGGTGCGGGCAGGGCTTTCCGGTCGAGCTTGCCGCTCGGGGTGAGCGGCAGCGCGTCGAGCACCACGATGGCCGACGGCACCAGCAGTTCCGGCAGGACGTCCCGCGCGTGGGCGCGGACCACGTCCGGGTCGACCGGGCGGGCGGGGACGACGTAGCCGACCAGCCTGCCGTCCCGCGCGATCACCGCGGCGGCCGCCACGTCGTCGTGGGTGGCCAGCGCGGCGGCGACCTCGTCCGGTTCGATCCGCACGCCGCGGATCTTCACCTGGTCGTCCGCGCGGCCCAGGTACTCGAGCGCTCCGCCGGCGTCGAACCGCACGATGTCGCCCGTCCGGTACATGCGCTGACCGGTCCCGAACGGGCAGGCGACGAACCGTTCCGCGGTGAGCGCGAACCGGCCGTGGTAGCCGCGGGCCAGTTGCACACCGGCGAGGTACAGCTCACCGGGCACCCCCGGCGGGACCGGTCGCAGCGCCGAGTCCAGCACGTACACCGCCGTGTTCCACACCGGCCGGCCGATCGGCACGGTCGCCGTGGTCTCGGCGAACGTCGCCCGCTGCGCGGTCACGTCCACCGCAGCCTCGGTCGGGCCGTACAGGTTGTGCAGCTCCGCGTCGCACACGGCGGCGAACCGGCGTGCGAGAGCGCTGGGCAGGGCCTCGCCACTGCACACCACGCGGCGCAGGCTCGGACAGCGGCGCCCGGTGTCCTCGAGGTGCGCGACGAACGCGTCCAGCATGGACGGCACGAAGTGGACAGTGGTGACCCGCTGCGCCTCGACGAGATCGGCGAGGTAGGCCGGGTCGCGGTGCCCGCCGGGCTTCGCGACGACCAGCGCCGCGCCGGTCTGCATCGGCCAGAAGAACTCCCACACCGAGACGTCGAAGCTCGACGGGGTCTTCTGCAGCACCCGGTCGTCCGGGCCGAGCGGGTAGGCGTCCTGCATCCACCGCAACCGGTTCACGATCGCGCGGTGCGTCACCAACACGCCCTTGGGCCGCCCGGTCGAGCCGGATGTGTAGAGCAGGTAGGCGGCGTCGTCGGGGTGCACGTCGGGCAGCTCGGCGTCCGCGGACTCCAGTGCCCGCAACGTGTCCACGTCCAGGACCAGCACCGGGTCGGCGTCCTCGATCATCAGCGCGACCCGGTCGGCGGGGTAGCCGGGGTCGACCGGCAGGTACGCCGCACCCGCCCGCTGCACCGCGTGCAACGCCACGACCAGGTCCGCGGACCGGTCCAGGTGGACGGCCACGACCCGCTCCCGGCCGGCACCGCGGGACCGCAGCGCCCGGGCGAGCCGGTTGATCCGGGCCGCGGTCGCCGCGTATGTGTGGGTCGTGCCGTCGTCGTCGACGAGTGCCACGGCGTCCGGGGTGCGTGCCGCCTGCGTGGCGAACAGTTCCGGCAGCGTCGTGTCCGGCACCGGGTGCGTGGTGGCGTTCCATCCGGCCAGCAGCAGGTCCCGCTCGCCGTCGGCCAGCACCTCCACGGTGGACAGCTGGAGGTCCGGTGCGGTGGTCACCGCGGCGAGCACGCGGACGAACCGGTCGGCCAGCGCGACGGCGGTGCGCTCGCCGAACAGGTCGTCCCGGTAGGCGAGCGCGCCCTCGATCCCGTCCGCGGTCTCCCGCAGGCCGAGCGACAGGTCGAACGCGACCGACCCGGTCTCGACCGCCACCGGCTCGACGGACAGCCCCGGCAGTTCGAGCGCACCGTCACCGGTGTTCTGCAACGTCATGAGCACCTGGCAGAGCGGATGCCTGCTGAGTGACCGGGCCGGGTTCAGCACCTCGACCAGCCGCTCGAACGGCGTGTCCTGGTCGGCGAACGCGGCGAGGTCGGTGTCCCGGACCCGGCCGAGCAGCTCGGCGAACGTGGGGTCGCCCGAGGTGTCGGTGCGCAGCACGAGCGTGTTGACGAAGAACCCGACGAGGTCGTCGAGCGCCGCGTCGGTGCGGCCCGCGACCGGGGTGCCGATCGGCACGTCCGTGCCCGCGCCCAGCCTGGTGAGCAATGCCGCGAAACCGGCCTGCAGCACCATGAAGGGGGTGGTCCTGGTCCGCCGGGCCAGTGCGGTGACCGCGTCCCGGACGCCGGCGTCGAGGCGGACCGGCACCCGGCCGCCGGTGTGCGCGGACGTCGCCGGGCGCGGCCGGTCGGCGGGCAACGCCAGCTCGTCCGGCAGATCCGCGAGGGCGTCCTGCCAGCGTGCGAGCTGCCGGGCGATCTCCGGCCCGAGCAGGTTTCGTTGCCAGAGCGCGTAGTCGGCGTACTGCACGGGCAGCGGCGCCCATGCCGGAGCCTGACCGCCGGTGCGTGCCCGGTAGGCGGTGCCGAGGTCGCGCAGCAGCGGGCCCATGGACCAGCCGTCGCACGCGATGTGGTGCATCGTCAGGTACAGCACGTGCACGTCCGGCGCCTCGTGGACGAGGGCGGCGCGGATCGGCAGTTCGGTGGTCAGGTCGAACGGGGCGGTCACGGCCGCCGCGTCCGCGGCGAGCGGCACGGTCACCCCGGTGTGCACCCGCTGCACCGGCTCACCGTCCACCTCGGGGAAGGTGGTCCGCAGCGTCTCGTGCCGCGCCACCACGTCGGTGATCGCCGCGGTCAGTGCCGCGACGTCGAGTTCGCCACGCAACCGCAGCGCCACCGGCACCGCGTACGACGGGCCTGCCATCCGGTTCAGGAACCACAGCCGGCGCTGCGCGAACGACAGCGGCACCGCGTCCGGCCGGACCGCCGGCACGACCGGCGGCCGCGGCGGGGCGGCTCGGTCGAGGCACGCGGTGACCCCGGCGGGCGTGGGGTGGGTGAACAGGTCCGCAACCGTCAGCTCGGCACCCAGCGCGGCCCGCAGCCTGCCGACCAGCCGGGTCGCGAGCAGGGAGTGCCCGCCCAGCCGGAAGAAGTCGTCGTCGGGTCCGACGTCCGCGACGCCGAGCAGTTCGGCGAACAGGCCGCACACGATCTCCTCGCGCGGTCCGCGCGGCGCACGGTCCGCGCTGACGGTCAGCTCCGGCACGGGCAGGGCACGCCGGTCGAGCTTGCCGTTGGCGGTCAACGGGAGCGCCGCCATCGCCACCACCGCCGTCGGAACCATGTGCTCTGGCAGCACCACCGCGAGGTCGGCCAGGAGCCGGGCCACGTCCAGGTCGCCGTGCGGCACCACGTAGGCCACCAGCATCGGCAGGCCGGGCCGGTCCTCCCGGACCACCACCGCCGCGTGCGCCACCGCCGCGTGCCCGGCGAGCACCGACTCGATCTCACCCAGCTCGATGCGGAACCCGCGCAGCTTCACCTGCTGGTCCGCGCGCCCGGCGAACTCCAGCTCACCGAGTCCGTTGCGCCGCACCAGGTCACCGGTCCGGTACATGCGCGTGCCGGGCAGGCCGTACGGGCAGGCGGTGAACCGCTCCGCCGTGAGGCCGGGCCGGCCGAGGTAACCGCGGGCGAGGCCGTCGGCTGCCAGGTACAGCTCGCCGGTCACGCCGTCCGGCACCGGGGCGAGGTGCCGGTCGAGCACGAACGCCACCGTGTTGTCGACGGGCCGGCCGATCGGCGGCGCGGCCACGCCCTGCCCGACCGGGCCGCTGGTCGCGACGACCGAGCACTCCGTCGGGCCGTAGTGGTTGACCAGCGTGAACGGCGTGCCCGGGCCGGGGCGCCGCCGCAGCGCGTCGCCGCCGGTGAGCACGGTCCGCAGCGCGCCGTCGGTCACCGACGCCAGGTCGTCGAGGACGACCTCCAGACGCGGGGTCGGCAGGAAGCACGTGGTCAGTCCGGAGTGGACGATCCACGCGACGAGCGCGTCCGCGTCGGCGAGCGTGGCCTGGTCGGGCAGGTGCAGCTCGGCGCCGGCGGCGAGCGTCGGCCACATCTCCCACACGGCCGCGTCGAAGCCCTGCGCCGCGATCTGGCCGCCGCGGTCACCCGGCGCGGTGCCGTACTCCCGCAGGTGCCAGGCGCACAGGTCGGCGAGGCCGCGGTGGTCGACCACGACACCCTTGGGCCGGCCGGTGGAGCCGGACGTGTAGATGACGTACGCCGCGTCGTCCGGCGTGACCGGCACGGCGATCGGGCCGGAGTCGGGCAGGTCGCCCACGCACACCACGGGCACGCCGTCGGCCG
>Ga0164241_10001735_pt1 | contig 25675 bp, 22 predicted proteins | sample OricomyardsoilBY_FD_108780 | JGI IMG/M metagenome (GOLD analysis project Ga0164241, IMG submission 108780) | Backyard soil microbial communities from Emeryville, California, USA - Original compost - Back yard soil (BY) | ecosystem: Environmental > Terrestrial > Soil > Unclassified | place: USA... | reverse complement strand
GGCTTCGAGGTGGTTCACCTTGACCCGCGCGCCATCGGTGGCCTGGACCGTGACGCGGTGCAACCCGAGCGGGTTCGGGCGGTCGGGCGAGCGGGTGCTGAAGACGCCCGTCGGCGGCCGGGACTGATCGCCGCGCGGGTGGACCGTGAGAACGGCGCGGTCGGCGCGGTCGAACCAGCTGATCAGGATGATCTCGTCGCCCGGCGCCAGGTCCTCGAGGGCGGCCCGGACCGACTCGTCGAAAACCACCCATGCATCGGGTGCACCTTCGTCGCCCTGACGTGGGGCGTCGGCGCGCGTGGCGAGTGACGACTCGACCCGCCCGATCGCCCGGAGCACGAGCTCGCCGGTCACAGCGGGAACCTGTAGAAGGTCTGCAGCGGCTCGCCGGGAGTGTGGACGTGCAGGGCGAGGCCGGGGTGAGCGGTGGCGTCGACCAGACCGCCGCCGGGAGTCGGAGCCTCGAACGGCAGCGGGATGGTGGAGCGGATGCCGGGCGCGCCGAGGACCTGGTGGCCGGCGAACGTGGTGACGATCGGGTTGTGCACGTGGCCCGTCAGGATCGCGGTCACCTGCTTGTCGACGAGGACAGCCTCCAAGCGGTCCCGCGAGTAGAGCATCCACTGGTCCATGACCGGGTGGTGCAGCTCGAGCGGCGGATGGTGCATCGCCACGAACACCGGTCCGTCGAACGGCTCCCGCAGTACGCCGTCCAGCCAGGCGAGGGACTCGTCGGACAGCAGCCCGTGGTCCTCACCCGGCACGGTGCTGTCGACGAGCACGAACCGCGCACCGGCGACCTCGCGGACCTGATGCACCGGATGCCCGTCGCCCGGCGAGTCGACGTACGACGTCAGGCCCGCGCGCAGCGGCCCGGTCACGTCGTGGTTCCCCGGCAGCATCAGCACCGGCAGGTCCGACGACAGCTCGGCCGCGACCTCGGCGTACTCCGGCTCCAGCCCGTGGTCGGTGAGGTCACCGGTGACGAGGACGACGTCCACCGGCCGGGTGAAGGACTCGAGGTACGACGTGATCCGCCGGAGCCGGGATCGTGGTTCGTCGGAGCCGTCCAGATGGGGGTCGCTGAGGTGCGCGATGACGATCATGGCAGCACCCTAGCCACAGAAGCCGGCGGGCAGATCGCCGCACGGCACCAGCCCTTCCCGGGTCAGCACCGGCCGCGCCTGCGACGACCCCAGGTGACGGTTTCGAGGTTGATGTCGCCAGAAGTCCACGTTCCCTCCCGGCCCGACGCCAGGGGCGCACGGTGAACGGATGCTTACCGCGCGATGACCCACCGGGGTGAACGCTTGGCCCGGTCGGGCCGGTCTGCGAGATTGGTCGGCATGGCTGAACAGGTGGATGTGGTCGTGGTCGGACTGGGTGTGGGCGGCGAGGAGACCGCGGGGCGGCTGGCGGAGGCCGGCCTGAACGTGGTCGGTCTGGAACCGCGGCTGGTCGGCGGCGAGTGCCCGTACTACGGTTGCATCCCGAGCAAGATGATGATCCGGGCCGCGAACCTGATCGCCGAGACCCGCCGGGTCGACGGCATGGCCGGTACGGCGACCGTCGAGCCCGACTGGGCGCCGGTGGCCAAGCGCATCCGCGAGGAGGCGACCGACACCTGGAACGACCAGGTCGCGGTCGACCGCCTGGTGAAGAAGGGCGTCACGTTCTACCGCGAGCACGGCACGATCACCGGCCCACGGACGGTGCGGGCCGGCGACCGCGAGTTCGAGGCGTCCCGCAGCATCGTGATCGCCACCGGCACCGTCCCGGTCATTCCGCCGATCGACGGTCTGGACGGTACGCCGTACTGGACGAACCGCGAGGCGATCGAGGCGGAGACGCTGCCGGCGTCGATCATGGTGCTCGGCGGCGGTGCGATCGGGCTGGAACTGACCCAGGTGTTCGCCCGGTTCGGCGTCCGGGTGACCGTGGTCGAGGGCGCCGAGCAGGTGTTGTCGATGGAGGAGCCCGAGTCGAGCGAGCTGGCCCGCGAGGCGCTGGAGCGGGACGGCGTACGGTTCCACACCGGCGTGCACGCCAAGCAGGTCGGGTACGACGGAGGCACGTTCACGATCACGCTGGACGACGGGAGCTCGGTCACCGCCGAGAAGTTGCTGGTGGCAACGGGTCGCCGGATCGACGTGAAGTCGCTCGGACTCGACCGGATCGGCATCGACCCGGGTGTCCGGAAGCTCGCGGTCGACGAACACGTCCGGGCCGCCGACGGGGTGTGGGCGGTCGGCGACGTCACCGGTGTCGGTGCGTTCACGCACAACGCGATGTACCAGGCGAACATCGCCGTCTTCGACATCCTGGGCAGCCAGGACGCACCGGTGGCGAGCTACCACGCGATGCCGCGGGTGACCTTCACCGACCCGGAGATCGGTGCGGTCGGGCTGACCGAGAAGCAGGCGCGCGAGGCCGGGCTGGACGTGAAGACCGGGATCACCCAGATCCCGGCGTCGACGCGCGGCTGGATCCACAAGGCCGGCAACGAGGGCTTCATCAAGCTGGTCGTGGACGCCGAGCGCGGGGTGCTGGTCGGTGCGACGAGTTCCGGTCCGACCGGTGGCGAGGTGCTCGGGGCACTGGCCGTCGCGGTGCATGCGGCGGTTCCTGTTCACACTCTGCAACAGATGATCTACGCATACCCGACATTCCACCGTGCGATCGGCGAAGCACTCAAAGCGTTGTGAGATCGCTTGTTGCGATTCGGTCGCAACAAGATCAAGAATGATCAGGTGCATGTTCCTGATGGCTTCTTCAACGCCCCGACCTCCGTCGCCACCGGCCTGATCGCCGCCGGAGCGGTCGGATTCAGCCTGCAGCGGGCCAACCGTGAGATCCGTGAGACCGGGCCTGCGCTCGCCGGACTGACCGCTGCGTTCGTGTTCGCGGTGCAGATGGTGAACTTCCCGGTCGGTGCGGGGACCAGCGGGCACCTGCTCGGTGGTGCCCTGGCTGCTGCGCTGGTCGGACCATGGACCGCCGTACTGGTGATGTCGACCGTGCTGCTGGTCCAGGGGCTGCTCTTCGCGGACGGCGGCCTGACCGCGCTGGGCACGAACATCACGCTGATGGGCCTGATCACCGTGCTGGTCGGGTACTTCCTGATCCGGGCGGTACTTCGGGTGCTGCCGCGCCGGGTGGGAAGCGTCGTACCCGCTGCCACGTTCGGTGCACTGGTGTCCGTCCCTGTCGCCGCGCTCGCCTTCACCGGGCTGTACGCGATCGGCGGCGCGGTCGACATCCCGATCGGCAAGCTCGCGACCGCGATGGTCGGCTGGCACATCCTGGTCGGCATCGGCGAGGCCGTGATCACCGCCGCGGTGCTGAGCGCGGTGGTCGCGACCCGTCCCGATCTCGTGTACGCGGCCAGGCACCTGCAGCAGGACCTCGTCCTGGTCGATGCCGACGGCAACACCTCGACAGTCTCGCCGGACAAGCCGATCGCGGCGAAGCCCGCCGGGCGCTCGCTCGGTGTCGGCGTCGCGGTCACCCTGGTCGTGGCCGGCGGCCTGAGTCTGTTCGCCAGCGCGCATCCGGACGGCCTGGAGTTCGTCGGTGCGAAGCTCGGCTTCGAGAGTGCCGCGAAGGGCTCTGCCGTCGCGGGCAGCCCGCTCGCCGATTACGGCGTCAGCGGTATCGGCAACTCCGAGGTATCAGGTGCCCTGGCCGGCATCATCGGCGTACTGATCACCATCGTCGTCGGCCTCGGCATCGCCAAGCTGGCCTCGCTGCGGGCGAACAAGGCATCGTGAGCGGCGACGGCCTGCTCGTCACGGTGGACTCCCACGTCCACCGGGTCCCGGCGCAGGTGAAGGTGGTCGCGCTGTTCGTCTTCGTCCTCGCCGTCGTGTCCACGCCGGCAGGCATCTTCTGGGCGTTCGGTCTGTACGCCGTGATCCTCGCGACGGCCGTGGTCGTCGCCAGGCTCCCGTTGCCCGTGGTGTCGCGGCGGCTGGCGGTGGAGACGCCGTTCATCGTGTTCGCGCTGCTGCTGCCGTTCGTGGCGACCGGTCCGCAGATCGATGTCCTCGGTGTGCAGTTGTCGCAGACCGGCGTACTCGGGGCTTGGAACGTGCTGGCCAAGGGCACGCTGGGAGTGGTCGCGGCGATCCTGCTGTCGGCGACGACCGCGCCGCGTGACCTGCTCGGGGGGCTGGAGCGATTGCGGCTTCCGGCGACGCTCGTGGCGATCCTGTCGTTCATGGTGCGCTACCTCAGCGTGGTGTCGGACGACCTCCACCGGATGCGCATCGCACGTGAATCGCGTGGCTACACGGGTGGTCGCGTGGGTCATCTCAAGGCAGTTGCCGGGGGAGTGGGCAGCCTGTTCGTCCGCAGCTTCGAGCGAGGTGAGCGGGTTCACCTGGCGATGCGGTCGCGCGGGTACACCGGCCGGATGCCGACGCTGGGCCAACCCGGCGCGACCCGATCGCAATGGGCCCAAGGCCTGGCGATCTCCCTGCTCGCGGTAGTCATCGCGGTGGCGGCTAGGGTGGTCGCCTCGTGAGCGGTCCTGCGATCCACGTCGAGCGTCTCGTCTTCGCCTACCCGGACGGCCGGCAGGCACTGTTCGGCGTCGACTTCACCGTCGAGCGAGGTGAGCGCGTCGCGCTCCTGGGCCCGAACGGCGCCGGCAAGACCACGCTGGTGCTGCACCTGAACGGCATCCTCGGCTCGGTCGCCGGCGGGACCGGCAGCGGCCGGATCCAGATCGGCGGGACCGGGCTGCACCGCGAGCACCTGCCCGAGGTACGCCGGAAGGTCGGGCTGGTGTTCCAGGACCCGGACGACCAACTGTTCATGCCGACCGTGCGAGACGACGTCGCTTTCGGTCCGGCGAATCTCGGCCTCCGCGGGGCGGAACTGGACGAGCGGGTGCACGAGGCACTCGTCCAGGTGGGGATGCACGACCACGCCGATCTGGCGCCACATCACCTGTCGTTCGGTCAGCGGCGAAGGGTCGCGGTCGCGACAGTGCTCGCGATGCGGCCCGAGGTCCTGGTGCTGGACGAACCCTCGAGCAACCTCGACCCGGCGGCGCGACGAGAGCTGGCCGACATCCTGGCCGGCCTCGACGTGACGCTGCTGATGATCACCCACGACCTGCCGTACGCGCTCCAGCTCTGCGAGCGCAGCCTTCTCATGGACAACGGCCGGATCGTTGCCGACGGCAAAACCCGAGACCTCCTCGGCGACGCCGACCTGATGAGCGCCCACCGCCTCGAACTCCCCTACGGCTTCAACCCCCTCTCAGTCCCCGGCCCCGAACGCTGACCCCCCTCGCCCACCTTCCGCACCCACCAACCCCGCCGTGTCTCCGGCCCGAGACACGAAGCCGGCCGGGGCTTCGGCACCGGACGCTGGATCCCGGATCCAGCTCTGAGCGCCGCCCGGCCAGGTCCCGAGGCCCGAGTCCTTCGCCCCGCGCCCGTCGTACCGCGCCCGTCGTACCGCGCCCGCACCTTCGACCGTCCGCCACGGCTCGCCCGAGCCTCGCCATTTGAACGGATATCCCCTCGAATGCGGCCTTCTCCCTCCGTATACGAGGGGAGAAGGCACCACCTGAGGGGATATCCGGCTCACTGTCGTTTGCGTGGGTGCCGCATGGCGGGTGCACCTCCAGGCCATCACAACTGCGCCACCACGGTGACGGTCTCGAGGGACGGCGCCCGGGCACCTCGAATGTGATGGCCTGGGCGTCCGCCAGCCCGCCCGAACTGCCGGGCGGACCTGCCCCACTCACCAACCCGCGCAATGAATCATCGCCGGCCGCGAGCTGAGCGTGATCCACCTCGGCCCCGCGCCGTTGGTGAGTGGCACAGGTCCGCTTCCCCCGACAGCTCCTGCGAAACGACACGACGTCCGGATATCCCCGCGGATGCAGGCTTCTCTACTCGCATACCAGGCGAGAACCCACAAGCCGAAGGGTTGTCCCCTCGTGTGAGAGACGGGCGGCGGGTGGTCGGGGGCGGCGGGTGAGAAGTGGTCGGGGACGAGGGGGCGGCGGGCGGGGGGCGGGTGGTTTGCGAGCGGGGTGGTTTGGGGGAGGGGGATGGGGGTTGCTTCGAAGGCTGATCTGAGGCGGGTGCGGGAGGCGGTGAGGTGGGCGTGCATGGCGGCGTCGGCGGCGGCGGTGTCGCGTTGTCTGATCGCGATGACGATCAGGTCGTGTTCCTCGAGCGCGTCCTCGGTCACCCGGGAGTCGCGCAGCAGGCGGAACAGTTGAAGGTGGCAGTGCAGCTTCGCGAAGATCTCGCCGAAGTAGCTGTTCCCGGTGGCCGCGATGATGGCCTGGTGGAACTCGGCGTCCTTGCGGGCGAAGGCGCCGTACGACATCGTGCCGGCCTGGTAGCGGGCCTGCATCTCGGCGTTGATGCCGGCGATCTGTTCGACCTCGACCCGCTGGTGCCGGCCGGCCGCGAGGCCTGAGCAGTACGGCTCGATCAGGAACCTGGCCTCGAAGAGGTCCTCGAACCGCTCAGCGGTCAATTTCGGGCTGGCCGAGTATCCGATCAGATGTGTCTTGGTCACCAGATCCTCGGCCTCGAGCCGGTTCAGCGACTCCCGCACCGGGGTCTGGGAGACACCCAGCTGGCGGCTGACCACGTCCACCCGGATCCGCTCACCCGGCTGAATCGCCCCGTCCAGCAGGAGTGTCTGCAGTTGCTCGTAGACGACGTCGCTCATCCGGGTGCGTTCGGGACGCTTGGTACCACGTGCGCTCATAAGCCTTCCCCGTCCGGTCGGCGGTTGCTGGGGGCGGATCTGTGAATTCGTATCCACAGACCATTGCAAATCGTATCCGATCTGATCTAGCCTGCCAAAAATCGACAAAATCCACCCTGGGATGGTCGACGTGCACACAGACCTCGCAACGGCGCAGTCGCTGGCCGAACGCCTTCTGATCACCGCGGGTGTGCCTGGCCCGGCGGCGGTCCAGCAGGCCGAGCTGCTCCTGGTCGCGGAAGCCAAGGGGATGCCGTCGCACGGTCTGCTGCGGCTGCCGCGGCTGCTGCGCAGGCTGGCGAACGGTACGGCGAGCCCGACGAACACGGGTCGGCACGAATGGATCAGCCCGTGCTACCTGTCCGTCGACGGGGAGCAGGGTCTGGGGCCGGTGGTCGCGCTTCGTGCCCTGGAGGCGGTCGTTCCGGCGGCCGAGCGGCACGGTGTCGCGGTCTGTTCGATCACGAACAACAACCATCTGGGCATGCTCGGCTTCTACGCCGGCCGGATGGCCGAACGAGGTCTGGCGTGCCTGGGTATGACGACCAGCGAGGCACTCGTCCACCCGTGGGGTGGTACCGAGGCGATGCTGGGCACGAACCCGCTGGCCCTCGGCGTCCCGGCCGAGCCGCATCCGTTGGTGCTGGACATGGCCACCTCCCAGGTCTCGATGGGCAAGGTCCACGACCACGCGCTGCGCGGCGTACCGCTCGAACCGGGCTGGGCATTGGATGCCGCCGGCAACGACACCGTGGATCCGGAGGCGGCCAAGTGCGGATCGATCGCTCCGTTCGGGGGAGCGAAGGGATATGGGCTCGGTCTCGGTCTGGGGGCGATGGTCACCTTCCTGACCGGTGCCGCCTACGGCACGGCGGTCGGAGGGACGTTGGACGACGTCCGGCCGAGCAACAAGGGTGACCTGTTCATCCTGCTCAGCGGTGGCATGCACTCCGCCACCGAGTACCTCGACCAGGTACGCGGCAGCCGACGGGCCGACCCGGCCACGCCGGTCGCGGTTCCGGGTGACCGCGCCCGGGCCTGCTATCAGGAATCAGTGGCCGAGGGCATCGACATCCCCGACGAGCTGTGGCGCGAACTGACCGCCCGCCACGCAGCACGACCCGCAGCAGCCCTGGCCGAATAACCCGCCCACGATCGGACAAGGACCCCGCCACGATGACGATCACCTCTGCCTCTTTCGGCCTGCAACGAGCACCGCGCACCGTTGTCTTCGGTGCCGGCCAGCGCGCGTTGCTCGGTCGCCACGCCGCGGAGTACGGGCGAAAGGCGCTCGTCTGCACCGACGAGCGGCTCGCGGCCTCGACCGACTTCACCGAACTGATCAGCGATCTGCGGGATCACGGCCTCGAGGTGAGTGTCTGGTCCGACACCGCTCCGGAGTTGCCCGCCGCCGACATCGACGCCTGCTACGCCGCGGTGAAGGATGCCGGGATCGAGGTGGTGATCGGAATCGGCGGCGGCAGTTGCATGGACCTCAGCAAGGCGGTGGCGCTGCTGCTCAGCCACGGCGGCCCGATCGACCGGTACTACGGCGAGAACGCCGTACCAGGTCCGGTGCTCCCGATCATCGCAGTCCCGACGACCGGGGGAACTGGATCCGAAGTGACACCGGTCTGCGTTCTGAGCGACAGCCGGCGTGAACTGAAGGCCGGGATCTCGTCGGCGTACTTGATTCCCTCGGTGGCCATCTGCGACCCGGAGCTGACCTACTCCTGTCCGCCCGGCCTCACCGCCAGCGCCGGTGCCGATGCGGTGTCGCACCTGGTGGAGTCGTTCACCGCGATCCAACGGCCGCCCACCGCGGTCGGCGAGGGCCGGGTCTTCATCGGCAAGAACGTCATCAGCGACTCGTACGCGCGCTGGGGCCTCGGGCTGCTGGCCCAGGCGCTGCCGGCGGCCTTCGAGCACCCGGACGATCGGCAGGCACGCTCCGACGTGATGCTTGGGGCCAACGCCGGCGGCTACGCACTTGGAGTCGGCGGGACCGCAGCGGCGCACGCTCTGCAGTATCCGATCGGTGCGCTGACACACACCGCGCATGGTGTCGGTGTCGGCGTCCTTCTGCCGTACGTGATGCGCTACAACGCGCCGGCCCGGGTCCGGGAGTTCGCCGAGATCGCGACCCTCTTCGGCGTACCGGCGTCCGATGGCGGCGAGGCTCAGGCGCTGGCCGGCATCGATGCCGTCGACGGCTTGCTGGAGCGCATCGGGATCCCGTCCACGCTGAAGGAGCTCGGCCTGACCGAGGACCAACTGTCGTACGTCGCCACGATGGGCATGAAGTCCACCCGGCTGGTCGACAACAACCCCCGTCCACTCGATGCCGACGCGCTCTACGAGATCACTCGTGCCGCGTACGCCGGCGATCGCAGCAACCCGTTCTGACCAGGCGCTTGGAGCCCACATGATCTCTCCGCACGATCTGTTCATCGACGGTCAGTGGCGACCTGCCTCCGACGGCCGGCGCTTCCCGGTGCATGATCCGGCCGACGGGTCCGAGCTGGCCCAGTTCGCCGCGGCCACCGAGGCGGACTGTCTGGCAGCCGTGGACGCCGCGGCGGACGCGCTGGTCGGCTGGGCCGCGACGCCTCCGAGGCAGCGCTCGGAGATTCTTCGCGCCTGTTTCGAGATCCTGACCGAGGAGCGCGAGCAGTTCGCCGCCATCATCGTCGCCGAGAACGGCAAGGCGTACGCCGACGCTCTCGGTGAAGCCGCGTACGCCGCCGAGTTCTTCCGCTGGTTCGCCGAGGAGGCCGTCCGGATCGGCGGCGACTTCAGGCTCTCCCCGTCGGGTGACAAGACGATCGTGGTCCGGCGCGATCCGATCGGGGTGTCGGTGCTGATCACCCCGTGGAACTTCCCGGCCGCGATGGCGACCCGCAAGATCGCTCCCGCGCTGGCCGCCGGCTGCTCGGTGGTGCTGAAGCCGGCGAGCCAGACACCGCTCATCGCCGCGTACGTCGTCGAGGTACTGCGCCGGGTCGGTGTCCCGGCCGGCGTCGTCAATCTGGTGACGCCGGTGCCGGCCGGTCCCGCCGTGAGCGCGATGCTCCACCACCCCGCCGTACGCAAACTGTCGTTCACCGGCTCGACCGAGGTCGGGCGCGTCCTGCTGCGGGAGGCCGCCGACCAGGTGGTGAGCTCGTCGATGGAGCTCGGCGGGAACGCGCCGTTCGTGGTCCTGCCCGGTGCCGACCTGGACGCCGCGGTCGAGGGCGCGATGGTCGCGAAGATGCGCAACGGGGGATCGGCCTGTACGGCGGCCAACCGGTTCTACGTGCACGACTCGCTGGTGGATGAGTTCACCACCCGGATCACCGTGGCGATGAAGGGGCTCGCAATGGGTCCGGGCGCCGACCGGTCGAACGACCTCGGCGCCCTGGTGTCGCCGGAGGAACGCGACAAGGTGGCCCGGCTGGTCGACCAGGCTGTTGCCGACGGCGCCAGTCTGGCGCTCGGCGGCGAGACGCCGGACGTCGGCGCCTTCTACCCGCCGACGGTGCTCACCGAGGTGCGGCACGGCAGCGAGATCAACCAGACCGAGATCTTCGGCCCGGTCACCGCGATCGTCTCGTTCAGCGACGTCGGCGAGGCGGTCGCGATGGCCAACGACACGATCTACGGCCTGATCGCCTACGTGTACGGCGATCCCGCCCAGGCGCTGGCGGTCGCGCAGCGGATCGACGCGGGCATGGTCGCGGTCAACCGGGGCGTACTCAGCGATCCGGCGGCGCCGTTCGGCGGGACCAAACAGTCCGGCCTCGGCCGCGAAGGCAGTTCCGAAGGCATCCTCGAGTTCCTCGAGGAGAAGTACATCGGGATCGAGGTGTGACCGATGGCCAACGCCGTCCTACCGACCCTGACACCCCCGGCCGTCGACGGCGGACCACCGGTCCGCAAACGGTCGAAGGTCAAACCGAAACGGCAGAACCTGGCCGGCTGGCTGTTCGTCGGACCGGTGATCGCCGGCGTACTGTTCTTCCAGCTGGCCCCGGTCGCGGCCTCCCTGGTGGTGTCGCTGACCAACTGGTCCGGGCTGAACAGACCGACGTTCCTCGGCCTGGGCAACTACCGCGAGTTGTTCACCGCCGACGACACCTTCTACCCGTCGCTGCGCAACACGGTGATCTTCACCGTGGTCGTGGTCGTCCTGACCATCTTCATCGGCCTCGGCCTCGCCGTCCTGTGCAACCAGAAGGTCAAGGGCATCGGGATCTTCCGGACCCTGTACTACTCGCCCGCGGTGACGAACGTGGTCGCGATCGGCTTCGTCTGGTTCTGGCTCTACGACCCGAACAACGGGCTGTTCAACTCGACGCTGAGGACGATCGGCATCCACGGGCCGGCCTGGTTGTCCGACACCAAGACCGCGCTGATCGCGGTGATCGTGGTCGCGATCTGGCAGGGCGTCGGCTATCCGATGGTGATCCTGCTGGCCGGCCTGCAAAGTATCGACACCTCGCTGATCGAGGCCGCCACGGTGGACGGGGCGTCGGCCTGGCGGCGGTTCTGGGCGGTCGTGTTCCCGCTGCTCACGCCAAGCCTGTTCTTTCTCACGATCACGCAGTTCATCACGTCGTTCCAGGTGTTCGGGATCATCTACGTGATGACGTCGGGCGGACCGAACAACGCCACCTCGGTGTTCATCTTCCACATCTACGAGGCGGCCTTCGGGCACGGCCGGCTGGGCTACGCCTCCGCGATGGGCTGGGTGCTGTTCGTCATCGTCGGCGTCGTGACCGCGGTCCAGTGGAAGATGGAGAAGCGGTGGGTGCACTATGACAACTGAGACCCTGCGCGTCCCACTCAACCGGCCGCCGAAGCACCTCCCGCGCCGGATCGTCGTCCTCGCCGTCCTGCTGTTCTTCGCGGTGGTGTTCGCGATGCCGATGCTGTGGATGGTCAGCGCGTCGCTCAAGCCGGAGAACGAGGTCCTGCAGTCGCCGCCGACTTTCCTCCCGTCGACCTTCCAGTGGGCCAACTACTCCCAGGCCGGCCACGGGCTGTTCCCGTTCTTCGTGAACAGCGTGAAGCTCGCCGCGCTGAACGTCGGCTTCCTGCTGCTGTTCGCCTCGCTGGCCGGCTACGGCTTCGCCCGGCTGAACTTCGCCTTCAAGAACCTGGCCTTCGCCTTGTTGTTGTCGACGGCAATGATCCCGAGCATGGTCTACCTCGTCCCGCAGTACATGCTGTTCCGCGAGATGGGCTGGATCGACACCCACTACCCGCTGTGGGTCCCGAACGTGCTGACCCCGGTCTTCGGCACCTTCCTGCTCCGGCAGGCGTTCCGCGGCATACCGATCGAGCTGGAGGAGGCGGCCAAGCTCGACGGCGCGTCCACCTTCGGCACCTTCTGGCGAATCATGCTGCCGCAGGTGAAGCCCGCCCTGGCCGCGGTCGGCGCACTGACCTTCATGGGCTCGTGGAACGACCTGTTCGGCCCACTGATCTTCCTCAACTCGACGCGGTTGCAGACGATGCCGATCGCGCTCGCGCTCTTCAAGGGGGAGTACTTCACCCAGACGAATCTGATGATGGCGGCCGCGACGCTGACGATCCTGCCGCCGCTGCTCCTGTTCCTGCTCGCGCAGAAGTACTTCGTCCAGGGCATCACGATGTCCGGCCTGAAAGGATAGCCATGCGGATCACCCGGATCGAATCGATCATCCTGCTCGACAAGCTGCACATCGTGAAGGTGCACACTGACGAGGGCCTGGTCGGTGTCGGCGAGGTCAGCCCGATGAACGCCCATGTCACGCACAGCGTGGTGGAGCAGGCTCTGGCGCCGCTGCTGATCGGCGAGGAGGCGACCGACATCGAGCGGCTGTGGCGCCGGCTCTACACCAAGCCGTACAAGCTCGGCCCCGGTGGCGCCCAGCTGAACGCCATCGCCGGCATCGACATCGCACTGTGGGACCTGCTCGGCAAGGCTGCCGGGCTGCCCGTCTACAAGCTGCTCGGCGGCAAGTACCGCGAGAGCATGAAGGTCTACGCGAGTTCGATGGCTCGCGGGATGACCCCGCAGGAGGAGGCCGAGCGTGCGCAGTCCTTCCAGGAGAAGGGCTTCCACGGCTACAAGATCCACTCGTCGACCCCGTGGATGCACGACGACGGCTTCGACCAGACCATCGCGACGGTGACGGCGGTCCGCGAACTGGTCGGGGACGACTTCCCGATCCTGGTCGACGTCAACAACGCGTACTACGAACACACCGCGATCAAACTGGCGCACGCGCTGGAGGGTCTCGGGGTCTGGCACTTCGAGGAGCCGCTGGCCGCACACGACTACGCGGCGTACGGGCGGCTGGCCGACGCGGTCGACATCCCGATCGCGGTGGGGGAGCAGGAGTACACGACCTGGCAGTTCCGCGACCTGATCCTCGAGGGCCGGGTCGACATCCTGCAGCCCGACGTCATCAAGTGCGGCGGGATCACGGAGTTCAAGAAGATCGCCGTGCTCGCCGACACCTTCACCAAGCCGATCACTGTGCACAACACCCAGCAGACGATCGGTACGTCGGCGCACGCCCACCTGTGGGTGAGTACGCCGTCCTGCGTGTACCCGCAGGAGTACAACATCGAGCACAACCCGATCCTCGACGACGTGCCGATCTGGCAGAACCCGCTCGTCCCGGTGAACGGCGAGATCACGCCGTGGGAGCTGCCCGGGCTGGGTGTCGAGCTGAACGAGGACGCGATCGCCAAGCTGCGCACCAACTGAGGCCGGCCGAGTACTGCACCACCCGTCACGCGGGTCGCGTGACGCTACCCCTGACAGAACAGGAACGACCATGACGGCACAACAGTTTTCTCGCAGGTCGGTGCTCAAGGCCGTCGGCCTCGGCGCCGGGGCGATCGCGGCCGGAGTGCCGCTGTCGGCCTGCAGCGGCAACAGCAGCGCAGGCGGGGGCGGCGGCAACGCCTCCTTCCTGACCTGGGACACCAACAGCGGAACTCCGCTCTACACGGTCGCGGAGAACTGGGCCAAGGCAGCGGGCAAGACGATCGACATCCAGTCCGTGCCGGGCGACGACTACGACACCAAGCTGCGCACGGTGCTGTCGTCCGGCGCGGCGCCGACCGCGATCCGGATCAACGACGACTACGTCAAGGGGTACTACGCCGAGGGCTCGCTGCTCGATCTGAAGCCGTACCTGGACAAGGACGGGATCAAGCCCGAGGACTACTTCCCGGTCGCCTTCAACTTCCCGAAGCAGGAAGACGGCGCGCACGCGGCCTGGCCGATCATGACGAACCCGGGCGTCATCTACTGCAACACCGACGCCTTCGCCGAGGCCGGGGTCGAACTGCCGCCGAAGGACTGGGCGAAGAGCGGCTGGACCTGGGACGACTTCCTCGACGCCGCGAAGAAGCTGACCAAGCCGAACGGCGAGCGCTGGGGTGCGCTGGTCTTCCCGGACACCTCGCTGGAGACCGTGTGGCCGGTCAGCAACGGCGGCGACGGGATCTACTCCAAGGACGCGACCCGCTTCACCCTGGCCGAGCCGCAGGGCGCCGAGGCGGTCCAGTGGATCGCCGACCTCGCCCTCGTCCACAAGGTCCACCCGGACTTCGCCACCGTCACGGCCGGCCGGCAGACGCCGAACTGGGCACTGGCCCAGCTGGGCACCGGCAAGGTCGCGATGCTGCTGTCGCTCACCAGCGGCATCCCGTACCTGCGGAGCAACGCGAAGGTGAAGTGGGACATCTTCCCGACGCCGATGAAGGTCCAGCGGACCACCGTGAACACGATGACCGTGCTGGCGATCCCGAAGCAGTCGAAGGACCCCGACGCGGCCTGGGACTTCCTGAAGTACTGCGCCGGAGCGGATGCGGCGAAGCTGCTGGCGCAGTCACGCGGCTTCATGCCGGTCAGCAAGAGCTCGGCGTCGCTGTTCGTGCCCGACGACAAGGGCCCGGCCAATCTCGCCCTCGTCACCCAGGCGCTGGACAACGCGGTGAACGAGAACTTCAGCCGCTACATCGAACGCGCCCGGACCATCTACCGACCGGTCCTGGACGACGTCTGGAGCGGCAAGCAGACCGCGGCCGCGGCGCTGGGCAGCGTCAAGCAGAAGGTCGAAGACGTCCTCGCAGGCAAGGGGTGACGATGAAGATCACCGAGATCAGCGTCGAGGTGGTGTCGAAGCCGAAGGCGCACGCCGTTCGTGACGCGATCCAGTTGCTCGACCGCGACGGGCAGACCCGGGTGCGGATCGACACCGACGAGGGCGTGAGCGGTGTCAGTACGACCTACTTCGGGCGGGTGGACAGTTCGCCGGCCGTGCTGGCGAAGATCATCACCGAGCAGTTGGCACCGGCGATCGTCGGCGAGGACCCGACGCTGATCCGTGGCATCCGGCAACAGTTGCAGACCCTTACCGACTACCAGGGCACGGCCGGGCTGTCGTCGTACGGGATCTCGGCGATCGATCTGGCGTTGTGGGATCTGCTCGGCAAGTCGTTGGACGTGCCGGTGTGGAAGCTGCTCGGCGCGCAGCGCACCGCGATCCCGACGTATGCGATGGTGGGCTGGCTCGAGTTGGACGTCGCGGGCCTGGAGACCGTGTCGGCCAAGGCGATGGAGCAGGGCTTTCGCGGCGTGAAGATGAAGGTCGGGGGCGGCCCGCTCAGTGAGGACGTCCGGCGGATCACGGCCGTCCGCGGGGTGATCGGGCCGGACGCGCCGCTGATGGTCGATGCCAACCAGGCGTTCGGGTACTCCGAGGCGTTGCGCCGGGGCCGGGTGTACGAGGAGCTCGACTGCCGGTGGTTCGAGGAGCCGTTGCCGGCTGCCGACACCGACGGCCATGTCCGGCTGGCCGAGAAGCTGGACATCCCGATCGCGACGGGGGAGAACCGGTACGGCCAGCCCGCGTTCCGCGACCTGATCGCCCGCGGCGGGGTCGGCGTCGTACAGCCTGATCTGAGGCGTGCCGGTGGACTCACCGACTGCCTGGAGATCGGGCTGATGGCGGCCGGGTTCGGCGTGCCGTACGCCTCACATGGCGGCGGTGCCCACATCCACGTGCTGGCCGCGCTCCCGAACACGATCTACGTGGAGAGTGGTCTGCTGCCCGCCGACGGCCGGGTCGAGCTGGTCGACGGCTGCTATCCGTTGCCGCCCGGTCCGGGCCTGTCCTCGTGGAACGGGTAGGTGCCGGCACCAGTTCAGGAAACTTGGCCAACCGCAATCGGCAATTGGCGGTGAACTTCTTACCAGACCCTTGTGTGTTACTGACGAGTCGGCGAAGGTGACTTTGAGTGCTACCTTCGCCACCCCACGCACATGCAAAGGCGGTCCGCCCCATGAAGTCCATCGCCACTCTGCTGTCCGCTGCGGCCCTGGGCGCCGCGATGCTCCTCAGTCCTGGCGTCGCCCACGCCGCGGCACCGAACTATGTCGCCCTCGGTGATTCCTACGCCTCGGGCGTCGGCACCCGCAGCTATATCGAAAGCAGCGGTTCCTGCCAACGCTCGGTCAAGGCCTACCCGTACCTCGACGCGGCCCGGATCGGCGCGAACCTCACGTTCGTCGCCTGCTCCGGTGCCCGCGTCGCCGACGTCACCGCGAACCAGTTGAGCGCGGTGACGAGTGCGGCGAACATCGTGTCCGTGCAGGTCGGGGGCAACGACGCGGGGTTCTCGTCGGTGATCACCGAGTGCGCCAAGCCGGCCTGGCTCGCCGACTGCACCGGAGCCATCAACAACGCCCAGGCGATCATCAACAACACGCTCCCGTCCCGGCTGAACGGTCTCTACTCGTCGATCCGGAGCCGCGCGGCGTCCGCCCGGGTCGTGGTGGTCGGCTATCCGCGACTGTTCAACGGCACCGACTGCAACGCCGGCACGTTCTTCAGCGGCGACGAGATGACGCGGCTGAACCAGACCGCCGACCTGCTCAACTCGAAGGTCGCCGCGTCGGCGAGCGCGGTCGGCTTCACCTTCGTGAACCCGACCCAGGCCTTCATCGGCCACGCGGTCTGCGGCAGCCCCGAGTGGATCAACGGCCTGTCGAACCCGGTCAGCGAGTCCTACCACCCGAACGTCAACGGCCACGCCGCCTACGCGAACCTGGTCCAGCCGGCGCTGGGCTGACCAGGCAACTGTCTGCGGCACCCCTGCTCGTGATGTGATGCGGGGGTGCCGCACAGGTCTGTCGACTGGCTTCTGGCCGCGCGTTCCCAGGCCAACGCCCTGCATCGCCCGGTCACCGATCCCGGTCCCCGCGCCGTCGCGGACGTCGTACGCCGGACGGCCGGGCTGCAGGCGCAGACGTGGCGAGGTGCCGCGTACGCCGTTCGGGCGCGATCGACTGCCACCACTTTCGCCGACGTGTCGCGGGCGCAGGAGGTCGACCGGTCCGTGGTCCGCGGCTGGTTCATGCGCGGGACGTTGCAACTCGTCGCGGTCGAGGACGCCGGCCCGCTGCTCGGGCTGCTCGGCCCGAAGCTGATCAAGGACAGCGAGCGCCGGTACGGCGAACTCGGGTTGACCGAGGCGATCCGATCCGAGGCGGCCGACCGGATCGAGGATCATCTGCTCGCCCACGGACCGACCGGCCGGGCCGGGTTGGCCGACGTACTCGTGCGGGCCGGCCTGATCAGCGAGCCGCGCGGCCAGGCGGTGTATGCGCTGATCCGGCACACGGGGTTGCTCGGGCGGCTCTGCTACGGGCCGGGTCACGACCGGACGGAGACGTGGGTCGCGGTGCGCGACTGGCTCGGGAAGCCGCTCGTCCTGGAGGGCGAGGCCGAGGAGTTGGGCCGGCGATACCTGAGCGCCTACGGCCCGGCGACAGTGCGGGACTTCGCGACTTGGTCGGGTCTGCCGGTGCCGGCTGCGCGGGCCGGGATCACCTCGGCCGCAGCAGCCTCCGTCGAGGTCGACGGCGAGGAACTGATGATGATCGAGGAGCTGCCCGGGCGCAGGGACGTGCGGCTGCTGGGGGAGTTCGACGCGTATCTGCTCGGCTATCAGGACCGGCGCCACGCGCTGGCCGACGAGTACCGCAAGGTCATCCACCCTGGTGGCGGCATGCTCCGCCCCGCGGTGGTCGAAGCCGGCCGGGTGATCGGGTCGTGGAAGCACGCGGATCGGTCGTACCAACTGTTCGGCACTGACGCTCCGGACGGCCTCGCGGCGGAGCTCGAGGACGTGGTCCGGTTCGCCGGTTGATCGTATATGCCTCCTCGGGTATATATAGACCCATGACCGAGACCTTGAGCACGGAGAACGGCCGGACGGTACTCCGGATGCAGCGGGCGCTGCGGCATCCGGTGGAAAAGGTCTGGCGAGCGATCACCGAGCCTGGGCAGCTGGCCGGGTGGTTCCCCGCCGCGGTCGAGCTGGACCTGAGGCTCGACGGCGCCGTCGCCTTCACCTTCGAGGAGGACCCGGGCGCGCCCGTCGATCTGCAGAACAGTGGCGTGATCCGCGCCTACGAGCCGCCGCGCCTGATCGAGTACACCTGGGGCGTCGAGGTGCTCCGCTGGGAACTGGTGCCGGCAACCGACGGCTGCACCCTGCATCTCACCGCGACGTACGACGACCGGCCGGGATCCGCGAGCTTCACCAGCGGCTGGAATCTCTGCTTCGACGCCCTTCAGCGGGTGCTCGGCGAGTCGGTGCCCGAGCGTGAGTACGCCGAAATGCACGAGCATCTCGTCAAGGCGTACGGACTCGACCAGGGGGTCGTCCTGGACGACGGCGGCATCCGCTTCGAGCGCCAACTCGTCGGCCCGAAGGAAACCGTGTGGCAGCAGTTGGCCGGCGCCGAGACCGCGACGGCCGGCAGTCCGCCGCCGGCCGGGTTCGTTGCCAAGGGCATCGACCCTGGCACGGTCTCCGAAGTGGCCGAGCCGGAACGGCTGACCTTCACCTGGGCGCAGGGCGAGGTGACGTGGTCCCTGCGGGACGGCAACGGCGGAGCCCGCCTGGTCGTGACCCAGACCGGCCCCGCCGCCGAATACCTAGGCGCCTGGCACGACGTGATCGAGAACCTCGCCGCCGGGCTGGTTCACTGAGCTGACGTACTCGCGGAGATGCTCCGCCGTCAGCGTCGGGCTGCTCTCGACCAGGTCGGCCGGGATGCCCGTGAAGACGACGCGACCGCCGTCGCTGCCGGCACCCGGACCGACGTCGATCAGCCAGTCGGCGTGGGCCATCACGGCCTGGTGGTGCTCGATCACGATCACCGTGTTGCCGTCGTCGACCAGCGTGTCGAGCATCCGCAGCAGTTGGTCGACGTCCGCCAGGTGCAGACCGGTCGTCGGCTCGTCGAGGATGTAGACCGAGCCGCTCTTGCCCATGTTGATCGCCAGCTTCAGCCGCTGGCGCTCACCACCGGACAGCGTCGTCAACGGCTGACCGAGCCCGATGTAACCGAGGCCGACAGTCGACAGCCGGTCGAGGATCGTCCGGGCCGTGCCCTTGGTGAAGAACTCCCGCGCCTCGGCGACCGTCATTCGTAGTACTTCGCTGATGTTCTTGCCGCGCAGCCGGTAGGCGAGCACCTCGGCGGTGAAGCGGGCGCCGTTGCAGCCCTCGCAGAGCGAGGCGACCTCGGCCATCATCGCGAGGTCGGTGTACACGAGACCGATGCCCTTGCAGGTCGGGCACGCGCCGACCGAGTTCGCGCTGAACAGTCCCGGCTTCACGCCGTTCGCCTTCGCGAACTCGGCCCGGATCGGATCGAGCAGCCCGGTGTACGTGGCGGGATTGCTCCGCTTCGACCCGCGGATCGGCTCCTGGCCGGCGATGATCACCCCGTCGCGTCCGGCCAGTGAGCCGTGGATCAGCGAACTCTTGCCGGACCCGGCCACCCCGGTGACGACGGTGAGCACCCCGAGCGGAATGTCCACACTCACGTTCCGCAGGTTGTGCAGCGTCGCGTTCTCGATCGCGAGCGTCCCGGTCGGCCGCCGTACGTCGTCGCGGACGCCGACCCGATGGTCGAGGTACCGGCCGGTCAGGGTGCCGGACTTCTTCAACCCGGCGAGATCGCCGGCGTAGCAGAGCCGGCCGCCGGCCAGGCCCGCACCCGGCCCGAGGTCGACCACGTGATCGGCGATCCGGATCGTCTCCGGCTTGTGCTCGACCACCAGCACGGTGTTGCCCTTGTCCCGCAACTGCAGCAGCAGGTTGTTCATCCGCTGGATGTCGTGCGGATGCAGGCCGACGGTCGGTTCGTCGAAGACGTAGGTGACGTCGCTCAGGCTCGAGCCGAGGTGGCGGACCAGCTTCACCCGCTGTGCCTCACCACCGGACAGGGTCGAGGACTCCCGATCCAGGCTCAGGTAACCGAGCCCGATCGACACCATCGAATCCAGCGTCTGCCGCAGTCCCTCGACCATCGGGCCGACGCCCGGATGCTTGACTCCAGCAACGAACTTGGCGAGGTCGCTGATCTGCATCGCCGAGCACTCGCCGATGGTCAGGCCGTCGACCGTGACCGCGCGCGCCGCCTCGTTCAGCCGGATGCCACCACACGCGGCACAGGTCTCCTGCTGGATGGCCCGATCGGCGAAGGCGCGCGCCTGACTCTGCATCGACTCGCGGTCCTTGCCGAGGTACTGGCGCTTGACCCGGACGACCAGGCCCTCGAAGGTCAGGTTGCTCTTGCCGACCTTGACCTTCATCGGTTCCTGGTAAAGGAACTGCCGCCAGGCCGGCTCCGGGTAGTCCTTCAGGGGCAGCCCGGGATCGAACAGTCCGGAGTGGACCATCACCTGCCACGGCCAGCTGTCGACGGCGAACCCGGGTGCCCTGATCGCGCCCTGGTTGAGGCTCTTGTCCCGGTCGACGAGCTCGCCGAGGTCGAACTCGGTGGTCCGGCCGAGCCCCTCGCACGCGGGGCACATGCCCTCGGCCCGGTTGAAGCTGAAGACCGAGGGCGGGCCGGCGTACGGCGTCCCGGCCCGGCTGAAGAGGATACGGAGCATGGTGTGCGCATCGGTCGCGGTGCCGACGGTGGAGCGCGCGTTGGCGCCGATCCGTTCCTGGTCGACGACGATCGCGGCGGACAGGTTGCTGAGCGAATCCACGTCCGGCCGGCCCAGGCTGGGCATGAAGTTCTGCACGAAGGCGGTGTAGGTCTCGTTGATCAGCCGCTGCGACTCGGCGGCGATGGTGTCGAAGACGAGCGACGACTTCCCGGATCCGGAGACCCCGGTGAAGACGGTGAGCCGGCGCTTGGGGATGTCGAGTGAGACGCCGCTGAGGTTGTTCTCGCGGGCGCCGCGCACCTGGATGCTGTCATGGCTGTCGGCAGAAAGCATCCTTCAATTGTGACATTGAAGCAGTGGTAGCAACTTTGTCCGCAGAGCGACGCTGCAAGGGGCATGGGAACCCTATACGCCGGAGGGAGGCTTCCGGGCCTTCCGGCCGACCTCGTCGAGCAACCCCTGCAGTTGGGCGGCAAGCTGCGCACGGCCGTCGGGGGACAGCGACGCGACCAGCTCGGCCTCGCGGGTGAGAACCTGGTCGACGGTCCGCTCGATCAGGTCGTGGCCGGTGCCGGTCAGAGCGACCACGACCGCGCGCGTCCCGTCGCCGGCGGTCCGGCGGGTGACCAGGCCGGACTCCTCGGCGCGAGCCACCCGCTGCGAGATGGCACCGGCCGTGACGAGCGTACGGCGGCTCAACTCGCGCGTGGTCAACTCGTACGGCGCTCCGGCCCGGCGCAGGACGCTGAGCAGATCGAGTGTGGCCGGGTCGACGCCGAGATCGGAGAGCAGCCGGCGCCGGTCGTCGGCGAACAGCTTGGCCAGCCGCCACAGGGGAGTGACGATCTCGATCGAGTCCGTCGGCGTCCCGGGCCGCTCGCGCTGCCACGCGCTGGCGATCTCGCTGGCGGGATACGCCGTCGGGCTGTCGAGGGGATAGGAGTCGGGCACGACCACCATGATACGTTTAGGTCTAAACATTTAGACCTAAACGTGAGGACGAACGTGACGCGGATGATCGTGGTGACCGGTGGAGCGACCGGAATCGGGCGGGCGACGGCCGAGCGGTTCCGTGCCGACGGCGACGAGGTGGTGATCACCGGCCGACGCGAGGACGTGCTGGCGAAGACTGCCGCGGACCTCGGAGCCAGGGGAGTGGTGTGCGATGCGACCGACCCGGAGCAGGTCGAGGCGCTGCTCGAGGTGCTGCCGGACCGGATCGACGTACTGGTCAACAATGCCGGCGGCAACACGGACTTCGGCCGGCCGGAAGGTGGCCTGGAGCAACTGAAGGCGAACTGGCTGGCCAACCTCGAGGCGAACCTGCTGAGCGCTGTGCTCACCACGACTGCGCTGGCGCCACGACTCACCACGGCCGTCGTGCATCTCGGTTCGATCGCCGGCGCTCGCGGTCCGGGCTCGTACGGCGCGTCCAAGGCGGCGCTGGCGTTGTGGAACCTGGATCTGGCGGCCGAGCTCGGTCCCCGCGGCATCACGTCGAACGTGGTGGCGCCGGGCTTCACCGCCGACACCGAGTTCTTCCAGGGCCGGCTCACCGGCGAGCGTCGCGGGAGGTTGCTGGAGGCAACCATGACGAAGCGCGAGGGGCAGGTGTCCGACATCGCCGGGACGATCCACTTCCTCGCCTCCGCGGCCGCCCGGCACCTCACCGGCCAGGTGCTGCACGTGAACGGCGGAGCGTTCCCGACCAGGTGACTGGGTGACAACGCGGCCAAGTGTGACAATGGCGCTATGCGTGCCACCGTCAAAGATGTCGCCAAGTTGGCCGGGGTGTCCCCGAAGACGGTGTCGAACGTCATCAACGGGGTCGTGTTCGTCCGTCCGGAGACACGTGCCAGGGTCGAGCAGGCGCTGTCCGAGCTGGACTACGTCCCGAACATGAGCGCTCGCGGGCTGCGCAACGGCCGGACCGGCATGATCGCGCTCGCTCTGCCGGACCTGCTCCGGCCGTACTCCGCGGAGATCGTCCATCTGGTCGTGGAGCTCGCCCACGAGCGCGGCTGGGGAGTGCAGATCGAGCAGACCGCGTCCGAGCCGAAGCGTGAGTTCGAACTGCTGTCCAAGGCTCGCGCCTATCTGGTCGACGGATTGATCCTCAACCCGGTCAATCTGGACGACAGTGCGGTGTTGTCGGCCGGCCCGCTGCCGCCACTCGTCCTGATCGGCGATGTCGATCAGGATCTGGTCAGCCAGGTCGCGATCGACAATGTCGCCGCGGCCCGCGACCTGACCAAACACCTGCTGGCACAGGGATGTCGTCGCATCGCCGCGGTCGGCACGCCGGAGATCCCGCGCGGTTCCAGCGGTGCCGGCGTCCTGGCCGGATCCGCCGAGGCTCCGGGTACGGCGGCCTCCCGGTTGCGGACCGCTGGTTACCGCCAGGCCCTCGAGGAGGCCGGCGTACCGATCGATCCCGCGCTGGAGATCGGGCTGGACCGGTGGCGGCCGGAGGGGGCGGCGACCGTGGTGGGCAAGTACCTGGCGGAGCACGAGCTGCCGGATGCGTTCTTCTGCTTCACCGACACCCTCGCGTCCGGTGCGTTGTCGGCGTTGTGGAGCGCGGGTGTCGCCGTACCGGGGCAGACACTGGTGGCCGGGTTCGACAACATCCTGGAGAGCCAGTTCATGATCCCGCCGCTGACCACGGTCGATTTCGACCGGCGCGCGTTCGTCGCCGCGGCGCTCGACCTGCTGGGCGAGCGGATGGCTGACGGGGGCGCGGCACCCCGGCGGGTGATCGTCCCGCATCGGATCGTGGAGCGCGCCAGCACCGCACGCTGACCGACAGATGTCCGCAAAAAACTACACACGGGAGTCTTGTCGCCACGTTCTAACGATGTAATGATCGGTCCCGCCTCGCGAAGGAGAGACCGAATGAGTTCGCTCGACAGGCAGTTCTCGCGGCGCCGTCTGCTCTCCGGAGCGGCGGCGCTCGCGGGTTCAGGGATGCTGTTCGGCTGTGCGCCCGGTGCGTCGCGGTCGACGGCCGACCTGTCCTACTGGCACCTGATGACCGGTGGGGACGGCATCGTGATGGCGGGCCTGGTGGACGCCGTCAACGCCCAGAACCTCGGGTTCCGCGCGACCCAGACGGTGCTCGCCTGGGGGCCGCCGTACTACACGAAGCTGGCGATGGCCTCGGCCGGCGGCCGCGCTCCGGACGTCGCGATCATGCACGCGTCCCGGATCGCCGGCTACGCGCCCGGCGGTCTGCTCGAGCCGTGGGATCTGGACCTGCTGGCCGAGGTCGGCCTGCACGAGAGCGACTTCCCGCCGCTGGTGTGGCAGAAGGGCATGTACGACGGGAACCTCTACTCGATCGCGCTGGACACGCACCCGTTCGTCCTCTACTACAACACCGAGCACGCCGAGAAGGCCGGTGTCACGGACGCGCTGCAGACGATGAAGAGCCCGGAGGAGTTCACCGAGGTCGCCACCAAGCTCCAGCAGGCCACCGGGAAGCACGGTCTGTCGTACGGCTATCTCGGCGACGGCTCGCAGATGTGGCGGCTGTTCTACACCTTCTACCGGCAATTGGGCGCCGAGATGAAGCTCGTGCCGGGGCAGAAAGCTCAGGTCGACGAGGACGCCGCGGTGAAGACGCTGACCTTCGTCCAGTCGCTGCTCGACGACAAGATCGCCAGCCGCAGCGGCGACGGCGGTACGGCGACCAGCGAGTTCCTGCACGGCGAGAGCGGACTGTTGTTCGGCGGTGTCTGGGAACTGCCGGTGCTGAAGGACGCGAAGATGCCGGTCGACGCGCGGCCGATCCCCACCTTGTTCGGGACCGACGCGGCGTACGCGGACTCGCACACGTTCGTGCTGCCGCGACAGTCGAAGGTGTCGCCGGAACGGCGCAAACACGTGTACCAGATGGTCGCCGAGATCCTGAAGCGGTCTGTCAAGTGGGCCGGCGCCGGCCACATCCCGGCGTACCAGCCGGTGATCCGGAGTACGGAGTACCAGGCGCTGAAGCCGCAGTCGAACTACGCGGGCATCCCGGCGTACGTGAACTACGACCCGGACGCCTGGTTCGGCGGGGCCGGCAGCGACTTCCACAAGTACTTCGCCGAGAACGTGCAGAACGTGTACCTGGGCAGCGGGGATCCCGCGGCCGGGTTCGAGGGTTTCGTGAAGCGGCTGAATGTGCTGCTCGACCGTCCGCAGCCGGTGTGAGAGGAGAGCCACCATGTCGACCGCCATCGACGCCACAGCCGCACCGGCCGAGGTCGTTGCCGAAGGCCCCGGATCGGGCCGGGACCGCGCACGGCGCGGGGAGAGCCTGACCGGATGGGCCTTCGCGGCACCGTTCGCCATCTTGTTCGTACTGTTCCTGGTGGTGCCCGCGATCTACGGGCTCTACCTCAGCTTCACCGGTCAGACGCTGACCGGCTCCGGTGGTGAGCTGCTCGGCCTGGCGAACTACGCCGACGCGCTCAAGGACCCGGACATGTGGAAGTCGCTGGGCAACACCGTGTGGTTCACGGTCCTCAGCACGATCCCGCTCGTCGTCCTCTCGCTGGCCTTCGCCCTGCTGGTCAACCTCGGGCTGCCCGGGCGCTGGCTGTGGCGGCTGTCGTTCTTCCTGCCGTACCTGCTCGCCTCGACCGTCGTGGTGATGTTCTGGTCCTGGATGTACAACCCGAAGCTGGGGTTGATCAACGGTGTGCTGGCCGAGTTCGGCATCGCGCCGGTGGCCTGGCTGCAGGATCCGAACGTGGCGATGATCTCGGTCGTGGCCACCACGCTGTGGTGGACGATCGGGTTCAACTTCCTGCTCTACCTGGCCGCGTTGCAGAACATCCCGGAGCAGCAGTTCGAGGCCGCCGCGATCGACGGCGCCGGCAAGTGGCGGATCATCCGCAGCATCAACCTGCCGCACCTGCGCAGCGTGATCTACGTGGTGCTGCTGCTGGAGCTGTCCTACAACTTCCAGCACTTCG
>Ga0164241_10001734_pt1 | contig 25682 bp, 20 predicted proteins | sample OricomyardsoilBY_FD_108780 | JGI IMG/M metagenome (GOLD analysis project Ga0164241, IMG submission 108780) | Backyard soil microbial communities from Emeryville, California, USA - Original compost - Back yard soil (BY) | ecosystem: Environmental > Terrestrial > Soil > Unclassified | place: USA... | reverse complement strand
GGTCATATAGCGGTTAGGTGCATAGTAGATACCGCCCACCTGTACCGCAGCACCGGTGCTACCGACGTTAACAGCTGCCAGAATGTCAGGTGAGTTCGGTGGGGTGTATCCAACGGTCTTGTCAGTGACCATGCACACTTTACCGTTTTCCATACCCATGTTGTCACCATCTGGGTCTGCGCTGATATTGCAGCAAACCTCAACACCGCCGGTTGTGCCGCAAGAAACAGGTGTCCCAGGGCCTTCAGTTATTTTCAGGTCGGAGTTGCCAGAGGAATTACTACCACCATCATAGCCCTCAGTCGCGAATACCATGTAGTCAAAATCAGTACCAAGCCTCATACCTGCGGCCGCCCAGCGATCAAAGTGCTCCTTCACGTTGATAGTACCGCTGACATTCCCCCAGGGCTTGGGAGGGTTGCGCACACTGAAAAACTGCTTAAATGTGGAAGTTCCAGAAATAGATGGCTGATTCGTTCGTGTGCACTGCACCATGTTGTAAGTAGCGCCGTCGGCCTGGTAGGATCCTTTTTGGCCATCCCCGTTACCGCCACCGCCAGCAACACCGCCACTGCCGCCACATGATGCGGGATTGTAGGAACCGTAACTCTCGACTCCATAATACTCAACTTCTACTGGAGGCCGAGTCCACCCGTAAAGCGCAAGATAAGAGTTTGACGAGCCCTGATTGCGACCATTGTTGAAGCTGCCAGAATAGCTGAAGGTACGCGGCCCACCCGGCTTCCAGCCAACACCCCCCACCCAGTTGAAGACGCCGCTCCAGCTTGTTGAATAACTAGCACCTTGACCACAAGTGATGTTCACGCTACCACTGTTTTGATTCCAGAAAGAGTAGTAATTGCTGCCGTTGACCGTGCCTACGCGATTGTTGCCGCTGCCTTGGCTCAGCGTACCACTACACTGAGCGTTTGCCGTGGAAATGCAAAGAGAGGCGGCGCAAACAATCAACGCCGCCGCGCTTTTTGCAATTGAAAATTTATTGAATAAAACATTCATAGGGATTGCCCCACCTGTCGATTGTTAATTAATTATTGGTCCGGAAACTTTTTTACTGCGGGCGATAGAGACCGGCTCTCCATCAGAAAATGTGCATTTCTACGCTAATTTTTTAATATTCGAGTAGAAATCCAGAGAACACGAAAACCTTCAAGGACACTGAGTGTGCATCCAGATCCGGCATTCCGCTCCTCTAAAAGTGCTCACTTTTGCATATTCGTCATATCATACATTTAATGCAACTACGGACGTGAAAAGTGCGCAGCACATCACAGCCACAATGGGACCGTAATCGAAAGGTGTCGGGATGGGGCCGCAAGGACCCCGAAAGATGGAGGAAGAAAAGGCAAGGCGCGTCGCGCCTTGCGATTATTGCGCGGTCAATAGCCCGAGTCGGTAAGGTCGCGCATTATAAACGCCGTTGAAACCGCTCAGATTCACGCCTTGATACAGGAACTGCATATTGCAGGTGTCGATTACCATTTTTTCATCGTATCCATCACGAATCATTTCTCCGTGACTGATTTGCTGAGTCCACTGACCACCCGGGAAAGTCGTATTGTTCAGACCGGCAAACGGATCGCTCTCAGAGGTCTTATGAGCCTGCCAAGGACCATCGAGGCTGGTGGAAGTCCAGGATCTGTATAAACGCCGCCCCTCTGAAGCCCCCCACCCTTCAACCTGCAACAGATATTTGTTGGTGCCTTTGATTTTGTAGACGTTACCCGCCTCAAACAAAATACTTTGACCGCCGGAACCTGCAACATTGGCAACCTTCACCTGACCGACGTCGAATCTCGGGAAATTCGCAATCGTGGTGCTCACGTAATACATCTTGCCGTCATCTTTGAAGAAATAGAGATAGCAGTGGGTATCATTACAAATCACCCAATAATCCAAAGCGCCACCATAATTGTCGTTGCCCGGCCACAAGGTGGTGGGTGCAGACCAACTGCTGGGATTTTCAATATTGGACGAGGTGGTGTATTTCGCCGGCCACTGGGTAAATATGTACCATTTATTTTGCGGGCTGAAGAAAAATACCTGAGGCGCAACTGTTGAACTGCCACCCGGCGAAAACGCCTGATAGCTACCGGAAGCCGCCTGATTAAAATCCGTAAAACTCGTATACATGGATCTGTAACTGCCTGAACCACTGGTGTTCCAGACAGTCGCAAAAACGTGGTATTTGTTGTTGTAATAAACCACTGTCGGGTCTTTGACAGAGGCATCACCATTTTTGGGCGATACGACAGCGCCCGTTGAAGTCCAGCGAATACTGTTGGGCAAATCGCAACCGACTGGCGCGGGCGGCTCCTCAAACTTTCCACCTGTATTGGAATAAACCGCAATGCCGCTGATGGTGGCATTATCCATTTCTGTCGTCAGTTGAATGGTGAGTGATTTATCCGCAACCATTACCTGCGGTACGATAAATTCATAAGCTGTGTCATGACCCACTTCGTCAAACAGATCCACATTCTGCAATACAGGTTGACCTTCCACAGAAACGCTGAATAAACGCGAGCCAGCGGTGGTGTGGAACATTTCGACAAAATGCAGTTTTACACTGTAGGTGCTATTGGTGACGGGAATCTCATACGTAAGCGCGCCGTAACGCTCGCTTTGGTAAAGGGTGTCGTCGCTGACGCCATTGATCGGATCGGTGGTTGTATTGGGAGTTCCGCCAGAGGAAAAACGATCCGCGCTGTATTGCACACCGCCAAGACTGGTTGCCGCCCCGCCCACATTCACCGCGTAGACCAAAGTCGAACCCGTCGGAATGCCGCCCGAACTGGATGATGAGCTGGAAGACGAGGAGCTGCTGCTCGAACTCGAAGAGCTGGATGATGATGAAGACGAACTGGAAGACGAAGACGACGAAGACGACGAAGACGAGCTGGAAGATGACGAACTGGAAGACGATGAGCTGCTTGATGAGCTTGACGTCGAGCCGCCGCAGCCCACCAGTGTCGCAGTCGCCAGTACCAATAGTGAATAGACAAGCCGATTAAACCCTGCGGTATTAGTCGACGTGAATTTATTTTTCTGTGAATTTTTCATTTTGATTTCTCTATCAAATGATCGCTTGATTCAGCTTGTTTATCGAAGCCACTTGGGGATCTATAAAAATGTGGAATTCCCTTTCCACGAATTGGACACTACCCCAGGTGAAACTTGCGAATTTAAGGCTTTGGATTCTGCTTGATGTAATTCATCAACCATGTCATGGCCGGACGCTGTGTACCGTTGTCCTGAATCAATCCAGAACCATCGATCCAGGTTCTACCCGCCACATATCCCCAAATGGTGATGCCTTTTACACGCGGATGGTTGTAAAACACCGGGAAATGCTCTTGGAAATTCTGCAATTGCCGCTGATCATTGGTCTCGCCGATATCGTACTCGGAGATGTAGATGGGCACCTGAAGTTGGTTCCACAGATTGTCGATGGCCGTTTTGACAGTTGATGCGGGAATATCTTTCAACTCGTGGGCCTGCAAACCTATGGCGTCCGCGTAACCACCTTGTACTACCGGTTTTGCGAGGGTGATAAATTCATTGTGCTGCCATCTTATATTGTTGTAATCGTTCAATATCAAAATGGAGTTGGGGCAATACTGACGCGCCAATTGAAAAACCTTGATGATCCAATTATTGCCATAGGCTTTCTGTGCGTATCCTGCCGGTTGATGTCCGGGAACCGCTTCATTCACCACGTCGATCATCGCTGTATCTGGATAACGGGTGCAGTAATCGCGAATCCACTCTTCTATCTCGGCGGCCGTCTCCGTTGCGCTCAGATTGTTGATCCAGGACGGAGACTGTGCACCCCAAACAAAAGTGTGCGCTTTAACAGGAATGCCATTCTGCCGTGCGTATTGATAGATGCGATCTACTGGCGCCCAGTTGTACTGATCACGGGTACCTTCCACAGATGCCCATTTACCCTCATTTTCCGGTGTAATCTGGTTCCAGTATTGTGTGAAGTCGGAGCGCACATTGCCAGACGTGGTGATATTGCCAACAAAGAACTTATGGTCCTTTCCGGTATTTACCGGTGGCGGTGGCTCAACAAATTTTCCACCTGTGTTCGAATAAATTGCAAAGGCGCCGATGGTGCCGTTGTCGATACTTGCGGAAAGTTCGATGGTCAGCTTTTCATCGGCCACCATCACGGTCGGCACAATGATATTGAAAGCCTGGTCATGACCAACTTCGGCGTACAGATCCATATTTGTAAAGATGGGTTGTCCTTCCACTGTGGCACTGAAGAGGCGGCCACCTTCCACCTCGTGATACATCTCAACAAAATGCAGGGAAACGCTGTAGGTGGAGTTGGTTACCGGTATCTCGTATTTGAAATTACCGTAACGCTCACTTTGATAAAGTGCATCAGCAGTGGTGCCCTCGATTGCATCTGTGGTGGCGTTGGCGGTACCGCCCGTGGAAAAACGATCAGCTTTGTATTCCACACCGTTCACCGTGGTGAGGGCGCCACCGGCATTCACTGCATAAACCAGAGTCGATCCCGTCGGGATTGAGCCAGAGCTTGACGAGCTGGAAGAGGATGAGCTGCTTGAGGAGCTGGAAGAAGAACTGCTTGATGAACTGGAAGAAGACGAACTCGACGTACTGGAAGAACTGCTGGATGAGCTAGATGAACTGCTGCTGGAAGACGACCCGCTCGAACTGCCGCCACATCCTTCCAAAAACAAGCTTCCCAGGGCAATGAGCCCGAGAAGTCGCAAATTTTTAATTAATTTATTCATTTTATTACCCACCTCTTCTTTCTTATAGAATTAGCAATGAACTCGTCTCAACAGAAGTATTCAGCTCGTTGCTGCTCATTTCCGCCACGGCAAAGCAGACTCACCCCACAACAGGTCGGAGCTTGAACAGGTCCGAAGTCCCTTTGAGCAGGACTGGCCTTAGCGCCAAATTACTGGAATCTGCAAGAAAAATTTTAAATAATCGGCATTTTTTCTTTGCTATTCATAAAACAGAAGAAGTTCTACGTTATTTGATAAAGTAAATTTGCAAAAAAAACCAAGCATTCCACAATTACTCAGCCGGACGAACGATCTCTATTCACTTTCCTCGGGCTGAATGGACATTTTGTAAGCTTTCGGTGTACAGCCATATTCGTTCTTAAACAGCTTGTTAAAGTGGGAAACGTTGTTATATCCGACTGAATAAGCAATCTCCGCGATATTGGCTGACTCTTTTTCAGCCAACAAACGCGCAGCTTCCGTCAATTTGAGTTTATTGAGATAACCCGTAAAAGTAAGGCCCGTCTCCTGCCTGAGCACTTCATTGATTTTATTGCGATTGACCCCCAGCGTTGCGACAGCCATTTCCACACTCATATCGGGGTTGGCGTACTCGGTTGCCATCAGTTGCAATATGGCATTTTTTTGTCGGTCTCGCTGCGGTTCCATATCCAGCTTGCGATAAGTCGGCGGAACCCGATCATCCATATTTTTTTCCTTATCTTCCGACACAGGTTCCGCAGCCTGTGAGCGCATCCACAGAATCCAAACCAGACCGCAAATCCACAACGGCAGAATGGCCGATATCAGGCCGTAAAGCAGACGCCAGTCCCTGCCGTGAAGAGCCAGCTCCGTAATCGTAACGCTTGAATTGATATCACGCGGGCTTTGTGCCGAAATTCCAAATGCCAAACTTGTTACATTGCGGAGGGAGTAATCACGTTCGGATAAATCGATCTTCATGCTTTGAAACCACCAATCAGGGATTTCCAGATCGCGAAGATCAACAGCAATCCGTGTCGTTGTTCCATCGCAGGAAAAATACCGGGATGGAATGGGATAAGTGGGCCTGGCCACCGATTTCGTCATTGTTTCGCTAAAGGTACTTAAAATTAACGTCAAAACATTACGCGGAGAACAACGAACATTGAACGTCAATTCGGAATACTGGGAAAAGTCAACAAAAGGCTCCGCATCCGGCTCACCCGCGAGGGACAGCACCAAGGTAGCGTAAGGGTTTTTAACCTTTTCAGTTACGAAAAATTCGTAACCCAGTTGTGCTTCTTGCTCATGAATTTTTAACGAAGAGGTGCCCCCGATGTCTCCATCGCTGTTCACGGTTATCTTCCAGGGAAATACACTGTTCCCAGCAGGTAATAGCGGGTGATCCACACCGCTTTTCGCCAATCCCAGATAAAGGAATAACAGCGTTAGAAGCGTTAATCCCAGTATTACTGCAAAAATTCTTTGATTAAGCCCTCGCATTCCGTTTGAGACAGGCACTTGAGCTTCTGCAGGCAATAGCAACCCATTACCCTGAGGTTCGCCAGACATATCCAATTTTGAACAGACTAGAAGCCGCGACATTCGATACCCGGTAAAAACCCAGTTTTTTATAGCTTTTAAAAGGCGATAGCGTGATCAAAAAGAAGGCCAAAATCCGCCATAATTAATATCATATGATGATACATTTTTAACAAAAACTTGAGCAATAAAAAACTTTTGACTCTGTGCGATAGGTCACAAGGAGAAGAGCGCCAAGTAAAAATGGGGAAATGGAAGGCTGTAAGCCCGATGCTCACAGCTACGGAGGAAGTGTTGTTCCATGTAGGCGAAGCTTGACCAAATAGGGATATTGGCCGGCATTAACCGCCCTGCTCCAACCAATACAAAACCCTGTCGTGCCCACGGTAACTGCCGAAGGTGAAATTCGCGCTGGGATGAGCGGCATCGTTAAAATTGCCGTCGTTGTTCCAGTCGAATCTCAGCCAGGGGTAATCGGTCAGGTCCACCTCCACATCGAAAGTGCCGGTATTACCCGCACCCGGCGCAGTGAAATAGTGGCCAGCATCACCGTCATCGACGGTAACGTGGGTCGCATTGATCGCCGCATATTGACCAATGGTTGTTCCGCCGCCGACAGTGACGGTGCGGTAGGCGGTGTTATTGATAGCGCCCTGGGGATAAATAATTTCCGTTCGGGCCAACGTTGTGCAACTGTCGTCGGTATTTTGCAGCCAGCCGCTGCCATTCCAATATTCCGTTAAAAACCGCACAGGCAAATTGGCAGTTTCGGGACCGTAGGAGTCCTCCAGTCGCAGGCGACCGAAGCGGAATTGCGTACTGCCGACGCGGGCCATGTCCGCGCTGCCATTGTTGTCCGTATCCAGATTCAATTGCGCGGGTAGCAGTGCCACACCATCGGAATCCAACGGCCGCACGCCTATGCGCGCGGCGGTGAAAGGGCCGTCCAAGGCTGCGGCACGGGCGACGGACATATCCACCTCCGCATCCAGCACACCGGCGCTCCAGGCGTAGGTTTGGTCGCCCAGCACCAAACGGCTGGTGAGCGCGGTGGGCGAATCCAGATCCACTGCGCCAAAGCGATTGGTAAGATTCGCGAGTTTGACAAAGTCGTTGCGATAATTTGTGGCGACTGCACCGGTGGTGGTTAGCGCAGAGAGGCTGAGTTGCGTAGTGAATGTTTGCCCCAGATAGGAAAATCCCACCATGGCATTACAAGCGGGTGTTAGCGCGGTATCAGTTAAAGAAAATGCATTTGGATAAAAGCGTCCCACATAGCCGGAGCGGCCAACGATTTTATTAGTGCGCGCAGCGCCGGCGCCTAAATAATCGCCATCACCCACCGTTGCCAACAGCTCAATAATTCCCACATTATTAAACACGAGATTGCTGGTACTGGCCGCACCGGAGGTAAAACTGGTAAGTGTGGTAGTGCCGGTCAACGCCGGAGTGGCGCCGCCGGCCGGAGCGAACAATGCATAGGACAAAACCACCTGCTCAGCGCCACCCACCTCCTTGCCAAAGTTGGTCACGGCGGAATTATTGCTGAGAATTGCATTGTTGGCAGGGTTTGTATCCTGATGGCCATCAGCGGCTCCATCATTATTTAGATCGTCCCCACTTTCCCACGCAACAGCTCTGACCGAAACACCAAAAGCTTCGCCCGCTTTTTTGAAAACACTTCCCGTCGCCAAGGAAGCACCGGGAATGCCTGTACCGAAAATATAAAAGCCAAATGGCCGCGCAATCAAAGTGCTGGAATTTCCGGTTATCGCAGATCCGGAAAATGAATTGCTCGCATCTTTGATATTGATGCTGTATTTGCCCACATCCGCAGCGAGCAAACGAAAATTCGCCACGCCGCCGCTGAAATTCATATTGATATTATTGGCGCCGGGTTCCGTATTGGGCAGTACCACAGAACTGTTGCCGGCATTGTTTGTGGCTGTCGGTCCGCTGCCACCGGGATCGCCCGCAACGCGCGTGAGCCACAATTTGACGCCCGCCACGTTATAACCCGATGCGGCTGCGCAATTGCCGGTGGAGGGATCACGCCGCCACATGGTCGCCGTCAATGTGTGACTGCGACCCGCAATCAGATCGTCAGCCAACGTATCTGTGGCGGTAATTGCAAAAGCGTTATCTCCGAATGTAAGACTGCTGGAGGTGGTGTTTTTATTTGCCGTATTGTCGGCAACATTGATCGTCAAAGTTTGTGCGTGGTGATTGCTGAGCAGCAGAACAATGTCACCGGCATCCGCCGCGGTAAAAACATAGGTCGCCTGCCCGCTGTTGGCCGCCCCCGGTGTAAGCGCGCCGTTGGCGTTGGACGCAGTAGCGGTCTTTGACCAGTTGCCTTTAGCGGTGGACGTTGTCAAAGTCACCGTGCCTGTATAACCCGTTAATGTATTGTTGCTGGCGTCTTTAGCCGTAATGGTAATGGTCTGATTGACGCAGGTACTGGCTGTAGCGCCACCGGTATTGATCAAAAAGCTGTTGATGGTTGCACCGCCACCTACGGTACAGCTAGAACCAAAATTGGTGTTGGTCACATAGCTGGAGCTATAGTTGAGCGTGGCACCGAACTGCATGGATATATTCGTTTCACTCGTTACCGCCCCAGTCAACGTGGTGGCATTATTGAGAATGACATTCCCCCTGGCATAAACCACTGCTTTTGCATCAGCTCCGGTATGCATAGTGAAATCGCCGCGGGTATAGAAATATATAAATCGGTTGGTCCCTCCACCAGTACCCATATTGATCTGTGCTTCAGCACCCACATCCAAATTTCCATTAACAAAAATTCGAACTGTACCTGTCGCACTGACATTTAATTTGGTCTCAGAACCAATTTGCACATTGCCGTTGATGGTGAAATCACCTGGAGCAAAATTCAACACGGTAAGGGTGTTGGATCCAAAGCTTGTGTAGTTTGTGGATGAGGCGACACTATAGGTTTGTTGGTAATTGACATAGACGCTACTGCCTCCTGGGAAGCTCGTAAAGTTGGTCGCCTGCTGGGCATTCGTATTGCTAGCGCTGCACGCACTGGAATTGCAAGCGCTCGAATCGAGACTAGTGAGATTTTTGGTGACAAGTTGATTGCTAGGAATACCATTAATATCAGCACCAGAATAAATGGTGATAGAGCCCGTGTTTGTTGCACTCGCAAGCCCCGTGGGGAACACTTGACCACATGATGCTGACCAAGCCTGCCTAGCCCATAACAAAAATAATGTCATCATCAAATAGCGCAGGATTAAATGTCGATTATTCATACCGCGCCGCCGTCACTACCCTGCGCTGGGCCAGCATATCGCCGCTGCCGCAGGTTGCAGAGCTGGTCAATCGATAAATTCCCGCCGTCTCGCCGGCATTACTTTGTATGCTACAGGCAATTGCCACGCTGCAATCGCGCAGCCCGGCGACGTTTAAATTGAGCGTGGCACCATTCACTGCGGCACAGCGCGTATCCACCACGCCTTTATTTGCCGCATCGAACAATAAGCGGTGCAGGCCGTATTGGGCACCACTCTCCGCGGCATAAAATGCCTGCACGGCCAGCGTCTCCTGCACGGCGGCGGAGAAGCTGCCGGAACTCATACGACTGATGGCGAGAGCCAACGCCCCCAGGCCAATAACAATAAACAGTGCGAGCGGCATTAAAAAACCTGCTTGCGCTCTGCTGTGTTGTGCAAGGTATTTTTCAGGGCACATTGCGCACCAACGCTTGATGATGAAGTTGGAGCGAAGTGGAGCCGTTGTTGAATATCAGACGCATGCGCACCACCATATTACGGTCCTGCGAACCGGGTGATAATTGAAACGCTGTGCCATTGGCCGCTACCGAATGCGCCATCAGACTGCCCATGCCTCCGGGATTGCCGTCACCCAAGGCACTGGTGGAAAACCCATAATTGGAATAGCGCCACAAATGACCGCCACTGATGCAAAAGCGCACAGGATCCGCAGCGATAAATAAACGCCGGTTTAAAGAATTGCGCAAAAATACTCGACTGGTGGCGAGAGGCAGGAGCACAAAAGGTGGACTGCCCAGGCTGCCCAGTCCTACCCGCGCCGATGGGTTGGCATTGGTGTAAATATCCGACGGCGAAAAGGGTGCAACCAAGACATGCTTGGCGAGCGCCGGCGTAAAGGTAAAACTTCCCGTACTGATCTGATTTACCGCTGCGCGACCATTTTCGGCATCCGGCAAAGTACCCTGATAATTGGTAGCTGTAATAATCGGCATAAATTCCACACACAGTCCTGAGGCGCTGGTGCGCACCGAGCTGGGAACTGCCATACGCAATTCCCGCGACATCTGCTCCAGGGTAAGGCGTCCCCGCTGCACTATCTGGTTGCGCACTTGGGCGGTGCGATAGGAATCCATCGCGCTTACCAGAAAGCCGGAACCGATTGAGGTGATGATGCCGAGGATCACGACCACGAATATCATTTCCACCAAGGTAAAACCCGCCTGCTGTTTACGGACAGCACCTACAGCGAAAATGCGCGCTTCGGAATGCGCAGAACACGGAAACATCAGAAATTCACCTTGTAGGCGCTCAGCGTCACGCTGTTGCCATCGGGCATGCCAACACTCAAGGTGATTAAACGCGCGCGTCCATTGGCAAGCCCCAGGCCGGTCCCCGCCGGCTGCACTGTTACGCTCACGGGAAACCGGGCATCGGAATTATCGGTATAACCGTGATAATCACCCACATCGTCAAATTGCCCATCACTGCCGATGGCCGCACAAGCGCTTCCCGTAGTGGAATCGCACACGGGAACGCCACCCGTCGGCGTATTTTCCGCGAATTTCCTCGCCAGTATTTCATCCATCAGCGCCTGCCCTTTTTCCAGGGCTTTGACACGGATAACAGGATCCACACTGTTCACCGCTGATTGGCTGAACACCGCCAGGAGTGCACCGAGGCCGATGGACACAATCAGGATAAAAACGATGGTCTCGATCAGAGTGACACCCTGTTGTTGTGAGAAACCTTCGCCACTTTTCAGTACGTATAACCGGTCAGTACGCATAACCGGTGCCCGAAACCGTGACCGTCACAGCGGTGCTTTTTTTACTGACTTGAATACTGGTGGCAGTGGTATGGCCCAGGCTGGTGTAATCGAGCTGCCGCGTGCTCAAACTGACGCCACCCGTCAAAGATAGGGGATATTGCGTGCCCGCCACGCGAATACTTTCGTTGCTGGCAAAATTACCATCACCATTAGCGTCGAGACGGATATCAATAGTATTGCCTGAAGTAAAAAGACGTACCGGACCCATTTGCGACATGGCTTTTTGCTGGGCAGAAAAAAGGGCCGAAACCAGGAGGTCGCGGCCCGCTTGTAATTGCAAAGTGGTATGGGGAGTAAGGCGTGATGAAGTGACGGCGGCAAGTATCCCGATGATTACCATCACGGCAATCAGCTCAATCAGGGAAAATCCCCTGCTATGAGTACAACCTCTCGTTAGCCGCCGCACACACTCCCCAAAAATTCAACATGGATTCTGGAACAACCCTTAGGGGTTGATACCACCAACAGCACCTATTATGACGAAATTCGCTTCCTGACCTTTCACACCCGTCAGCGTACAGGTAACTGCAGCTTGATCTGTTACTGCGGCAGAAGCGATGGAATAACCGGCAGGCAAGCCGGATCTCAACAGCAATGCACCATCCTGACAATTATCAATATTGTAAAAGGGGTCGGTTGCCGTACTGGTCAAACCCGCTTCCACCGCGATATCCACCGCATGGTTCAAAGCGGCACCGCTTTCAATGCTGCCGGCAGTACCGCGCACTGCGGCAAGGGCCGCTTCGTCTTGCAAATTCACAAACCGCGGTACGGCGGTTGCGGCCAATATGCCAAGAATGACAATCACCGCAATAAGTTCGATTAAAGTAAAACCCGACTGCTGCTTACCCATGGAAAATTTCTCCAAAAACACTTAATTAAAAACCTAGAAGCCGAACTCTAATGTGCGGCAGTTACCCATGACCCACCTGAATCGGATTTCCTTCTCCCGTTGCGGTACTACCGCTGGTCCCGGCCGCTGACTCCAGTCACCGGCAAGCTCAGGTTTCACTTAATCAAAGCATAGACAAGGCAGTTGGATTTTCCTGTTATATAACGGCTTAGGCCACATTACCGCTGCTTATATAAAAGTTATAGTTAATGGAATTTAATTTCCAAAACACATAAATAATTGCGTAAGTGCTTTTACTTATGCAAAAAACCACAGGAAGACTTGTTTTAATTCCCGCCTGAGGGGATCGCCTGCAAAAATCCGAAAAATCGCTATAACATCGCCATAAGATGAAAGGGATATATAGCATTGCGCGTGTACCGGGTCTTGATCTCGACTTTTCAATAAATGACCGGAGGCGAAAATAGCGGATGGAAGGCAATGTTCTAGAAACGCCAATAGGCCGCAATGCGCAGTGCGAGGGCCCGACTGTCGTCCAGGCGGAAATCATCTGCCGCGAACTGCAGTAAAAATCCCTTAGCGCTGACGCCAAGCCAGGTCGCTTCGGTGGTGAAGTCATAACCCGCCTGCAGCTCAACAACCGACAGGAGGGAATAGCCCAGAATAAGCCGGTTGAATGCCACTTTATCGTACTGTTCACGAGCGTACGCCAGGTGAAATCCGTAGGCTAAGGACTTCTTAAAATTGAGCTCGTAATGCAGCGGCAAGGGTTGTTTGAAATTTTTGTAACCCTCCCTGCCCGTCATCATCGGATCGCGATGGGCATAACCCTCTTCATCGTAATAGGTGTGGGTAGAAGCTATGCGCAGATCCGAATAGGGCGCGCGGTCCCAGTGGATTTCGCCAATGATGTCGTGGAATTTTGCGGTAAGGAAGAGCCCTTCCACCAGTTCCACATCCATTTCCAAATCGGCCGAATAGCCGATCCCGGATGCCGGCTCGTCGACGCGACGCCCCAGCAGGTATTCCTCGTGATAATAATAAAGCACCGCCAGATTGCCGCCGTTGATATCACCATCGTCAACCGTAACCTCGCCAGCCAGGGTGCCATACAAAAGCTCATCCGCTTTTAAATAATTGAACGAAATCCGTAAGCTGCCACGCGGGGCGAACTCAAACCTGTATCCCAGTCGCCAGCCTTCCGCTTTTATGTGCTGCGCCTTAAGGTAAACGTCGTAGCTGCGGTCTTCCGCAATGGGCAACTGATTTTTGTCGCGATAAATCAGCTCAAAAGTCTGCTCGCTGAAATCGAAGGCGTAGTCTTCCCGGGCAAAATAGGCGAGCTCGAATCCGTTGAATCCAACACCCATTTCCATATGGTTGAACGTCATGGCGTGATGACCGGATTCAGGATACTCGCCACCCTCCAAATCATCTTCGTAGAGGGTGATAGGCACTGGTTCGCTGAAAACGGTGCTGGCGCCATCGACGAATATTGAAAATTCAGCGCTGGTCAGCAAAGGGAACAGACAACCCAAGGAACCACAGGCGACGGCTAAACGCATTGGGGAATTCTCTGCTGCGAGAAAATAAATAAAAGAGAATGGATGTGGTGGGCGAGCAAAGCTCACCCACCAGGGGCTTTTACAAGGATCTTACGGTGCCGTCAGTGTAGGTGATAACAATAACGCCTGCATCCCGTTCTTCAATCTTGGCGCGCTCTACGCCATTGACTTTAATATCACCGTCCAATTTGCTTTCGCCCTCCTCTTCACTTTCATTTAAGGTCAATACGGCGGCGTCCTGATTGGTCACGGTCAGAGGATTAACCGGTTCACCATCTTCCACAGCGATACTGAAGCGGAAGAGTTTGGCGGGATATTTGATCACCAAGGAATTGTTTCCGGATTCAAGCCCTGTGCGTTCCAGGCTGTAAGCTACGGAGACCACACTGGGAATACCCGTCAACTGCGCGGTAAAGGCCAGGTTGGCCACCAGTGCCGCGTAATTCTCTTCGGTTTCTCCCACGGAACTTTCGCCTTGCGAATTCCAGCTTTCCACAAATGAAACACCTGTGGCATCGCCAGAGACGGCAATGGAGAAATTGAAGCTCTCACCCGTTGTATTGGAAACTTTGCCCGAGAAATTCAAGGAGGCCGTTGTCAATCCGATTTCCTGGCTGCCACTCGCGCCTGCTTCTGTTTCCTCGTTGGTCAGATCTTTAAGCGAGACGCTCAGGTTACCTTCAAGCGATACCGGATCGGAGCCTTCCGGTACCACTTGAGCCAATGACACATTTAATCGCAGATCAACCGATTCAGCAGCCTGTGTGGAATTGCCCGCGGTTTGCTCATGCTCCAGATCCTCCACCAGCACATAACCATCATGGACGGTAAGCATCAATTGCGATGTTGACGCAGTGCCACTCAAATCGTATCGGCCGCTGACCTCCGCTGCTTCAACCGTCTCGGTACTGGCATCGTCAAACACCAGGCGATTGCGCGCTGTCATATCCACTGCAACGGCGACGGTGCCAGTGTCGCCAGCGACGTCAATTGCGTCGTCCACGGTATACACCGGCATTGCATCGACGACACTGATCGCAACCACAATACCGTCGTCACTGGTGTAGGACTGGAGGTTATTGTTGCTGTCGTAGGCGCGGTTGGCATCATCAACGGCGGCACCTGCCAGAGCGACGGCGTCCATCAAATATTTGGCGTGTGCGCTCGTTGCCAATTCCGCCGCTTCCAATTGCATGGCGAAATCTTCGGAAACCGTGGCCACATCCAACCCGCCTTCCAAATTGGATTCACCAACGGAAGCGGCGAAATCCACCAGATCATTCACCATATTTTTGGCTTTTTGCAGATCGGTGGCATCGGCGCCTGTGCTGGGAGTGCCTTGATCGTAACTGTCCGGCTCTTCATTTTCGGCGAGCTGTTGTTCCACCAACAGGCTTTGTAGGAGTGCTGCCAAATTTGATGCTTGCGGTATTTCCTGCACTCTCCCTAAAACAGCGCGAGCGGCCGCCAGAATATCTGCATAACTCACCTCTGACAGATCAGTGGTGTTACCTGCAAGCCCTTCGCTGCTGAAGTAGGTTACAAATGCATTCATCGCCGACACAAAATTCAGCGTATTGCCATCACGTGCAGCTTGAACGATGGCCGCGTTTATGGCCGCGTATTGAATGTGGAGGGAATGGCCACCACTCAATGCCGCATTGACCGCTGCATAATTAGTGAGGTCGATAATCGGCAATGTGGTGAGATTGCCCACCAGACCGAAACGGTTTGCAATTCGGGAGTTAGCCGCCGCCACAGCGGCCTGGATAACGGTCACGCTGTTGCCACTGCTGATGGCGTCCAACGCCAATTCGGAAGCCAAATCCGTTAACAGGGTAATATTGGCAACGGAATTATTGGCTGAGGATGGAACTACGGCATCCAATTGGAAACTGCTGTCGGTAATTGGCAGATCCTCTCCGAAATCCACATCACCACCGCAACCGGCGGACAGATCGCATGTCATGACGGAGCCCGTGGAATTCGGGGTCACACGAAACAGCAGCGGTACGTTGGCATAGGTCTGCGGAATTTTCAGGGTGTAGGTGCCTACATTGGAGGTATTGCTGCTGGCAATGGGAGTCGTATCCAACACGCCATTATTGAACCTGTGTGCCGCAACCTGGAAATTGCGCAAAATTCCTTTACTCGCGGCGCCAGTGACCGTGTAGGTCGACTCCACAGGTGGGTAGTATTTATCGTTATCGCTGCAACCGCAGCCTTGAATAAAGACCGCCGTGCCGGCGGCTGTTGCGAATAACACTCGGAAAAGGTTTCTCATCTTGTGTTCCTGCTTGTTGAATGATGGATCGTGGGATGCACAGGGGATATTTTATTTCGCCCATGTCGCTCCGCTTTTATTGGCACACAAATCGTAGAAGGTCTTGCAAGAATAAAGGATAGATGGGTGTATGGCCGATTCCATCCGTCCACCGCACATAAGGTTCAAATAATTTGTTATTTAAAATGTTCGCAATATTCAGTAACGGAAAATGGAAACTGGAAAGTCACACGGCACTATGCCGCGGCGCTTAAAGCCTTGCGGAATTACGATTTGAAATAAGCAATTTGCGCTGACAACAGACGGATTAATAAAATTTATTGAAATTACGATGCGGCTTTTTGCGCCTCATGCATATCCCACATGGGCAGGAAAATTCCCAACGCCAGAATGGTGACGAACACAGCCATGAACACAATGAGAATCGGCTCGATGCTGTCGCTGAGTTTTTTGAGATCGTAGTCGACTTCACGCTCATAAAAATCGGCGACCTCGGCGAGGAGTTCCTCAACCTTGCCGCTCTCCTCTCCCACGGCAATCATTTGCAATACCAGCGGCGTCAACATCTCCGCCTGGGTATGGGTGCGCAACAGGCTGTCACCGCGTTCAATGCCGCGACGAATGCGATCGATCTTCATCGCCAAATAGGGATTATCGATAGCTCGGGAGCAGAGTGTAAGCGCCTGATTGAGCGGGACGCCTGCGCGCAGCATCAGGCTGAAGCTACGGGCGTAACGCGCCATGGAGGCGCGATCGATAATATTGCCCACCACAGGCAGCTTTAATTTTTTTTGGCCCCAGACCAGGGCACCTTGGGGAGTACTCAGGTAATACCAGATGCCCGCGACCAAGGCGCCACCACCTAATATCAGCGCCCACCAATAATTTACGAAGAGATTGGATGTGCTGATCAGCAGCTTGGTAACCAGCGGCAATTCTGTGTTGAATTGTTTGAACATATCCGCGAATTTTGGAATCACCGCCACATTGACCACGGTGACTGCTATGGCCAGAGCAATCATCACGAACATGGGATAACGGGTTGCGGATTTAATGCTTTTGCGTGTCGCTTCGTCGCGCTCCATATAGAACGCCATTTGCGCAAATACCTCATCGAGACTGCCGGTGCTTTCCCCCACATTGATCATGCTGATAAACAGGTTGCTGAATACCTTGGGATGTTTGGCCATGGCGAGGGATAAACCCGAACCGCCTTCCAGCCGTGTGGCAACATCGTTGAGCACGCGTTGAAATTCCAGGTGTTTTAATCCCGCAGCCAAACCGCGAATACCGCGCACCAGCGGGATGCCGGATTTGGTGATGGTGTACATCTGCCGGCAAAACATAATCAGGTCGACGGTTTTAACCTTTTCCGGACCAAAAAGCGCGCCGGACTGCGCTTCGCCTTTGCCGGAACCCGACGTCGCTTTAATGGCGACCGGGGTAATTCCCCGTTCGGTCAGGGCAGCGGCCGCCGCGTCCAAATTTGCGGCGTCCAATTGACCTTTGGCCATTTGACCCTGGGAGGATCGGCCCTGATATTCAAAGGTCGGCATTTATTCCGCCACCTCGCTCAGGCTTTCGTCCTCCACCTCAGCGGATACACGCAGCACTTCATCCACAGTGGTCACACCCTGCAATGCATAGTCCATTGCGCTCTGACTTAAAGGGCGATAATTTTCGTGCGCGTGCGCCGCATCGTTGAAGTGCCGCACACTGCCATCGCGCAGCGCATCGGCCATGGCCGCGTTGATTTCCAATAATTCAAAAACCCCCACGCGCCCCTGGTAACCGGTGTTATAGCAATGCGGGCAACCGCCGCCTTTGCGCATGCGGCTGACATCCACTGCGGCATTGCGCTTCATGCGACGGATCAACTGCGATTCCTGCGCGTTGGGTTTATAGGGGGCAGCGCAATGTTCGCAGACTTTGCGCACCAGGCGCTGCGCGATCACCGCCTTGAGACTGGACGCAACCAGATAAGGATCGACACCCATATCCAAAAGCCGCAATGCTGATGTCACTGCATCATTGGTGTGCAGCGTGGATAACACCAGGTGACCAGTCATAGCGGCACGCAGGGCAATTTCCGCGGAATCGGAATCGCGAATTTCACCGATCAGCAAAATGTCCGGATCCTGCCGCAGGGTCGCGCGCAACACGGTGCTGAAGGTCAAACCGATTTTTTCGTGCAGCTGTACCTGGCTGATACGCGGCAGGCGATATTCCACCGGATCTTCCACGGTAATGATTTTTTTCTCCGGTGTATTGAGTTCGGATAGAGCGCCATAAAGCGTGGTGGTCTTGCCGCTGCCGGTCGGCCCCGTCACCAATACCAGCCCATACGGGCGCGTAATCACATTGCGAAACAATTTGATGTAATGATCGGGCATTCCCACTTTGGACAGCGGACGGACGCCGGCGGAATGATCGAGCAGACGCATTACCACGGATTCGCCGTATTGCACCGGCATGGTGGAAAGGCGTACGTCAATGCTGTGGGATCCCAATTTAAGGTTGAAACGACCGTCCTGCGGCAGGCGCTTTTCGGAAATATCCAGACTCGACATGAGTTTTAAACGCACCACCAACGCACCGGCGATACGCTTCTCGTTCATCACCTGTTCCACGAGCACGCCATCAATTCGCTGGCGTATGCGCAGCACGGTTTCATCGGGTTCTATATGGATATCGGACGCGCGACTGGCGACCGCCTCCTCAAAAATCTTTTGCAACAGCTTCACAACGGGCGCGTCCATGTCTTCCGCCGCTGTGACTATATCGGCAATATCCACCGCATCGCCTTCCAATTCATCGTGCAATTGTTCTGCGAGGGAAGCGATTTCGCTGGCGCGGCTGTAGGCGACATCCAAAATATCAAGCAGGTCGGATTCGCGCACAACGGCGGGTTTGATGGGCTTTTTCAGGATTTTCTTTATGTCATCCAGACCGAATATATCCGTGGGGTCCGACATGCCCAGCAGAATGCCCTCCTGGTCCTCCTTGAGCACAATCACCCGATAACGGCGCGCCACTGTCTCCGGTAATTTCTGCACTGTCTCCCGCTCGAACCTGAAGTGCACCAAATCGATGTAGGGATAATTTAATTGCTTGGATAAAAAGCTGAGCAGGGTATTTTCTTCGATAAAACCCAGGGCCACCAATTGGCGGCCGAGCTTGTAACCGGTTTTCTTTTGTTCGGCGAGTGCGGTTTCCAGTTGTTGCTGACTGATGACCTGCTGCGCGACCAGGATGTCGCCTATGCGGATACGCTTGGGAGCACTCGGAGTTTCCACAAAATTACCTACTGCTGGAGAATGACAAGTCCTGGTGGCGTTGCCGCGCGAATCCCATGATGCGCGGATCCGGATGCGTCAAACGCAGTAAATTCAAATAGGCATTTTGTGCCACGGATGTCAGCTGCTGCGCATCCGCACTCACCGCAAGCCCCAACCAATCGTTCACGCTGCTGGAAGGCATGTTGACCAACTTGCTGTACAGCGGCATAGCGCGACCGTAATCTTTGAGCTTCTGGTAAAAACCCGCCAAGGTGCGCAAGCGCCGCTCTTCCGCCGGCCCGATAAATTCCACCGCCGCCAACTGTTCGGCCGCGAGCGAAAAATTCTGCCGTTGCGCCGCCAGGTGCGCCTGTGCATACACGGTGGCCGCACTGCCGCGCGCACTGAGCAGTTGGTGTAAATAGCTCAACTTGGAGGGGTCTTCCAAAGCCGCATAGAAATCCGCCAGCACCACCGCGGTCTGCTCCATTGCAAAACCCTCTTCCAATCCACGCAGCGCGCGGGCCTCCCCTAATACCAAACCATCGCGCGCCAGTCGCGCCGCTGTACTGGCGTCGTCGGAGAATTGTGGAGTGGCGGCACTGAAGCTTTTTTGCGCAGGAAGGGTTGCAGCGGTTTTTGTTGTCCTTGTTGCTGCCGGTGCTGGAAGCGTGGCATTTGCATTTGCGGCAGTCGAAATCGTGGCATCCGCGACGGCCGGGATATTGGCACCCGCAAGCCGCTGTTGATACTCCGCCAAAATCCCGGGGGCAACGCCGGCGGTGCGCGCCTTGAACCAATACCGCTGGGCTGCCTCCTGGCGATTGGCCGCCAGCGCCTGCTCCAACCAATGCAGATAATTTTGCTGAATCTGCGCTACACCAGCAATTGCCTGGGGATTTTCCGGTTGCAGGAGCAACGCGCTTTTAAAATATTGATACGCATTGTCTCCGGCAGGTGTCGTCAGGCGATTTTCCTGCAAAGCGCTTGTGCCGGCCTGGAGCAATTTTTCCACCGCGGCAACCGTTTGCGGCCCTGCCGGCTGCGACGGAATTTCCGGCAATGATTGCGCGGTATTTGCCGAAGTTGTTTCCGGCGGTAATTCCGACAAGGCGGTCGTCACTTCGGTGGGGATTTCAGCGGCGTGTAAAACCGGTTCAGTCACGCTGCGTTCGGCCCACACCGGTTTCTCCTCAATCACCGGCTCCGGCGTCGGGACAATTTTTTCCAGCGCCACTGGCTGGGTGGCATTTCCGGCCGGGCCCTGGGTCAGCCATTTGCTGTTGAGGGCAATGGGTTGCGGAATTTCCGTAGGCGACGTGTAGCTTTGCGGCATCAGTCCCAGCAAATTCATTTCCACCACCAGGACATAAATCACCGCAGCAGCGGCGAGCACCGGCAATATCCAACCACGTCTCATGGCAGGTTTGGTATGGAAAGATTTCAAACCCGAAGGCAGAGGCTCATCCGCTTTGACGGCAGCGTCGCTGTCCAGGTCCCGCAACATGTCGTTAATCAAACTCATCGCGCCACCTCAGGTGAACGCGGCAAAAATACGCGGCCGTTCAAACCCCACAAACGGCACCAGAACCGGCCGCTGGCTGTGCATTCGGGTGTGTCGCGCACCGCTTTGGCTACGTGCCATCCGCCGATGGTTTTATCGCGGCGGCCATAAGCGCAAAGCAGGGATTTATGCGCAAGGATATTGATCAGGCGTGGTATGCCGCCGGAGGCCCGTGCCAGCAACCATATGGCCACCGGGCTGAAAAGATTTACCTTGGGACGCCCACTGGCCCGCAGGCGATGACGTAAATAGGCCGCGACGCCCTGTGTATTAAACGGCCGCAGCTTTTCCGAAAAGACAATGCGTTGCGTGAGCTGACGTAAATCCTCGCGTCGCAACAGCTCATCCAATTCCGGCTGCCCCAGCAATACCACCTGCAGCAACTTGCGTTTTTCAGTTTCCAGATTGCTGAGCAGACGCAAAGCCTCCAGGGTTTCCCGCGGCATTGCCTGGGCTTCGTCCACCACCAACACTACTCTCTTTTGCTGACGCGCGATTTGCAAAAGGCGGCGATAGGTCGCGGATGTCAATTCGTGTGTGGGCATGGACCTTTGATAATCCGCCCCGATTTCCGTCGCTATAAAACTTTTGAGCTCGTCCGGGGTGAGACAGGGATTGGGAATATAGGCAGTGACGAAGCGGCTTTTATCCAGCCGGGTCAGGAGAATGCGACACAGAAGTGTTTTACCCGTGCCCACCTCGCCGACGATTTTGATAAAGCCTTCGCCATCCTGCAATGCGAAGCGCAAGGTGGTCAACGCGTCCCTGTGGCTGCGGTCATTTAAAAAAAATTGCGTGTCCGGCGTCAGGGAAAAAGGCTTTTCCGTCATATGAAAATGTGTGAGATACATAAAAACCCCCGCTGTGCGCGCCGCGCGAGTTAGCGCAACGACTGCTCCTGGCTGAATAGGCTGGGCAGCTCTTTGAATTTATCCATTTCGCGCTGCCACGTATCAGCGCCAACCACCAACGGACGCAGCAAGATCACGAGTTCGGTTTTAAAAGTTCCACGGCTTTTGGTTTTGAAAAAAGTGTCTATCACCGGCACGTAGCCAAGCCATGGACGCTTGCTGTCCACCGCACGACTGGATCTCTGCATAAGGCCGCCCAAGACCACCACCTGGCCGCTGCGCGCGCGCACTACACTGTCGCTCTCTCGCACATCCCGCAATGCCAGTGGCAGTGCAAATTTGGAATCGCCCACAGTGAACTCCTTCACCTGATCCTGCACTTCACTGACAATCGGGTGGATGTGCAGAATCACTTCGCCCTCTTCGGAAATCTGCGGCGTAACATCCAGGGAAATACCGCTGAAAAAGGATGTCAGCTCCACCTCCGGCGAGGTAGTGGTTGTGGCGGCACTAGAGGTCGTGTCGTTTTTAATTCCGGAGACAAAAAATTCATCGGTGCCCACGCGGATCACGGCTTTCTGATTATTGACCGTACTGATGCGCGGGCTGGAGAGAACCTGCACATTGCCCTGGGTCTCCAACAGCGAGAGCAGGTCGCGGATATCAGCCACCTTGAAAATGGACGAGAATATCTCCGCGCCGGGTTTCACTTGCTCGACAATCTCAGCCCCTGTGAAGCTGGAGACATTATGGCTGTGCATCAGCTGCCCTTGAATGGCTCCCCAATTGATGCCGGCCTCAAAACCTTCACTTAAACGCACTTCAAGAATTTGGGTTTCCAGAACCACCTGGCGTTTGACGCTGAGCTCTGACATTTCCAGGAACCGCCGCACAGCGCCGATTTCCGCAGGCATGGCAGTCACCGCGAGCAGGCCGGCCTGGGGGCTGATCATGACGTTGCGGCCTTCCTCCGGCGCGCCGATCATGATTTTGATGGTGTCGCCCAGCGTCTGCCAAAAGTCCGTTTTATTCAGGGTCTGCACCCGCGATCCAGGGCTTATGCCCTGCCCGCTCTGTTGCGTGTTTTCCGAGCCGCCGGCGAGCCCCAATATATTCGCCGTATTGCTGCTGGAAGCACCTTGGCCACCCGATCCTGTGCCGCTGCTGGAATCGGAATTGTTGGATTTGATTTCGCCGATGGAAACATTGGTATCGGCCACGCCCACACGTTTGATATCAATGTAATTAATAGTGAAAATTTCCGTGCGCAGCTTTTTGGGGAAAATAGTGTAGATATTGTCTTTGAACCGGTATTCGTATCCGTAAACTTCCCGCACCACATCCAGCACTTCGCGCACTGTGACGTTTTTCAAATCAAGTGACAGCGATCCGGACACTTCCGGATGGGTCACCACATTGGCGCCGGTTTCGGTCATCAGACTGAGAAAAAATGCCCGGGCGGCAAGATTTTCCACCGCCACATTAAATCGTTTGTCCGAAGCCGCTTCCGCGCCGGATGCCGCAGAGCCCTGCAGCAGCGCCTGGGAAATATAATCCGGCACCGCATTCGCTCCGGTGTTTTTCATATCCGTATTCAGCATTTGCTGGGACAAAGGCGGTTGCGCGGGTTGAGGTGCGCAAGCCGTCAGAAGCACTGCGATCATCGCTTGCGGTATCCACCTCAGCTTCGCGAAATGGCGTGGCGGCCATTGCAGGATAAAAACCCGTTTTAACATCATGAATTATTCCCCATCCCCGATTGGCCGGGTCACAACCGGCCGCAAAACCAACTGCACCTGAACACCACCGCGTTCGTACACCACCCGCCCCGGATGTATGGCGACAATGCGCGCCTGCTCCACCGTGTCACCCGGTTTCAAGCGGCGCCCGTTGATCACCGCCTCCGCCCGTCCCTGTCCTATAAAAATCGCTTGCAGGCGCAATCCTTGTTCCTGTTCTTGCGTCTGCCGCGTTTTAGGCGCAACAAAATTCACCGGCCGCGTGGGATCCTGGATCGCAGGCTCACTCGCACATACCGATATTGCCCAAAGCGCAGCGCAGGCCAGACAAATGGCTTTTTTGCCCATCTGAAAAAAAAGCCGATCAGGGCGCATCAAAAATGCCTCTCTGGCTGGACAGCGTGAACACCGTCAACTGGATTTCCGCCTGCGGGTAGCGGGAAACCTGATATTTGAGCGATTCCCAATAAAAACGCCATTCACCTTGCTCCAACGCCTGCAGGTAGCGCACCGCCGATACAAAATCCCCGGTCAACTTCAGGTTGACGCCGTGCTTATAAATTTTCACCGTCTCCAGCACTGCCGGCGCCGCCGCAGCGGCTTCAGTTTCGGTTTGGACTTGGGGTGTCGATGCGACTTCCTTCTCTTTGCTGAGCACAATTTCCTCTGGCGGCCGCGTGGCCATGCTGACGATGCTCAGACCACCGGCGTCCCGCACCGCGCTGGATTCATGCAATACGTAATGCAGCACTTGGGGCAGTTTCTGTGCCGCCACCAATCCGGCGGATAAGGTGTCCAGTTGCCCGTCCAGTTGGCGCAGCTTTTCCTGCAACTCCTGAAGATTGCGCTTTAATTCGATGTCGGGATCTTTTTGGGCGATAGCGCTCAACACAGCGAGTTCCGCCTCACCCGTTTGCAATGCCTGTTTGACCACGCGCTCCCGCGCCGTCAGAATTTCCATTTTCTCCGCCATGGGTTGCAGCAGCACAAAATCCCATAACAGGTAAATCACCGCTGCGATCGCACCCACCATCAGGCAACGTTCGCGCACGGCGAAACTTTCGAAACGGGTTTTCAGTTGCTGCCACTTTTCCTTCATAGTGCTCGCGACCGGATCATGGATTTGTGCCTGCGTTTTTTTCGGCGAGATATTCCAGTGTTTCCTCCGTCACCGGACCATCGCCACTCAAAAGAAATTGCACACCTGCGTCAGTGTTGCGCAGAGATAAAAACCCAAATCGCGTCGCGGCGAAGCTCGAATCGCCTTGCAGCCGCGCCACGTACAGGGGCACAGATTCCGCTTTCAGACTCACGCCTTCCAAGCGCGCAAAACTGCCACCGCGCCGCAAATCGAAAGATTTCAACGAAATGCCTTCCACCCGCTGTTCGCCCAGGGCCAGCAGTTGATGGGAAAATCCTGTCTGATTGCCCAGGGATTGCCCGCTGATTACCTCAGCTATGGCTTCGCGATTGCGAATCGCCTCCCGGGTTCGGGCGACTTCCTGTTCCAGCGCCGCGCTGCGGCCAAGCACAGGCTTTTTTTTCAAGGAATCCAACTGATCCTTCTGCTGTTGTTGTTGCATTTCCAACTCCACGACCTGCGATTCCAGTGCGGCGAGTTGACTGCTGCGACTCACCTGGAGAAAGATCATCAGCACCAACAGCACCAGCAAAAAAATCGCGCTGTTCTCCGCGGAGAAATAATCGCGGTGGGGACGAAACTCCGGCAGATACAAATTGATCTGCTGCATCATCAGGCCGCCTTTTCCACACGTAACGCGCCGCCCAAGGCCACCACGCATTGTTGCGCCAGGGCATCATCAGGCTCGGTAACCGCAAACTCTGCAGTGCTCGCCGGATTCAGCCATAACACCTTGGGGGCAAGGCTGGCTTTGAGCACGGCACCGATCTTGTCCTGGAATACCTGCTCCCCGCAGACATAAATCATCGCTGGCGGCGCCTGCCCCATCTGCCGCTCGTAATAATCGAGGGAACGTTGCAGTTCCAACGCCAGAGCTTCCTCCGGCAGGGAATCCATAAGGCCGCCTTTGTAATTCAGGGAAAATGATCGACCCAGATACAAATTACCTTGGCGGTAAATGTAAATGCTGCCCGCGCCCGCCCTGATACGGGCTACCGCTAT
>Ga0164241_10001733_pt1 | contig 25701 bp, 21 predicted proteins | sample OricomyardsoilBY_FD_108780 | JGI IMG/M metagenome (GOLD analysis project Ga0164241, IMG submission 108780) | Backyard soil microbial communities from Emeryville, California, USA - Original compost - Back yard soil (BY) | ecosystem: Environmental > Terrestrial > Soil > Unclassified | place: USA... | reverse complement strand
TCGCCGACGTCGGCGGTCTTGGCGTGGCGTAGCCAGGAAACGACGCGCAAGGCGATCAGGTCGGAGTAGGACCAGAGCTTTTCCCGCACCGGGGAGACCGAGGGGACCACGACCCCGTGCCGGGCCCACCAGTAGACGGTGGTGAGCGGGACGCCGGACAGCGCCGAGGCGCGAGCCGCCTCGTAGCAGCCGTCGGCGGCCGCGCCGGCGATCCTGCGGTGTGCAAACACCCAGTCAGTATGGACGACAGGCGGATGATCGCGGCCGAATGCCATGCGGACCGTGCCGGATCTGGTGACCACGGCCGGCCCAAGGATCATCGGCTGCCGTGCGGAACGGCGCGGTCCGGAAGTGGCGGATGCTTGTGGGCCGTCGCCGACAAGACTTACCGAGTCGCCAACATGTTCTCGATGGTCGCGGCGGCTTGGGCGTCGGCGGCTGGGAGTGCGTGGCTGTATATGCGCAGGGTGGTGGAAGCGTCGCGGTGGCCGAGTCGGTACTGGGCCTGCAGTACCTGGCCTTGGCCGACGAGGGCGGTGGCCACGGTGTGCCGCAGCCGATGCAGGGTGATGTCGGGGTGCCCGGCCCGGTCGCAGGCGTCGGAGAACCAGTGGCCAAGAGTGGAGGTTGTCAGCCGGGTGGTGTGCGCGGGATCCCGGGAGAACACCCACGGGCCGAACTCTGCGGGGGCGGAGCAGCGACCCCGCCAGCGGTTGGTCAGGTCGGTCCAGAGGCCGACGGTGGTCGGGCCGAGGGTGATCCGCCGGGTACGGCGGCCCTTGGTGGTGCCGAGGATCTCGTTGGACGTGGCTCGGGCGATGGTCAGGACGCGGCCGTCCAGGTCGTCGAAACGTAGGGCCGCGAGTTCGGCGCGGCGGGCGCCGGAGTCGGCGACCAGTCGGCTGAGCAGCTGTAGTTGCTCGGCGCGGTGCCGCCGAGCGGTATCGCGGCCGCCGCTCACCAGTCTGGTGCTCAGCTGGTCGGCCTGCTCCTGTGTGCGGGCCAGGAGGTCGCGGACCTGGTCGATGGGGACGTCCTTGCGGCTGTCGCACTGGGGCGGTCCCTGAACGCCGTCGAGGGGATGGCGGTCCAGGATCCGCATGGTGTAGGCCCAGCCCATCGCGGAGCGCAGGACCCGGAATCGGTTGGACACGGTGGGCTGGTGCCAACCGGTGTCGCGCCAGTGATGGCAGATCGCGGTCAGGACGGTCGGGGTGAGGTCGATCGCCCGGCGGGACCCGACGGGGTCGCGGCACAGGAAGCTCACGTTCGACCGGTACCCGCTGACCGTCGAGGGCTTCCAGTCGTGGTCCGCGACCAGCCAACTGCGCAGCAATTCCGCCACGGTGATCGCGGGTCGTGGCCGGCCCGCGTCGCGGAGCAGTTCGGCGGTGGCCGCCCAGTGCTGCCGGGCCTCCTGCGCTGCGGCACGGTCACCGCAGACGGTGATCGATCGGACCCGGCTGTGGCCGGTCACCGGGTCGGGGCCGAGCGCGACCCTGATCTCCCACACTCCCGGGCGGCGTTGGCGCAGTGACCCGGCACCTCGGATTGTTCCCATTGCGGACATGTACCCAGGTTTGACCGCTTCGATTCGAACGTTCGTCCGTAGCCGCTGACCTGGGTTGTTGGGATGGTTGTTGGGATGAGATCTTGAAGCAAGATCAACTTGATCCGTGAGAAGCGTTGTAGGACAGCTGACCTTCTGATCCGTATCGGCGGGCGTCAATCAGCCTGTGTCGCAGCGTCTCTCACGTGTGGCGACGCGTCTGCCGGTGTGCCGCTGAGGGTGCCGAAGTCGGGGCGTATTGCTGTCAACTGCTGCTATCAAACTCGTCCCGGACTCGGGTCGCTCGACCTGCTCGATCGGCACCGTCTGCGACTGCTCAGACATCTTCAGAATGCCACGGTCGGGCGGCCGCGGACAGGGGTTGGTGGGTGCAGTGTCGGCTGACGACGTCCATGTTCGTGCGCCGGCCGATGACCTGAGCAGCCTGCTCGCGGTGGTCGCGGGCGACGGTTGGGGCAGCGCCGCGGGGAACCAGGCCATCCGGATCATGCGGTCGGCGTGCCGCCGGGAAGCGTCCCGGTGGACTCACAAGGCGGGCTGGTTGACGGAGGAGGGCCTGGCGCCCGTGTGGGAGCAGATGGACCGCCTGGTCCGGGCCGGCCGGTTCGACGACGCCCCCGGCTTGCTGCGGTTGGCGGCGCGCCGCGCCTACGCGGCGGAGGCGGCGGCGATGCAGACCGGCATGGGGTCGTCGGCGACCCGCGGCCTGATCGGCGCGGTCCGACGGGACGACGTGAGACCGGTCGGCGAGTTCACCGACGAAGCGGTGGTCGCGTCGGACGGAGCGGAGTCCGAGGGGCGGGCCGCCCCGGCGTGGATGCGAACGTTGGCCGCGGTGTTGGCGATGGACGGTTGGACCTGGCCGGTGTCGCCCTTGGATGCGGTGATCGCGTCGGCCGCGGGGGCTGCTTCGATGTCGCGGCGGCGCCGGTCGGCGATGGCTGCGCATGAGACGGGGGTGCCGGCGGCGACATGGTCGGCACTGGATCTGCTGACCCTGGGGTCGGGGCCGGGATGCCGGCCGGAGGCTCGGTCGATCGGGGTGTCGATGCAGGTCGACGCGTTCGGGCCCGCCGGGGTCCGGGGTAACCGGGAGTTGATGCGGGTAGTCCGGGCGGCGGTCGAGGGGCGCCCTGTCCGCACGGGTCGGAAGCGGCGGCGTGATGGTGCTCCACTCTGTCCGCGGGCCGGTTGCTCCTGGTGCCGACGAGGGCGTCGACGTCGACGCGGAGGCCGGCTTCTTCAAGATGTCGTCGGCCAGTGCCGAGCAGGTGACCCTGCAGATCCGGTCGATGATGGAGCGCGCGTGGGAGTACGTCGCGATCGCCTACCAGGGCCGCGCCCACATCGCGCTGGGCTACGAGAGCTGGGACGAGTACGTCGACGTCCGACTGGGCGATCTCCGGCTGACCGTGCCGCGGGAGGAGCGCGGTGCGGTGCAGTCCTTGTCGCGGGCGCAGATGTCGTTGCGGGCGATCGCCAAGGTCCTGGGCGTCGACGTGGCCACCGTGCATCGGGCGCTGGGCGCGACCGATCCCGCGGCAGCAGGTGGTGCCGAGGAAGCTACGCCGATTCGAGGTCGTGACGGCAAGCGCTATCCGCGCCGGCGCCGGCCGACCGTTGGGCCGTGCTCGATCTGCGGTGAGGTCCACGAGGGGGATCCCGACGACTGTCCGTGGGACCTGTTAGCGCGGGGGCTTGGCCCGCGGCCGGGGCGCCAAGCGGGCCGATCAGGTGCGTCGGTGGATTACCGGCAGCGTGAGGAAGTTGTGGAGGTCAAGGTGCCGTCGGATTACCTCGGAGAAGCTGGCGCGGATTCGTCTCCGGAGTCAACCACCGGGGAAGGGGTACAGGCCGCGAAGATCGTCGACTCCGTACTCGAGCAGTCTGCCTTGTCGACGAGCTGACCACGCTGCCCGAGCTGGTCGAGGAGATCGAGGCCGCCGGTGTGTCAGCGGGGCCGGCTGAGCTCGCGGCCGGCATCCGTGAATTGATCAAACACCTACGAGTCCAGGCCGTGGCAATCGCGACCCTGGCCGATCGGCTCGAACGGATCGCTGCCCCTCTGTGATCTGGCCTTCCGCGCCCGATGCGTAGTTGTGGCAGCGTCCGCCGCCCGCGGTCTCGTCGACAGCACCGGGGAACCCGTCTTTGGCGCAGTCCATCGCTCGATACTCTTGGGCGGGGCAAGGAGGTGTCCGCCGTGACCGCTGGGGCAATCGCACCCGAGCCCGTTCCGTTGATCCGAGACCTGGTTGGTCGACTGATGGTGCCCGGCACCCGCGTCTCTCTTGATGTCCTGGTGGCCGACTTCACGCGGGGCAAGACACCCGAGTCGATTCATGATGCCTACCAGACCGTGCCCCTGGCCGACTTGTATGCGAGCTTCGCCTACTACCTACGCCACCTTGCCGAGGTGGAGGCACCGGAGGCGCCGTTGCCGATCCACTTCTTGGCGCCGCGCAGCACCCACCCGTCCGGGGTGCGGCGGGCGCTGGTGTCCAGGGCGACCGAGTCCGACCCGTGTTCGGGTCCGGTGAGCGCGAAGGCGCCGAGCACCTGGGCGCGGGCCAGCGGCACCAGCCACTGCTCCTGCTGCTGCGGGCTGCCCAGCAGGCCCAGGGCGCGCAGGGCCAGCCCGGCCTGCATGGCGATCACCGTACCGAGGGAGCCGTCGCCGCAGCAGGGGTTGTTGCACGCCGTCGGTGAGCAGGTCCAGCTCGCCGAGTTGTTGCACCAGGTCCAGCGGGTATTGTGCGGTGTCCCAGGCCGCGGCCATCCGCGGGGCCGCCTGATCGATGAAACCCTGGGCGCGTTGCCAGATGTCGCGGTCTGCGACGGGAGTGTCAGCGAAGACGCGGTAGTAGTCGGCGCCCCGCCGGCCGGTGACCCGGTAATCGTCGGCTCCACGAGAATCCATAGTGGCGGTCATGACGCTGCCCTTGAACGTGAGGTCGCCCGGCCCTCCGATGGGAGGGAAGCCGGGTCGACTCGAGCTGTGGTGGACTGGAACGACGGGTCATACCTGGGCTGCCGCGCGACCCGACGATCTCGGCTGTGAACCCAGCGCGGAACGGGGTCCCTGTGCCGACGTCCCTTGCCTCGGATTCCGCGGGTAGGGGGCACCGGATCAGGTTGTCGCATCGTCCAGGATCTCCGCGGCGGCTCGTCGGCCCGAACGGACGGCGCCGTCCATGTAACCGTTCCAGATGTCGGAGGTCTCGCTGCCCGCCCAGTGGATACGCCCGCAGGGCTCGGCGAGCGCGCTGCCGAACTGCGTCCAGACCCCGGCGCCAAGACGTCCGCCGTAACAGCCCCGGGTGAACTCCTCCGCGGTCCAATCCTTTTCGACGTACTCCACAGGTTCGGCGGCCTTGGGGCCGAAGGCCTTGACCAGCATGTCCAACGCGAGTTTGCGGCGCTGTTCGACGCCGAGGGCGCCGGCCCGGCGGGCGTGCTCGCCCTCGAAGAAGCCGACGATGATCCCGCACGAGGCATCCGGGGGTGAGTTGTCCGCGGTGACACTCAGCGCGTCGTCCATGCTCATGACGACGCCATTCAGCCCGTCCTGACGCCAGAACGGGGTGTCGTAGACGACCTGGATCTTGATGACGCTGCCCATCGGCATCTGCTGGGTCAACGCGTCCCGGGCCGGTGGCAGGGGCGGTGCGTAGTGCAGGCGTCCGGCCAGCGCAGGCGGAAGGGAGACGATGGCATTGGCCGCGCGGATCTCGCCACCCTCGTAGCTCACCCGGACGCCGCGGTCGTCCTGGTGGATGGAGTGGACGCGGCACCCCAGGCGCACGACGTCTCCCAGCTCGGCGGCCATCCGCTCCGAGATCTGATGCGTGCCGCCGACGACCCGCGCGTCCTGGGCACCGCCGGCGGTGGAGAACAGCGTCTTGAGCGAGTCTCCGGACTTCACGTAGAACAGGAAGTGCAGCAGCGACACCTCGTGCGGCTCGGCGCAGAGCAGGCCCGGGACGAGCGTGTCCCAGAAGGCGATCGCGCCTTGGTGGTCGGTGCCGGCCCGCACCCACTCGGCCACGGTCATGCTGTCCAGTTCGGCGGCGCGGTCGGTCAGCCATGGTGAGGACAGCGACACCGTCCGGGCCAGCTCCTCGAGCCGCCCGACCATGCGTCCCACCTCGGCCCCGGTCTGGGCGTCGAGCCCGAATGACCAGTCGCCGTAGCGGGTGACATTACCCCGGTAGATGGTCACGCCGTCGCCGTCCACATAGCCGGGGAACAGCTCCAGGCCGAGTTCTTCGACAAGTCCGAGGACCGCGGTCTGGGTCGGGCCGACCCACTGGCCGCCCATCTCGATCGGCACGCCGTTGTCCAGCACCTGCCCGTGGTTGCGCCCGGCCACCCGGTCGCGCGCTTCCAGCACCACGACGGACCGTCCGGCGGCCACCACTGCCCGGGCGGCCGATAGCCCGGACAGGCCCGCTCCTACCACCACGACGTCCACGTCGGTCATCTCAGTCACTTCCTCAAATCTCGGTCGGTTGTCCGACTACAATAACCGTATGGGATCGGATCGGACAAGCGGTGTGCGACGATCGCCACACCGAAGGACGAGGAGGCAGCAGTGGCATACGTGAAGGCGTCGGTCCGCGAGGAGCAGATCATCGCCGCGGCGCGGCGGGTGATGAGCGAGCACGGCGTCGCGGGGACCACGCTGCGCGCGGTGGCCACCGAGGCCGACATCGCGTTGGGCACGCTGCACTACGTCTTCCCCTCCAAGGACCAGCTGCTCCGTGCCGTCATCACCGATCTGATGGAGGAGATCTCGCGGAGCCTGCGCAGCCAACTCGAACTCGGTGACGGCGTCGAGCACGCAATCCGTGAGGGCATCGGCGGAGCGTGGACCCGTTTGACGACAAGCGAACTCGGCCAGCAGATCATGCAGTACGAGCTGTCGCTGTACTCGCTGCGCAGCGAGGACCTCGGTTCGATGGCACGGTGGCAGTACGAGCGGTACGCGACGGTGCTGACCGAGTGGTGCGAGCAGGCCGCGGCCGCCGCCGGCGAGCGTTGTGCCATCGGGTTCGATTCGCTGGGACGCATCATCCTGGCCACGCTCGACGGCCTGGTCCTGCAGTACCTGGCGAATCCGGACCAGGACCGCGCCAACCGCGACCTGCAGCATGCCCTCGACATGTTTGTCCTGCTCGCCGACCCGCAGCCGGTGGCGAGCGGTCGCGCGCGACGCCAGGGCTGACGCCCAGAACCTTCCCGGACCGCCTCGGTAGTTGGTTCGGACACACCCCTTGCGGACACGGGCCACTCGCCCTTACTCTCAAAGAGTCGGACGTCCGACCAAGTTTCCCACCACCTTCCCGAGGAGAGTCATGCAGACCAAACCGACCACCGCCACGGGCGCGGGGCTGGAGCGTGGTGCCATGGGCACCGCCGACATCGTGTTCTTCGTATTGGCCGGCGTCGCGCCGCTCGGAGTCGTGGTGGCGGGCATCTCGCTCGCCTTCGCGCTCGGGAACGGCCCCGGGGTGCCCGGTACGTTCCTGATCGCGGGGGCGGTCATGAGCCTGTTCGCCATCGGCTACGTCCAGATGAGCCGTCGGGTCACCAACGTGGGCGGCTTCTACTCGTACGCCCGGATCGGGCTGGGCGCCCGCGCCGGCGGTGCGGCGGCGTACGTGGCCCTGATCGCGTACAACGCGGCCACGATCGGCGTTGTCGGCGGGCTGGCCTACTTCTCGCAGCAGGTCGCCAGTGGCTTCGGGATCGACGTGGCCTGGCAGTGGTGGGCACTGGCCGCGGTGGTGGCCGTTGCCGTGCTGGCGTTCTTCCAGGTGACGCTGAGTGCGAAGGTGCTCGGCGCCCTGCTCATCCTGGAGGTGCTGCTGCTGATGTGCTTCAACGTTGCGGTGCTGGTGCAGAACGGCTTTCACGGCTTCTCGCTCGAGGTGTTCAGCCCGGACAAGGTCTTCTCCAGTGGCTTCGGGGTCACCCTGATGCTCGCGTTCGGCGCATTCGTCGGCTTCGAGGCCACCGCCCTGTACGGCGAGGAGGCACGCAACCCGCGCCGGTCCGTGCCCCGGGCGACGTACATCGCCCTGGCCCTGATCACCGTCTTCCACCTGGTGACCACCTGGGCGATCGTCAGCGCCTACGGTGTCGACGGCGTGCAGCCGGCCGCCGCCGAGGACCCGTCGGTGCTGGTTTTCGCGGCCAACGCCAAGTACGTCGGCGAGATCGCCACCGCCGGCATGCAGATCCTGGTCATCACCAGCCTTTTCGCCGCGTTCCTGGCCTTTCACTGCAACACCGCGCGGTACGGCTATGCGCTGGCCCGCGACGGGTTCCTGCCGCGCGGCCTCGCCCGGACGCACAAGAAGTACGGCTCGCCGATCGCGGCCAGTTGGCTGCAGCTCGCGTTGACAGCAGCCGTACTCGTCGTCACCTCGTTGTCCGGTCAGAACCCCTACCTCGGAATGGCCGCCGGCGCCTACGGTCTGGCGACGATCGGCATCGTGTCCCTGCAGGCGGTTGCCGCCGTCTCCATCGTCGCGTTCTTCCTGCGCAACCGGCGGTCCGAATCGATCTGGGCATCGATCGTCGCTCCTGCGCTGGGTGCTGTCGGCCTGATCGTGGGGCTCGTACTCATGGTGGACAACTACTCGCTGATGGCCGGTGGATCGGTCCGTGCGCTGGACTACCTGCCCTGGCTGTTGCCCGTGGCCGCGGTCATCGGGGCGATCGTGGCCGGCCGGCGCCTGATCGCGACGGAGCCGGTGGTCACCGACACCGCTGCCTGCGATCCCGCGCTCGAAGAGGCCTGAGCACCCGATCAACTGAATTAGCATTCTCCAATCCACGTACGCCGCCTCGACCGACCCAGGTCGCGGGGGATCCGGTCGCACCACGCGACTTGATGTTCCGCAGGCCATCCGTTTCGCGATCCGATGAGTGCACCCGGGCCGGGTGCCGAGGATCCGGACGCACCGGGCGCCGTGACATTCAGCAGCCCGCGCCCGCGGCCGGCAGCCCCAACGAGGCGTCACCTGAATATCCGTTCCGCCCACGTGGCCCACCACACCTTGACGGCCTGGGCCAGTGATTCATAAACTGAAAATTCGTTCACATAGAGGAGGTCATCGTGGACCGTAGGGTGCATGTGGTGGGGGTCGGCATGATCCCGTTCGCCAAGCCCGGCCGTAGCGACGAGTACGACGTGATGGGCGCCAATGCCTCGGCGGCGGCGCCGGCCGACGCCGGTATCGGCTACGAGCTGATCCAGCAGGCGTACGTCGGGTACGTCTACGGCGATTCGACCAGCGGCCAGCGCGCCCTGTACCGGGTGGGGATGACGCAGATCCCGATCGTCAACGTCAACAACAACTGCGCCACCGGTTCCTCGGCGTTGTGGCTGGCCCGGCAGGCGGTGGCCGGCGGAGCCGTCGAGTGTGCGCTGGCCGTCGGGTTCGAGCAGATGCAGCGGGGCGCGTTGGTCACCCACTGGGACGACCGGGTGAGCCCGACCGAGCGTTTCGACAGCCTGCTGGACCACCTGCACGGCATCGACGAGACGCTGCCGCGGGCCGCTCAGCTGTTCGGTGGTGCCGGCATCGAGTACCTGGAGAAGTACGACGTCGACCCGACGATCTTCGCCAAGGTCGCGGTCAAGTCCCGGACCCACGCCGCCAACAACCCGTACGCGGTGTTCCGCGACCCGATCACCGAGTGGCAGGTGCTCGAGTCGCCGCACATCTTCGGCCCGGTGACCCGGTTGGGCGCCTGCCCGCCGACCTGCGGCGCCGCCGCGGCCGTCGTCTGCAGCGAAGAGTTCGCGCGCCGGCACGGGCTGCGCACCGACGTGGCGATCAAGGCCCAGGCGATGGCCTCGGACGCGCCGGCGACCTTCGACGACAAGAGCATGATCACGCTGGTCGGCGACGGCCTCACCCGGGCCGCCGCGGCGCAGGTGTACGAGGCGGCCGGCGTCGACCCGCTGGACATCAAGGTGGTCGAGCTGCACGACTGCTTCACCGTCAACGAGGTTCTTGTCTACGAGGGGTTGGGCCTGACCGCCGAGGGCGAGTCGGAGAAGTTCATCAAGGAGGGCGACAACACCTACGGCGGCCGCGTCGTGGTCAACCCCTCGGGCGGGCTGATGTCCAAGGGTCACCCGCTCGGGGCGACCGGACTGGCGCAGTGCACCGAACTGGTGTGGCAGCTGCGCGGCGAGTCCGGCCCGCGGCAGGTCGACGGGGTCACCCTCGCCCTGCAGCACAACCTGGGGCTCGGCGGCGTCGGCGTCGTCACCCTCTACGAGAAGGTGTCCTGACATGCCGCTGGATCCAGCCCTGATCGGCCGGCGATCGTCCGAGCTCACCGTCGACATCGAGCGCGGGCGCCTGCGCTTCTTCGCGAAGGCGATCGGCCAGACCAACCCGATCTACTCCGATGTCGACGCCGCCAAGAATGCCGGGCACCGCGACGTCCTGGTGCCGCCCACGTTCCTGTTCTGCCTGAGCATGGACGTGCCGAACCCGTTCGAATATCTCGAGGAACTGGGCATCGACCCGGTCTCGATCCTGCACGGCGAGCAGGCGTTCGAGTATGTCGCGCCGGTCTGCGCCGGCGACACCGTGACCTTCTCGACCTACATCTCCGACATCTACCAGAAGAAGGGTGGCGCGCTCGAATTCCTGGTGCGCACCACCGATGTCACCCGCGACGGGGAGCTGGTCGCCCGGATGACCTCCTCCGCCGTCATCCGCAACCAGGCCGCGAAGGAGGCGTCATGACCGGCACGCTGAACGTGGGGGACACCTTCACGCTGGAGGTCCCCACGATCACCCGCACCACCCTAGCGCTCTACGCCGGTGCCTCCGGCGACCACAACCCCGCCCACATCGACATCGACGCGGTGCGCGCCGTCGGCTACCCCGACGTGTTCGGCCACGGAATGCTGTCGATGGCCTACCTGGGCCGGCTGCTCACCGACTGGGTCCCGCAGGACCGGATCCGGTCCTACTCGGTCCGGTTCGCGGCGATCACCCCTGTGAATGTGGCCCCCACCTGCCACGGCACCGTGCTGGACGTCGAGGACGGGCTGGCCCACCTCGACCTGACGATGACCCTCCCCGACGGCACCGTGACCCTGCGGGGTTCCGCAACCGTCGCCACCGAGCAAGACTGACTTGAAGGAGAAGGACACCATGGGAACGCTGGACAACAGGGTCGCGATCGTCTCCGGCTCCGGCCGCGGAATCGGCCGGGCGGTCGCGCTCAAGCTCGCCGCCGAAGGCGCCGCGGTCGTGGTCAACGATCTCGATCCGGCGCCGGCCGACGAGACCGTCATGGACATCAAGGCGGCCGGCGGCCAGGCGGTCGCGTGCGTCGGCTCGGTGACCGAGGCCGGCTTCGCCGAGCGCTTCGTGCAGACCGCGGTCGAGTCGTTCGGCGGCCTGGACATCATCGTCAACAACGCGGGGTACACGTGGGACACGGTCATCCAGAAGATGACCGACGAGCAGTGGGACGCGATCGTCGACGTGCACCTCAAGGCCCCGTTCCAGATCCTGCGGGCCGCCCAGCCCTACTTCAAGGCGAACCCGGTCGACCACCACCGCAAGGTCGTCAACGTCTCCTCGGTCTCCGGCATCGCCGGAAATCCCGGCCAGGCCAACTACTCCGCGGCCAAGGCCGGCCTGATCGGGCTGACCAAGACGATGTCCAAGGAGTGGGGTCGCTACAAGGTCAACGTCAACGCGGTCGCCTTCGGCTGGATCCTGACCCGGATGACCGAGGCCACCTCCGGCGACGACGCGTACGTCGAGATCCAGGGGCGCCGGATCAAGATCGGCCTGAACGAGGAGTTCGCCAAGGCCGCCGCCCGGACCATCCCCCTCGGCCGGCCGGGCACCCCGGCCGAGGCCGCCGGCGCGATCTACTCGCTGTGCACCCAGGACACCAACTACGTCAACGGCCAGACCCTGGTCGTCGACGGTGGCCAGCGCTGACCCGTCAGATCCGACCCGGGTCACCACCGGGGTCGTCGCACCATCGCCCGATCGGCGGCCGGCCTGGCCGACGTCGATCGGGCGGATCCCCATCCGCCATGCGAACTCTCGAAGGAGCGAGTTCCGTGTACCTCACCCAGTCCCTGCACCGGGCCGTCCAGCAGTCGCCCGACCGGGTCATGACCATCTGCGGCGACCGCGTCCGCACCACCCGCCAGGTGGCCGACCGCGTCGCCGCCCTGGCCGGAGCGCTCCGGGAGCTGGGTGTCCAGACCGGTGACCGGGTCGGCATCCTGTCGCTCAACTCCGACCGCTTCCACGAACTCGCGTTCGCCTGCTGGTGGCTGGGAGCGGCGCTGCACCCGCTCAACATCCGCTGGAGTGCCGCCGAGATCGCCTATGCCATCAATGATTCGGGCACCGAACTGCTGCTGGTCGACGACACCTTCACCGCCCTGGTCCCGCAGCTGCAGCAGCGCTGCACCGGCCTGCGCACCGTGCTGCACGGCGGCGAGGAGGACACCCCCGCCGGCCTGCTCGGCTACGAGGCGGTCATCGGCGGGGGATGCCCGGTGCCGGACCTGCGGATCGGCGGGGACGCGCTGGCGCTGCTGCTCTACACCGGCGGGACCACCGGGGCGCCGAAGGGGGTGATGGCCTCGCACGACACCATGATGACCTCGCTGCTCGGCACGGCGGTCGCCGAGGTGTCGTCCCGGCGCGACGGCGTCTCGCTGTTCACCGCGCCGCTGTTCCACATCGCCGCGATCCTGGGCTGGTACGAGCAGTTCATGGTCGGCGGAACCGGCGTGTTCGTGCCGCAGTTCACCGCGGAGGGCTTCCTCGACGCGGTGCAGCGGCACCGGGTGAACTCGTGCATCCTGATCCCGGTCATGGTCCAGATGATCTGCGAGCATCCGGATTTCGAGTCCTACGACCTGAGCAGTCTGGAGCGGATCATCTACGGCGGGGCATCCAGTTCGGAGGCGCTGCTGCGGCACGCGCTGGCCACCTTCCCACAGGCCCGGTTCAGCCAGGGCTACGGCATGACCGAGACCGGCGTGCTGACGATGCTCGGCGCCGACGAGCACCGGGACCCGGAATTGCGGCACGCCCGCTCCGTCGGCCGGGCGGTCGCCCACGTCGAGCTGGCGGTCATGGACGTCGACGGCACCGTGCTCGATGCCGGGCAGGTCGGCGAGGTCGTCACCCGCGGTAACCACGTCATGAAGGGTTACTGGAACAAGCCCGAGCAGACCGCGCAGGTCGTCCGCGACGGCTGGATGCACACCGGCGACGGCGGCTACCTCGACGCGGACGGGTATCTCTACATCGTCGACCGGCTGAAGGACATGATCATCAGCGGGGGCGAGAACGTCTACTCGGCGGAGGTGGAGAACGCGCTGGCCTCCCATCCCGGCGTCGCCCAGTGCGCCGTGATCGGTGTGCCGGACGAGAAGTGGGGGGAGCGAGTGCACGCCGTGGTGGTGCCGCGGCCGGGCCAGGCCCCGACGCTCGAGGTGCTCCGGGCCCATACGGCCGAACTCATCGCCGGGTACAAGTGCCCCCGCAGCCTCGATCTGGTCAAGGCGCTGCCGATGACCGCCGCGGGCAAGATCCTCAAGCGCCGGCTCCGCGATTCCTACGTCAACTCCTGAACACACCAGCCCGGAAAGGCCGATCATGAGACGAGCCATCTACGACCAGGACCACGAGTCCTTCCGCGCCACCGTCCGCGACTTCATCGCCCACGAGGTCACGCCGCACTTCGCCAAGTGGGAGCAGGTCGGCCACCCGCCGCGCGAGCTGTTCCGCCAACTCGGTGCGCTCGGCGTGATGGGATTCGGCATCCCCGAGGAGTACGGCGGGCCGGGTGAGGTCAGCTACCGCTTCCAGGCGGTGCTCGTCGAGGAGGCCGCGTACGCCGGCGTCGCGCTCGGCCACTACGGCGTGAGCACCGGTATCGTGCTGCCCTACCTGCTGAACCTGGCCAACGACGAGCAGCGGCAACGGTGGCTGCCCGGCATCGCCACCGGCGACCTCATGCTATGCATCGCGATGACCGAGCCCAACACCGGCTCCGACCTGGCCGGCATCCGCACCACCGTCACGCGCTCCGACGACGGCAGTCACTACGTCCTCAACGGCGCCAAGACGTTCATCACCGGTGCCCGCAACTCCGAACTGTGCGTGGTCGCCGCCCGCACCTCGGCACCCGACCCGGACAACCGGCGCGGCGGCCTGTCGCTGCTGGTGGTGCCGACGGACAGCCCCGGCTTCGAGTTCGGGCGCAAGCTGGACAAAATCGGGATGCCGACCAGCGACACCAACGAGTTGGCGTTCGTCGACGTCCGGGTGCCGGCGGAGAACCTGCTCGGGCAGGAAGGTCAGGGGTTCGCCCACCTGGGCCAGAACCTGCCCCGGGAGCGGCTCGCGATCGGCTTCGAGGCGATCGCCCGGGCGCAGGCCGCGATCAACTTCGCCAAGGACTACGTACAGCAGCGCACGGTCTACGGCCAGCCGGTCGCGTCCTTCCAGAACACCAAGTTCGTGCTCGCCGAGTGCGACACCGAGGTGGCGGCGGGGTGGGCGATGGTCGACCGGGCGATCGAACTCGAGGACGCCGGGGAGCTGACCGCGGCCGACGCCGCCCGGGTCAAGCTGTTCGGCACCGAGGTGGCCGGCCGGGTGATCGACAAATGCCTGCAGCTGCACGGCGGCTACGGGTACATGCTCGAGTACCCGATCGCCAAGCTCTACGCCGACACCCGGGTGAACCGGATCTACGGCGGCACCAGCGAGGTCATGAAGTCGATCATCGCCAAGGATCTCGGTCTCTGACCGCATCCCGAAAACCGTACGGACCAACCTCTTTCACACTCAAGGAACGTCGATGAGCACCACCGCGCCGGGCACCCGTCGGGTCGGCCGCAGATGAGCAGTCCGCAGACGATTCGCGAACGGCACGTCGGGTGTCGGCGGGATCCCGACCAGGACGCTCGAGGTGGACGGCGACGGTCCGGCGATCCTGTTGATGCACGGGTTCACCGACTCTGCGGACACCTGGCGTCCGGTGCTCACCGAGCTGGCCGCGGTGGGCCGCCGCGCGGTGGCGGTCGACCTGCCCGGTCACGGCCACGCCGCACCGCTCGGGCGCCCGGCCTTCGCCGAACTCGATGCGTTCACCGATGCGTTCGTCGCCGCCCACGCCGACGGAGCCGCGCCGGTGCTCGCCGGGAATTCGCTCGGCGGCCTGTTCGCCCTGCGCGCTGCGGCCCGCGGCGACACCGTCTCCGCGGTGGCCGGGCTGGACCCGGCGGGGCTGGCGCACACCCTGCGGCTGCAGGTCGTGGCGGCGCTGGCGACCTGGTTCGACCCGTGGCTCGGACCGCTCGACCGGGTGCCGGTGCCGGCCGGCGTCGTCCGGCGCGGGACGACCACGTTGCACCGCCGGCTGACCGAGGGTCAGGGCGATCCGGAGCTTGCCGCCTACTACACCGGCCACGTCCATGGGCTGCGGGATGTGGCTCGCTGGCTCGGCGACCTGGCCGCGCTGAGCACCGGCGATCGCCTGCACCCGCTGGCCCTGGCCGACATCGACTGCCCGGTCCTGCTCATTTGGGGCCGCCGGGACCGGATCGCGGACATCCGCGGCGCCGACCGGCTGCTCACGGTTGTCCCGAACTCCAGGTTGGTGGTGGTCGACGCCGGCCATTGCCCCCAGATCCAGCTGCCCCTCCAGGTCGCCCGCCTGCTTGCCGACCTGCCCGAATCCGCCCCAAGGCGCGACACGACGACGAGAACCACTACGGGAGAACAACAATCATGAACGCGACGCAGACCCTGACCTCCGGCCTGGACCGGGTGGTCGCGACCGCCGTCAACGGCATCGAGGTGCTGCGCTACGGCGGACTGCGCGTCGACGCGCAGCCCTCACCGTACGACGTCGTCGCCCGGGAACCGGTCCACCGGCTGCGCCACTACTTCCCCGAGACCGGCCAGGACGGCGGCCCGCGTCAGCCGGTGCTGCTCGTTCCGCCGCTGATGCAGGTGGCGGACGTCTGGGACATCTCGCCGTCGACCAGTGCCGTGGCGATGCTGCACGAACGGGGGCTCGATCCCTGGGTTGTCGACTTCGGCGACCCGGCGGTCGAGCCCGGGGGAGCGGACCGCACCTTCAGCGACCACGTCCGGGCGGTGGCCGACGCCATCACCCGGGTCCGCGAGGAGACCGGACGGGACGTGCACATCGGCGGGTACTCCCAGGGCGGGGTCTTCTGCTACGTCGCGGCCGCCTGGCTGGCCTCGGCCGGCGTGGCCAGCATCTTCGTCCTCGGATCGCCGGTCGGCTCGATCTCGGTCGAGAAATTTGTCCCGGAGCGGCTGCTGTGGGACGCCGCCCGCATGCAGGCCAAGGTACTCGGCAAGACCGGCCTGCCCCGCTGGTTCGTGGCCCAGGGTTTCAACTGGATGACCCCGCAACGGACCATCCGCAACGACATCGACTTCGTGCTCGCCCTGCACGACCGCGAGTCGCTGCTGCCCCGGGAGCCGCAGCGCCAGTTCCTCAAGCAGGGGGCGTGGCTGGGCTGGTCGGGGCCGGCCATCCAGGAGCTCATCGAGCTGCTGGGCGACAACCGGCTGATCGAAGGCGGTGTCGTGATCGGTGACCGCACCGTCGGACTTTCCGACATCACCTGCCCGGTACTGATCTTCATCGGCGAGGCCGATCAGTTCGGTCCCGCCCCGCTGGTCCGGCGCATCGTGGAGGCGGCGCCCAACGCGCAGGTCTACGAATGTGTCCTGCCCGTCGGCCATTTCGGACTGCCGGTCAGCACCTACGCCAAGGAGAAGACCTGGCCGGGGACGGCGGCGTTCATCCGCTGGAGCGTCGGCGACGGCGAGTTGCCCGACTACATCCACCGGTTGTCGGCCGATGACGTCGACCCCGGAGCCCCGTCGGCGGATCGCTCACCGCTCGCCACGCTGACGTACGGGGCCGGTTTGGCCGCCCAGACGCTGGTCTCGACACCGCCGACGGTGGCCCGGTCGGTCCAGCGGGTGGGTTCGACGGTCCGCGAACTGGTGCAGGAGGGGGCATCCCAGTTGCCCCGGCTGCTGCGGCTGGAGCGCATGGGACCCGGCACCCGGGTGTCCTACGGGCACCTGCTGCAGGAAGCGGCCCGTGGTCGCGGCGACGACGTCGCGTTCCTGTTCGCCGATCGGGCACACACCTATGCGGCGGCCCAGCGACGGACGGACCATGTGGTGCGGGGCCTGCTCTCGGTCGGCGTCCGGCGCGGTGAGCATGTGGGCGTGCTGATGGACATGCGGCCCAGCGCCCTGATCACTCTCGCCGCGCTGAACCGGATCGGCGCCGTGTCGGTCCTGCTCCGCCCGGGTGAGGACCTCGCCCGGGAGGCCGGACTCGGCCAGCTGACGAAGGTCATCGCGGACCCGGAGAACGCCGCCGACGCAGCGGATCTGGGCGTTCCCGTACACGTCCTGGGCGGCGGCGGTGGCGATCGGACGCTGCCCGGGAACGTCATCGATCTCGAGCGCATCGACCCGGCAACGGTTCGGGTGCCGGCCTGGTACGTCGCCAACCCGGGCCGCGCCCGTGACCTGGCCTTCATCCTGTTTAGTGGGCACGGCTGGGAAACCCGGGCCGATCGGATCACCAACGGCCGCTGGGCGACGTCGGCCTACGCCGCCGCGTCCGCAGCGGCGCTGACCCCACGGGACACGGTCTACTCGATGAGCCCGCTGCACCATGGATCGGGCCTGCTGCTGACCACCGCCGCCCCGATCGCGTCAGGCGCCCGGCTGGCCATGGCCACCTCGTTCGACGCCGACACCTTCTGGCCGGAGGTCCGCCGGTATGGCGCCACCGTGGTGCCCTATACCTGGACCATGCTGAACGCGCTGGTCAGCGCGCCGCCGCAACCGGAGGAACGCAGCCACCCGATCCGGCTGTTCGTGGGTTCGGGTATGCCGACCGGGCTCTGGCGGCGGGTGGACGAGCGGTTCGGACCCGCGGCCGTGCTCGAGCTGTACGCCTCGACCAGGACGGATGCGATCCTGGGCAACGTCAGCGATCGCAAGGTTGGCTCGCTCGGCCGCCCCTTGCCGGGGACGCCGCAGGTCCGCCTGGTCGCCTACGACGAGCAGACCGGACGGCCAAGGACCGGCCCGGACGGCTATGTCGTTACCGCCGGGTTCGGCGAGGTCGGCCTGCTGCTCGTCAAGGTCGACCCACGACTGTCCGCCGGCAACGACGTGCCCCTGCGCGGTGTGTTCACCGCCGACGACGCCTGGGCCTGCACCGGCGACCTGTTCCGCATCGACACCGACGGCGACTTCTGGTTCGTCGACTCGCTGGCCGCGCTGATCCGCACCGACCACGGCCCGGTCTCCCCACACGCCGTGGAGAACGCCCTGGGCGGTCTCGATGCGGTCGACCTGGTGGCCTGCCACCCGGTCACCGACGACGCGACCGGCACCGTCCAGGCCGTGGCCGCCGTCACCGTGCGGCCCGGCCGCCGGCTCGACGTGCGCTCGATCGAGGCCGGCCTGGCCGGGATCCCGCCCGAGCGGCGGCCCGACGTCGTGCACGTGGTCGAGCGGCTGCCGATGACGTCATGGCATCGCCCGTCGATCGTGGTGCTCCAGGCGGCCGGCTCGCCCGGACCGGAGTCCCGGTCCTGGCGCCTGGACCGGGCGACCGGCACCTACCACCGCTGAGCTCCGTCGTTCAGATCCGTCGCTGAGATAGATTGGCATCCGTCGTGACCGTCCACACCCTGGTGAGCGCGAACAGCCCGCCTCGAGGAGGCAGCCGCTTGGCCACGCGCCGGCCACCCAACCGCAAGGCCCTGATCCGCACCACCGCGGGCGAACTGTTCCTGACCCGCGGCTACCACAACGTCTCCGTCACCGACGTCGCGGACGCGCTCGGTATCACCCCGTCGGCGCTGTACCACCACTACCGCAACAAGCAGGAGCTGTTGTTCCACGCCGTGCTCGACGCCCTCGACGGTGTCGACATCCTGCTGGTTCAGGCCGGCTCGCTCGACCAGGCGCTGGCGGCGCTGGCCCGGCTGGTGCTCGGGCCGCGCAGTCTCGCGGTGTGGGAGCGCGAGGCGCGCAACCTGGAAGGCGACCAACGGGAGCAGATCAGGGCCCGCGAGGCGGAGGTGGTCGGCCACGTCGTGCCGCTGCTGCGGCAGGAACGGACCGAGCTGGATCCGGCCGACGGCGCGCTCATCGCCCGCGCCATCATCGGCGCGATGGGCAGCCGGGCGCAGCATCGGCTGAGCTTGCCTCGACCGGTCGACGAGCAGCTAATGATTCGGCTCGGCCGAAACATGGCCCACTGCCGGCTGTCCGCAGCGGCCGTGGCGCCCCGACCCGAGCGCCGCGACGCCGATCTGCCCGTCGGGTTCCGGCCGGGGCGACGCGACGTATTGCTCACCGAGGCGGTCCGCCTGTTCGACGAGCGTGGGTTCCGGTCCGTCACGATGGCCGACATCGGAGAGGCGGTCGGCATCGTCGCCTCCGGGGTCTACCGGCACTTCCCCGGCAAGACGGACCTTCTCGTGGCGGCCGCCCAGCAGGCGGGCGAGCGGATGCGGGTGGTCGTGGACGGGGCCCTGGCCGCGGCCCGCGATCCGCAGGACGCTCTCGAACGACTTCTGGCGGCGCATATCTCGATCTGGATCGAATCGCAGCACCTGGTCGGCATCCTGGCCAACGACGCCGACGAGCTGCCGGAGCCCGAACGGCGGGCGTTGCGACGGTTCCAGAACGAGTACATCGACATCTGGGTGCGCACCCTGCAGGCGGCCCGTCCCGGTCCGGCCGATCCGACCGAACTGCGGATCATCGTGCACGCCGTGCACTCGATGGTCTACTTCGTGGTCCGGGACGGCCGGTCGGCCGCCGACGCGAACCTGGCCACCCGCCTGCAGGACCTCGGACTGGCCCTGCTGCAGGACGTCTGACCCGGCACCCCGCCTGGAAACGCATTCAGCGCGCGCGTCAATCACCTGTTCGGTGATCGACCGCCGACCCGACGACGATCAGAACGGTTGACCGCCATGAAGATTCACGGAGCGATCCTGGAACGGGTCGCCGCGCCCCGTCCCTACGCCGACAGCCGGCCCATCCGGGTCAGCGAGCTCGCGCTCGACCCACCCCGATCGGGCGAGGTCCTGATCCGGGTCGAAGCGGCCGGACTGTGTCACTCCGACCTGTCCGTCGTCGACGGCAACCGGCCTCGACCGATGCCGATGCTGCTCGGCCACGAGGCCGCCGGCCTGGTCGACGCCGTCGGCCCGGGCGTCGACGGTCTGGCCGTGGGCGACCGGGTGGTGGTGACGTTCCTGCCGCGGTGCGGCACCTGCGAAGGATGCCTCACCGGGGGAATCCGGCCGTGCGTGGCCGGTTCCGCGGCCAACACCGCCGGCGAACTCCTGGGTGGGGGACGTCGGTTGTGGCATCAGGGATCTCCGGTCCACCACCACCTGGGTGTCTCTGGGTTCGCCAGCCACGCCGTCGTCGACGCCCGTTCCCTGGTGCGGGTCGACCCGGACGTGCCCGCCGAGGTCGCCGCTCTCCTCGGCTGCGCGGTGCTGACCGGCGGCGGCGCCGTGCTCAACGTGGCGCGGCCCGCCCCAGGCGATCGGCTGATCGTGGTCGGGCTCGGCGGCGTCGGAATGGCGGCGGTGTTGACCGCCTTGGCCCTGGACGGAGTCGAAGTGGTGGCTGTCGACCCGGTTCACGACAAGCTGACCGCCGCTGCCGATCTGGGCGCCCACCGGGTGGCGACTCCGGACGAGCTCGACACCGCCGGCCTCCGGGGAAAGTGGGTGATCGAGGCCGCCGGTTCCGCGCGGGCGCTGGAGTCGGCGATCTCGCTCACCGAGCCCGGCGGCAGCACGATCACGGTCGGACTGCCGGCGCCCGACGCGCGGGTGTCGCTGGCGCCGACCGCGCTGGTGACCGAGGGCCGCCGGCTGATCGGCAGCTACCTGGGTTCGGCCGTTCCCGCACGGGACATCCCGGTGTTCGTCGAGCTGTGGCGGGCCGGCCGGCTGCCCGTCGAGAAGCTGATCACCGCCCGGATCGGGCTGGACGAGATCAACCGGGGAATGGACGATCTGGCGCAGGCTGTCGGCATCCGGCAGCTGATCGTGTTCGGGGAGGACCAGTGAGCGAGGCTTGCCGAGCGAATCATCAGCACGATGCGGGCAATCCGCGAGGAACGAGCGGAGAGGTCGCATGAGCACGACGGTGACACAGGATCGCCAGGACATCCGGCCGGTGATAGCCGCCGACTTCCCGGTGATCCGGCCGATGCCGACCCGATGGGCCGACAACGACGCCAACGGGCACCTGAACAACGCGGTGTACTACCAGCTCTTCGACACCGCCATCAACGGCTGGCTCGGCGACACCCTGAGCTCCGATCCGACCCGGCTGCCGGCGATGGCCGTCGTGGCCGAGTCCGGCTGCCGATACCTGGGCGAGGTCGGGTTCCCCCAACCCTTGCTGGTCGGGCTCGGCGTCGCCCGACTCGGCCGGAGCAGCGTCACCTACCGGCTGGCCCTATTTGCCAACGAGGAGGGTGCCACCCCGGCGGCCCTCGGGCACTGGGTGCACGTCTACCTGGACCGGGTGAGCCGGCGCCCGACGCCGATCTCGGCGCCGCTTAGATCGGTGCTGGCCGCCGCCATGGTGCCCGCCGCTCTTGCCCGATAGCGCTACCGCGCCAGTTGCACATCCATCATCGATTACCGGACAGAGGAGTCCAATCATGACCCAGACCCTGACCACCAGCAACACTCTCGACCGCTTCCGGCTCGACGACAAGGTCGTCGTGATCACCGGCGCATCGTCCGGGCTCGGAGTCGCCTTCGCGGCGGCCTGTGCTGAGGCCGGCGCCGACGTGGTGGTCGCCGCCCGGCGCGCCGACCGACTGGCCGACACCGTCGCCCTGATCAACGAGACCGGGCGGCAGGGTCTCGCGGTCGCGGCGGACGTCGTCCGGCCGGACGACTGCCGGGCCGTCGTGCAGGCGGCCGTCGAGCGTTTCGGGCGGGTCGACGTGCTGATCAACAACGCCGGCATCGGCGACCACACCCCGGCGTCCCGGGTGTCCCGGGAGTCCTTCGGCCACGTGCTGGACGTCAACGTCACCGCCGGCATGATGATGGCGCAGGCGGCCGCCCCGGCGATGGCGCCCGGGTCGTCGATCATCAACATTTCCAGCGTGATGGCGCATACCACCCTGGGTTTCCCGTCCACCGCCTACTCGGCCTCCAAGGCGGCGGTGCTCGGCATGACCAAGGCCCTGGCCCGGGAATGGACCCCCCGCAAGGGTATTCGCGTCAATGCGCTGCTGCCGGGCTTCTTCCCGACGGAGATGACCGCCGACCTGCCCGACGGACCCCTGGACGGACGCCTGCCGATGGGACGACTCGGCCTGCCCCCGGAGCTCGCGTCCGCCGTGGTGTTCTTGGCCTCCGACGCCAGCAGCTACATCTCCGGGGCGGAGCTGGTCGTCGACGGCGGAATGTTGCTGACCTGACCGGCACCCGACCGAACACCCGAGAAAGGAAGGCGATCATGAGGATTGTCGTTGCCTGCAAGTACGTGCCGGATGCGACCGGAGACCGGTCGTTCGAGCCCGATGGAACCGTGGACCGGGACGCCGTCGACGGCGTGCTGTCCGAGCTCGACGAGTACGCGGTGGAGCAGGCCCTGCAGATCGCCGAGGCCCAGGGCGCCGACACCGTCGCGCTGACAGTGGGTCCGCCGGACGCGGTGGACGCTGTGCGCAAGGCGCTGCAGATGGGTGTTGCCGAGGCCGTCCACATTCAGGACGACGCGATCGCCGGCTCGGACGTGTTCGCCACCTCCGCGATCCTGGCGGCCGCCGCCCGGAAGCTGGAGGCCGACCTCGTCCTGTTCGGCATGGCCTCCACCGACGGGGGCGCCGGGGTTGTTCCGGCCCTGGTCGCGGATCGGTTGGGAATCGCCGCGTTGACCTTCGCCTCGGACCTGTCGGTGAACGGGTCGACAGTGCGGATCAGCCGCGAGTCCGACACGGTCGTGCAGCAGGTCGAGGCACAGCTGCCGGCCGTGGTGAGCATGACCGACCGGGCCGCCGAGGCCCGTTACCCCAACTTCAAGGGGATCATGGCCGCCAAGAAGAAGAAGGTGACCGTGTGGTCGCTGGCGGATCTGGGTCCGGACGTCGGCGCGGTCGGGCTCGAGTCGGCGCTGTCCGCGGTGGCGTCGGCCGAGCGTCGTCCGGCCCGCACCGCAGGGCAGATCGTCACCGACGAGGGCGATGGTGGCGTCAAGCTCGTCGAGTACCTGGCCACTCACAAGTTCGTCTGAAGGGGAGATTCCTGTCATGGCCAACGTTCTGGTTCTGATTCAGTCCGAAGGTGGTCAGCCGACCAAGCCGACGCTCAGTTTGCTGACCCTGGCTCGGCGTCTCGGTGAGCCCTCCGCCGTCGTCTTCGGTGCGGAGGTGGACCTAGAGATGCTCGGCCGGTACGGCGCGTCGACGGTCTACCAGTTCGAGGGAGCCGAATACGCCGACTACCTGGTGACGCCCAAGGCCCAGGCGCTCACCGCGCTGGTCGCCGACACCCGACCCGTGGCGATGCTGGTCACCTCGACCGACGAGGGCAGAGAGATCGCCGCCCGCGTCGCCCTGCGCTCAGGATCCGGGTTCGTGCACGACGCGGTCGACGTGCTCGCGGGCGACGCGGGCCCGACGACGGTACAGTCGGTCTTCGCCGGGAACTACACCGTCACCTCGCGTTTCGAAGCGGGCCCGGCCGTCATCGCGGTCCGGCCGAACGCTGTCGAACCGGCCGAGGCCGCGACCCCGGTCGTTGCCACGGTGCAGCCGTTCCGGCATGTCGTGTCCGAGACGGCCACGCTCGCACGAATCGTCGACACGCGAGTCAAGGCGTCCGGGTCCAGCCGCCCCGAACTCGGCGGAGCGGCGATCGTTGTGTCTGGTGGCCGGGGCACCGGCGGGGACTTCACGCCCATCGAGGAATTCGCCGACGCGCTCGGCGGCGCGGTCGGTGCCTCCCGGGCCGCCGTTGACGCCGGCTGGTACCCGCACCGGTTCCAGGTCGGGCAGACCGGCACGACCGTCTCCGCCCAGCTGTACGTCGCCGCCGGGATCTCCGGGGCGATCCAGCACCGGGCCGGCATGCAGACCTCGAAGACGATCATCGCGGTCAACACCGACCCGGACGCGCCGATCTTCGACCTCGTCGACTTTGGCGTCGTCGGTGACCTCAAGGTCGTTCTGCCGCAGGCCACCGCCGAAGCGAACGGCCGCCGGGCATGAGTGCTCGCGGGGAATCCGGCGGAATCCGGGGGAAGGTGGAATGAAAGGAAATGCGCAGGAGGATTTATCCGCACTGATGATCGCGATGTCGGCGTGCCCGCAGACGTCATTCACCACCGCGGTGGCGTCGTCTCCGGGAAAACCGAGCGAGCCGGTGAACACCGGAGAGCGAGGCGGGCCTCCCCCTTCGGGCGGTGGCCGTCAGGCACTGTTAAGGACCACTCGTCAGCCGCGCTCATGATCAAAAGGGTGTCGGCCCTGCATCGCGGGTACTGTCGGTCTGCGGGCGCTGGGGGTGCCGCACTCGTCTGGCAAGCCGAACCGTGTTTCGATTGGCGGCTCGTTTCCCGTGGCGGGAAACAGGGCTTTCCAGGAAGCGACGATAGGCCCGCATTCGTCGCCGTCGGCTCCGCCGAGCAGGTAGGTCGGGTCCGACGCTCGGGCGTGGCGGCGTCCTAACGGACTCCTCGGCCCAGCATGGCGTTTCGAGTTCCTATTCGGTGACACCGATCTCGCGCCACAGCTCGTCGGGATCACGATGGTGCCGGGCGGCGGCGGCCTTGAAGTATCCCAGGCGTCTGTGGGTGGACGTTGTCGGTAGGCGAGCCGGAAGACGTTGGCATGCCTGGGGCGGATTTCGCCTGGGGATGCCGGGGACGTCGAGCGGCAACGCGCCGACAGCCTTCAGTGCATCGTGGCCGAGTCGACCGCGATGACGGTGAGTTGGTCGTGACGATCGTTGCGACCTCGCCAGGCACGTCGAGCATCTTGTAGTTGTTGGTGATGAGCCCCGTCCCGACCGGTCTGGCGGAGGGCGATGCTCAGGTGGGAAAGTTGGAACGTCGGGGGGCAGGTAGTCACCAATCGCGTTGATCAACGGGATGAGGAAGTTCTGATCCAGCGCCAGGCGCATGCTGGGCGCCGGTCACCGGACGTCAGGGGTCATCCGGACGGGTGAATCAGGGGTCGTCATGCGGTCGCCAGCCGGCTGCGATGTCGCCGTCCCAGGTGACCGGTCGACGAAAGTTGAGCGAGGCCGGTGAGGACAAGGTGGCCGCTGGCCATCGCAACCAGGCAGAAGTCGGGATCCAGACCGGCTTGTGTCCTGTGCCGAAATGACCAGGATGTGACCGCTCACGAATGGTCGGTGATGGGCCAACTGGTAGCGACGCTCAGGTCGGCGCGGAGCAGGGCCGCTCCACGTAGGACTGAGCTGTGGTCCGCCGGCCAAGTGCCCAGTCGGCGACCCGGCCCTCTGGGTCACTCTTGCGCCGATGACCGTACCCCTCGGCATGCACCTCATCTGCGTCGGTCGACCAAGGACTCCGGGTCGATGATTCGACATCAGATGGTCAGCAGCGAATCGCTACTCTCTGTTACCGCCCTTCGGTCGATGCTTTGAGCAAGCTGAGCGGCATGCTCATAGGGCCGACTGAGAGTTTGCTGATCCACCGCTGGGGCCGGTACGCCCTCTGATCTGAACTGCAGTTTCCGACGAGCGACCAAGCGCATCCAGGCTCAGCGGGAGGCGCGTGCGAAGCTGCTCGTCTGTTCGAGGGTGGTGCGCCGGCTGGCCCTCAATCGAGGGGAGTGGGCGCTACACGATGTCAATGGCAGCTGTCAAGTCCAGCTATCAAGATCGTTCCGAAGACGCCAAGATCATCCAAAGGTGATCTGACCTGCAGTTACTGCGCGCCCGGAGGGATTCGAACCCCCAACCTTCTGATCCGTAGGGGGTCATACGTTCTATACTA
>Ga0164241_10001732_pt1 | contig 25709 bp, 26 predicted proteins | sample OricomyardsoilBY_FD_108780 | JGI IMG/M metagenome (GOLD analysis project Ga0164241, IMG submission 108780) | Backyard soil microbial communities from Emeryville, California, USA - Original compost - Back yard soil (BY) | ecosystem: Environmental > Terrestrial > Soil > Unclassified | place: USA... | reverse complement strand
TCCGGCAGCCTGGCGTTGATTTCCGGCGTGGCGATGGGGCATTGCGGAACATCGACCAGCTGAAACCGGTTGCCCGCCTTCAGAAAGCCGATCGGCATGGCCTGGGCAGCCGAATCCCCGGCGCCTTTGTGCGGCGGTTCCGCCGGGCGGGGCGAAGGCGGATTGAAATGCGGCGTGATCTTCGACCGGTAGCCGAATTCCCTCGGCGACGCGATCACGGGAGCCGCGGGGAATTCCACGCCCGCCATGTATTTCAAAAGCTCTTCCACTTGTTGCCGCTTCCACTTCAACTGTTCGGCATAGGTCAGGTGTTGATACTGGCATCCGCCGCAGCGGCCAAACAAGGGACACTGCGGATCGATCCGATGCGGCGAGGGCGTCAGGACTTCCAGCAGGTCGGCTTCGGAATAATTCTTGTGATTGCGGTACACGCGGACCCGGACGCGTTCGCCGGGCAGCGTGAACGGAACCATGACGACCCATTTGTCCCCGCCCAAGGCCACCCGTCCCAGACCCACGCCGAGGTTCGTCAGGGTGGAAACCTCGAATTCCAACTCGTGATGGTAGGGAAAGGGATGCTCGTTGAACTTTCGTTTGGCCACGAGACAGACAGAACACAGGGACGATCCCGGTAAAAGGAAATTGCTGCGCTTTGTTTCCGTGTATTCCGTTCCTTCCGTGGTTCCCTCCGCCGAAAAGATCACCAGCCTGCAAAATCCGCGCGTCAAGCAGCTCGTCAAGCTGCGCGACCGGCGCGACCGCGACGAGGCCGGCCTTTTCCTGGTCGAAGGTTATCGCGAAATCCGCCGCGCCCTTGAAAAGAATGTCCGGCTCAACGAAATCTATTTCAGCCCGGAATGGTTTCTCGGCGAAAACGAACCCGCGTTGATCGAGCGGGCGCGGCAGGCGGGGGCGCAATTGTTCCAACTCTCGAAGGAGGCGTTCGCCAAATGCGCGTATCGCGATCGTCCGGATGGATTGCTGGCCGTGGCGCCGCAGTGGAAAAACCGCCTGGCCGATCTCAAGTTGAGCCCTTTCCCCTTTCTGCTCGTCGTCGAGTCCATCGAGAAACCGGGCAATCTCGGCACCATCCTTCGCAGCGCCGACGCCGCCGGTGTCGATGGGGTGATTGTCTGCGATGCAGTCACCGATGTCTTCAATCCCAACGTGGTGCGGTCGTCCACGGGAGTGCTGTTTTCCGTGCCGGTAGTCGTCGCGGAAAGCGCGGCGGTGCATGCGTGGCTCGTCGAAAAGGGCATCCGGATCGTCGCGACGACACCCGATACGCCCGGCATTTACACGAAGGTCGACCTGTGTGGGCCGCTCGCGATCGTAATGGGCGGCGAGCAATACGGCCTGAGCAAGTTCTGGCTCAGGGAAAGCAATCTTCTCGTCCGCATCCCCATGGCCGGCCAGGCCGACTCCCTCAACGTCGCGATGGCGACCATCATCACCCTTTTCGAAGCCGTGCGGCAGCGGAATGGTTGAGATGCCGGGCGGGGCGGAACTGGAGAAAAAAACCTCTCGGTTGGCCCGCGTGGAATCCACGGCTGCGTTCGCGGCGCATGCACCCCCGATTCGGCCGGCTCACGCCGGGGTCGCATCGCCGGTTGCGCGGCGCTTCGCCAGATCGGCGTTGATTTCGACGAGCCGCTTTTCATTCAGCGGATAGAACAGGAAGATCACGATGGAGAGGATGCCCAGAATGCAGGGATAGATGCTCATCAGCCGGACCAGGCTGCCTTTCACCGCCTCGGAGGGAATTTCGTTGGCGACGAAACCGACGAACTGGAGCAGCTGAAACGCGATAAAGGCGGCCAGCGCCCAGCCGAACTTCTGGCTCATCGTGGAGGCGGAAAACACCAGCGCCGTCGTGCGGCGACCGCTCTTCCACTCGCCAAAATCGGCGGTGTCGGCGTACATCGCCCACATCAACACCGGCAGCGGGGCGCCCAGGAAACTCCCGAGGATTTCGAGGGAGAAGATCGCCCCGAGCTGGCCGGGTCTCAGGAAAAGATAAGCGCCGGTGCTGATGATCTGGAGAATAAAGAGGGTGATGAAGAGGGTTTTCTTCGGAAATTTCCCGGCGATGAGGCTGACCATCAGCACCCCGCCCACCGACGCCGCCTGACCCAAGGTGTTAAAGGTGGAGACGAGACCGTCCAAAGTGAAGGTGCGGCCGAGGAAGGGCAGCGGAGTTTCCGGGGATCCGTTATAGATGAAGTATTTGAAATAATGCGTGGAGACGGAACTGCGCAGCGCGATGAACAGAATCCAGGTCAGCGTCGTGCAAAGCAGGAGCACCCAGGCCTGATTGGTGACCAGATACTTGAGGTCGCGAAGAACCGAAGTGTTCTCATCCGCCGCGGGTTTGATGCGCTCCTTGGTCCCGAAAACGGTGATAAGAAAGAAGCCCACCGCCACCACGCCGACGATCACGAAGGCCAGTTGCCAGCCGCGCTGCGGGCTTCCGCCGCCGAGGGCGGTCGCCATGGGCAGCAGCGTGGCGGAAATCACCATGCCTGCGGTAAAGGCGAACATGAACTTGATCGACGAGAGCCGGGTGCGCTCGACCGGATTGTTGGTCATCACACCCATCAGCGCGGTATAGGGGATATTGACCGTCGTGTAGAGCATCATGAGGGCGTTGTAGGTCAGGTAAGCCCAGATGAGTTTTCCGGTCGGTCCGAAACCCGGCGTGGTAAAGGTCAGGACGCCGAAGATGGCGAAAGGCACGCACCCGAAAAGAATGAAGGGGCGGAACTTGCCCCAGCGCGAATCCGTGCGATCCGCCAGCATGCCGATAATCGGGTCGTTCACCCCGTCCCAGATGCGGCTGACAAGAAGCATGGTGGCCAGGGCGCCCGCCGTGATGCCGAACACGTCGGTATAAAAGAACGGCAGATAACGCATGAAGGTCTGCCAGTAGAGGACGGACGCGAAATCACCGCAGCCGAACGCGAGCATTTCGCGAAACGGCAGTTTGTTGGCTGGTTGGGACGACATAAGGGTATGGATTCGGGCCAATACCACGGGGTGGCTTTCGGGGAAGGCCGGAACTAAGAACAACTCCCCAGGCAAATGCACCCCGGAAAGTTCCCAAAAATAACCCATCTCAAAAGAAGCGGGCGAAAATAACAATTTTCCGCCGTTTCAATTCCCTCGAACCCTACTTGCCTCCGCCCACCGGCACGGGCTGGAAAGCCGCCCGGGTGTCGCTTCGCTCGTCCGAATCTGACGTGACAGCCGACGCCGGCGCCCGGCGACGCGAACGCGACTTGACCAGATGCCTGCGAATCCGGCGTCCCGCGTAGGCGCATCCTCCCATCAACACGAGCGAGTATGCACCCAAACCGATCAGCCAACCGGTCGTCAGGTGACCACTCACGCCACCACCCACCAGGGCGATCATCGACCGCACGGTGTGCAGCGGAGCGCAGCACAATAAAATCGTTCTCAACGGCACCCCGATCAGCGGCATCGAATAAACCTGCATCCAATAGGGGACGCCCGGCAGCAGCGCGGAAAATACCGCCACCGACGAATGCGATCCCCTGGGCAGGCGGCGGCGAATCGGATCGACCAGATGACCGAACAGCCCGGGTTTCCAGCGGACCAGATGACAGGCAATGATCTGATGCAGCACGATGGCCGCTGCCACGAGCGGCAATCCCCCGAGGATTCCGAACCGGATGCCGGCGCCGACGTTCACAATTGTGGCCGGGCATCCGAGCAGCGGCAGCGTCACCATCAGCACGAAGGCAAGCGCGGCGGGGACATACTCGGCCTGCCGATGAACCTGTTCGATATCGATCCGCCCCCAAGCCACGCTCAGCCCGATCACCACCACGGCAACGGTCGCAAGGGTCCGCCGGTTTTGACGCATCCAACCGCGCCAGCCTCTCAACTTTTTCGAGGTCCGCGAAGCGCGGGAACGGATGGGTGATTTGCGGGAACGGGAAGGACGGGGGATTGCCATGGCGATTCCTGGAATAGCCAACGTCGTGCCGCGGGATGTCCTGAAATTCATTTCCCTTGAAACCAACAACTAGCAACCTTCCCGTCAGGTCCCGTCGCGACCGTCTCCCGCAAAATGCGAGTTTCACGATTGCTCGTGGCAGCAGATTGCCGGAAACGCGGTGATCGCCATCCGCAATCACGCCGAGCCCGCGGCTTTACATTTTGCCGCGGGCTCCGTTACCTGCTGAAAAATCCGCATGACTTTTGCCGAAATCGCCGCCGCCCTGCCCGCCGCCGCCGTCACCCGCATCGATAATCTGCCCTACCCGCGCATCGCTTCGGGCAAAGTGCGCGAAATCTTCGACGTGGGCGACGCCCTCCTGCTGGTCGCGTCCGATCGTCTCTCCGCCTTCGACGTCATCCTGCCCGACGGAATTCCCGGGAAAGGGATCGTGCTGACCCAGATGAGCAACTGGTGGTTCGCACAGACTCAGAAGCTCGTCGTCAACCACCTCCTGCCGGATCAAGCGGGCGAATTCTCCCGACGCGGCATCACGAACCCCGACCTGCGGTTGCGGAGCATGATTGTGCGCAAACTCAAACCGCTGACCATCGAGTGTGTCGCACGCGGTTACCTTATCGGGAGCGGATGGAACAGCTACCAAAAAACCGGCGGGGTCTGCGGCAACAAACTCCCCGCCGGGCTGCGCCAGGCGGACAAACTTCCCGCACCGATTTTCACGCCGACCACGAAGGCCCCGAAAGGCCAACACGACGAGCCGATCGACGACGCCCAGGGCGCCGCCGCCATCGGCGCGGCGCTCTACGACAAGGTGAAATCGCTGAGCCTGCAGCTTTATCAATTCGGCCATGATCGCGCCAGGCAGGCCGGCATGATCCTCGCCGACACGAAATTCGAATTCGGCACCGATGATGCCGGCGATATCGTGCTGATCGACGAGGTGCTCACGCCCGACTCCTCGCGGTATTGGCCGGCGGACAGTTACGCGCCCGGCCAATCCCCGCCCAGCTACGACAAGCAATTCGTGCGCGATCACCTGCTGTCATTGAAATGGAACCAGACTCCGCCGGCCCCGCATCTTCCCGCCGACGTGATCGCCCGGACCCGGGAAAAATATCTCACCGCCCTGAAAAATCTGATCGGCTGAACCCTCGCGCCCGGTTTTCCTCCGTCCCGCTTTCGCCGGTTGCGTCGCCCGGAATTTGCGTCCACCCTTTCCGCTTTCCCGTGCCACCCGTCCTCCTTCGTCGTTCATTTTTCATCGGCCTTCTGGCCGCCGCAGTTGCGATTCCGGCGCACGCCCGTCTCGGCGAAACATTGGACCAACTCAAGGCCCGCTTGGGCAAACCCGAACCCCAGCAACAACCGCGCAAGGATGCGGCCGTGTGGTTGTTCGAGGTCGAGGACGGACAGGTGATCTACAATGTGACTTTCGACGACAAGGGCCGTTCGATCGCGGAGGGATTGATGCCGCTGAAGCGGGCGATTTTCACCAAGGACATGGCCCAGGATTTCATCCAATCCCAGATCGCGCCTTATCGCGGTTCGAAGACCCTGCATACCTTCAAGCCGGGAGAGAAATATTCCTTCGCCGGCCAGGCCTTCACCTGCGGCGCACAGGAAACGGCGATCATCGACGACGCCAATGGCGTGATGGTCGTGTGGGTGCAGAAGGGCATTCCCTCGGTCATGGCGGTCAGCCCGGCCATGGTGAGGAAAACCCACTAGAGGCCTCGACCGGGCAAAGCTTGGCTACGAAAGTCAAAGTCCTGAACCGCTGATCCGCGCTGATTATCCAGAAAACGGTCGTGTCGGCGGATGAGTGCGTGCTCCGCCTGATCGGCGAAGCGCGGATGCTTTTGCGGATTCACCACGATGCTGTTGGCGGTTGTCACGGTGATCCGCCGGCTCATGGCGGATTCCGACACGAGTTGCGGAGGCAAGCGGGTGGTCCCCGACGGGATTCTTTCCCGCAGCCGGTTTGAGGAGAAGGCCGCTTTCTTCGGTCCGAATAAAATCCCGAATCGGATTTTAATTCGCCGCCGCCCAGGCCAGTCCGTCCGCTCCGCGTCCGGCGTCGATCAACTGGGTGACTTTCCATGTCTTCAAATCGATAACGCCGACCTGCCGGCTGGCGCCACAGGATACGTAGGCGACCGCCCCGTCGGGGCGCACCAGCAGTTCCTCCGGCGCCCGCGGCAACTCAAGCGTGCGGGTCATTTTCATCGAATTCAGATCGACCACCGCCACCTGATTCAACCGGGGCAGCGTTACCAGCAGCCAGCGCCCGTCCAGGGTCGGCGCCGTGCCATACGCGGTCGCGGGCAGCTTGACCCATGACGCGACCTCGTTGGTCGCCGTATCGATCACCGCGAGCCGCGGCTCGGTTTGATCCGCGGTGAAAACATGGCGGCCGTCGAGGGACACCGCGATCCGTTGCACCTGGGGAGCGACCTTGATCACCGTGATCAGTTTTTGATTTTCCAAGTCGAGCACGGAGACCGTGCCGGGACCGACATTGGCCGTGTAGCCGCGCCGGCCATCGTTCGTGATGGCGAGCATGTGAGATTCCTTATCGCCGGTGGGAATGGTCGCCGTGACCTTCAAAGTCCCGGGATCGATCACCGTCACCGTCTCCGCCAACTCCGTCGTCACGTAAAGCAGGCCGTTCTTCGGTCCGAAAACGGGACAATGCGGCCGGACGCCGCGCCCGAGATCGATGGTGGCGGTGATTTCCCCGCGCACCAGGTCGATGACGCGGATGAGGCTGCCATCGGTGCCGGGGTTTCCCACCCCCGAATTCCCGTAGATCGGCACAAACGCGCGTTTCCCATCGGAGGAAGCCGTCACTTCGTGACCGGTGATTTCCTCTTCGGGGATCACCGCGATTTGCTTTCCGGCGACCGGATCGATGATGCCCAGGGTGTGCTCGCCTTTGTTCGCGACGAGAAGCAGTGCGCCGGATGATTTGGATTCAGCGGCAGAGATGGTTCCTGCGGCGCCGAGCGCCAGCAGTCCGGAAAGCAGCGCGGCAAAGGCCGACCGCCGGGGCCTTGGCGTGGAGCAGGAGGGGAAAAGACCCGGAAGTTCCACCGACGGAGAGGAGTTCATCGGCACAATTTGACCCGATTTGCCTCCGGATGCAACCACGTCCGTTTCCCGGACCGGCTCAAAAAATTTGCATGGCCCAGCGGCGTCCCTCGGCGCAACGTCTGCCCACCGACTGCCATGAAGCCACACCTTACACTCGCCGAAACCACCACCCCCAACGGGGCCCGGCTTACGCTGGTGGAGCATGATGGCAGCTTCTGCATCCGGGTGAACGGTCAGCAGCTCATGCACTCCGCCGTGACGGCTTCCGAAATCCAGCTCGGGGTGGCGGGATGCGCACGCCACACTGGCAAAGGAAACCTGCGGGTGTTGATCGGCGGACTCGGCTTGGGTTTCACTTTGAAGAGCGTTCTGCAAACCGTCGGGCGGACGGACCTCGTCCATGTCGTCGAGTTGTTTCCGGAAATCGTGGCGTGGAACCGCACGCATCTCGCCGGATTGAACGGCAAACTGCTCGGGGATTCCCGCGTGAAGGTTTTGGCGGAGGATGTCCGGGCCGTCATCGCGCGGGCGGCGAAAAATCCGTATGACGTGATCATCCTCGACATCGACAACGGCACGACGGCGATGGTGAAAACGGAAAACCACCAACTCTATGGCGAACAGGGAATGATGAGGATTGCCCGCGCGCTCAGACCCGGCGGCCGGGCCGCCGTGTGGTCCGCATGTCCGGACGCCGCCATCGAGAAGCGGTTGAAAAGGGCCGGCTTCGTCGTGCAGGCCGTTCCGGCCAAACTGTATCCCACCGCCAGGCGCAGCGCCTACATGATCTACCTGGCGGACAAGCCGGAGAAGCCGCGCGGCGGGGCGAATTGAAATCAATCCGCTCCGCCCTTTCGAGTTGCGCCGGCGTCTTTACGCGAGTTGCGGAACTTCGAACGGCTGCCGGTATTCCCTCGTGAGCAGTTTGTCCGCGGCGCTCGCGTCCGTTCCGGTGAATCGCTCGGCCACCGGGTCGAAGGCCAGCGGCAGCCCCAGGGTCGCGGGCGTCCGGTCGAGGTCCACGTGGTTGAGCGCGAGATGCTCGGACATGCGGCCAAAGGCTTCCGCCAGCGGGGCATCGCCCTTGATTTTTTCCCGCAACTCGCCTTCGGGCCTCGTGTGCCCGAGTTCGTGCGAAATATTGCCGAGGTGGCAAAGGGCGCTCGAAATGTGCCCTTCACCGATCGGTCCGAAGAGGTCCGCGGTCTTCCGGCTGCGGACGACGTCAACGAAGTTTTCCATGAGCCGATCGTGGCCCTTGAACTCCTTGAGGAGTTTGCCGGCGCGATCATAGGCCTGCGCGCTAAAGTAGCTGCTCGTCGTCAGGTAGCCGCCTTCGCAATCGATCACGTTGCCGACCGACACGCCGCGATATTTGTCCATGGTCGACGACGCCGCGCCCGCAGCCGCGGACCCGCTCAGACCGGCGGTGGAAACCTTCAGTCCGGCCCTGGCCGGCAGTCCCCTCACCTCGAAAATCAGCGGCGCCGTCGCATAGTCGTGCACGACGACCTGCGTGTTCGGCGTCTGGCCGTCGTCTTCGTACCCCAGCCGGCCGCCGACACTGAGCGTGTGGCGCGGCAGGCCGGATTCGCCGAGGAACCACCGGGCGACATCCATCTGGTGAATTCCCTGGTTGCCCACGTCGCCGTTGCCGTAGGCCCAGATCCAGTGCCAGTCGTAATGGACCGGACCGTTGGCGGGGTTGTTGCGATGCGGCGGAATCAGCGGGGCCGGACCGGTCCAAAGGTCGTAATCGATCGTGGGCGGCACCGGCTGCGGGCCGTTCGTCTTTCCGATACTGGGCCGGTTCTTGTAACAAAAACCGCGCGCCGCCGTGATTTTCCCGAGCGCGCCGGATTGGATCCATGCCACCGCTTCGCGCATTCCCTCGCCGGAACGGATCTGCGTGCCGGCCTGCACGACCCGGTGGTATTTTTCCGCCGCCGCCACGAACTGCCGGCCTTCCCAGACGTTGTGGGAAACCGGTTTCTCCACATAGACGTCTTTCCCGGCCTGGCAGGCCCAGATGCCCATCAACGAATGCCAGTGATTCGGCGTGGCCACCGTGATCGCGTCGATGTCGGGGGATTCGAGAAGCTTGCGGATATCGGCGTAGGTTTTCGCCCCGGGGAATTCCCGGGCGGTCTTTTCGAGCACCGCCGAGTCCACGTCGCACAGCGCCGCGATGCGTACGCCCTTGATTGCGGCAAGGTTCTTAAGATGCGCCTTGCCCCGGCCATGGAGCCCGACGACTGCGACCCGGAGATCGCCGTTGGCTCCGGCAACCCGGCCCCAGGAACGCGCGGAAAGCGCGATCCCGGCGGCGGCCAAAGTGGAGGTTTTCAGGAAGGTGCGGCGGCTGAGAGGATTCATGCTGTTTGAGGATTGGAGGTTATTTTCCGGCGGAGTATTCGGAGTAGTAGTGGGCCACGCGCGCGGCGTCCGTATCGCCTTCGTGGAAATAGAAACGATAGCGCAGCGTCAGGCTGCCGCCGGCGGGAATCGTATGGTCGCCGATATGCGGCTGATCCTTGAGTCCCTCGTAATCGTGCCAGCCGAAGGGATTGGCGCCGAAAAGGCCGTAGTTGCGCGCCATCCACCAGGTGGGATGGCGGAGGTTTTGCGGATGATCGAAGATCGCGATCCCGTAGGTCTTGCCTTCGTGCGGTGCGAAATAGTCGCACCAATCGGCGCGTTTACCCCAGGCGTCATTGTCCCGGTCGCCCTTGGCGGTGACGATGTGCCCGTTGCCTGGCAGGTCCTGTTTCTGGTATTTATGCGGCATCGTCATCCATTGCGCCACCCGCACGGCCATCGTGCCGTCCTTGTTATCCCCGAGCAGGAGCGGCGCATCGGGCAGCGCCTGGAAGGTGACCTCGAAATCCAGCAGGCGGCCGCCGGGAACGCTGCGGAAACGGAGCGTCCTCTCGTCGGTGCAGATCACCCTCCCGTCCGGTGCGGTCCAGCGATTGGTCGCGCGGAGCACCCCGACCTTGCCGGAGGTCGTTTCCAGGATTTTGTCCGCCACGATCCGGCCTTTTTCCTTGGGTGATTTTCCCGCGTCGCCGGTACCCTCGTTCCAGAAATCGACGCCGCCGACCATGCTGTGGGCAAAAAACAGGGAACGATGCCAGGGATGGTCGCGATCCTCGCCGGGCGTGTCTTTCATGGGATAGTCGCGCGTGAGCCGCATGCCGTCGGACGCCAGCACGGGATAACAGTACGGCCGGCTTGCCCCGTCGCCATACACGTATTCGGTGAACAGGTGTCCGTCGATCTCGACGCGGACACGATCCTTCAGGGGCGTGACTTTGACCTCGCCGACGTTTTCCGCCGCGCGAACCGCAGACGTGGAAAGGAACAATTGGCCGAGCGACAATGCCAACAGGGGTAACAAGCGTTTCATAGTGGCGGCAGGGAAACACCCGAAACCGCCATCCACAACCAAAACCTTTCGGGGAACCAGCCGGTTCGGGGCAAACCGCCCCGAAACCCCCATTCGACTGGAGCGCAAGCATGCTCCTTGGTGAACCCATGGAGCTTTCCGAAATGACCGGGCGGGCGATGCAGATTCACCGGCAATTCGCGGCGGACGCCCGGAGAAAAACCTCCGCGGCTGGACGCGGGAGGAAGTCATGCAGGGTTTTGTCGGCGACGTGGGCGATCTCATGAAACTCGTGGCGGCAAGGTCATCACGGCTCCGGACATAAGGACAGGCAGGCGCATGCCCGTGCGAGCCGCGAATCCCCGAGGTCATTCCATTTTTTCGTGTTCTTTCCCGAATTTCACGGGCAAATCCTAACGCCATGACCATTGAACGCCCGGGCCTGATTACCGCCGACAACTGGAAGGACTACCAGTTGCTCGACAGCGGGCTGGGCATGAAACACGAGAAGTGGGGCCCGTACACGCTGGTGCGGCCCGACCCGCAGATCATCTGGCCGCGTCCGGGCGGAAGCGACCGCTGGGAAAACTGGGACGGTTTCTATCATCGAAGCGAGACCGGCGGGGGAAAATGGGAGTTCCGCCAAAAGCTGCCCGACCACTGGACGATCAACTATGGCGCCCTGAAATTCAAAATCCACCCGACCAGCTTCAAGCACACCGGTCTTTTCCCGGAACAGGCGGTCAACTGGGACTGGTTCACCCGGAAAATCAAAGCCGCGCGCGCAACGGGCCGCGAAGTAAGCGTGCTGAATCTCTTCGGCTACACGGGCGCGGCCTCGGTCGCCGCCGCCGCCGCCGGCGCGAGTGTCTGCCACGTCGATGCGGCGGAGGGCATGGTCAAATGGTGCAGGGAAAATGCCGCGCTGTCCGGGCTCGCCAACGCTCCCGTCCGCTACATTGCGGACGATTGCCTGAAATTCGTCCGCCGCGAAATCAAACGCGGACGCAGGTACGACGCCGTCATCATGGATCCGCCGACCTACGGACGCGGCAGCACGGGCGAAATGTGGAAACTCGAGGATCACCTCTGGGAACTCCTCCGCGAATGCCGGCAGGTCCTCAGCGATCGTCCCGTGTTTTTCCTCATCAACGCCTACACCGCGCGTCTTTCGCCGACCGTCGTCGTCAATCTCCTCGCCAGCCTGCTCTCCGGCGCCGGCGGCCACCTCGCGGGCGGGGAAGTGGGCCTGCCGGTCCAGCGGGACAAAAAGGTCCTGCCCTGCGGGATCTTCGGCCGCTGGTCGTCAGTCGCGTGAGCCCGCGCAACTTTCGACGTGCAGCCCCGGCCCCGATCGGGCCAGAGTTGCCGCATGTCCTCCCTCGCCGCCACCTACCTTGCCACCGCCACGGGTCTGTTGCAAAAAGCGTGTGTTCAAAACGCCGCCGTGCTGAAAACGCTCGGCCCGATCATCGGCGGGTCCATCGCCAAGGGCGGGGTGCTTCACACCTTCGGCAGCGGGCACAGCGAAGTCATCGGCCGGGAGATCATCGGCCGTGCCGGCGGACTCGCCTGCGTCAGCGGCCTGTTCGATCCCACGGGCGGCTTCATCGAAAACCTGGTGGGCTACGGGACCAAAATCGCTGAACGCTATGACCGCGCCCACGGTTTGCTCGCCGGTGAAACCATCATCGTCATTTCCAATTCCGGCAAAAATTCCTCGCCCATCGAGGTCGCGCTCTACGCCAGACAAAAGGGCCTCCACGTCGTCGGCCTGACCTGCGTGGAAATGTCCAGGACGGCGGCGACCGTGCATCCCGGTGGCAAAAAGCTCCACGAGATCGCCGACCATGTCCTCGACAATTTCGGCCTGCCCGGCGACGCCATCGCTCCGGTGACGGACGGCGTCATGGCCGGACCGACTTCGACCCTCATCGGCGCAACGCTGCTCAATCTCCTCACGCTGGAGGTGATCGACTGGTTGAAAGCCGGCGGGCACGCCCTCCCCATTCTCCGCAGCCAAAACATGCCGAACGCCATTGAGTACAACCGCGAACTCGGCAAAAAATACAAGGGCCGCCTGAGCCGGCAGCTGGCTTGAAAAGAACCTTGGGATCGTGGGCATTTCGTGTTTCTCAGAAGGACGAGTGAACAATCCCCACAGGATCGGCGTCGATGGTGGCGGGACGAAGACGGAACTCATCCTCCTCGCCGCGGACGGAGCGGAGCTCGCGCGGCTCGTCGCCGCCGGATGCAACCCCAGCCAGGTGGGCGCCGACCAGGCCCGGTCGATCCTCGCCGGAGCCCTCAGGGAGCTGACGGCCAAACACCCGGGGCCGGTTTCCCATTCGGTGCTTTGCATGGCGGGCAACGGCGGCTTCTGGAAAGAGACGGCCGCCGCCCTGAAGGATTACGGCGCCGTCACCACGCTGGATGATTCCGCGCCCGTCCTGGAACTTGCCACCAACGGCGCGCCCGGGCTCGTGCTCCACGCCGGCACCGGTTCCTTCATCGCCGCCCGCAGTCCGGACGGCGCGGTTCATTTCACGGGCGGACTCGGCTGGAAATTCGGCGATCCGGGAAGCGGTTTCGATCTCGGGCGGCGCGCGATCGGCCTGGCCCTGCTGGAATTGCAACGCCGCCCGCCCGCGACCGGTCCGGCATCCGCGCTCGCGGATGCGTTGCGCGCGCACACCGCGCTGGACGACTACTCCGCCAATTCGCGCTTCTTCTACAACGACCCCGGAGCCAACGCGAAAATCGCGTCGTTCGCCCCGCGCGTCCTGGCTCTCGCTGCAGTGGATTGTGAACCCGCAAAAAAAGTCGTCGCCGATTCCATCACCGACCTCGCACGTCTGGCCGATACGGTGATCCACCGGCTCTTTCCCCCATCGCCGTCGAAATTTCCGTGCGGGGTGAGCGGCCGCATCCTCAACAGCGCTCCGGCCGCCGTCGTCCTGCGTTCGCTGGCCGGGAAACTCAACTGGCCGGTGGAGCTCCGTTTCATGGAAACGCCCCCGATCGAAGGGGTTCGCCGGCTGCTCGCCAGGATGGCTTGATCCGGCCCGCCTATGCGCGTCGGAAAGATCCACCGGCGCGCGGCCGGGCGCGCACTCAATTTCCCCTGGCCAGCCCGGCGAGACGGTCGATCAGTTCCAGACAGCAACGGCTGTTGTGATAGGGACACGTCCAGAGATTCAACTTCGCCATGGGAACGATTTTGCCATTGCCCGTCGTGAAATTCAGGATTGGTGAGCCATCACGCCGGAGGGTGTTGTGCCAGCCGCCGTTTTTGCGATCCACGAGCTTTTCCTGAATGAAATCCCAACTGCGCACAGCTTGGTTGAAATGGCGCGCATCGCCGGACAGCTGATAGGCGTTGAGAAATCCCACGGCTGCCTCGGCTTGTTCCCACCATTCCTTGTTCGTGTTGGTCGGGCCGTGGGAATTGCCTTCGGTGTAGACGCCGCCGTCCCGGTCGACGCCCTCCGCCGCCGTTACCGTCGCGATCGCGAGCGCTTCCCGTTTGGCACGCGCGAGAAGTGAGGGATCGCCCAAGACTTCGGCGGCTTCGACGAGCAACCAGCTCAGTTCGATGTCGTGGCCGTAGGAGACATTATCGCCGATCGGCGTCCAATCGTCCTGCATGAAAAGAATCAGGTGATGAGCCTTCGGATCGATGATGCGCGTCATCATCAGCTCGATCAATTCGCGCTGACGCCCCTTCAATCCCGGATCGGGCCAGACGCGCAGGAGATTGGTGAATCCCTCCAGGATATGGATGTGGGAATTCTGTGATTTCGGGGCCTCGCCCAGCAAATTATCCTTCGCGCCGGTTTCCCTCTTCCAGTTGCGGTTCAGCGCGTCGAAATAGCCGCCGTTCTTCCGATCGGCCGCATGTTTCTCCATCAGGCGGTAAATCGCGACGGCTTGATCCAAGGCTTCTTTCTCGCCGCACGCCCGGTGGTATTCGCTCAGCGCGTAGATCCCAAAGACCTGGCCATACATCTGTTTATGGGCATCGAGCGGGAGACCGTCGGGTGTTATCGTCCAGAAAAGGCCGCCCTGTTCCCGGTCGATAAAATGCTCGATCAGGTCACGGTAGGCCCACCGCGCCATTTCCAAATAAGCCGGATCGGGATAGCGCCGATAGGCGGCGGAAAAAGTCCAGAGGATCCGGGAAGTCAGCAACGCCCCTCGGGGCAGGTCATCCCGGACCGTCATGTCCTCGCCGATGAAGGAGTGAAATCCGCCGCGCTCGCGGTCGCGCGCATGGTTGAGCCAGAAAGGAAGGATATTCCCCCGCAGCTCCCTTTCCGCGCTTCCCGCGAGTTTGCGCAGGGCTTCGCCGGTTATCGGATTACTTTCAATCTTGCTTCGCAACACAGGAGGATCGGGCGAAGGGAAGCTCCCGTCGGCGGGGGCTTTGGCGGCAAAGAGGCATGCGATGATCAGCGGGAGTAGAGAGAGCGGTTTCACGCGGTTGAGGAGAGAATTGTCGCTGCATGTGAAACCAGGCGAATGACACCGGCCGTCCAAGTGGTTTGGTTATAAGGGCACACGAATCGGCCCCAAATCAAGCATGCGTTTGGGGCGTGTACTCCCAGGACCGAAAGTGCGCCGTTGAGAAAAAACTCTTGCGCGAAGGAAGGTGCCCCGTAGGGTCCCCGTTCCCGTGCTGGGTCCCCATCGTCTAGCCCGGTTAGGACACCACCCTTTCACGGTGAGAACCGGGGTTCGAATCCCCGTGGGGACGCCACTTTCGCTAATCGCGCAAGTGATTAGGTCGCTCGGGGATGCGCTTCAAAAAGGCGCATCCCCGACACCTCTCGCAAAGCTAGGTTGCCAGTTGACGTGGCAACCTAAACATGAACCAAACAGAGTTTGCTGTCAGCCGGTTTGAAAATCGGAACGGCGTTACGTCATGGCGTGTGGCCGGCTGGCTGCACGGTGTTCGCATTCGGAAGAACTTCCCGACTCGCGAAGAAGCAGCGGCGGAAAAATCGACGCTCGAAATCAAGGCCGCGCAGACCGCGAACGGCATGCGCACGGTCGCAACCACCCTCACGGAAGATCAGGTGCGCGAAGCCGAGACGCTCTTCCGTCGCATGGTGGTGCTGCCTCGGCCGCTCTCCTTCTACGTTGATTTCGCGCTCGGCAACTACAAGGAGCCGGAACAGCAAAAGCCGCTGATCGAGGCGACGGCGGAATACATCGCCGCCAAGGAAAGCGAGTTTGCCCAAGACCAGCTCTCCGTGCCGCAGATGGATCGGATTCGCTGGGAAATGAAGCGGCTCACCGATTTCTTCCCCCGGAAGACCGTTGCGGAAATCGTCTCCACAAAACTGATCGCGTTTCTGGAAGCCGGCAAAGGCGGGATGAAGACCCACAACAACCGGCGGGGCCTACTCTCGACGTTCTTCAAGTATTGCTTCCAGCGCGGCTGGGTTGCGGAGAATCCGATTCCGAAGGTGCCGCATTTCCGCATTCGTCGGAAGCGTGGCTTGGCGAAGACGCTCAGTCTCGCCCAGGTCAAAGCGCTGATGGAATTCGCGGAGACCCATAAGGGCGGAATCTGGGTTCCCTATTTCGCGCTCTGTCTCTTCGCCGGCATCCGGCCCGGCGTGCCGAATGGCGAAATCACAAAGCTCAAGCCCGAGGCGGTCGATCTCGACGCGGGTATCCTCCATATTTCGGCCGAGGTCTCGAAGGTGCGTGAGCCGCGCAAAGTCGTCATTCAGCCGAATCTCGCCGCGTGGCTGCGCGCGTATCCGCTCAAGAAATTCCCGATCATCCCGGGCAACTTCAAAAAGCGGCGGCAGAAATTTGCGAAGACCCTTGGGCTAACTCACGACGTGCTTCGCCACACGTTCATTTCAATGTTCGTCGCGAAATTCCGTTCCATCGGCGAGGCCGCGATTCAGGCGGGCAACTCCGAGGCGATCATCCGCAAGCACTACCTCGACTTGAAGAGCACCAAGGAGGCCGAGGAATTCTTCGGCGTTATGCCTAAACTCGCGAAGTCCCCCGTTGCGCCGTCCGCGTCCGTCGCGTCGGTTGACGGACGGCAAGCGGCATGAACACGCAACCAATGGCATCCAACAACAGCCAGCTCACGGACATCGTCGGCCTTCGCGTTAGCGGGGTTTTTCCCAAAGACAACGAACCTTCGATTCGCACGCTGCGCGAATGGACGAAACTGCGGCGCATTCCGCATCACCGACTCGGCCACTTCGTTTATTACGACCCGGCCGAGGTCGCGACGCACATCCGCACGAAGCTGCGGGTGCCGGCGCGCGGCGAGTGACGCCGTGCAGCCGCGATCAGCGCCGGCCCACAAAGCCGGCGCTTTTTCGTGCCTAGAAAACGACACCGGTCGCATTTTCGGAATACGAGCACCGTGCGAGTCTCGGACGGCGCGTCTATTTTGAAAATGCAAGCGGAGCTAGGGTGGCGGCGGAAACCCAAACTCACATGAAAACCAACATCACCGATGATTCGTTCTTCGCCGCACCGCTCGATCCGCAAGCCGAGGCCCGCGCCCTCGCGCTGGAAGTCCTGTGCCGGCTCTTCATTTGGATGGCTGAAGGCTCCAACCTCGAGGAGCGGGGTCTGCGTGCGACGGTCGCCCTTTATTGTGTGCGGCCCGACCTGATCGACCACGCCACGCTCGAAGAAATCGGCGACCGAGCCGGACGCACGCGTCAGGCCGTCCACAAACTCGCCGACAGCTTCCGGCACTCCACCGGATTTGCGCCATGAACTCCGCTGCCGTCATTTCTCCGGTCGCGGAAATCAACCGCCTCCACGCGGAGGCCAAGCAGCACGCGGTAGCCTCCCGCCGTGCTCTCGGCTCGGCGCTGACGTCGGCGTGGCAGGCGGGCCACCTCCTGCTGCTCGAAAAGAAACGCGTCCGCAAAATGATGGGCGGCGGGGCCTGGCTGCTCTGGCTGGAGCAGAACTTCCAGGGCACCCCGCGCACCGCCCAGCGCTACATGAAACTCGCCAAGGGCGTGGCCGATGTCGCGTTTCTCCAAGGGATGAGCCTGCGCCAAGCCTACGACCGGCTCGGCATACCGATGGAGGAAAAGCACGCTGGGGAGTGCTTCCCCTTGCAGCCGCTCGCGCCGCACCTGCTCCTAGCGAGCAAGCTGGTGCGGGCGCTACCCGCCTGCGACTGGCAGCGATTCCCGGCGGACAAACGTGCGGCGCTTCGGCGTGACCTCGCTCCGCTCTATCAGCGGATGCGGCTGCTTTTTGAGGACAAGCCTGCGGTCTCGCCGCACTCCGCCGACCAGCCGCTGACTTAATCTGCGATGAATGCGTTGCGCCGCGTGCCGCCCAATCAGGCGATCCTCGCTTGCGTGGTCGAGAACAGTGCCACGGCTGCGATTCAGCTGCTCGCCGACCTCTGCCGGCAATTCCCGGAACTGCACGACTGGCTCCGCGAAGACTTCGCGCGCAATGATCACGTGCGTGAACGGTTCAACCTCATGGTCAAAAACTCCTCGTCCCCGGAGATCACTAACAGTTTTGCTTCCCTAAACGGAGAAGACCGCCCGTGGCAGGCCGAACGCCAGCATCTCCGCCAGAACGGGCACGCCCCGCGTATCTACGGCGGTCTTACGTGGGCCGAAATGGAGCGCCTCTTCCGTCGCTACGAGGCCGGAACGATCGACCTCGGCACCTTCCTCCTCGCACATCACTGGAATGAAGTGCGGAAGTCCGACCGGATTCCGCCCGAATTGATGCGCGCCAGCGTCGTTTTCCTCGACGCCGTATCCCGCGCGGGCGACCGCCGCCTGCTGCGACATTACTACAAGGCCATCAGCTTCCTCCGGGCCTATGCGGAAGTGCCGCAGCGTCGCCGCACCGTCGGTTACGCCGAGTGGTGGAAGCTCCGCGTGCTGCTCTTTATGCTCCAGCACCCGCGCGAATCCTACCGGACCCGTGATCTGCGCGCACATCTCGCCGGACTCGGCTTGGCCGTCAGTTCGCTCGACTTGCGCCGCTTCTGCACTCGTCACGGCATCCGACGCGACATGCGCGCCGGCCGCCCTCGGACGCGGTCCTGATTCGAGTGCCGGGGCTGGGTCGGACTCGACCCAGATAGGCCCGCCCGCCCCGGAGCGGGACGGGCCGTGGCAAAGCGCCGCAGGGAACGGCGCGCGGAGCTCCGGCGACTCCCTCGGGGCTCAGTTTAGATCACCAACCAGCCCCCTCCCCAGCAAAACCCGACTAACGAATGAGGGAGAGCCGCAAGTAGGGTTGAAATCCAGCACCAAAGCCTGCGACACTCCTGCATGTCTCCAGCCGAATTGAACGCCCTCTTGCTTGCTCGCTCCGAAAGCGAGCACGTGGAGTTCAAGGAAGCGAAGAACCGGTTCGATTTTGAGGAACTGGTCGCCTATTGCGTGGCGTTGGCCAACGAAGGCGGCGGCAAGATGGTGCTGGGCGTGACCGACACGCCTCCACGCCAAGTTGTGGGCACAAAAGCGTTTGATGTGCCGGAAAGAACGGTCGCCGGCATCCACGAGCGCATCCAGATCAAGGTAAGCTGGGAGGAAGTTGCCCACGCGGATGGGCGAGTGCTCATCTTTGACGTGCCCGCGCGCCCGCAAGGCCAACCTGTCCATTACGGCGGACGTTACTTCATGCGCGCCGGTTCTTCCCTTGTGCCGATGTCGCCGGACCAGTTGAAGCGGATTTTCGATGAGGGACAGGTGGAGTTTATAGCGCGGACTGCACGTGGTGGCTGTGATGGGGACGCGGTGGTCCGACTGCTCGACACTCAAGCCTATTTCGACCTCCTGAAACTTCCTTATCCGGCCACGCGTGAAGCCGTCCTCGACCGGCTAGAGCGGGAAAAACTCATTGTCCGCGAAGGCGTGAGCTGGGGCATCACCAATCTCGGGGCGGTGCTCTTTGCGAAGAAGCTGGATGAGTTCGACGGCCTGCTCCGCAAGGTCCCCCGCGTCGTAGTTTACGAGGGCACCGGAAAATTGAAGGCCCGCCCGGAGGTCGCTCGCGTGAGGGGCTACGCGGTGGATTTTCAAGGTCTGATCGAGTTCATCAACAGCCAGATTCCGGCGAATGAGATCATCGGCCAAGCCCTTCGACAGGAGGTGAAGATGTTTCCCGAAACGGCCATCCGCGAACTCGTCGCCAACGCCCTCATTCATCAAGACTTCACCGCCTGCGGGATGTCTGTGATGATCGAAATCTACTCCGACCGGATGGAAATCTCGAATCCGGGCCAACCCGCCATTTCGACCGATCGGTTCATCGACGAATATCAGTCCCGCAACGAACGACTAGCCGACCTCATGCGCCGTCTCGGCATCTGTGAGGAGAAAGGCAGCGGCATCGATAAGGTGGTGCAGGCAACAGAAGCGTTCCAGCTTCCGGCGCCGGATTTCCGCACCAGCGACCGGAGGACGACGGTGGTGTTGTTCGCTCACAAGGAGGTCGAGGACATGGATCGAGGCGACCGAGTGCGCGCGTGCTACCAACATTGCTGCCTGCGTTACGTGATGAATGAGCAGATGACCAACCAGAGTCTGCGCGAACGGTTCAAGCTGCCGGAAAAGAAAGCGGAAACTGTCTCTCGCATCATTCGGGAGACGATGGATGCCGGCAAAATCAAGTTAGCGGACTCCACGGCGACCTCGCTACGTTACCGGAGCTACCTCCCGTTCTGGGCCTAGAGGTCGTTTAGACGCAGAGCGACCAGGAGCCACAGAATTTCCCCAAGTAATTGTTTCAAAGTAACATCCTTATTTAGACGCAAACCCACCATGAGTGCCTTTCCGGACTGGCAGAAGCATGCGGTGAATCAACGCCGGCCGGCCACGGGCTGCATTCCCACGGCCTACGAAATGATGTTACGTGCTGCGAACGTTGCCGGCATCGATTTCGCAGGCTTTCAGGATGAGTTCGATTTGGACAAGAACGGCGGCTCTCCCAAAAATCACTTCGTTTCAGTGGGGAAAGCGGTGCAGGCCAAGTATCCCGGTGTCGAGTTTGTGTGCGAACCCTTCGCGAAAGGGAAAGGCCAGGAAAAAGTAGCCCGAATCGACGAGCTGCTCGGGCAAAAGAAGCCGGTCTTAGTCTCGATTGCCAACGCAGCCTTCGGCGGGCCGGGATGGCACATCATGCCGATTGTGGATGCGACTGCAGATGAATTTGTCCTGCTCGAATACGTTGAGCCAAGCGGCAAGACCCATACAAAGCCGATCAAGAAGGCGGACGTGGCCAAGATCCACGATAACCACGCGGGCGGAGATGAAATCGCCTACTTAAAAATTTGAGGGATCAACCATGATCAGCGCGGCTGGCCTTCTGGGAAAAATTGCGGAGTTCCTCGCCCAAGACTTTTCCAAGCGAAAATTGGCGCGGGATAGCGATAAACGCGGCCAAGCGTGCGAGGCGTTCACACGCCTCTATTACCTCTTGGTCGATCTGGAGGCGATCACGGATTATGTGCGGGAGGGCGCCCACGCCGCGGTGAAGGAAAACCACCCGGATCATATTGCTTATTACATTCGCGACTCCCTGCGCCGGATTAAGCAGACGAGCAACGACTACATCGAGACGTTCACGGAATTGGCCGAGCCGCTGGAAATCTTTGCGCCGGATGTGGCGGACGCGCTCAGCCCGGTAACGGCGTGGAAATTCAACCTCCTGTGGGAGGTGTCGAAGGCGTATGTGGTCGAGAGCGAGCACAATGGCGCCACGGTTGTGAAACTTCGCTACCTCAAGCCTGACGACCGGCTGCTTGAAATCGATATAGGCGCTTATGTGGAACGTGTCGCGACAGGTGCGGCCAAGCTCCGGGCGGAACAATTCGAGTGGCCGGAAACCCTGCTTTATCGGGGTGACATCAAATCGGCGTTCAAGGAAGTCGAACTGGATTTTCTAAGCGTCGAGGACGTGCGCCATTTTGCGGAACTGCTGGACCGCCATGCCGAAATACTTCGGACCGGCAAAGCGGCATTGAAGGAATATATCAGGAAGACGTTCACGCTCGAAGAAGTCCTTTTCGAGCGGAAATCGATTTCCCCTTCCTGGTTTGGTTGATCGCGAGCTAGCGGAAAAGGGGATGGGACGATACCGGGCTTGACAAAGCTTACGCCATGTAAGAATTTCTTACCACTGCCATGAATGCTCCCAATCGAAACGAAGTGCGCGACGTCCTGCTGGCGACGCTGCGTGAGTTTCTCGGTGAAAAAGCCCCCGACCAGCTTACCGAAGCCACCGACCCGTTCAAGGATCTGGGCCTCGACAGCGAGGACGGGGTGGATTTCGCGTGCGTGCTCAGTGAAAAATTCGGCTGCACAGTGCCCAATAACTTGAATCCGCTGGTGGATGATGCTCGCCACTGTTCCCGCCGGGTGGGTGAAACCATCGATCTTATGTGTTCCTTGATCGAGAAAGAGCGCGCTCATGAGTGATTCCGACCAAATGCGTCAAGCGATTGCGGCCCGTCTTCGGGCCGCCCGTGAGCAATCCGGCCTTTCTCAAGGGCAGGCAGCCAAGCTGCTCGGGTTGCAGCGCCCCACCATCTCAGAGATCGAGGCAGGCCGCCGACGCGTGGCGGCGGACGAACTCGGCGGGTTCGCGCGCATCTACGGCGTAAGCATTTCCTGGTTAGCTGAAGAAAAACCGGAGGTGGTCGATCCGGCCGCGGAGCTGGCAGCCCGCGAACTGGCGAAACTCAAGCCACAGGACTTTGACAACGTAATGAAGCTGCTCCGCACCCTTCGGAAGTCGGGAGGCGACCACAAATGAGCGACTGGAAGAGGCTGGCCCGCCTGGCACTGCGTGGGGCCTTGGAAATCCGCCGTCGCGGGCAAGTGCCGAAGGACGCGCCAGTCTGCGTATTTGATCTCGCGGAGCGGCTCGGGCTCGAGGTTCGCTTCTGCGCGGGTGCGAGTTTTGAGGGAATGTATGCCAAGGGCTCAAGCACGATCCTCGTGCCGTCGCTGCGGCCTCCCGGGCGCCAAGCGTTCAACGGCGGCCATGAGATGGGGCATTGGTATTTCGGGCACGGCAGCCGGATCGATGAGCTGCCGGAGTTCGCGCCTGATGACCGAAACGACCCGGACGAATGGGTGGCGAATCTGTTTGCAGCCTACCTTTTGATGCCGTCTTGGGCGGTGGATGCATCCTTCAAACGGCGCAATCTGAACCCGGCGACCTGCACGCCCTTGCAACTTTACCTGGTCGCCTGCGAATTGGGTGTCGGCTATGAGACGTTAATCCAGCACATGCGCTGGTCGCTCAACTTGGTCGTGCCCGCGAGGGCGGCGGCTTTGGCCGAGACCACCCCGAAGGCGATTCGGGAGCAGATGATCGGGAAGGTGGCGACCAAGCACCTCGTGCTGACTGACACGGCGTGGGTCGCCGGCAATATCGACCTGCAAGTTGGGCACGTCGCCTTGCTGCCGGCCGGCGTGGTGCTGGAAGGTGCGGCGGTCGAAGTGCTGGGCGATCTTCCAACAGGCCGGCTGGTGCAGGGTCAAAAGCCGGGCATCGCCCGCGTTTTCCTCGAAGGTGCTCCGTGGGCGAAATTCGTCCGCGTGAGTCGCGCGGATTTCGAGGGCCGCAGCCTTTATCGCCACTTGGAGGATCCCGATGTCGACTAATCCGCCGCAGATTATTGAGGAGCCCAACCTATCGCACGCGTGGGGCCGAGTGCTACTGCACGTCTTGGATAACAGTAAGCACCGGCTGGCGCCGCTGATGGTGTCGGTCACCGGTTTCGCGGAAGGGCTGCCGGTGGAGGATGGAGAAATCCGGCACGCGCTCGATGCGCTCCTCGCTACCAGGGAGAAGAAATACTCCAGCAAAGTAAGCGCCCTCACGATCTTCCCGCACGATGCATGGGTTCGTCACGGCCGGCAGCCGGTCCGTGAGTTCTCCGACTGGTATCTTCAGCATTTTTTCCCCCGGCTTCAGGCGCGTGACGGGCACAATCGCCGCGGCACATATTTCGAGCGCATGGTGCGCTTTCAGGGCAGCAAGAAGGGCGAGGACGGCGTGCCCATACCCGAGCACAAGAATCAACTCGAACACCTGATCGAGATTTGGCGGCGGGATCGCGCCAAGGGTAGCAGTTCGCGCCACTCGGCGCTGCAAGCCTCCATCTTCGATCCCGTGAAGGATCACACCGGCGGAAAGATGCTCGGTTTCCCCTGCCTCCAGCAGGTGAGTTTCTCCTACGACGACGCGGACCAGTTGGCCGTGAATGCGTATTACCCGACTCAGTATATCATGGACCGGGCCTACGGTAACTACCTCGGGTTATGCCATCTCGGACAGTTCATGGCTCAGGACATGGGCCTAAGTCTCGTCCGCTTGAACTGCTTCATCGGTCTGCCCGAACTCGGCAACAAATGGACGAAGGGTGAGCTGGAACCCCTGGCTGCGCTCGTGCGCGCCCGTCTACCTCAACCCGATGCTACCTGACTCAATGCTCACCGGACAAGGCCGTCTCATCGTGATGGAAGGAGCTGATGGCTCCGGGAAAACCACCTTGGCGCATGCATTGGTGGAGCATCTGCAAGCGGCTGGGCTGCACGCGATGTATTTCTCCTTCCCTGGTCGCGAGTCCGGCACCCTGGGTGCAGAGGTGTATGATCTGCATCATCGCGGCCGGGAGCGGGGCGTCGCCGCGATCCACCCGGCGAGCATGCAACTTCTCCATATCGCCGCCCATATTGACGCGATTGAAACCAGAATCCTGCCGTCCTTGCGCGAAGGAACCCACATCGTGTTGGACCGCTTCTGGTGGTCAACCTGGGTCTACGGAATGGTTGCTGGCGCATCCCCCTCCTCGCTCAAGGCCATGATTGACGTGGAGCACCTGCATTGGGGCGCAGTCCGTCCGGCAATGGCCTTTCTCGTGCTGCGCGCCAAAGGCCGCGCGGACGACGTGGTCGCCGACCGCCGGAAGCGGATCGAGGAATACGGACGACTGGCCGCCGTGGAACGGAATGACTACCCGGTGCGCACAATCTCCAATGAAGGAACGGTGCCGGCGGCATTGAAAAAGATTCTGGCAGAACTCCGTTTTTCGGATTGGCCTGTGCCTTCGCAACCACGCTCGAAAGGTCCAGCCCAAGGGCAGCTCGCGCTGGCAAAGGGTCCGGCCATCGTCTCAAACGTCCAGGTTTTCAGCCGGCTAGCGCCGGCGAAAACGACCGCTGTCTACGATGCTTATTGGCGTTTCGCGAGCGAACGGCAGCGGATCTTCTTCGCGCGGGTAGAGGGTAAGCGGTGGCCCTGGACGGATGATCCCGTGTTGAGGGAATACAAATTCACCAACGCTTATCGCGCCTCCGACCGGGTAAGCCAGTATCTCATCAAGGAGGTCATCTATCGCGGCAAGGCTTCGCCCGAAGAAGTATTTTTCCGCACGTTGCTCTTCAAGACCTTCAACCGCATTGAGACTTGGGAGCTGCTCCAGCGTGAATTTGGCGAGATTACCTTCGAGAAATACTCTTTTAAGCGTTTCGACGCCGTGCTGAGTGCCGCGATGGAGCGCGGTGAGCGGGTTTATTCCGCCGCATACATCATGCCTTCCGGTGGTGCTAAGGCGCCCGTCGGGCGCAAGCACTCGATGCATCTGCGGCTCATTGAGCAAATGCTGAAGGATGGCCTTCCCAAAAAGATTGGCGCCGCTCGCTCGATGGCGAAGGCGTTCGAGTTGATTCGCGAGTATCCGACGATTGGTGACTTCCTCGCTTACCAGTATGTGACGGACTTGAACTACGGGCCGTTGACCTCCTTCACGGAAATGGAGTTCGTGGTGCCCGGGCCGGGCGCTTTCAGCGGCATCCACAAGTGCTTCAGCGACCTTGGCGGATTAACCGAAGCCGAGATCATCAAAGTGGTCACCGAGCGACAGGAAGAAGAATTCCAGCGCCTAGGGCTTTCGTTCCGCACCCTGTGGGGTCGTCCGCTGCAGCTCATCGACTGCCAGAATCTTTTCTGCGAGGTCGATAAGTATGCGCGCGTGATGCACCCCGAGTTCAGCGGTCCTTCGGGACGCACCCGTATCAAGCAAAGGTTTACCGCCGACCCTACGCCGATCCAGTTCTGGTATCCGCCCAAATGGGGTTTGAATGAACTCATCACCAAAGGCGGTGCCCATGTTTAGGACCTTCTCAGGGAAGACTGCGGATGAGACATGGCTTCAGGTCGTGGAGGCACTCCGTCGGGAACCGAACGCTCCAGTGCAAC
>Ga0164241_10001731_pt1 | contig 25710 bp, 27 predicted proteins | sample OricomyardsoilBY_FD_108780 | JGI IMG/M metagenome (GOLD analysis project Ga0164241, IMG submission 108780) | Backyard soil microbial communities from Emeryville, California, USA - Original compost - Back yard soil (BY) | ecosystem: Environmental > Terrestrial > Soil > Unclassified | place: USA... | reverse complement strand
CGCCTATACGCCGGGAGTCGATTTCGACCTGATTGGCGCGGGCGGGGTGAAGAGCGTGTTGTTCGGCGGCGAAGGGCTGTTCTTCGCGCGGCTCCGGGGCCCGGGCAAGGTATGGATCCAGTCACTGCCCTTCGCGCGGCTTGCAGGCCGGGTGATCGCGACGGCGATGCCGGCGGGCGGTCAGAATCGCGGGGAGGGCTCGCTGCTGGGACCGCTTGGCGATCTCATCGGGGGGAATCGTTGAAGAACGAGCCGGCTGCGCGCGAGACGGTGATCCTCGAGACCGTGCGGCTGCGCCTGCGGCCGCGCGTCGTCGACGATGCCGATGCGCTCCACGTCAATTTCACCGATCCCGAGATCATGCGTTACTGGTCGGACGCGCCGCACACGAGCGTCGAACAGACCCGCGCGATGTTCGCCCGGGCGCGGCCCGAATGGCGCTGCTGGACCATCACGCTCAAGGGGAACGACGTGCCCGTCGGCTTCGTCGCGGCGGGCGAGAAGCGGCAGGGCAACGTGACCGAGCTCGGCTATTTCCTCGACCGCGGCCATTGGGGCGGGGGCATCGCGGCGGAGGCAGTGAGCGCGGTGATCGACCGGATCTTCGCCGAGGGCCAGCGCCGCGTCTTCGCCGATACCGATCCGGACAACACGCCCTCGCGCGCTTTGCTCGAACGGCTGGGCTTCCAGCTCGAGGGCCTTTTGCGCGGCGAATGGGAGACGCATATCGGGGTGCGCGACACCACGCTGTATGGGCTGATGAAGGACGAATGGATCGCTAGGGCGCGCTGAACTCCGCGGTCTTGCCAAGCAGCCCGAGGAAACGGCCGGTGTCGACCGCCGCGGCCGGATCGTTCCAGCTCATCGAGATGGCGTACCAGCTGCCGTCCTTGGCCTGGAGCAACAATGTGCCGCTGACCACGCCGGGTTCGGAGCCGCCCTTGAAGCCCGAATAGCGCCATTTCGCCATGGCGGCGGAGGGGATGCCGGGGTTGATCGCCAAGATAGCGCGCCCCTCAGCCCCGGCGCCGCTTTCGGTGTTGCGGCGGAGCCAGTCCATGATGCGGACCAGATCGGCGGGGGAGGCGAACCATTCGATGTCGATCATCACCGGCTTGCCGTCGGCGAAGAGCGCCTGGTCGATCGCGAGGATCGGCTCGGCGTCGAGCGCGGGAAGCATCGCGCGGCGCCCGGCCTCGCCCGTGGCGAGCCATTGCCGCCCGGGCTCGCCGCGCCGGATGCCCTTGAGCTTGAACATCTCCAGCGCGGTGAGGAAGGGGAGCATTCCGCCCGGGTTCGCCACGCCGACCACGGGCAGCATCGCCTCGATCTTCTCGCGACCGAGCGTGTGGATCAGGATGTCGGTCGCGCTGTTGTCGCTGACCGAGATCATCTTGGCGGCGAGTTCGCGCAGCGTGACCCGGGTGCCCTTGGGGCTGACGAAGTACGCGCCGCCGGGGATCTGGAAGCTGCCGTCGAGCGTGACGGTGTCGGTCCATTTACGTTCCCCGGAATTGGTCGCGCGGACCAGTTCGGCGAGGATGACGAGCTTGAACGCCGATCCGATCGCGAGAGGCCGGTCGGCGTTGAAGCCCGCGACGAGTTGGGGCGCGCCATTGCCGAGCCGGGCGATCGCGAAGCCGCTGGCGCCGGGCAGGGTCTTGAGCTTGCCCAGCACTTGGTCGAGCGAAGTCTCGCGCCCGGACATGCCCGTGAAGAGGATGCCGGTGACCTGATGCGGTTCGGCGGGATCCACGGCGATCCGCCCGCTGGCCACACCGTCGCGGAAACCCAGCGTGAATTCGGCGGCATCGGCGGTGAGGGGCTTAAAGCTCTCGATGCCGGTCACCGGACCGGCGGAGGCGGTCATCGACGCGACGAGTTCGATCCATTTGGCCTGCGGAACCTGCGCGCGGAACGCCGGCGAGAAATATGCGGCATAGTCGCCGGTGCCGGCGACCACGCCGGGCAATTCGGCGATCCGCGCCTTGAGCGCCTCGGACGCGACGGGCGCGGCCGGGGCGACCTGTGCCGAGACGGGGGCAACGGTGAACGCGCTTAGCGCGAGCGCGGCGATCCAGGCGAACAGGCTGCGCATCGTAGACCCTTCCAATGTGGCGACCCGCTACACTAGCGCGGTCGCCCGCTCAGGTCACTTGCCGACGACGTACAGCTTGGCCGGCATCTGCACCGGCATCGGCGCCCAATCGGACATGTCGCGCATCTCGATCGCCGGGACCGGTCCTTTCGCCGTAGCGGTCAGCGTATAGTTCTCGACGCGGAGCACTCCGGGATCGGTCGCCGCCACTCCGGCAAGCGGTGCGTAGTGACGCGAGTTGATCGAAGCAGCGATCGGGGCCTGCCAGGCGCTGCGCTGGCGCACCTCGTTCGATGCGAACAGGATCACCTGGTCGCGCACCCGTCCGTCGGGCTGGATCCAGAAGGCGACGAGCATCGTCTGCGCCGCAGGGCGCAGGCCCTCGCGAAGCATCGTTCCGGTATATTCGATTGGCTCGAAACTCATCAGCTCGGGCCGCGCGCCCGTCCAGTTGCGTGTCGCGCCGATCAGCCGGTCTATCGACTTCCCATCGCCGTAGAAGCCGGTGAGCTGGTTGCGCAGTGATCGCGCGGCGGCCGCATAGGGCGCGAATTCGGGGCGCGGGCTGGCGATCAGCGCATCGCATGCCGCGAGCGCGCGGCGCTCGTAGCCACCCCGGTCGAGCGTCGCTCCGCGCACGTAAAGCGACGCGATCCGATAGAGGATCAACCCCTCGACCGCGCCCAGATTGCGCGCCCGCGCTTCCTGCAGCAGCGCCTGATAGCGGTTCTCGGCGGTGGCGAAGGGAGCGGCATCGTGCGCGATCACATCGACCACTTCGACTCGCGCGACCAGCACGCGCGGATCATTTTCGCCCAGGCCTTCCTTCAGCGCATCGGCAGCGTCGAACATCGCGATGCGGTAATTGCCTGCATTGCCGCGCAGCAGCGAGATATGGCCATAGGCGCGCAGCAGCCCGGCGACTTCGACCGGATACTGCGCGGCGAATTTGCGGTTGCGGGCGCGGCTCGCCTCGAAGGCGGCGGCGGATTCCTTCCATTTGCCCGCGGCGAACAGATTGTCGCCATGCGCGATCGACGCGGCGATGTCCTCGGGCGGGGCGCAGTTGCGCGCAAGGCAGGCGGCGAGATCGGCTTCGGTCTGCGAGAAGGGCTTGCCGGAGACGGTGAGCTCGCTCGCGCCCGCAAACACGCTTGCGCTCGCGGCGCCCGCGATCAACGCGACCGCGCCGGTGACGGCCAGCAAGCTCTTGATCCGCTTGCGCATGATGCTCTCCCCATCAACCGACTCAATCGGTCGAATGGGGAGAGTAACGCCATAATGTTGCTGGCGTAAATCCTGCGCCGGTTACCCGTTAATTGGCGGGCTTGGCCGGCGCCGGCTCATCCGCCGACAAATCGAGCATTTCGATTCGCGGCGTGGTTTCGCGATCGCGCAGCCGCGAGCCGGTATTGGTCGTGTAGCGTGAGGTCAGCGTGTAGCGCTCGACGCGCAGGATGCCCGGGTCGCTCGGATCGAGCTTGAGCGGCGCATAGCGGCGCGTGCGGATCGAAGCCATGATCGGCGCGGCCCAATCCTTGTCGAAATGATCCGACTGGCGCAGCACATCGACGTCGGTGGTCTGGCCGTTGGGCGCGACCCAAAAGCTGATATCGACCCATTGATCGTCGAAACCCTGGGTCTGGCCGCGCATCGACACCGATCCACTCAGGCCCTCGCGGCCCGATTGCTGGGGCGGACGGATCGATTCGGAATAGATCAGCACCGGGCGCGTCGTCGGATGCGCGCGCAGATCGGCGATGACGGTGTCGACCGCGCTTTTGTCGCCCGATTGCACCGCGAGCCGCGCGCGCAGCACCGCGGCGGCGCGGCCGAAGGGGCGATGCTCGGGCACCGGGCTGTTGATCAGCAGGTCGATCGATTCATAGGCGCGCTTGCGCCACTTGGCCGGATCCTCCTCGGCCATTTGCGAGCGCATCGACGCGACGCGGAGCATCGCGAAGCCCTCGACCACCGGCAGATGGAGCTTGCGGGCCTGGCGGATCACGTCGTTGTAGCGCTGCTCGGCCAAGTCGAAACGGCCGAACTGGGCGAGGCTGTCGGCGACTTCGACACGCGCGACCAGCACGCGGGGATCGTCGTCGCCCAGTCCCGAACGCAGCGTGCCGAGCACGTCGAGCGCACCGACGCGGTATGCCTCGCCTTCGCCCAGGTGCGCGGAGACACGCGAATTGGCGCGCAGCAGATCGGAGACCGGCACCGGATATTCGCGCCCGAAACGCTTGAGCCGCGCCGAGCCGCGCAGCAGCGTGCCGCGCGCAGCCTTGTAATCGCCCGCGACGAACTGGTTCTCGGCATGCGCGATGGTCGCGGCGGCTTCCTCGTCGGGCGGGCAATTGCGCGCGATACAGTCGCGCAGCGCCCGCTCGGTGTCGGCGAGGCTATGACCGGTGACGACGATGGTTGGATTCTGCGAGCCATCGTCCTGCCCGTTATTCTGGGCAGCGGCGGGGACCGCCCACAATAAGCCGGCGGCCAAAATCAAGCGCTTACGCATTCTCACGAAATCCTTGGGCAGGGTGGCAGGTCGGGCGGCGGTGTATCATCGAAGTGATGCACCGTCCACACGACATATAGTGCGTTTCGCCCTACTGTCCGCTCGCTATTTTCCCTTACCCGAATCGCGCTGCGGATCGGCCGAAAGGTCGAGCATCTCGATCCGCGGCGCGAGCTCGCGATTGCGCAGCCTCGTCCCGGTCACTTCGGTGAGGCCGTGGGTGTAGCTGGCCGTCAGCGTGTAGCGCTCGACGCGCATCATCCCGGGATCGGAGGGATCGCGCGCGAGCGGGGCATAGCGCCGCGTCGCGATCGATCGCAGCACCGGCTGCTCCCAATAGGCGACTTGCCTGGGGCCGCGGCGGGCGATCTCGATATCGCTGGTGGTGCCGTCGGGCTTGATCCAGAAGATGACGTCGATCCACTGATCGTCGCTTCCGTTGCCGGTCAGCCGGACATTGACGTTCGAGGCGCCGGCATCCTCGATCCGGGTGAGGAAGGGCGGGCCGGCACGGTCGGGCGGCAGGTCGCCCAGCTCGATCGGCTCCGAATAGAGCAGCACGGGCCGCGCCACTGGCGGCAAATGGACATAATCAGCGATCAGCACGTCGAACGACTGCTTGTCGCCCTGGCTCGCCGCCAGTTGCGCGCGCAGCACGCGCGCGGCGCCGGCATAGGGGCGGAATTCGGGCTCCTCGCGCGCCGACAGCCCGTCCAGCGCGCGGCGGGCGCGCGTGCCATATTTGCCCGGGTCCTCCTTGGCGAGCATCGACCATAGCCAGGCGCTGCGCAGCATCGCGAACGCCTCGACTCGCGGATAGCCCAGCCGCTTCGCATCGCGCCGCACGGCTTCGTAGCCGTTCTGGGCGGACTCGATCCGGCCATAGCTCGCCAGCGTATCTGCGATCTCGACGCGCTGGACGAGGATGCGCGGATCGTCCGGCGAAAGCCCCGCGCGCATCGCATCGAGCGAATCGATCATGCCGACGCGGTACGCCTCGCTCTCGCCGAGGTGCGAAGCGACGCGGGCATTGGCGCGCAGCAGATCGGAGACCGGGATCGGGAAGTCATGGGCATAGCGCTTGTTGCGACCGACGCCCGCGAGCAGGGTCCCGCGTGCATCCTTATATTTGCCCGCGACGAACTGGTTCTCGGCATGCGCGAGCGTCGCCGCAATCTCCTCGTCGGGCGGGCAGCCCCGCGCGATGCACGCCTGCAGCGCGCGCTCGGTATCGGCGAGGCTCTGGCCGGTGACGACGATGGTGGGGTTTTCCTGCGCGATGGCAGGAAGCGCGGCGAACAGCGCGGCGGCGGCGATCAGGCTCTTACGCATCATCAGGAACTTCCTCCCGGGCGAAACGCTGCGAGCAAGGCTATCACTGCGCGGGGAGGCTGCCTAGCGCCTGAACTCGCGGCGCTTTTCCTAGGCGTCGATCGCGTCTTCCTCCAGCCGCGCGGCGTTTTCCTGGATGAAGGCGAAGCGGTGTGCCGGGTTGTTGCCCATCAGCCGGTCGACCAGGTCCTTCACGCCCGCACGCTCCTCATATTCCTGCGGCAGCGTGACGCGCAGCAGCCCGCGCGTGGCGGGATCCATCGTGGTTTCCTTGAGCTGGTTCGGGTTCATCTCGCCCAGTCCCTTGAAGCGGCTGACCTCGACCTTCTTGCCCTTGAAAACGGTCGCCTCGATCTCGGCGCGGTGCGCGTCGTCGCGGGCGTATGCGCTCTTGCTGCCCGAAACGAGGCGGTAGAGCGGCGGCTGGGCGAGGTAGAGATGCCCCTGCCGCACCAGCTCGGGCATTTCCTGGAAGAAGAAGGTCATTAGGAGGGTCGCGATGTGGGCACCGTCGACGTCGGCGTCGGTCATGATGATGATGCGTTCGTAGCGGAGATTGTCGGTCACGCAGTCCTTGCGCGTGCCGCATCCCATCGCGAGGATCAGGTCGGCGATTTCCTGATTGGCGAGGATCTTCGCCGAGGTCGCGCTGGCGACGTTCAGGATCTTGCCGCGGATCGGGAGGATCGCCTGGGTCTTGCGGTCGCGCGCCTGCTTGGCCGATCCGCCCGCGGAATCGCCTTCGACGATGAACAATTCGGTCCCCGCCGGATCGTCCGCCGAGCAATCGGTGAGCTTGCCCGGCAACCGCAGCTTGCGCGCCGAAGTCGCGGTCTTGCGCTTGACCTCGCGCTCCTGCTTGCGCTTGAGCCGCTCGTCCATCCGCTCGAGCACATAGCCGAGCAACGCCTTGCCGCGATCCATATGGTCCGACAGGAAATGGTCGAAATGATCGCGCACCGCCCGCTCGACCAGGGTCGCGGCCTCGGGCGAAGTCAGCCGGTCCTTGGTCTGCGACTGGAATTGCGGCTCGCGGATGAAGACCGAGAGCATCAGCTCGCTGCCCGTCATCACGTCATCCGCGGTGATGTCCTTCGCCTTCTTGTTGCCGACCAGTTCGCCGAACGCGCGCAGCCCCCGGGTGAGCGCGGTGCGCAGCCCCTGCTCGTGCGTGCCGCCATCGGGGGTCGGGATGGTGTTGCAATACCAGCTGTACGAGCCGTCGCTCCATAGCGGCCAGGCGACCGCCCATTCGACGCGGCCCTGCTGCTCGCCAGGGAAATCCTGGCTCCCCGTGAAGAAATCGGCGGTCGCGCATTCGCGGCCCGCGACCTGTTCCTTCAGGTGATCGGCAAGCCCGCCCGGGAACTGGAACATCGCCTCGGGCGGGGTCTCATCCGAGAGCAGCGACGGATCGCACTTCCAGCGGATCTCGACGCCCGCGAACAGATAGGCCTTGGACCGCGCCAGCTTGTAGAGCCGCGCGGGTTTGAACTGCATCTCGCCGAAAATCTCGGCATCGGGGACGAAGCTGACCGAAGTACCGCGCCGGTTGGGGGTGCCGCCAAGCTTTTCGAGCGGGCCCAGCGTCTTGCCCTGGCTGAAGCGCTGACGAAACAATTCCTTGTTGCGCGCGACTTCGACCACCGTCTCGATCGACAGCGCATTGACCACCGAAACGCCCACACCATGAAGGCCGCCCGATGTCGCATAGGCCTTGCCGTCGAACTTGCCGCCCGAATGGAGCATCGACATGATGACTTCGAGCGCGGACTTGTCGGGGAATTTCGGATGCGGATCGACGGGCATCCCGCGGCCATTATCGATAATGGTCAGCCGGTTGCCGGGCTCCAGCACGATCTCGATCCGGTTGGCATGGCCCGCGACGGCTTCGTCCATCGCATTGTCGAGCACTTCGGCGGCGAGGTGATGCAGCGCGCGCTCGTCGGTGCCGCCGATATACATGCCCGGGCGGCGGCGGACGGGCTCGAGCCCCTCCAGCACTTCGATCGATGAGGCGTCATAGGTGCCGCCAACGGCATTGGGGGAAGCGAACAGGTCTTCGTCGGACATATGGAACGTATAGGGGGTGCGGAGTCGCGGGCGCAAGGGAGCGGCCGGGTTATCCACAGTTGGCGTTCAGGCCCTGATGTGGCGCGAAGGCCACAGGCGCAAGTTATTGCACCTGCGAAGGATATTGCGCGGACTCCGCCCGTTACTCGCATCGCCAGTTCCGGCTGGCTTGTTACAGTATCGGAGTTCAGTTTCATGTTCGTGCGTAATTCGGCCGCCATCGGCGCCCTCGCTCTCGCTTTCACCGCCACGCCGGCGCTCGCCCAGGAGGACGCGGAATTCAGCGGCCCCTATATCGGCGCGACCGTCGGCTATTCGATGCAGAACAATGATGTCGGCGAGAACATCCAGTTCGATCGCGACCTCAATGGCAGCTTCGACGACACGGTGGTGACCAGCGCCGGCGACAATGCCTTCACGCCGGGTTTCTGCAACGGCCGCGCGAGCTCGACCGCCAACACCGCATGCCATGACGACCGCAACGGCCCGACCTACAGCGTCCGCGCGGGCTGGGACTTCCAGTTCGGCAGGATCGTGGCCGGCGTGGTCGGCGAATTCGGCAAGTCCGAGCTGACCGACAGCGTCACTGCCTTCAGCGGCACCCCGGCCAGCTACACCATGACGCGCCGGATCGGCTGGGAAGCCGGCCTTCGCGGGCGGCTGGGCTATGCGGCGGGCGGCAAGACGCTGTTCTACGGCACGGGCGGTGCGGCCTATGCGAAGGTCGGCCATGATTTCTCGACGAGCAACACCGCCAACAGCTTCACCGTGCGCGACGACAGCCACGCCTGGGGCTGGGCGGCCGGCGGCGGCGTCGAGCAGAAGCTGGGCAAGAACTTCTCGCTCGGCCTCGAATATCTCTACAGCCGCTATAACGACGACGAGAGCTATGTCCGCGCAGGCCCCGGCACCGCGCCGGCGACCAGCCCGTTCGTGCTCGGCAACGCCAACGGCACCGATTTCCGCCGCAGCGACGATCGCTTCGACTATCACGGAATCCGCGCGACGGCGGCGTTCCGCTTCTGAGCGCTAACAGATGAGGAGGTGCCGGTGGAGCAATCCGCCGGCGCCTCTCTCCATGCAGACTGGCTGGGTACTTGCCCGTTCTTTCGGCAGGCACTTTGAAGGCAGCACATTTGTCACGAAAGCGCGCTCACATACTCGAGGAAATACTGGAGATTCCGCAAAATTCCCCCGCCGGATTGCCCTTATCCACCGGTAAATCTAAGGCGGGGCCGGGCGGGATCGAGGTGGTCTATTTGATTGGACATCGACTCACGCATAAGTTCCCCATCGAGCAAGAGCTTGACGTGGGCAATCGGGCGTTGAGTCGTGCCGATGAAGTTTTGGCAAAAGACGCGGCGCTCGCGGTGATCCGAGAAATTGAGATTGTTGATGGCGAAATCGACAATTTGACTCCTGTTCGGCGCTCCGACCTGGTTGCTCAATTCCATCAGGTTCTTCGCGAACATATCGGACATGCCGATAAGGTCCGCGAGCGTGCCAGCGCTCAGCTTGACGAATTAGAGGCAGCTTAGGTAGTTCAGTGCCAAGCGCGAAATTGGCGCCGGGGAGAAATCCCCGGCGTTTTTCGTGTCGGGCGGTGCGGAGCCGGCGCGGGCACCGCACCGGCGACCAATCCGTTCCTGCTGGCGGGCGCCGGCGGCACCGATTTCCGCCGCATCGACGATCGTTTCGATCGCGGTGTGCTCCGGGTAACGGGCCCGGTCCGCTTCTGATCGAACGAGACGGGAGAGAGGCCGGTGGCGCGAGCCGCCAGCCTTTTTTGTGGGGGCGGGCGGTCTTTCCAGCATCCGCCTCTCCGAGACGTCCCTAGAGCAAGAAGGGGGCATCTGAACACGCATTCCGGGTGGCGGCGGACGACTAGGTCGTGAACCCATAAACGACCGCTTTCGGAACAAGGCCCAAACGACCGACCATGGGTGGATTGCGGACAGTCAGCTTTTCGGCTTCGATGTTGGCTTGAGTGACGTGAACACAGGAGCGAGCTTTGCTGACCGACTTCTTTTTAGGCGCTGCTGGCGATGGTGTCGCCCTCTCCACGGACATGGCTCGCAAGCCCAACCACCGCGCGAACAATGCTGATAACTCAGTTCTTGCCGGGCTGTGGAAAGCCGTAGATCAAAACGCGGATGCCTCGCGCTTGGCCGGAGAAGAGTTCTTAGTCGCGATGGGATCGCCCGAAGGGCCTTGGGTCTTTTCGATTCCTGATGAGCTTGTCGTTCGATTAGATGAACTAACCGAGGAAGGCTTTTCTGACGCGGCGGATCGGTGGGCGCGATCGGAGGAACTTTCGTATCATCGTGTTTCCGGGCTGGACTTGATTGAACCCTTAAGGGCCATGAAAACACTGGCGAGCGATGCCCGAGCGTCGGAACAAAAGCTCTTCTTGAGGATGGCAATGTAGCCGCCGATTGCCGGCGAGACGCGCTCGCGAATGGCCGCAACTGGGTCGTTTCCAGTCGGGCAGCTTTCGGTGCAGCGCGATCGGCGCGGGAGCGACCGAGAATGGGTGGTTAGCTTCCGTTCCGTGCGGCCAGAAGCCTCACCTTTTTTCGCGTCCCGCTCGTTTTGTAACTGGCCAACACGAGACGCGACGGACGCTCTCGATGGATTACGACATCAGCGCCACGCTCTCGCAGGAAGCGTCGGAGCCGTTGGCAGTTCTTGCGTCCCCACACACCGACGTATCGTTTCATCCAAGGCGCTTGGCGATAAGAGGCATGGCCGCTGAATGCGTCATCGAGTTCGGCGAGCGTCATGTAGTCGGCCAGCATCGACAGCGGCGCGACGCACACAATCGGATCGCTGCCTACAACGAACGCGGTGTCTGGAAACTCGTAGGCGTGGATTTGCTGGACCATGCTCCCATGCATCATCGTAAAGCAGACTGTCCGCAAGTGAGTCGAAAGCCGACAGGCCGCTTTTTATGAGGCTACGACCTAGCCTTCGGCGCTTCGAATCCGCCCACTACGCTTTGCCGTGAATCCATCGATGAAGGTGTCGCGCACCGCGATGCCCATGGGTTCCAGCCGCTGCCTGACCAACCCAAAAGGGCACATCGAGGATCCACGTTGAAAGGCGGCAGCTTGCTAGTTGAATTATAACCATATCGGTACATTTATCTTGAAATGTTGGAACTGAAATGGTTCATACCCGCCTTTCATGGCGCGGGGGCGATGATGGGCGACAAGGGCGTAACGCAGGGCGGGAATGTCAGGCGCGTGCAAATCCGGGCTGAGCGGAAGGACGGGTTTACCGCCGAGAAAAGGCAGGTTTTTCTCGATCATCTGGCCGGGTGCAGCAATGTGGGGCGGGCGGCGGCGGCGGCGGGGGTTTCTTCGGTGACGATCAACTATCACCGGCGGCGCGATCCGGCGTTCAAGGCGGCGTGCCTGGAGGCGCTGGATGCGGGCTATGTCGCGCTGGAAGCGATGATGATGGAGCGGGCGGCGGGGGCGGGATACACGCAGGGACCGGATGCCGAAAACGTGCCGGGGCCGGAAAGCCTCGATACCGGGATGGCGCAGTTCCTGATGATGCTGCGCGCGCGGGAGATGGGGCAGCGGACCGGCAAGGCCAGCGGACCGCGGCCGCAGCGGGTGAGCGAGAAGGAGCTGAACGAGTCGATCCTCGCCAAGCTGGCGCTGCTCGACGCTTCGCTGCGCAGTGGGCGCAGCAAGCTCAGTGGGAGCAAGCGCGGTGCGGGCAAGCCGGGCGGGGGCAAGGCCGACGGGAAGGGGCGCGAATGACGCGCGACGAACGGGCGCTGCTGCGCACGGTGAAGCGAGTGGCGCGGCGGCCGGCGGATCATCGGCGCTTCGTGGTGCGGCGGCTGACGGTGCCGGAGCGGCGCACGCTCGACGAGTTCTGGCCGGCGTGGCTGCATCGCGGACAGGCACCGCCGGCGGGGAACTGGGCGGTATGGCTGATGCTGACCGGGCGGGGCTTTGGCAAGACGCGGGCGGGGGCGGAATGGGTGAGCGCGCTGGCCCGGGCCGATGGCGGGCTGCGGATCGCTTTGGTCGGCGCGACGATCGAGGATGCGGTGAAGGTGATGGTGACCGGGCAGAGCGGCGTGATGCGCGTGGCCCGAACCGGCGAGACGGTGGTGTTTCGCAAGAGCGAGCGGCTGGTGCGCTTTGCCTCGGGGGCGGAGGCGCGGCTCTATTCGGGGGCGAACCCGGAGAAATTGCGCGGGCCCGAGCATCACGTGGCGTGGTGCGACGAGATCGCCAAGTGGCGGCACCCGGAGGAGACGTGGGACAATCTCCAGCTGGGGCTTCGGCTTGCGCCTGCGGCGGGCTCGGGGCTGGGCGATGTCCCGCGAACGCTGGTGACGACGACGCCGCGCGCCGTGCCGCTGCTGCGCAAGCTGGTGGAGACGGCGGCGGTGACGCGGGGGCGGACGGCGGACAATCCGCATCTTCCGCCCGCATGGGTGGCGCGGATGGAGGCCGAGTATCGCGGCACGCGCAAGGGACGCGAGGAACTGGACGGCGAGCTGATCGGCGAGGCGGAGGGAGCGCTCTGGTCGCGGGCGCTGATCGAGGCGTGCCGGGGGCCGGGCTTTGCGGGGCCGGAGGGGCCAGGCGGCGAGCGCTTCTTCCGGCGGATCGCGATCGGCGTCGATCCGCCCGCTTCGGCGACTGGCGACGCCTGCGGGATCGTGGCGTGCGCGGTGGATGCCGACGGGGTGGGCCATGTGATCGGCGACCATAGCGTGCGCGGGCTCTCGCCCGAGGGCTGGGCGGGCAAGGCCACCGAGGCGGCCCTCGCCTGGGGCGCGGATATCGTGGTGGTCGAGGCGAACCAGGGTGGCGACATGGCGCTGAGCGTGCTCAAGGCGCGTGACTCGGCGCTGCCGGTGCGCAAGGTGTTTGCGCGCTACGGCAAGGGCGACCGGGCCGAGCCGGTGGGGCTGCTGTTCGAGACGGGCCAGGCGCGGTTCGCGGGGAGCTTTCCCGAGCTCGAGGACGAATTGTGCGCGATGACGCGGGGCGGGGGCTATGCCGGGCCGGGACGCTCGCCCGACCGCGCCGACGCAATGGTCTGGGCGATGAGCGCGCTGATGCTGGGCGAGCGAGGCGCCCCGCGCGTGACGCAGCTGTGAGCCGCCCTATCTAACGGACGCGCTTAGCGCACCCGCGGCCCTCCGAACGGCAGCGGCGGGGGCGGGCGGCGGTCGCGGCGGGGAAGCTGGGCCTGATAGGCATGGCCGCAATGCGCGACGCAATAGGGGAAGCCCGGATTCACCTTGTCGCCGCAAAAGTGGAAATCGGGCTCGCCGGGATGGCCGAGCGGCCATTTGCAGATGCGGTCGTTGAGATCGAGCAGGCTGGTCTTGCCGGCGATCGCATCGCTCGGCTTGGCGGGAACGAGGCGGCGCGGCGGGGCCGGGGTGATCGGCGCGGACTGTTCGCCCGGGTTCTGGCGGAGGAAACCGCCTGGGCCGACCGAACGCATCGCCGGCCCCTCGGGCTTCGCGGGTGCGGCGGCGATCTCGGGGCCGTCATCGTCATCATCGGCGGGCGCGGCGGCGACCGGCGCGGCGGCGGGACGCTCGGCCGGGGCAGGGCGCGGCGCGGGCGCGGGGCGCGGCTCGGCAGGCGCAGCGGCGGCCGCGGCCTTGGCTTCGTTCGGCTTGACTGGCGAAGGCCGCGCGGGAAGGCCAAGGCGATGCGCCTTGCCGATCACGGCGTTGCGGCTCACGCCGCCCAGTTCCTCGGCGATCTGGGTCGCGGTCTGGCCGCCGTCCCACATCCTCTTCAGCGCATCGATACGCTCGTCAGTCCAGCTCATATTCGTCCTTACCTTGCGGCTAGCGCGGGCAGCGGTTACGCGATCACGCGATGAGCAGCCAGCCTGAAATCGGCCACACAAAAATTGATGGGCCCCAAATTCCCCCGTTCGGCGTGCCGGTGATCCGCAACGTCAACTGGGGAGGGCTCAGAACCCTCTATATCAAGGAGGTGCGCCGATTCTTCAAGGTGCAGCTCCAGACGGTGTGGGCGCCGGCAATCACGACCCTGTTGTTTCTGGTGATCTTCACGGTCGCTTTGGGCGGCGGCGGGCGCACCGTGAGCGTGCACGGACAGGAGATCCACTTCGCCGATTTCATCGCGCCGGGGCTGATCGTGATGGGGATGCTGCAAAACGCATTCGCCAATGCCAGCTTCTCGCTGCTCGTCGGCAAGATCCAGGGGACGATCGTCGACTATCTGATGCCGCCGCTGTCGGTCGCCGAATTGCTCGCGGCGCTGGCCGGTGGCGCGGTGACGCGCGCGGTGTGCGTGGGCGGAGCGGTGTGGCTCGCGATGGCGCTGTGGGGCGTCGACGTGATCCCGCGCCATTTCTGGGCAGTGGCCTGGTTCGGCCTGCTCGGCTCGCTGTTCCTCGCGCTGATGGGCGTGCTGACTTCGATCTGGGCGGAGAAGTTCGATCATGCCGCGGCGGTGACCAACTTCGTCGTCGCGCCGCTCGCTTTGCTTTCGGGCACCTTCTACTCGGTCGAGCGGCTCGCTCCCGCCTTTCAGACGGTGAGCCATTTCAACCCGTTCTTCTATATCATCTCGGGCTTCCGCTACGGGTTCCTCGGGGTCGCGGATTCGCCGATCCCGATCGGGGCCGGCGTGATCCTGGGCCTCGACGTGGCGCTCGGGCTGTTCTGCTACGCGCTTCTCAAGAAGGGCTGGAAGCTCAAGAGCTGACCGGGCGGCGCGGACGCCGCCCGGCTTGCGCGGTCAGTTTCGCGGCGGGAAGATGCCCGCGGTCGCGATGCAGAAGCGCATCCCCAGATAGGGATCGCGATTGGCGAAGGGCTGGTCGCCCCCGGCCACCTCGGTAGTCACGCTGCCCGCCGCCATCGCCACATCGGGCGGAACGGTGCGGTTATACTGCGACGCGGAGCCCGGCGCGAAAGTGGCCGGCGTCGACTTCTTCACTTTCTCGCTGTCCGGCGCGGTGCCCGATCCGATCAGATTGCCGACATGGTTGTGCGATGGCAGCTGGGTCAGGAGCAGGGTCGTCGTCTCGGTGCCGCCCAGCTGCCCCAGGTCATAATTGGGAAGGCCGGGCCCCTGGCCGGTATGGATGCCGACGCGACCGCGCAGATCGGGCAGCGCGAAGGTCGTCTGCCCATTGCCACCATAGGTGGTGCCGAGCAGCGAGAACAGCGCGGTGTTTTGCGAGATCGGCAGAATCTGGCCCTCCGCGGGCGCGTAATCGCGCGGGCAGAAAGTGTAGGGCGTCTCGATGATCTGGCCGAGGAAAGTGCTCTGGCCCTGAGCGGGCGCCGCCGCGAGGATCGCTGCCAGCCCTCCCGCCGCGCCCAGAAATATGGTCTTCATGGTCATTGGATGTCCCCAATCTAGCGCGAGGGTCAGTTCTGCGACGGGAAGATGCCTTCGAGCGCGATGCAGAAGCGGACCGTCAGATAGGGGTCGCGGATCGCAACTGGCTGGTTGCCGCCGGCCGGATCGGTGGTGACGCTGCCGACCGCCATCGCCACGTCGGGCGCGACTGTGCGGTTGTAGCGCAGCGTGCCGGCCGGGAACGTCGCGAGCGCGGACTTCTTCACTTTCTCGCTGTCGGGCGCCGAACCGGTGCCCCACAAGGTGGCGACATGGTTGTGGCTCGGCATCTGGTTGACCGTGAGCGTCACGGTTTCGGTGCCGCCCTGCTGGCCGAGCGTGAAGGGCGAGAGGCCCGAGCCCTGGCCGACATGGAGCGCGACGCGGCCACGCAGGTCTGGCAGCGCGAAGGTGGTCTGGCCGTTGCCACCATAGGTGGTGCCAAGCAGCGCGAAGAGCGCGGTGTTCTGTGCGATCGAAAGGATCTGGCCGCTGGTTTCGGCGAAGCCGCGCGGACAGAAAGTATAAGGCACCTCGATGATCTGGCCGAGCAGGAAATCCTGCGCCATCGCCGGCGTTGCGACGAAGCCAGCCGAAAACAGGCCGGCAGTGCCGAGCATAATAGTCTTCAATCTCATGATCTTCTCCCCAAATCCCGCGCACTCCGCGTGACGAGCCGGATCGCAGCGGAACATGCTTAACGCAAAATGGAGCGGAATTACAGCGGGGCGCGCAACTTGCGCGGTCCGCTACGGCGCCAAGGCATAGTGATGACTGAGGCGGTAAATACTGGTGCAATGGAATATCGATACGAATTGAATCTCGACGTTGAAGCGTAATCGTCTTTGCGATAGCATGTCATCCAAGCATTATTGGGGGATATGGCATGATGCGTGCTGGTAGAATCGCAGCAGGCGGCATGGTTTTGCTTGCCCTTGGCGGCTGTATGCATCCGCGTCCCGCGCCGGCCGGCGCCTGCGCCTATCGCGCCATCCCGCTGTCGGTGGATTCGGGCGGGCTCCAGCCGACACAGCCCGAACTCGCGGCGGCCGAGCCCGATGCGATGACCAGCGAATTGCGCAGCGTCTATCATGCACAGGAAAACAGCGCCGCACGCGCGCCCAGGGGCAGTGCCGCGACCAGCCCGCCCGAATATCTGGTGCTCAGCGGCGGCAGCCAGCACGGCGCGTTCGGCGCGGGCTTCTTTTACGGGATGCCCAGCGTCCCCGATTATGACGTAGTGACGGGGGTGAGCACCGGATCGCTCCAGGCGACCTTCCTGTTCCTCGCCAACCAGCCCGTGCCCAAGGACCGTAGCTATGCCTGGGTCGATGGCCCGCTGGCGAGCACGATCACGCCCGGCGTGTCGAACCCCGGCGACCTCGCGTTGGCGTATTCGATCGCCAGGGAAGGGGATATCGTCACCCCCAACAAGGGCGGCTTGCTCGGCGGGCTCGCGGCGGGCGCGATGGCGAATTTCGGGCCCTTGCGTGCGCGGCTCCGCGCGGTGCTCTCCCCCGATACGCTGCGCTCGGTCGCCGAGCAGGGCGCGGCGCCATACAATCGCAAGCTGTTCGTCGGCACGGTCAATCTCGACGACGGGCGCGGCTACGCGATCGACCTGACCGAGCTGGCGTCGCGGATCGACATGCCCGCATGGCAGGGCCGGACGAGCGAGCTGCAGGATTGCTACGCCGACGCGCTGATCGCTTCCTCCTCGGTCCCGCCCGCCGCCTATCCGGTGACGCTCGAGATCCAGGACGGGCAGGGCACCCGCACCAACCTCTATATGGACGGCGGCGCGCGCTTCGGCGTGTTCCTCGAACCGATCCTTCAGGCGCTGGGCGACAAGGTGGCGAAGGACGCGCGCGTCGACGTGATCGTCAATGGCGGGCTCTATGGCGATAATTGGACCCAGAACGGCCAGCCGGTGAAGAGCTGGTCCGCGCTCACCACCGCGATGCGCGCGGTCGATATCCTCGAAAACCAGGTCTACCGCTTCTCGGTCGCCAGTACCGAGAGCTTCGGGCTACGCCATGGCGGGGTGCGGATGGCGTTCATCAGCACGCAGAACCTGCCCGCCGGATCGGTCGATCCGGACGATTATGTGTTTCGCGGCAAGAGCTGCGCGGCGTGGAACATCATCGACAATCTCCAGAAGCCCCTCGAATTCCATCCCAATTACATGGCGTGCCTCTCCGACTATGGCCGCTCGCGCGGGGCGGCGGGGCAGTGGAACTGGGTGAAGGGGCGGCACGCGGGGGAGTAGGGGGGGCATTTGTGATCCTCGTCCGACCCCATCGTCATTCACCCCCTCATCGTCATCCCGGCGCAGGCCGGGACCCAGAGCCGAGCAGGTTGCCGCTTATGACTCTGGGTCCCGGCTTTCGCCGGGATGACGGATATGGGGTTCGCGGGATGACGGAAACTGGGTTGTAGAGTGCGGAACATTATGAGAACATGTGGCATGGAGAAGATACCCGCTGTCTATATTCTCGCCAGTCGGCGCAATGGCACGCTCTATGTCGGCGTCACCTCCGACTTGATGGCCCGCATCCACCAGCATCGCACCAAGAGCTTCAAGGGCTTTACGGCCGAGCATGGCATCGATCGCCTCGTCTGGTTCGAGATGCATGGCGAAATGGAGTCCGCGATCGTGCGCGAGAAGCGGATCAAGGAATGGAAGCGGGCGTGGAAGTTGACGCTGATCGAGGAAAAGAACCCGGGCTGGCGTGACCTGGCGGAGGATTTCGGTTTTCCGGCGCTGCCCGAACCGCGACCGTCATCCCGGCGAAGGCCGGGACCCAGAGCCGCGAACGGTGTCGCTCGTGACCCTGGGTCCCGGCTTCCGCCGGGATGACGGCGGGGAGGGTTGCCGGGCGCTCGCGCGCTGTTGACGCCTCCCGCCGCCGAATCGTAAAAGCGCGCTCCGGCGGCCCGGGTTTGGGCCGCCTTTTTCTGTTGAGGAGAAATCCCCGTGACCATCACCCCGCTCATGCCCGTCTATCCGCGCTGCGGTGTACGGCCGGTGCGAGGCGAGGGCTGCTATCTGATCGGGGAGCGCGGCGAGCGCTATCTCGACATGGCGGCGGGGATCGCAGTGAATGCGCTGGGCCATGGCCATCCGCATCTGACCAAGGCGTTGCAGGATCAGGTCGCGACGCTGATGCACGTCTCGAACCTTTACGGATCGCCGCAGGGCGAGGCGCTCGCGCAGCGGATCGTCGACAATTGCTTCGCCGACACGGTGTTCTTCACCAACTCCGGGGCAGAGGCAGTCGAGTGCGCGATCAAGACCGCGCGCCGCTATCACTATGTCAACGGCAACCCGCACAAGACCAAGCTGATCACCTTCAACAACGCCTTCCATGGCCGCACGATCGCCGCGATCTCGGCGACCAACCAGGCGAAGATGCGCGACGGGTTCGAGCCGCTGCTGCCGGGCTTCGCCTATGCCCCGTTCAACGATCTCGAGGCGGCGCTGGCACTGGTCGATGAGAATACCGCGGGCTTCATGGTCGAGACGGTGCAGGGCGAGGGCGGGATGACCGCGGGCACGCCCGAATTCATCACCGGCCTGCGCAAGGCATGCGACGAGCATGGCATGCTGCTGATCCTCGACGAGATCCAGTGCGGTTACGGCCGCACCGGCAAGTTCTTCGCGCACGAGCATTACGGCATCACCCCGGACATCATGACCGTCGCCAAGGGCATTGGCGGCGGCTTTCCGCTGGGCGCGTGCCTCGCAACCGAGGAAGCGGCCAAGGGCATGGTGTTCGGCACGCACGGCTCGACCTATGGCGGCAATCCGCTGGCGATGGCGGCGGGGCAAGCGATCCTCGACGTGATGCTCGAACCCGGCTTCTTCGAGCATGTCGCCAAGATGGGCGACCGGCTGCGCCAGGCGTTCGAGCAGCTGGTGCCCAATCACGACCATCTCTTCGAGGAAATTCGCGGCAAGGGGCTGATGCTCGGCATCAAGCTCAAGGAGCCGGCGGTCGCGCGCGATTTCGTGGCGCACCTGCGCGACAATCACGGGCTGCTGACGGTCGCGGCGGGCGAGAATGTGTTCCGCGTGCTGCCCCCGCTGGTGATCGAGGATAGCCACATCACCGAGTGCATCGAGCGGCTGAGCGCGGGTGCGCGGTCGTACACGCCGGTTGCGGCGGACGTGTGATGGGCGAGACAGGCGCAATTCCTCCCCTGCAAGGGGAAGTGGCGCGCGCAGCGCGACGGAGGGGTATCCCCCTCCCGATAGCGCGATACCCCTCCGTCAGCGCTGCGCGCTGCCACCTCCCCTTGCAGGGGAGGAATTAGGGTGCGTCACTTCCTCGACCTGAGCGACGCCGGTCCGGACGGGATCGCCGCGATGCTGAACGACGCGCTCGCCCGCAAGGCCGCGCGCGCGGGTTTCCCCAAGGGCAAGGCCGACGCCGATGCCCCGCTCGCCGGGCACGCGCTGGCGATGGTATTCGAGAAGAACTCGACCCGCACCCGCGTCTCGTTCGACATGGCGATCCGCCAGCTTGGCGGCAGCTCGGTGATCCTCGATGCCGGTACCAGCCAACTCGGCCGCGGCGAAACCGTCGCGGATACCGCGCGCGTGCTCTCGGGCTATTGCGACGCGATCATGGTGCGGACGGACGATCACGCCAAGCTCGAGGAGATGGCGCATTACGCCAGCGTGCCCGTCATCAACGGGCTTACCGATAACTCGCATCCGTGCCAGATCATGGCCGACCTGCTGACGATCATCGAGAACGGAAAATCGCTTCCCGGCCTCAAGGTCGCGTGGCTGGGGGACGGCAACAATGTCCTCGCCTCGATCATCGAGGCCGGCGCGCTGATGCGGTTCGACGTGGTCGCGGCGTGCCCGCAGGGGTTCCAGCCGTGCGAGGCGGACGTGGCGCGCGGGCAGGGCCGGGCGCGCGTGGTCGGCAGCCCGCAGGAAGCTGTGGAAGACGCCGACATCATCGTCACCGACACCTGGATCTCGATGGGCCAACTCCACGCCGAGACCAAGCTCGCCGCGATGATGCCCTTCCAGGTCACTGCCGAACTGATGGCGAGCGCCAAGCCCGACGCCAAGTTCCTCCATTGCCTCCCCGCGCATCGCGGCGAGGAAGTGACCGCCGAGGTGATCGACGGCCCGCAATCGCTGATCTGGCCCGAGGCGGAGAACCGGCTGCACGCGCAGAAATCGGTGCTGCGCTGGTGCTTTGGGCAGATTGGTTGAAGGCGGGCATTGCGCCTCCCATTTATAGCGCGACCCCCAACATTCCGTTCGCCCTGAGCCTGCCGAAGGGCCGCTATCCGCAAGCGTGACTTTCGTGGATAGGGCGCCCTTCGACAGGCTCAAGGCGAACGGGTGGAGAGAGCATTTGACCGATACCGTGACCATCCCCGATCTCGACCGCGCGATCGGTTTCACCATTCCCGAACGCCATGCCCGAGGCCGCGTCGTGCGGCTGGGGGCGGTGCTCGACCAGATCCTCCACGCGCACGCCTATCCCCCCGCGATCGAGGCGATCCTGGCCGAGGCGCTGACGCTCACCGCGTTGCTCGGCTCGATCCTCAAGGATGCCGGCGGCCAGCTGACGCTCCAGGCGCAGACCCAGGGCGGTGTCGTCAGCCTGCTCGTCTGCGATTATCGCGGCGGCGAGTTGCGCGGTTATGTCCAGTTCGACGAGGACAAGCTCGCCGATGCCGGGCCCAGCCCGTCGCTGTTCGCGCTGTTCGGCACTGGTTATCTCGCGATCACTTTCGATCAGGCGGCGACGCGGGAGCGCTATCAGGGGATCGTGCCGCTCGACGGCGATTCGCTGTCGGCGGCGGCGGAGAGCTATTTCTTCCAGTCCGAACAGATCCCCAGCCTGGTGCGCCTCGGGATGCGCCGCGCCCCCGATGGCAGGCTGATCGCGGGCGGCCTGTTCCTCCAGCACCTGCCCGAGGGCGAGGAGGGCCGCGAGCGGCTCCACACCCGGCTCGATCACCCCGAATGGGAGCATGTCGCGGCGCTGGGCGGGACGATGGGCGCGGACGAGCTCGCCGATCCCGCCATCCCGCTCGAAACCTTGGTGTGGCGGCTGTTCAACGAAGAGAGCGAGGTGCGCGTGCTGAGCGCGACGCCGCTGGTCAATGCCTGTCGCTGCGGCCTGGAATATTACACGCAGGTGCTCGCCAAGTTCGGCGCGGAGGAGCTTGCCGACATGGCCGAAGACGGAATCATCTCGGTCGATTGCGCCTTTTGCGCGCAGCAATACCGGATCGCGCTCGCCGATATCGTTACACCGCCGTTGTAATCGCCGCGCCGCGCGCCATATCGAAAGGGAAGATGCGGGCGCTGAGTCGGCTGGGGAGCCGATGCCCGAGTGACGGGGGCGGGGAGTTCGTTTTGTGAAGGCTTTCTCGCATGTCCTCCGCCCGGCCGCCGCCGGTGCGATCCTGTTGCTTGCGCAGGGGGCGGCCCCGGCGCAGCGCGACCTGGTGGCGCTTGGCGGAATCGAGCGCGGCCAGTGGCAGCTCAAGGAAGCTGGCGGTTCGGTGCGCAACCTCTGCGTCACCAATCCCGCGGCGCTGATCCAGCTCCGCCATCCTCGCGCGCAATGCACGCAGATCGTGGTCGAGAACAGCCGCGACACCGCGACGGTGCATTATACGTGCCCCGGGCATGGCTATGGCCAGACGACGATTTCGGTCGAGACCTCGCGGATCGTCCATATCGACACGACCGGCATCCTCGACGGCGCGCCCTTCTCCGACGATATCGAGGGGCGCAAGACCGGGGCGTGCCGCTGAGCAGCGTCGTCCGATTGTGGCGAAATCTTGTTCACGCTTCATTTACCATTGGCATGGCATAGAGGGGGCGTTCCTCCCTGGAACACTTTCCTCTCTGGCAGGGTTTATCCCGAAACTAATGGGTCGCTCCGGCGGCCCTTTTTTCTTGGGGCCTCCCGGAAAAGCGGTTAGCGCTCCGCGCCATGGCCAGCACCCCTTCCAAGATCGCAGTCGTCCTCGTCTCCGGCGGGCTCGATTCGATGGTTTCCGCCGCGATCGCGCGGGAACAGGGCTATCGGCTGCTGGCGCTGTCAGTCGATTACAACCAGCGCCACCAGATCGAACTGGCCGCCGCGCGCCGGATCGCGACCGTGCTCGGGGCGGAGCGGCATGTCGTCCTGCCGCTCGACCTGCGCGCGTTCGGTGGATCGGCGCTGACCGCCGAGATCGACGTGCCGAAGGGCGGGGTAGGGGAGGATATCCCCGTCACCTATGTTCCCGCGCGCAACACCATCTTCCTCAGTCTCGCGCTCGGCTGGGCCGAGGCGGCGGGGGCGCGCGACCTGTTCATCGGCGTCAATGCCCTCGATTATTCGGGCTATCCCGATTGCCGCCCCGAATTCATCGCCGAATTCGAAAAGCTCGCCGAGGTCGCGACCAAGGCCGGAGTGGAGGGCCACCCCTTCCGCATCCACGCCCCGCTCCAGCACCTGACCAAGGCCGATATCATCCGCGAAGCCGCGCGGCTGGGCCTCGACGCGGGAATGAGCTGGTCGTGCTACGATCCCGCGCCGGGCGGGCTGCATTGCGGGCGGTGCGACAGCTGCCGGATTCGCGCGCGCGGGTTCGAGGAGGCGGGGATCGCCGATCCCACGGTCTACGCCGAAGCGCCATGAGCTATGCGGTCAAGGAAATGTTCCTGACGCTCCAGGGCGAGGGCGTGAATGCCGGCGCGCGGGCGGTGTTCGTGCGCTTTGCCGGGTGCAATCTCTGGTCGGGCCGCGAGCAGGATCGCGCCACTGCGGTCTGCCAATTCTGCGACACCGATTTCGTCGGGACCGATGGGTTGGGCGGGGGCAAGTTCGCCACCGGCGAAGCGCTGGCCGATGCGGTGCTCAGGCATTGGGGCGAGGGCCGCTGGGCGCGCTTCGTGGTGCTGACCGGGGGTGAGCCGATGCTCCAGGTCGATGATGGCCTGATCGACGCGCTCCACGCGCGCGGTTTTCGCATCGCGATCGAGAGCAACGGCACGCTGCCGGTGCATTCCGGGATCGACTGGGTGTGCATCAGCCCCAAGGCGGGGAGCGAAGTCGTCCAGCGTTCGGGCGACGAACTCAAATTGGTCTGGCCGCAAGCCGGCACCGATGTCGCGGATCTGGAGACCTGGGACTTCGCCAATTTCCTGATCCAGCCGATGGACAGCGCGGATATTGCGGCCAACGTTCAGGCCGCGGTCGATTTCGCGATGGAGCGCCCGCGCTGGCGGCTGACGCTCCAGACTCACAAGATGCTGGGGTTGCGGTAGGCGCTTACAGCTCGGGCGGAACCTTGATCGGCCCGCACTTCTTGACCTGATACACGTCCTTCCTCCAGCACTTCTCGTCGGCGAAGGGTGGCATCGGCTGCTGCGAGACAACCGGGCGGAACTGGCCGCCATGCCAGCGCTGCTCGTCCCATGGCACCAGGCTGTTGCGCAGCTCACGCATCCGGTTTTCGGCAAGGTCGCCCAGCGTGCCGGGTTTGACGAACAGCGCGTCATGGCCGATCCGGCCGGCGGCGACACAGAAGGTCATCTGCGCCGACACCGTCGAGAAGCCCGAATAGACTCGCGTGCCGAAGCGATCGAGCTCGGTTTGGCCGACCTTCTTGTTGTTCTTCGCCATCCGGACGAAATAGCCTTCGAGAGTCGCATAAGCCTTGGCCAGCTCGATCTTGTGATCGGCGAGGATCGAATTGTAATTGCCCAGCGTCAGCAGCGTCGGCTCGAACTGGCATTGCAGCGCGGCGACGTTGAGCGCGGCGCGCAGGTTCCAGACCAATGCCGCGCGCAGCTCAGTGGGCGTCGCGCCGGGCATCGCCGGGCCGGTGATCCCGGCTTCGGTGCCGGTCACGCGCTCCCCGCGCAGATCGACCGGCTTCATGTAGAATTGCGCCGACGCGGGCGCTGCGGAAAAGACAGTGGCGGCAGCCGCCAGCATGAACACGATACGCGACACGGATATAATCCCCTCTAGCGCCTCAACCCCTGCCAGCGTGGTTAGGGTTTTTTGGCGGAAGGCCCAAGCGTCTTTTTGCGTCACTTGTGTGAGAGTTGCGCTGAAACGGGAGCGGGCCGGCACCGTGGCCTCGCCGCGAAAACGAAAAGGGCCGCCCGGTTGCCCGGGCGGCCCTTCGATAATCGTCGCTTGCGCGAAGATTACATCGCGTTCGTCGTGACCGTGGTCTCGGTGGTGTTCGCGACGACGGCGGTGTTGTCGGTCGCGTTCGCCGCGTCCATGCCGGTCATCGTCTCTTCAGCACCGGTGTTCTCGACGGTGACGTCTTCGACAGTGGTGGTGTTGTTGGTGGTCACGGTGGTCTCACCGCCGCAAGCGGAGACCAGCAGGCTGGCGCCGGCGATCATCGAAACCGCAACGACCTTCGAAAGAATTGCACGCATTTAGAGCTCCCTAGATAATGAGTTCGGGCGGCCGAATGACCTTAATACCCAAACTATGGTGGACATTAGACGGTTCGACCCGAACCCTCAAGGACCGATTTCGCCCAGACTGTCCAAAAATGGCAAAAATGTGGCAAAAAGCGACGAATCGAGTTGCGCTGCCGTAACATTACGACCGAGCGCGGCGGCGCTGGTCACCGGAAAGTCGGGAATTCCGCACGGAACGATGCCGGTGAAATGGCTCAGATCGGGGTCGAGGTTCACCGCGAACCCGTGCAGCGTGACCCATTGGCGGATGCGCACCCCGATCGCGCCGATCTTCGCCTCGCGGCCCGCCTGGTCGATCGTCCAGATGCCGATCCGCCCCGGCGCGCGGAACGCCTCGATCCCCAGACGGGCAAGCGCCGCGATCACCCAGCCTTCGAGCGCGTGGACATAGCAGCGCACGTCCTGGCGCCGCTTGCGCAGGTCTATCACGACATAGCCGATCCGCTGCCCCGGCCCATGATAGGTGTAGCGCCCGCCGCGCCCCGTCCGATGCACGGGGAAGCGCGGGTCGAGCAGTTCGGCGGGATCGGCGCTGGTGCCGGCGGTGTAGACCGGCGGGTGCTCGAGCAGCCATACCAGCTCTTTCGCCGCGTGCGCGCGTACCGAATCGGCGCGCGCCTCCATCTCGGCGAGTGCTTGGTCATAGGGCACGCGATCGGGCGAGACGCGCCATTCGATGCTTTCGGGGATCATCTTCGCGGGGACCTAGGGCGTATCGACATTCAGCTTTACTGACTCCCCTCCCTGCAAGGGAGGGGCTGGGGGTGGGTGCGCGCGTCTGCGCGCCTGGACAGAGACTCTACCGATGCCAGCCCAGAAAAGCGCCGGAAGG
>Ga0164241_10001730_pt1 | contig 25764 bp, 18 predicted proteins | sample OricomyardsoilBY_FD_108780 | JGI IMG/M metagenome (GOLD analysis project Ga0164241, IMG submission 108780) | Backyard soil microbial communities from Emeryville, California, USA - Original compost - Back yard soil (BY) | ecosystem: Environmental > Terrestrial > Soil > Unclassified | place: USA... | reverse complement strand
GCCTGCTCCCGCCAGCGCACCTGCGCTTCCCGACGTGCTCCCGGCGACGCCACCGCCGCTAACGCCACCGCCGCTACTAGACGAGAGGACACCACCGCTCCCCGCGGTAGCCGCGACCTGGCCCGCGACACCGGCGGCGTCGTTACCAGGTAGCTCATGCGTATCGGCGGGCGCGGAACAGCCGACCGAAAGGAACCACGACAAAAGTAACGAGGCCGAGGCCGACACGCGGCGACCAGAAACCGATGAGCCCATCGGGTAGATGAGTGACCGGTGTCGGTCGCCGCGGATCAGCTATGCGACCCAGGCGCCAAGGGTGTGAACACCTTCAGGCCTTCTTCGCGGCTTCGAACTTGGGCAGCAGCGACTTGGCGCGCTCGTCACCGAGCACCTTTTGCGCCACAGGAAAGTAGTTGCTCTCTTCCTGCTCGACGTGCTCATCGACCAAGTGCTCGAGACGCTCGAAAGCGGGAGCCCAACTGGAGCTATTGAATGATAGGGCGTCCAGCTCGGCGATAGCGGCCTCAATCTCGCTGGCGTGATGAGCATGCGCCGCCGCGATAGCCGCGGTTTCGGGATACTCGGCCAGCGCCGGATACACGACCTTCAATTCGCCCTTCTCGTGCCCGAGGAGCTCGGTACGAATCGTCGGGTACAGTTTGGCGCGGACCGCCTCGTCGGAGCTCTTGCTGACACGCTTGATCAGCGCGCCCACTTTGCCGTGCTCCTCCATGAGGTGCATGAACACCCCAGTCAAACCCTTGAACCCGGCTTTGACGTCTTTGGCAGCTCCCATCAATCCGGATGCAACCTTTTCGACCGTATTCGGCATGGCTCGATCTCCTTCTGAATCGGGTCTTCAGCAATCGCCATGCCAGCTTGCCCGACGCGACGCGACGCGACGCGACGCGTCGGCGCATTCCCGCCCCCGACGATTGCGCACATCCTGGCTGCCGCAGCGCAGATCGCTTGCAGAAGCTGCTGTGGCGTCCCAAGGCCAAGCCGAGCGCGCGCTTCGGGCTGCTGTCGTGCTGACCGGCTCGTGTCGAGAGCCTCCGAGATTTACAGTTAGGACGGGACGACTGCGGGAGGAGGAACGAGGGTTCATGACGACGACAGGGCCGCGCACGCAGGTGGCAGCGCGAACACCAAATCGCGCCTCTGTCTCAACCTGTTGTCCTCCCCCTGTTGTCCTCCCCGTGACAAATCTCGAGCCCGTGACAATTCGGGCTGCAGTTTGGCAGCCCGATAGTGAGGCAGCCTGACGCTGGGCATCGTCGCCCCTGGCAAAACGATCCTCATGAGCGGTGAGATCCCGCTTGCGGTTCTCGAAGCCGGCGCTAGAGTGGCCTCGCTATGGATTCGTTCTCGTTCGTCTGAGATCCGCCAGAGTGAGTCGCTCGGGGCTTCGCCATCGCACATCGTGCGTGCGTCGCCCCGCGTCCTCAGGCATTGGGCACAGACCGAGCACGAGCTAGCTGTTTAGCGCCGTTTTTGCGGTTGTTTACGGCAGGCGCGAGCGCTGGGCGAGCTGTCCGATGGCTGGCGGCGCACGGGGTGCGTCCAGGTTTTTGGGCTGCGCCTTCGTGCACGGTTTTGTCTGGGCTCGTGAAGACATCGGGGTGTGGAGAACGGAACATCATGTTTAGGTTCAGCTCGAAGGCTATTTCGGAGCATGCAGAAGTGCCACTCGCGGACGAAGGGCACTTGGAAGAGCTCGTGCAGTCGTGGGCGGAGCGCCAGCCGGTGCAAGTCACCGACCCCGACGCCGGCAGCGCTTGCTACGTCGTCTCTGTCGGTGTCGAGCGCGACGCGCGCGTGCGCAACGCTCGGCTGTCGGAGATCACGGCGCTGGTGGAGAGTCAGGGTAGCCGCGTCGTCGGCCGGGAAATTTGCTACTTGGGCGAGCCGAACCCGCGCACGTTGCTCGGCAAAGGCACGGCTCGAGACGTGGCGACGCGCGCGCGAGCGGCCGGCGCTACCATGCTCGTGCTCGACGCCGAGCTCTCGCCCTCACAGGCCCGCAACCTGGAAGACGCGGCCGGCATCGCCGTGTGCGACCGTGAAGCCGTCATTCTCAACGTCTTTTTGCGCAACGCGAAGACCCGCCGCGCCAGAATCCAAGTCGAGATCGCCCAGCTCGAGTACCTGCGACCGCGCATTCGCGGCGTCGGGCTCGACATGGATCAGCAAACGGGCGGCATGACGAAAGCGCGCGGCCCCGGCGAGACCGCCTCCGAGCTGTTGGCGCGCAAGCTGGATAGACGGCTTTTGGAGCTGCAGAAAGCGCTAAAAGTGCTGCAGACGTCGAGCCGCACGCAGCGACGAAAGCGCTCCGGCTGCAAGACCATGTCGCTGATTGGCTACACCAACGCCGGTAAGACGTCGTTGATGAACGCGCTCACGGCGGCCGAGCTCTCTGCGCGCGACGTGCCGTTCGAAACCCTCGACACGACCTCGCGCTGTCTGACCCGGCATGGCGGCGAGGTACTGCTCAGCGACACCGTCGGCTTCATCCGCCGCTTGCCCGAACGCCTACTGGCCAGCTTCGAGTCGACGCTGGCGGAGATCGTCGATGCTTCGTTGCTCGTGATCGTGGTCGATGTGTCGGACTACGAGCGCGAGCTGCACTTGGCAACGACGCTCGAACAGCTCGCCAAGCTTGGCGCCGCCGAGCTTCCGCGCTTTTACGTCTTTGCCAAAGCCGACAAGGCAGAAGCTGCCGTGGACGAAGCCGAGCTACGGCGCTTGAGTCAGGGTCATCCGTGGGCAAGGCTCAGCTCGCGCGACGCGCACGCCGTCGCCCAGCTGCACGCGGAGCTGTTGCGGACGGTGCGGCAAACGGAACGAACCGTCACCGCGCTCGTTCCGTACACGGCCGGGACCGCGCTCTCGCTGATTTACGCCAACTGCCGCGTGCAGCGCACCGTCGCGGCGAACGAAGGCCTCTGGCTCAGCTTCGAGGGGCCGCCCGGCGTCATCTCGCAAATTCGGAGCGCGCTCGAAGGGAGCACCGCATGACTGCGTTCATCGAAGTATCAGGACTCTCGGTGCGCGCTCCAGGCGGGCGCACCGTGCTCGATTCACTCGAGCTGCGCTTGCCGGCAGCGCGCGTCGCCCTCGTCGGGCGCAACGGCGTCGGCAAGTCCACGTTGCTGTCGGTGCTCGCCGGCGCCAGCGAGGCTCATGCCGGGCGCGTCGCAACCTCGAGCCCGCCGCATTTCGTGCCGCAAATTTTGCCGCCCGCGGCGAGCCCCACGCTCAGTCACGGCGAGGCGCGCAAGCGTGCGCTGCTGCAGGCCCAAGCGTCGCGGGCCGAGGTCGTGCTGCTCGACGAGCCGTCCGAAGACCTCGACGAGGCCGCCCTCGCCTGGCTGCGCGCCTGGCTGCGCGCTTTCCAAGGCTGCGCGGTCGTGGCGTCGCACGACTGCCGACTCTTGGCCGATTTTCGGCACTTTTTCGTGATGAGCGAGTCCGGTTGCCGCTATTTTTCTGGCACCCTGTCCGAGCTCGACGACGACCTAGAGCGCGAACGACAGCTCGCGGAGCGGCGCTACGCCGGCAACCTGCAACGACTAGCCTCGCAGGAAGAGCACAGCCTGCAGGTGCTGCACCGCAAGGCGCGCAAGAAGCGCTCCGGCCGCGGCCGCGAGCTCGACCGCGGCACGCCCCGCATTCGCTTGAACCAAAAGCGCAGCGACGCCCAGAACAGTCACGGCCGCCTCGCCAAGCTGCGCGAGCAAAAGCTCGACGAGCTGCGCCAATGGAGCCGCGCCACACGGCGTGCGTTGACGGTCGACCTGCCGTTGCAGCTCACGCTGCCGAGCTTGCCGGACGCTCACCACGAAGTGCTAGCGCTACGTGGCGTGTCGGCCCACGTCGGCGAGCGTGTGCTGTTCCACTCGCTCGACCTCTCGCTCGGTCGTCAGCGCGTCGCGCTCACCGGCCCCAACGGAGCCGGCAAGACCACGCTGCTACAGCTGGCGCTCGGCGCGCGAGCGCCCAACGCCGGCACCACTTGGCGCGATCTGTCGCGTATCGGCAGCATCGGCCAAGGCGCCGCCGAGTGGCGGCGGGACGAGTCGCTGTTGGCTCTGCTGCGAAGTGAATCTGGCGCCAGCGACGAGAAGATTGCCCAGCAGCTGGTGGCCCATAAGTTCCCGCTTGCGCTCGCCGAGCGTGCGCTCCGTTCGCTCAGCCCCGGCGAGCGCACGCGCGCAGCGCTCATCTGCCTGTTTCAGCGCACCCCTGTCGTCGAGTTGCTCGTCTTGGACGAGCCCACCTTCAGCCTGGATTTGGTGGGTCAGCGCGCTTTGGCGGCCGCCCTCTTGGCCTGGCGGGGTGGTCTGCTCGTGGCGAGTCACGACCGGTCGTTCTTGGCTGCCATCGACGCCACGACCACGCTGGAGCTGGGCCGGTGACTCAGACGCTAGGCAGGGCCCGCGCCGTCAGTCGCGTCAACAAATCGGCCAGCTCGTTCAGGCGAAAGGGTTTGTGCAAGCAGGCGCTGAAGCCGAATTGGGTCGGCGCGGCCATGACGGGGTCGTCCGAGTAGCCGCTGGCAGCGATGATCGGCAATCGTGGTAACAGCTCGCGCAGGGGGCCAACGGTTTCGCGGCCGCCCTTGCCCGAGCGCACCGTGAGGTCCAGCAGCGCGACAGTTGGGTTTTTGCCTTCGGCGATCAACGAACGCGTGCGGGCGAGCGCGTCCGCCCCGTCACAGGTCGCGACGACTTCGTAACCCAGGTGCTCCAGCATGCTGCGCGCGACCTGGCGCACCATGTCATCGTCGTCCATGACCAACACCAAGCCATGCCCCGCTTGCGGCGCGACTACCGGCGGCGAGCTGTCGATCGCCGGTGCAACGCTGGCCGGAAGCCAGACGTGAAACGTAGCGCCGCCGCCTGGAGGCGACTCGACGTCGATGTGCCCGTCGTGCTTCTTGAAGATGGCATAGGCCGCGGTCAGGCCAATGCCGCTGCCCAATACCTTGGTCGTGAAGAAAGGGTCGAAAATGCGCGGCAAAACCGCGGGCGAAATGCCGGGCCCTTGATCGACGAAGCTGAGCTTTACGTACTGACCGCGCGCCAGGTCCACCGCCGGCCCCTGCTCGGCATTCACGTTGCGCCCCACGATTCGCAGCGTGCCCCCATCAGCCATGGCTTGCTTGGCGTTGATCAACAGATTGTCGAACGCCTGTGACAGCTGATGTTCGTCGAATTTCGCGCTCCACAGCCCGGGCTCGAGATCCAGCTCCACCGCGACGTTGCTGCCGCTCAGGGCAAAGTCGGCGCACTGTCGGACGCGCGTCGCCAGCGAGCCCACTTTACGAATGGGCGCTCCGCCCTTGGCGAAAGCCAGGAGCTGGGCGGTCAAAGCTTTGGCCCGCTCGAACGCTTGCTCGGCCAAGTCCAGGTGCACGCGTGGCGCCGAACCCGGCGGCAGGTGCCCGCGCGCCAGCTCGAGGTGGCCGAAGAGGCCACCGAGCAAGTTGTTGAAGTCGTGCGCGATGCCGGCGGCCAAAACTCCGAGCGACTCCAGCTTGGCGGTGCGCTCCATGCTGAGCGACAGTTGACTGAGCGACTCCTCGGCCAGCTTGCGCGACGTGATGTCGATCATCGTCACGAATACGGCCGTGCGCCCCCCATAGTCGATGCTGCGCGAGTACTGCTCGACCCAGTGCAATTCGCCGGCTTTGTCGAAGATTCGATAGCTGTAATGGGCCAGCGCGGCCGGATCCCGATTTTGCTTCTTGCGCGCCTGATCGATGCTGAACGCGACGTCGTCGGGGTGGATCCGCTTGGCGAGATCGGCCAACGTCCAGGTCGACATCTCTTCGACCGAAAAGCCATTCATGTCGGCGACGGCCTGGTTCACGAAGCGTACCGCGTCGTCTTGGATGATGGCGATTCCGAGCATCGATTGCTCGGCGATGACGCGAAAGCGCTCTTCGCCTTCGCCCGCGCGCTCCTCGGCGAGCTTGCGATGGGTGATGTCCTCGAGCATGCCCAGAATCAGCTGGCTACCGTCGGGACCGATCGGCGCCAGCACCGCGTTCATCGACGTGGCGATGCGCTCGCCGCGGCGATGAATCGTCCACGTCTCGAAGTTGCGCACGGCGCCGGTACTTCGCAGCTCGTCGACCAAGCGCGCGCGGTCGTTGGGGTCTTCGTAGTGGGTGACCAGATCCTTGCTCAGCAAAGACTCGCGGCTTTCACCCGACATCTGCACCGTGCGCTCGTTGCACTCGAGCATGCGCCCCTCGAGGCTCGACACGAAGACACCCACGTTGAGGTGCTCGAGCAGCAACCGATAGCGGGTTGCGTCGCGCTCGGCGGCCGCGGCGGTATCGGTCAGCGCACGTAATCGCGCGCGCAGCTCTTCGAGCTCCGTTACCGCGCCGTCCTCGGTCTCGCCTCGTGCCATGCTGACCCAGGCCCACACCCGAAGACGTGGGACCGCGACAGCATAGCTAGCCCCGCGTCGACAAGTCGACGATTTTGCCTCAGCGCTCTACGAACGCGCGTTCGATGGCGTAGTGTGCCGGCTCGTGGGTCGCGCCCTCGCGAAAGCTCTTCGTCTCCAAAAAGGCTACCAAGTCGTTCAACATGCTGGGGCTACCGCAGATCATGACGCGGTCGTGCTCGGGATCGAGCGCCGGTAGGCCGACATCCGCGCACAACTTGCCGCTCGCGAGCAGGTCGGTGATGCGGCCCTGGTTCTCGAACGGCTCACGCGTGACGGTCGGGTAGTAACGGAGCTGTTGCTTCACCTGCTCGCCGAAGTACTCGTGCTCGGGCAGCTCGCGCTTGATGACCTCCGCGTAGCCGAGCTCGTTGGTGAAGCGGACGCCGTGCACCAGAACCACGTGCTCGAAGCGCTCATAGGTCTCGGGGTCGCGGATGATGCTCATGAACGGCGCCAGACCAGTGCCCGTCGCCAGCAGATACAGGCGCTTTCCGGGTAGCAGCGTGCTGAGCACCAGCGTGCCGGTCGGCTTTTGGCTGATCAGCACCGAGTCGCCGGGCTTCAGGTGCTGAAGCCGCGACGTCAGCGGGCCGCCCGGCACCTTGATGCTGTAAAACTCGAGGTGCTCTTCGTAGTTGGCGCTGGCCACGCTGTACGCCCGCAGCAGCGGGCGCCCCTCGACCTCGAGCCCGAGCATCAGGAAGTGCCCGTTCTTGAAGCGCAAGCTGCTGGCACGCGTGGTGGTGAAGCTGAAGAGCGAGTCGCTCCAATGATGCACGCTGAGCACGGTTTCTTGATTGAGCTGAGCCACGCGTTGGGTGTAGCGCCGCTTGACTAATCGGTAAAAGGGGATATTCCGTAGATTGATTGCGGTTTTACCGATATGCGCTTCACCTTACGGCAGCTAGAAGTGTTCTTGGCGGTCGCGCGCGCCGACAGCGTGAGCCAAGCCGCGCGCCAGCTGGCCATGTCGCAGTCGGCGGTCAGCGGTGCCCTGGCGGACCTAGAGCGCCAGTTCGACATCAAGCTGTTCGAGCGCATCGGTAAGCGCTTGGAGTTGAGTGAGCTAGGGCGCTCCGTGCGCGCCCGCGCCGACGCCTTGCACGAGCAGGCCAGGGAGTTCGAAGGTCAGCTGACCAAGCGCACGGACATGGGGCTGTTGCGCATCGGGGCGACGCTCACCATCGGCAACTACTTGGTGGTGCCGCTGATGGCGCGCTTCGTTCGTGAGCATGCCGGCGCGCGCGTGACGATGCACGTGGCCAACACCGCAGAGATCGCGCGCAGGGTCGAGAACTTCGAGCTGGACATCGCGTTGGTCGAGGGCGAGCTGCAGCGGGCGGAGCTGGCCGTCACGCGCTGGCGCGACGACGAGCTGGTGGTGTTCTGTTCACCCAAGCACCCCTTCGCCAAAAAACGCGCCTTGTCGGACGAGGACCTACGGCGCGGCGCCTGGATCGTGCGCGAGCCGGGCTCGGGCACTCGCCAAGCTTTCGATCACGCCATGCACGGTATCTTGCCGGAGTTGCACCTAGAGCTCGAGTTGCAGCACACCGAAGCCATCAAGAGCGCCGTGATGGCGGGCCTGGGCGTTGGTTGCATTTCCCGCCTAGCGCTCGCGGAAGAGTTCCGCCACAAAAGCCTGGTGCCGTGTCGCGTGCCGCAGCGTGATTTTCGCAGGCATTTCGACTTTGTCGTGCACCGCCGCAAATACCCAAGCCCCGCCGTGCGGGCGTGGCTGCAGCTGTGCCAAGGAGGAGACGGCGAAAATCTGCCACCTTTGGCGTTCGAAAAGTGACTTCGGTTCCGAAGTCACTTTTTGTTTTCAGAAGGCGCCGAGGCCGCTGAGATCGCGGCGCGCAGCGGGCGAAACGCTCGAGAGCTCGCTTCCGGCTTCGCGCCTTTCTGCAGCCCCCGCCGCCGTCACTTCATCGGCGCCAAGATCAAGCAGCCCAGGGGCGGCAGCTGCAGCTTGATCGAGTTTTGCCGGCCATGCGCTGGGATCGGATCCGTTTCGACGACGGTGGTCGTCTGGTACTCGCTGCCGCCGAAGCGCAAGTCGTCGCTGGACAGCTTTTCGACGTAGCGCCCGGCGCTGGGCACGCCGATCCGATAGTTGTCGCGCGGTACGGGCGTGAAGTTCAAAATTACGATCACGTAGTCGGCGCCGTCTTTGCGCAAGAACGTGAGCACGGTGTTCTCGCGATCCGTGCAGTCGAGCCACTCGAAGCCTTCACCGGTGGGGTCGCCGCGCCACAGCGCCGGCGTCGCCTTGTACAGCTTGGCGAGCTCGGCGATGTACTCTTGCAAGCCCTTCCGTTGCGGATGATCGGCGATGTGCCAATCCAAGCTAGCGTCGTGGTTCCACTCGTTGTGTTGGGCGAACTCGGTGCCCATGAACATGAGCTGCTTGCCGGGGCGGGTGAACTGGTACGCGATCAAAAGCCGCAAATTGGCGAGCTTTTGCCAGAAATCACCGGGCATTTTGTCGATGACGGAGCCTTTGCCGTGCACCACTTCATCGTGGGAGATGCTGTTGATGAACTTCTCGGTGTACTCGTACAGCATCGAGAACGTCAGTTGGTCGACGTGGAATTTGCGGTGCACCGGCTCCTTCTGAAAGAAGCCCAGCGTGTCGTGCATCCAGCCCATGTTCCACTTGAAGCTGAAACCCAGGCCGCCCTCTTCGGGCACGCGCGTGATGCCGCCCCACGCCGTCGACTCTTCGGCGATCGTGAATGCGTGCGGCGCCTCTTGCTTGATGACGGCGTTGCACATGCGCAAAAACTCGATCGCGTCGATGTTCTCGCGGCCGCCGTACGGGTTGGGCACCCACTCGCCTTCTTTGCGGCTGTAGTCGAGGTACAGCATGGATGCGACGGCGTCGACGCGCAGACCGTCGATGTGAAACTCTTGCAGCCAGTACAGCGCGTTGGCGACCAAGAAGTTTCGCACTTCCAGGCGCCCGAAATTGAAGATGAGCGTGCCCCAGTCGGGGTGCTCGCCGCGGCGTGCGTCTTCGTGCTCGTACAGCGCGCTGCCGTCGAAGCGGCGCAGCGAGAAGTCGTCTTTCGGAAAGTGCGCGGGCACCCAATCCAAAATCACCCCCAAGCCGTGCTGGTGGCAGTAGTCGACGAAGAAACGAAAGTCGTCGGGTGAGCCGTAGCGCACGGTAGGGGCGAAGTAACCCGTCACCTGGTAGCCCCAAGACGGATAAAACGCGTGCTCCGCGATCGGCATCAGCTCGACGTGGGTGAAGCCGAGCCGCAGGCAGTGCTCGACCAGCCGCGGCACGATTTCTCGGTAAGAAAGCCAGCGATTGCCCTCTTCGGGGACGCGCGCCCACGAGCCCAGGTGCACCTCGTAAATGTTCACCGGCTCGCGCTGGATGTCTTTGCCGATGCGCGACTTCATCCAGGTGTCGTCGCGCCACGAGTGCGCGGACACGCTGACGCGGGAAGCGGTCGCGGGCGGGTGCTCCATCTCGCGCGCGAGCGGATCGGTCTTGAGTCGCAGAGCGCCGTCTTTGGTCTTGAGCTCGAACTTGTAGAGCATGCCCGCGCCGACGCCCGGCACGAAGACTTCCCAAATGCCGGAGTCCCCCAAGGCGCGCATCGGCACCAAGCGCCCGTCCCAGCGATTGAAGTCACCCACGATGCTGACGCGCTGCGCGTTGGGGGCCCAAAGCGCGAACGCTACGCCGTGCACGCCGTTCATCGTCTTGGGGTGCGCGCCCAGCGCTTCCCACAGGCGACGATGATTGCCCTCACCGATCAAGTGCAGGTCGATGTCACCGAGCGAGGGTAGGAAGCGGTACGGGTCTTCGCGCTCCCAGGTTTGGCCGTCGGCGAAACGGAAGCGCAACTTGTAGTCGATGGGCAGACGGTGGCCGGCGAGAAACACCGCGAACACGCCGCCGGCGAGGAGCGCCATGGGCCACGAGCTGCCGACCATGACCACCTCGCAGCCGGTGGCGTCCGGATGGAACGCGCGCACCACGATGCCGGAGCCACCGCCGTGCTCGGCCGGGTGAGCGCCCAAGACGGCATGCGGCTCATGACAGCGATCTTCGATCAGACTGGTGAGCTTCTCGACGTCCCCCAACAAGACCGGGTCGGAAGATTGAAAACTGGGGGTGCGGATAAAGGAAGCCATCAGTCGAGGAGGTAGCAAAGCAGCACAAGTGAGTGCGGCGCAACATTGATCCCGCTACCTTTTTGAATGCGTTGCGTCGCCTGGGCGGTGTTGACGACTTCTTGCCAGTGGCCCTTGTGGGGCAGACTGGGCAGGGCGAATTTGTGCGAGCGATTGCTCGCGTTCAATAAGAGCAACAGCGACTGGCCCTGATTGGGGCGACCGCGCTCGTCCACGTCATCGGATGCCTCACCGGGGATGAGCATGCCCAGGATGTGGTTTTTGGGATTACCCCAATCTTCCAGGGTCATTTCCGCGCCATCCGGCCGAACCCACGAGACGTCTTTGACGCCGGCAGCGGAAACGGCGCCGCCCGCGAAGAAGCGGCGACGGCGAAACAGCGGGTTGGTGCGCGTGATAGCGAACACCTTCTTCGAAAAATCGAGCAAATCAGCCTGGGCTGGATCGAGCTCCCAACTGAGCCAGCTCAGCTCGTTGTCCTGGCAGTACGCGTTGTTGTTGCCCTTTTGCGTCCGCGCCATCTCGTCGCCGTGCGAGATCATCGGCACGCCCTGCGAGAAGGCCAGCGTGGCGAGCATGTTCTTCATCATGCGCTCGCGCAGGCGTGACACCTGCGCGCTGCGCGTCTCGCCCTCGACGCCCCAGTTTCGGCTGGCGTTGTCGCTGTTGCCGTCGCGATTTTCCTCGCCGTTGGCTTCGTTGTGCTTGCGGTCGTAGCTGACCAAGTCTTTCAGCGTGAAGCCGTCGTGGCAGGTGACGAAGTTGATGCTGGCGTAAGGCCCGCGATCGCCCCCGTGGAAGATGTCGCTCGAGCCGGACAAGCGCGAGGCCAGCTCCGGCACTTGGCCTTCGTCACCGCGCCAAAAGCGGCGAATGCAGTCGCGGTAACGACCGTTCCATTCTGCCCAGCCCGGCGGGTAGCCACCCAGGCGATAGCCGCCCGGGCCGAGATCCCAAGGCTCGGCGATGAGCTTGACCGATTGCAGCACCGGGTCTTGCTGCACGAGGGCGAAGAAGCGCGAAAACGAGTCGAATTCGTAGGGGTCGCGCGCCAACGTGGACGCCAAGTCGAAGCGAAAGCCGTCGACGTGCATCTCGGTCACCCAGTAACGCAGGCTGTCGAGCACCAGCTGCAGCGCGCGCGGGTGGAGCACGTTGAAGCTGTTGCCGCAGCCGGTAAAATCCACGTAGTGCCGCGGATTTTGCTGGTTCAGGCGGTAGTAGGAGGCGTTGTCGATGCCGCGAAAGCACACCGTGGGGCCGTCCTGCGAGCCTTCCCCGGTGTGGTTGTAGACGACGTCGAGAATGATCTCCATGCCGGCGCGATGAAACGCCTTCACCATCGTCTTGAACTCGGTCACCTGCTGGCCGAGGGCGCCGGTCGAGTACCGTGGATCGGGCGCGAAGAAACCGACCGTGTTGTAGCCCCAGTAGTTGGTGAGGTTGAGATCCTCGAGCCGACGTTCACCGGCGGGGTGATGGATCGGCAACAGCTCGACCGCGGTTACCTTGAGCGCGCGCAGGTGATCGATGATGGCATCGGAGGCCAAGCCCAAGTAGGTGCCGCGCAGGTGCGGGGGCACTTCGGGGTGGCGCATGGTCATGCCGCGCACGTGACACTCGTAGATGAGCGTGCGGCTCCACGGCACGCTCGGGGGGCGGTCGTCGCCCCAGCTGAACGCGGTCTCGACCACGACTGATTTGGGCATGTAGGGCCCGCTGTCGAGCTCGCTCTTCGACAAATCCAGCTGCGGGTCGCGTAGGCGATAGCCGAACATTTCGTCCAGGCCGCGCACCTCGCCCGAGATGGCCTTGGCGTACGGATCGAGCAGCAGCTTTTGCGGGTTGAAGCGGTGCCCTTGCTCGGGCGCGTACGGGCCGTCGACGCGGTAGCCGTACAGCTGACCCGGCCGCACGTCGGGTAAATAGACGTGGAACACACGGTTGGTGCGCTCCTGCAGCGGAATTCGGATCAGCTCCGCGGGCGACGTCTCGCTCTCGTACAGGCACAGCTCGATGGACGTCGCGTGTTGCGAGAAGATTGCGAAATTGACGCCTTCGCCGTCCCAAGTGGCGCCGAGCGGGTAGGGAGAGCCAGGTCGAGTACGCATGCCGATTCAGTCGCGGTCAGATGCGGCGCGTCACGCGGAACAAATGCGCGACACGTTCGCTAGGATCGAGCTTTACGTAGTTGCGGGAGCCACGCCAAGTGTAACGCGCGCCCGTGAGCAGATCGTTCACCTCGTACGGCTCGCTGGCGTCGATGCCCATGGCCGCGAGCGGAACGTCGACCATGGTCTCGTGCGCCTGGTGCGGATCCAGATTCACGATCACGAGCAGCTCGTTACCCGGCGCGTGCTTGCGGTAAGCAAAGATGCCGTCGAAGTCGGTAGCCACCGGCTCGAAGTTACCGAGCTCGTGTAGCGCGGCGTTCTCGGCGCGAATTCGGTTCAGCTTGCTGACGTCTTGCTTGATGTTGCCGGGCGCGTTCCAGTCACGCACGCGAATCTCGTACTTCTCCGAGTCCAGGTACTCTTCACTGCCCGGTTTGACGGCCACGTTTTCACACAGCTCGTACCCGCTGTAGATGCCGTAAATGGGCGACAGCGTCGCGGCGAGCACCAGGCGAATGCGGAACGCCGGGCGCCCGCCGTGCTGCAAGTACTCGTGCAGAATGTCCGGTGTGTTGGCGAAGAAATTCGGCCGGTAGTACTCGACCATGTCCGTCTTGGTGAGCTCGTGCATGTAATCGCGCAGCTCCCAGGCGTTGTTCTTCCACGTGAAGTACGTGTAGCTCTGGGTGAACCCGAGCTTGCCCAACGACTTCATGCGGTTGGGTCGCGTGAACGACTCGGACAGGAAAATCGTGTCGGGGTGCTCGCGCTGCACGTCGGCGATCATCCACTCCCAAAACGCCAGCGGCTTGGTGTGCGGGTTGTCGACGCGGAAGATTTTCACGCCGTGCTGGACCCAATACAAAACGATGTCGCGACAGGCCTTCCACAGGTTTTCGCGATCGTCTGACCAGAAGTTGATCGGGTAAATGTCTTCGTACTTTTTGGGCGGATTCTCGGCGTAGCGCAGCGTGCCGTCGGGCCGCACGAAGAACCAATTGGGGTGCGCTTTGACCCACGGGTGATCGGGCGAGCATTGCAGCGCGTAGTCGAGCGCGATTTCGATGCCGAGCTCGGCCGCCTCTTTCACCAAATTGTCGAAGTCTTCGATGCGGCCCAGCTCGGGGTGGACGGCGTCGTGTCCGCCCTCTTTGCCGCCGATGGCCCACGGGCTGCCCACGTCGTGCGGATCGCACGTGACCGAGTTGTTGCGGCCCTTGCGATGAGCGACGCCGATCGGGTGGATCGGCGGCAGGTAGATGACATCGAAGCCCATGGCCGCGATCTCCGGCAGGCGCGCGGCGGTGTCGGCGAACGTGCCGTGCTTGCCCTTTACCTTGCCCTGCGAGCGCGGGAACAGCTCGTACCAGGCGCTGAAGCCGGCTTCGGTGCGATCGACGATCAATGGCAAGGGGTCGAGGCGGGTCGCGTCGCCCGGCAAGAGCGGCACGCGCACCGTCTCGAGCACGTCGTCGGCAAAGGCGACGCGTAGCCGTTCTTCCAAGCTCAGCTCGGGATCGGCCAGTTTTTGCGCGGCTTCTTTGATGCGTTTGGCGGCGTCGCCTTTGAGGAAGCGCGACAGCTTGAGCAGAATGTCTGCCCCCTCGAGCAGCTCGGAGCGCACGTCTTGGCCGGCGTTCAAGCGCTTGCCCAGATCGCTGCGGAAGGTACCGTAACGATCGGGACAAGCCTCGACCGTGTACTCCCAGCGACCTAGACGGTCGGCCTTGAATGAACCGAACCAGCGGTCGACGTCGAAGTGGTAGGCGAGCGGCGCCGTGCGGTACTCGGTCGCCCCGACCGGTCGATACAAGATGTGGGCCGCGATCAGGTCGTGACCATCTTTGAAGATGTTCACACCGATATCGACCACTTTGCCGAGCAGGCGCTTGATCGGGTAGCGGCCCCCATCCAGCTGGGGCGTGAGGTTCTCGATAACGAGGCGGGGGAGCTCTTCTGCGGCCGTGTCCATGCGGATTTTCGAGGAGCTCAGCCACTTACCATCTTCAGCGCCGGACTTCACCGCGGACTTTGCGGGTGCCCGGGTTTCCGAAAGGTTGCCGGGATTATCGGATGTGGTCGCGTATCCGACGAGCCCACCGCCGTGCCCTCTGGCCCGCTACGGCACGCGCAGCGTGATCTCGAAGCCGGCGCTGCCCGGCGGGGCCGCGAAGCCCATTTTGTAGAATACCGCCAGCAGGCACGCACCGACGGGCGTGTCCTTGAGGTCGCCGCCCGTCGCCTTGCTGTACGAGACGCTGCCGGCTGAATCGATACCGATCTTGAGCGACAGCGTCCCCTTTTGATCGTTCTTCGGATCGGTCACGCATGCCCGCAAGCGGTCGGTACGGCGCGCTACGCCCCCGCGTGCGTCGGCCTCGAGCATCCCGCGCGCGGTCAGCGCCTCGACCTCGATCAAGCCTGGCTCGCCGACGGGCACCGCCACCGCGGCGCTCGGCGCGGCCGAGCTCGCCGGCGCCGTCGAGTCCACCGGTGCCGCCACGTCCGCCGGAGCGGCCGCGTCCGCCGCCAACGCTGGTGCGGGCGCAGCGCTCGCGGTCATTTCCGGGGCCGGTGCGCTCGCGGCCGGCGTTGGTGCGCTCACGATGGGGCCCGCCCCCGGCAACGCAGGCAACCCCGCCACCGCGGCCGGACGCGCTGGCACCGCCGCCGCCGTGTACCGCGCTCCCGCCAACAGGCCGAGGCCGACTACCACCAGCACCCACGAACGGTTACCGAGCGACCGCAAGCCCACGCCCGCGTAACGCGTGCGCTCGGCGAACACGATGATGGTAGCCCCCACCAGCGCGAACATCAGCGCCCAGCTCACGCGCGCCTGCGCCAGCATGCCCGAGCCCAAATCCAAGCTGGCCGCGCCGACGGCCGCCATGCCGAAAAACGTGCCCGACACGATGCCGGCCGAGCGACGCACCACCCGTGGCCCGTCTTTGTCGGCCAGCGCCGCTTCGAGCTTGGCCGCGCCGACAGCCAACGCCAACACGCAAGCAATGCTGAACAGCAAAGGCAGCAGCAGCTCGCCCCGCACCTCTTCCGGCGAACGGCCGTACACGACGGCCTCGCCCAAAAGCCCGATCGCGGTCGCGGCCATCACGCGCGGCGTGCTGCGCAGGCTGGAGCTTTCGGAAAGGCCCGCGAGCGTCCAAACCCCCGCCAGGCTTGCAGCGGCGCCCGCGCATAAAAGCAGGGTCGAAGGTGTGCTCATGACTTTGGGTACCGACCTCGCCCTCGACCCACGCCGAAGGCTCGGGGACGCTAACACGCCTCCCGCAGCAGCTCATCAGTGGACCGATGATCCGCGATCAGTCGAAGCGCTTTCGCGCGTATTCCGTCATCGGGCCGGGCGGCACGCTGCTCTTTCGCGGTTCGAAGCGGGCCTTCCAGCTGCCACCCCGTATTCGGCGTTTGCCGCGCACTTTGTCTTCATCCATGGCGTACGTTTCCGCTTCGGTGCCATCGGCGAGCCGCACGCGGACGCGTCGAAAGAGCGCGGGACACTGGTGATGGACGTCGAGCTTGAAGCGCAGCTCGCGGCTGACGCTGTACAGCTCACCCAGGACCTCCACATGACCGCCGACCAAGAGCACGGGGTAGAAGGTGAGCTCGACCAGCGTATGTTCGGGAGCCGTGCGAGCTTCGCCCAAAAGCTGGGCGCCCTCCAATAGGCCGTGCTCTCTCTCACCTTGGAGGAGCAGGCCGTACACGAAAAGGCGGACGGTTGCTTCGGGCTCCATGGTCCCGAAAATCCTCCTCCCGGGGGAACTTCGCAAGCTCGGCATTGTCTGGGCTGGTTCTTGCGATAATCGGAGGCTAGATGCGGCTGGGTAAAGACGTGCTCGAGGCGGATCTGTATGGGGAGCTGGGTCTGCTGCCTGATGCGACCGAGTCGGAAATCCGCGTCGCCTACCGGCACAAGGTTCGCGCCAGCCATCCCGATTTGAACCAATTGGATCCGGACGCGGCGCCGCGCATGACGCGACTGAACGTCGCCGCCAAGGTGCTTTTGGACCCGGCCCTGCGCCGCGCCTACGACCGCGCCCCGCGCGACCGCGAGCAGAAAGCGCCATCTCACACGACCAGCGCTCCTCGCAAGTCCGCTTGGTTCGAGCGCCAAGAGCAAAGCTCGGACGACGAATGGGCTCCGCCTCCCGCCCCACCGCGCGAGCAGCGCGCAAGCTTCGGCAATGGCGTTGGCGAGCTGCGCAGCCGCGACGGCCAGCTCAGCCTGCAAGTTCAAGAGCTGGTCGAGTCGCTGAGCGCGCGCCAGCAAATCGGTCTGACCGCATTGCTGTTCGCGATCGCGCTCGGCTTGGTCGTCATGTCACGCCCCGTGGCGCAAGCCGGGGGCGCGACGCATTCGACCGTCGACCTGGGTGTGTATCCGTAGCGCGCCGAGGTGTAGCCGGCCTCGGCTCGCTTTCGCTCAAGGCACGCGTTGGTAAAGAGAGAGCGCCTCGACCGCAACGTGGCGCACGTCACGCGCCAGCTGATCGTCATCGTCGGCGTCTTGGCTGCGGCTGACGATTTGGATCAACGCCTCCCGGGCGCGCCGCAGCTCGAAAGCCAGCCAGCGTACGTCCGCTTCACACCCGTGCGCGGTCCCGACGTGGCCGCCCTCGATATCGCGTAAACGCCACTCGGTTTTGGTGTTGCCGTCGAGCTGCTTACCGGCGCCGCCGCAGTCGGGGCAGCGGCTGGGGCCGAAGTCGTCGACGACTTCCCCCTTGCCGTAGCAGGTGAGGCAATCGGCGGCACTGCTAGTTTCTTTCATCTCTGATCGCTTTGCGTCGACACGTCCCACCGACAGGGTGGCACGCGCTTGGTGTTACTCGGTCGTGGCGTCTGCTCATTGTATGCCCGAAATGCTCAGGTCGAAAATACGCGCTCGTCAGGCGGGCTCGATGGCGTTCGTCGCCCAGGCGCTGATGGGTTGCGTCGGGGGCGGCGCGCCGGCCGATCCGTACGACATTGGCCTTAGGCCGGACGTGATCGCCAGCGCGGGCGCCGGCAGTCTCGCGGGGCCACCGCTCGCCGCAGGCAGCAGGCAAAGTCACTTTCCGCTCGTGGATGGCGCTCACTGGACGTATCACCACACCACCCTCGTCGACGACCCATGGGACGAGACGGACACGGTGACCGGAGGCACCTACCAAGGGCAAGACGTGTTCGTGCTGTCGGACGAAGAAGACGCGCAGGGCGAGCAAACGCGAAGCACTCACGTCGTCGATGGGAGCCGCGTGTATCGCGCTTACAAGGAGATCGCGATCGGCGACGAGGTCGCCGTCACCACCACGTACGACCCGGCGTTCCTGCGCTACGACGAAGCTTGGACCAGCAACGGCGACACCGTCACGCTCGAGGACGACTGGACGCAAAGCTGCGTGGTCGCCAGCACGGCATCGAAATGCGCGCCCGGCGCCGTAAAAATCGGCGCCACCACGCACACGTACACGGTGCTCGACACGGCCGAAGAGTTGACGGTGCTGGCGGGCACCTTCACGACCGTGAAAATCCAGCGCGACAACGTCAGCGATCCCGAGACCAAGCTGTTCTGGTTCGCGGCGGGCGTGGGCAAGGTCCGCGAAGAGACGCCTGCCACGTTCGCCGTAACCGAGCTCTCCGCCTACGAGATCCCTTGAGACCGATCGTTTCGTCGATTTTTGCGGGCGTCCTGTTCGCGTCGCTGTCGTCGCAAGTGCTCGCGCAAGACGCGATCGAGCCCTCACCCGACAAGCCCGACAAATCCGACAACCCCGAGCACGCAGAAGAGCCACCCCGAGACTCCTTCACCGGCGATCCGTTCGGAGACGACGTGGCCCGCGCGCAAGGCGCGAACGCGGGCGTCTTGAGCCTGCGCGTGCTCTTGCAGGCGCGCTATCGGCAAACGTTCGCCAAGCCTAGCCAGAACAGCCGCCCTGGCTACGCCCTCCGCGAAGACGTGCTGGTGCGCGACGGCGACGGCTTCGATCTGCAACGCCTCTTTTTGCGCTTGGGGGCCGAGCCGTTGCCGGAGCTGAGCTTCAAAGCCATTCTCGACTTCGCCAAGCTCCGCAACCCCGAGAACGTCTTGAAGCAGGCGTACGCCACCGTGCGCGCGGTGCCCAAGCGCGTCGAAGTGGCGATCGGCATCCTCAAGTTGCCGTTCTCGACCATGGAGCTTGATCCGATCGCGCGCTACGAGCTGAGCGAGCTGGGCGCCACCGACGACTTGCTCAAAAGCTTGGGCTTTGCCGGCCGCGACGTCGGCGCCGAGCTGATGGTGGCGCCGTTCGCCAAGCCGAAATTGCTGCGCATTTCGCTGGGCGCATTCGGCGGCCACGCCAAAGACGAGCACGCTTCGCCGCTCGGTGCGGTGGGCGCGCGCCTCGAATCGAAGCCGGTCAAAGGCTTGCGGCTGGGCGTCGATGCGGTCGGCATGCCGAGTAGCCAAGACTACAAGCGCCCCTTCGACACCTCGGGCAAAGACGTGCTGCCGAATCCGCCCGACCCCCTGTACCCGCGCGAACAGCGCTGGGCGGCGGGCAAAGCGTACAGCGCCGACGTCTCCTTCGAACGACGGCACCTCACCCTGCGCGCCGAAGGCGTGTTGGGCGATCGCGTCGATGTCGCCGAGCGCTACGGCGCGCGTTCATTTTGGGCGGCGTGGGCGCTGGCAGCGTACGACGTGCACGTCGGTTGGCTGCGCTTCACGCCCGTCGTGCGCGCCGAGTGGCTCGACTCGGATCGCGAGCACGACGTGGGCCAGCGCCGCGAGCTGAGCGGTGGCGTCAGTGTGCCGTACGAAAAGAAGGTGCGGTTTCTGTTCGACGTGCGCCGCACCAGCATCCAAAAAGGCACGCCCGTGCTCGATTCACCGGAGCCTTTGCCCGCGGTCCCTTACTTCGACCGCTCCCGCACGCGGCTCACGGCGCAGTTCCAGCTCGAGCTGTGAGCTCACGCCGCCTCATAGCCAAGGCAACGTTTCCGCGCCCTGCAGGTAAGAGCTCGAAAGGCGCGCTACGGAGCGATCTCGCGCACGCTGCCCTTCTTGTACCAAAGGCCGTCTTGGCTGACCGTCGCTGCGAAAATAGACGCTGATGCGACCGAATCGGCGTGAAGCCATGCAGAGTAGTCAGTACCGCGAACCGACCAAGAGGCTCCAAATTCCTGATTCTAGACGTTGATTTGGTCGCGTTCGCCGGCGTTGGCGCGCTCCATTAGCTAGATCGCGGCTGCGTGCGCCACCCCTGGGTCACTGACGGGCGCGATCTCCGGCGTTGGCTTTGCCGGCTCCGGCGGGCGATAACCCGCTAGGGTGACACGCAACACCCCTGGCAGCACCAAGAGGGTGAGCAACGTGCAGATCAGCATGCCTAGCACCACCGCGGTCGCGAGCGGTTGCTGCACCTCGGCGCCGGCGCTGGTGGCGGTCGCCATCGGCAAAAAGCCGAGGGCGGCCACGACGGCGGTGGTCAACACCGCGCGCAACACGTGCGCACAGCCGCCGCTGATGGCGGTGTCCAGGGGCTCGAACAGATCGAGACGGCGACGCACCTCGCTGGCCATGACGACGCCGTTCAGCACCGCAATGCCGCCCAACGCGATGAAGCCGACGGCGGCGGGCAGGCTGAACGGCATGCCGCGCAAAGTGAGGCCCAACATGCCGCCCGCCAGCGACAACGGCACCAACGCGAACACCGCCAGCGCCAACCGCACGTTCTGAAACATGCCCAGCAGCATGCCGAAAATCAGCAGTATCACCACCGGCAGCACGATCGCCAAGCGAGCTTGGGCGCGCGCAAAGTTTTCGAATTGTCCGCCCCACTCGGCGCGATAACCGGTCGGCAGCGGCACCTTCTCCGCGACCGCGGATTGGGCCTCGTTGACCCACGACACCAGGTCGCGCCCGCGTAGGTTCACGTCGACGCGAATGGCGCGGAGGCGGTTTTCGCGGCGGATAGCCGTCGGACCTTCGCTTTCGGTCAGCTCGACGACCTCGCGCAGCGGGATGTTTTCGGCGCGCTGGGTCTCGACGAACAGGTCGCCAATGCCGTCGGCGGTCGGTGTCGCCGGCGGTGAGAGCACGCGAATTTCGAAGCGGCGCTCTTCTTCGTACAAATGACCGACGGCCACGCCTTCGCGCGATGCGCTGATGACCGCGAACGCGTCTTCGACCCGCACGCCGTAGCGCGCCAAGCGCCCGCGATCGACCGAGGCGGTGATGGTCGGGGCGCCCAACACGCGCTCGACGCGCACGTCGCCGGTGCCGTCGATGCGGCGCACTCGTTCCGCCACTCTGCGGGCAAGCTCGGCCAGCTTCGGCAAATCATTGCCGAAAATCTGGATTTGTACGTCGGCGCGCGAGCCGCTGATAAGCTCGTTGGTGCGGTCTTCAATCGGCTGCGAGACGGAGACGAAGGTGCCCGGCACCTGCGCCTCGATGCGGTTCTTGAACTGCTCCGACAGCGAGTCGAAGTCTTTGGCCGACGTCCACTCGTGGGGAGGCTTGAGTCGAACCAAAATGTCGGTGTTGTCGTTGCCGACCGGATCGGTCGCGACCTCCGCCCGTCCGGTCATGCCGAGCGTGGTCGTGACCTCGGGAAAGCCGTGCAGCACTTTCTCGGCGGCCAAGTCGAGCTTGAGCGCCGCGGCGAGCGAGATGCTGGGCGCGCGCCGAATCGTCACCACCGCGTCACCTTCGAAGATGCGCGGCACGAACTCGGCGCCCTGGCGCCCGAACAGCCACCCCGCCCCCAGTAGCACGGCGCACGCCGCGCCAATCCACACCCAACGCAGGCGCACGATGCCCGGCAACGCCGCCGAGTAGCGCGCCGCCAAATACTCGAGCCAGCGCGGGCCGTGGCCCTTGGCGGGCGGCACCAGCATCACCAACACCGCCGGAAAGAACGCAATGGCGTACACCAGCGCCCCGAACAGGGCGCACGCCATGGTCACGGCCATGGGCCGAAACATCTTTCCCTCGACGCCTTCCAGCGCCAGCAAGGGGACGTACACGAGCATGATGATCGCGACCGCGAACGCGACCGGACGAGCCACCGCGGCCGCGATCTCGGCGTAAGCCCCGGCGCGCGCCGCGCCGACCAAGCGGCGCCCGGCCGTCGCCGCGATCACCGACTCCAAAATCACGATCGGACCGTCCACCAAGAAACCAAAGTCGATGGCGCCGAGCGACATCAAGTCGCCCGTGACCTTGAACACGTGCATGCCGAGGAGCGCGATCGTCATCGCCACCGGAATGCCCAGCACCACCGCGATCGCGCCGCGCCAGCTGCCCAAGAACACCCACAGCACCAGGGAAACGATCGCGATGCCCTCGGCCAGGTTCTTCATCACCGTGGTCAAGGTGCGGCCGACGAAGTCGCTACGGTCGTAAATGACGTCCAGCTTCACGCCGGGCGGCAACGTCTTTTGGATCTGCTCGACGCGGGCGCCGACGGCCTGCACGACCTCGCGACTGTTTTCACCCAACAGCATCATCACGATGCCGGTCACGGCCTCGCCCTTGCCGTTGCGGGTAATCACGCCCTGGCGCAGCGCGCCCCCGACCGTCACGTCTGCGACGTGGCGCACCAAAACCGGGGTATTTTCCGCGGAAGTTCGGATCATCACGGCGCCGATTTCTTCGGCGCTGGCCAGCATGCCCTGGCCTCGGACCGTGAACGACTCCTCGCGGCGATCGATGTAGCCGCCGCCGGCGTTGACGTTGGCCGAACGCAGCGCGTCGACGACGTCGTTGATGGACATGCCGTGTGCCTTCAGCCGCGCGCGGTCGAGCACGATTTGAAATTGCTTGAGCTGCCCGCCCATGGTGTTGATCTCGACGACCCCGGGCACGTTGCGCAGCTTGGGCACGATGTCCCAATCCAACATCGTGCGCAGCTGCATCGCCGAGTGCTGCTCGCTCTGCACCACGAACTGAAAAATCTCGCCCAGGCCCGACGAGACCGGGGCCAGCTCGGGCGCGGTCGCCGAAGCCGGTAGCTCCACCCCGCGCAGCCGCTCCAACACCAGTTGGCGCGCGAACCAAATGTCGGTGCCGTCGCGGAAGTTGAGGGTCACGGCCGAGAGCCCGCCGCGCGACACGCTGCGCTGATCGATCGCGCCCGGCACGCCGTTCAAAGCGTTCTCGATCGGCGTCGTGACCGTGCGCTCTACCTCGACCGGCGAAAGTCCGGTCGCGCTGGTCAGCACCGAAACCTGCACCGGCGACACGTCGGGCAAGGCGTCGATGGGCAGCGTGCGAGCCGCCCAGACGCCGACCAAAAGCAGCAAAACCAGCCCCGCTATGACCGCGCCGCGCGCGCGGATCGAGGCTGCCACCAACGCGGCCAGCATCAGCGAAACAGCTCGCTCTTGAGCGCGAACGCACCTTCGGTCACCAGCGAGTCGCTGGCGGCCAAGCCGGCGATGATCTCGGTCTCGTCATCGTCGTTCGCGCCCAGCTGCACGTTCACGACGCGCACCACGTTGGGCCCCGCGGCCACGAACACGGTCGGCCTGCCGTCGACGAAGGTGATCGCGCTGGTTGGCACGATGGGGCGCGGCATGAGCTCGCCCCCGCTGGTGTGAATGGTCGCCTGCACGGCTTGGCCGACGCGCAGCTTGCGGTCTTGGTTCTCTACTTCGATGCGCACCTTGGCGCTGTGCGTCTGCTGGTCGATGCTGGAAGCGATTTTTGCGACGCGGCCCCGTAACACGTCCGCGCCGGCCGAGAGCGGACGCAGCTCCGCGCGGTCGCCGATCGCCACTCGGCTCAAGTTGCGCTCGAACACGTCGAGCTCGATCCACAAATGGTCGAGGTTGGCGACCTTGAACGCCACCAGCTGCCCTTCGACGAACTGGCCGGGAGCGACATTGCGCTCGACGACGGTGCCGGTGATCGGCGAGCGCACTTCGTGAGCTCCGAGCACGGCCGCGCCGTTCGGGCGCGGGGTACCGCCCAAAGCGGTGACCTTTTGCTGGGCCGCACCCAGCAAAAGCGCGGCTTTTTTGGCTTCGACCGAGGCCAGCTCGACCTCGCGGGCCGTCGTCAGGCTGCGCTCGGCGAGGCGGCTCTCGCGCTCGGCGTTCAGCTCGGCCGCGTGGCGCTCGGCATCCAGCATGCTGACCGCGGCCTGGGCCTCACCCAGCTCTGCGCTCTCGACGCGCGCCAGGACGGTGCCGGCCTCCACCGCGTCGCCTTCGAACCGCCGCACGCTGCTGACCAAGCCGCGCAGGCGGGTGCCGATCGCGGCCACGTGCTCGGCGTTGAAATCGGCGGTGCCGACCGCGGCCACCACCGGCACCAGCTGGTCGAAGCGCACCTTGGCAATTTTGATGCCGGCCCGCTGCGCGAAGTTGTCCGAGAAGCGGATTTGGTCGCCCATCACGCGCGGGACGTCGGCGGCGGCCGCCGCGCTGGGCGCGGCCTCACCGCGCTGCTGCAACACGAAGATGCAAGCGGCCACGACGCCGAGAGCGCCGGCGCCGAAGACCAGGCGCTTCTTCCAACGCGGGCCCGGCGGGGGCGGCGGCTCGTTGTCGGTGGTGGAGGCAGGCAAGCTTTCGGATGAATCTACGTTCACGGCAAATCTCCTGTAATTTCGACGTATTCGCTCACCAGCGACCAGTTTTGAGCCAGCAGCTCCAGGCGACGCAAGCTGAGCGCCGAGAGCTCACGGCGGCTGAGCAAGACGGCGAGCATCTCGGTTTTGCCGGCCGAATAGGTTTGCTGCACGGCGCTGACCGCGAGCTCGGCCGCCGGCAACGCGCTGTTGGTCAACACCGACAGCGCGTGCGTGAGCCGCTCTTGCTCTTGCTGCAGCATGTGCAGGCGACGCGCGGCCACCGTCTGGTGCACGCTCTTTTCGGCCAAGGCGCGCGAGCTTTCGGCGCGAGCCCGCGCCCGTTCGGGGCGGTTGGCGCGAAAGAGCGGGAACGCATAGGCCAGCCCCCCGCCCAGCCGGGTCTCGCCAAAGTCTCCCCGACCCGCGACCAAGCCGACACTGAGCGGGCTCTGCCCTTCCTTATGCAAACGTTCGGCCGACGATGCGTAAAAACGAGCCTCGGCGGCCAGCGAGCGGGCGCCGGGCGTCCCGTCGGCGCGCACGGCCCGCGAACCGTGGGGTCGTAGCGAAGGCGGGGCTGCCGGCTCGGGCGCTGCCGTCAGCTCGCGGCCCAGGAGCTCGGAGAGCTCGCTGCGCACCCGCAACGACTCGGCCTCGGTTTCGACCAGCATGACCTCGTGGCGGGCGGCTTCCACCGCGGCCAACGATGCGTCGGGCGCGATCGCGTCGCCGTTCTTCACGCGCTCATTGACCAATTGCAGCTGGGCGCGGGCGCTCGTCAAAAGCTCCGATAACACCGCCGCCCGCTCCAGAGCGACGACCATGAGCCCGTACGCCCGGACCAATCGCGCCGCCGCCCGCGCCCGCGCCTGGTCGACCAGCGCGGCGTGCAGCGACACGAAATCTTCCGCCTCGCGTCCGCGACTGGCGCGCTGGCCCGACAGCTCCAAGGGCAACCACAGGGTGCCGTTGAGGGCGACGTCCTTGGTGACGTTCTTGTCGCCGCGCTCGGCCGTGACCTCCAGGTAAGGGTTGCCAAGCGGCGCCATGCGCCCGTTCAGCAGCGTGGAACGGCTAGAGCTGAGCGACGCCTGGGCCAGCGTGACCTCGGGCGCCTTTTCACGAGCGTCCCGAATCAGCCCCCGCAACTGAGCGTGATTCTCACGCCCGAGGGTGGTCGCGGCGTTGGGGGGTGGCTCGTCGGCGAGTAGCGGGGCGGGGCCGAACGCGGCCGCGCCGAACGCCAACAGGCATGAAAAAATTCGTGGGTTTCGGAGCATGAGGCGCGTCGAGTTTCGACGAATGACGTAACTAGGCCGTTTTCGGCTGCGCGGACGGTTCCGGCGAATGGCAAAAATGTTTCATCTGCCGCCCGGGCGAAGAAACACTCCTTCGTACGGTTTAGTCCCGCCGTCCCAGCGGTATTTCCGATGGCTTCGTTCGGATTAACCCGCGGAAAATGC